>ERZ772967.173-NODE-173-length-54826-cov-4.978511_pt1 | contig 54826 bp, 50 predicted proteins | sample MGYA00511677_ERZ772967 | MGnify/ENA primary metagenome ERZ772967 (study PRJEB29015, sample SAMEA2737931) | human oral metagenome | biome: human oral; feature: human-associated habitat; material: dental | place: China | collected 2146 ...
ACTTATAAAACATGACTTTGATAAAGAAATCTGAAAACAGCATTTATAATATTAAAAGGAGCTGCAAAGTATGGGAAATACCGATTTTAACAACTCCTTTTTATTTATAATTATAATTTTATAAATAATATTTATTATAAAAAATAAGGGAAGCATATGTTTGATAAACTATCTCGCAGAGGTTTTATAAAACTTGTTTCTGGCACGAGTCTCTTGGGATTTGGCACAATGGTCACGGGCTGTGGGAAAAGTGATCTGGAAGGAACGCTGCAGGGCGGCGGAGGATGGATGCCCGAATCATCGGAAACAAGCGGAAAATGGAAGGCAAAGTTACGCGGCCGCGTAACCATTAGTCCCATGAATCCTGCCATCATGCGCGTAGATGAAAAGTGTATACTCTGCGGGCAGTGCGCCGAGGTTTGCGAGAAGGTCATGAGCGTCCACGGACACTATCCGCTTCCTCTCAAGGCAGAACAGCCCTGCGTGCACTGCGGGCAATGTACGATATGGTGCCCTACGGGGGCCATTCGTGAACGAGATGCTATAGAGCGTGTGCGTGAAGCTATACGCGATTCAGAAAAGCACGTGGTCGTTCAGACAGCACCTTCGACGAAGATATCCCTTGGCGAACTCTTTGACGAAGCGCCTGGTGCACTGGATGACGGAAAGGTCGTCGCTGCACTGCGCCGGCTCGGTTTCGCCGCCGTCTTTGATACCTGCAACGCTGCGGATATCACCATCATGGAGGAGGCAGCAGAGGCGCTGGAACGTCTGCGCGAGCGTCCGGAGGAAATCCCGCACTTTACCAGCTGCTGTCCGGGATGGGTGAAGTTTTGCGAATATTTTTTTCCGGAAGAAATTCGGCATCTGTCAACGGCAAAGTCCCCGCAGCAGATCTTGGGGGCGGCGATCAAAGACGTTTATGCGAAAGAAAAGGCGATTGCGCCCGAACAGATTGTCTCCGTTGCCGTCATGCCCTGTACGGCGAAAAAGTTTGAGGCAAGGCGCGAGGAAATAAAAACGGACGGTTTTTTTAATGTGGATCTCGTGCTTACGGTTCGCGAACTCGGACGTATGTTAAAGGATGAGGGGATTACACCGTCCGAGCTTGCGCCAGAAGCGTATGATCCTCTCTTTGGCGAGAGCACGGATGCAGGGCGCATTTTTGGTGCATCGGGCGGCGTGGCAGAGGCCTCTGTGCGCACGCTCTACTATATGGCGACGGGCATGCCGCCACCGGAGAGTCTCCTCACATGGCGGCCTGTGCGCGGCTTAGGCCCTTTAAAGGAAGCTTCGGTCGCCGTGCCGGGCGTCGGTACCGTGCGCGTCGCAGTTTGCCAAGGGCTTCACAATGCGCGCGTGGTCATGGACGCTGTGCACAGCGGAAAGTCGCGCTGGGACTTTATCGAGTTTATGGCATGCCCCGGCGGCTGTATCGGCGGCGGCGGGCAGCCGCGCGCAGCGCTCAGTGAACTCGATGCCGTCCGCAAGGCACGTATCGCCGCCATTTATGCAATGGGAAAGCGCGCGCCGAAGCACGCGAGCTATGAAAACGAAGAGGTCGAAAAACTCTACGCCATGCGTTATGAAAAGCCGCTGTCCAAAGAGGCAGAGCACGCCTTTCATACGACGTTTATCGATAGAAGCGGCGATATTGGCATAAAGGAGGGGTGATACGTGGCTGTCCTCGTCGATATTACCAAGTGCATCGGCTGCGGTGCCTGCGAAGTCGCCTGCAAGCTGTGGAACAAGCTTCCCTATCGAAAGAAAGAAGATGAGGTGCGTCCCCGCCAAAAGGACGACCTGTCGGATGTGCGATGGACGGCAGTGAAAAGACAGCGCCTAACGGATGCAGCAGGCGAAAGACAGCTGCGCTTTGTCAAGACGCAGTGTATGCACTGCACGGATCCCGCCTGTGTCTCCGCCTGTTTTTCCACTGCACTTCGCGTGGATGAAAACGGTGCTGTCGTCTACTATCCGAGTCTATGTGTCGGCTGCCGCTACTGTATGGTCGCCTGTCCCTTTAAGGTGCCGCGCTACCAATGGGAGGAGCGCTTTCCGCTGATTACAAAATGCAATCAATGCGCTGCCCGCTTGCGAGAGGGAAAGATGCCCGCATGCGTCTCGGTCTGCCCGTCGGGGGCGCTTACCTATGGTACGCGCGATGAACTCTTGGCGCGTGCACATGCGCTGTTGGCAAAGGATGCGCGCTATGTCGATCATATTTACGGTGAGCATGAGGTCGGCGGGACGAATTGGCTCTATATTGCCGACCAGCCCTTTGCAGATTTAGGCTTTGCCAAGGTGACCGATACGCCGCCAAGTGCATATGCGCAGAGCTACTTGACGAAAGTGCCGATTGTCGCGGGGCTTTGGGCGCTCTTTCTCGTCGGACTCAGTTTCTTTCATTATTGCCGCGAGCATTCAGAAGAAACGAAACTGTACCATAAAGAATGCCGGCGGCATAAGGAAGAAAAGGCAGATAAGGACAAGGAGGAGAGGGCATGAATCGGATGGATCGCTGCTACGAAATCTTCGGCTGGCGCTTTACACTGACGCCCGTGCGCCTCGTTTTTTTTGCGCTTTTCATGCTGGCGGCGCTCGTCATTGCTGTCCGCCTCTTTACGGGCTTTAGTTACGTTACGCATCTCACCGATGAAACCCCGTGGGGGCTGTGGATTGGCTTTGATGTCATGACGGGGGTTGCGCTCGCTGGCGGCGGCTATTCCACGGCGCTCCTCGTCGGCGGCTTTCATTACCGGAAGTATAGCGTCGTGACGCGCAGCGCCCTGCTGACATCTCTTTTGGGCTATCTCCTCGTCATGGCAGGGCTTTTTCTCGACATTGGGCAGTGGTTTAATTTCTGGCGGCCCTTTGTTTTCTGGGGTTATCACTCTGTGCTCTTTGAGGTCTTTTGGTGCATCTCGACCTACACGACGATTCTGAGTCTTGAGTTCTACGAAATCATCACAGAGCGCATATTTAAGCGCACGCACAAGCTGATTCTCCGCGCGATTCCTCTGCTGGTCATCTTGGGGCTTATCTTCCCGATCATGCATCAGTCGTCGCTCGGCGGTCTCTTTCTCATCATGAAGGATTCGATGTATCCCCTGTGGTGGAGTCCTTTTTTACCGCTCTACTTTCTTATCTCTTCCTTCTTCGTCGGTTCTGCCATGGTTTACTGCGAATCGGATCTTTCACGCCGCGCCTTTGGGCACTGCGTGGATCCCTTGGTGATGAAATCTCTCACGCGCACTGGGGCGAGTGCCATGCTTTTCTATCTCACACTGAAAATCTTCGACCTCACGCGTTACGAACTGTGGGGGACGCTTTTTAATGGCAGTTTGCAGAGCAATATGTATCTGCTGGAAATCGGTGTGGGCGTTCTCGCACCGCTCATCATCCATTTCACGCCGCTCGTCGATAAGAAAAACGGACTGCTTGTCTACGCTTGGCTGGTCGTCGCAGGGCTGGTTTTCAATCGCTTGAACTGCGTGTTCACCTCACTTTACAAGACGGGGAATTACTTCCCCAGCATCTTTGAAATCGCTGTCACCGTAGGGCTGTGTGCGGCCGGCTGTCTGCTCTACTGTTTCCTCGTCGAAAATTTCAACATCCTCGGCGGTGAACATGCACATCAGGTACATATCGACGCGAAGAATACGCATATCATAGGAGAGGAGTGAACGTATCCCCCGTAGGGGCTTTTCGGTCATTTTGGAATATCTTATACTGTTATCATTGTATATTATGAGAAAGGATTTCAGTTATGCAATTCAGCAGGATATTCCGATCACATGGGGCAGATGAGGGATATTTATGTATCGCAATGCCGGCAGCGCTGGAAGGGGGCTTTATGATAGCGCTGTCCACTGCCGACATCATCATGGTGGGAGCGCTCGGTGTGACAGCGATTGCGGCGGTCAGCATCTTTTCACAGCCGCGGCTCATGCTTCTCGTCTTTGCGCGCTCGATTGCTGCTGCACTGACACTTCTCGTTGCGCAGTGCATCGGTGCGGGACGTGCGGCAGAGGCAGGGCAGTTCCTTCGGCAGACGCTTTTTACCGCGCTGCTTTTATTTTTTGTGCTGCATGTTGTCTTTTTCGTGTATCTTGGTGAGATTCTTTCGTGGATGGGCGCGGCCGCGTATCTGGATCTTGCACTGACTTACGGCTATGCTGCACTTTTTGGCGTTTTTTTGACATCGGTCACAACCATTCTTCAGGCGTATCTGTTGGGACAAGGGCAGATGCACGTGGTCTTGATGACAAATGTCTGGGGCAATGTGGTGAATGTCGCCTGCAATGCACTTTTTATCTATGGACTCGGCCCTTTTCCCGCGCTTGGCGTGCTTGGTGCGGGAATCGGCACTGTCATAGGGACGGCATGGACGCTCTTTCATACGCTCTGCGCACTTTGGGACAAGCGAGTTTTATTCGGCAGATATCTGCCGAATCTTGTCTATGGCAGAGCATTTTTCCCGATTGTCATGGGTGTTTTTTCCGAGCAGGGCTTTGAACGCGTCGGTATGGTGCTCTACACGCGCATGGTCGCTGAGATCAGCATGGGTGCGTATGCTGTGCACGCTGTCTGTATGAATTTTTGTGACTTTTACTATCAGTTTGCCGGCGGGCTTGGCAAAGCGAGCATGGTGCAAAGCGGACAGGCGCACGGTGCGGGTGATCCTTTGCGCTGGCGCTCACAGCTTTTCGAAGCTTTGCGTTGGGGCTTTTTCTTTTCCTGTATAGCGTTTTGTCTGACTGCACTTCTGCGTGAGCCTATTTTTCAAATCTATACGGCGGATGCTTCACTTCTTCCGATGGGGACCGTGATTTTACTTTTTGTCGCAGTGGTTTCCTTTCCCGAAGCGCATCAGCTGATCGCGGCGGGTGCTCTTCGCGGCGTGGGCATGACGACACATGTCGCTGTGTATTCCTTCATCAGCATTGCACTCCTGCGTCCACTCCTCACGGCATTTTTTCTTTATGTGCTCGACATGGGGCTTGTCGGTGCATGGTGCGCCCTCGCCATCGACCAGTTTCTACGTGCGGGAGCGGCGAGTGCCTTGCTCTGGCGATATGCGAGGCGCCAGCAGCGGATGGCGGAAGTGAAAGCGTTGCCGTAAACATTGCAGGAAGATAGGAAACTTCGGTATATGTCAGCACTGTCTCAAGGCAAACGGAGGGTTCTGTGGCAGAGTCTATCATCATCTCTATTTTTGTCTTTACGCTTCAATTCTGTGGGGCATATCTTCGCTATCTTGCCATCGCGCCGCACATAACAAAGCAGGAGCGCCGGAACCTCTTTCGCTCATTCGCTTGTCTCATTGTGATTTCCTTCGGCATCTCCATGCGAATTTCCCTCACGCATCCTGAGCTCATCGCGCACAGCTACAAGTACTCTCTGCTGCTCGGTGCCTTTTTGTGGATGGGCGTGTTTTTCATCGTCATTCGCCATCGAAACGTCGAGCAGGTCTTCATTCTCGGTATGGTGAGCTGCTGGACGTTTCTCCTGCATACAGTGAGCAGTATGATATGTTCGGTTTGTATTCCCGGATTTGAGGGCGAGGTTCTGCCTTCCTTCACGCTTGCAGTCTTTGAGGCAAGTGTCTATCTCCTGCTCTACCTCCTGCTGCTTCCGGTCGAGCGCCACTTCTTTCGTACGCTTCTGTCGGTCGGTCTTCTCCCCTTTTTTCGTGAAACATCGTTTGGCTGGGGTATCGCGATCCTGCCGCTCCTGATTCTTCTCCTGCCGCTTGCACTGATTCTTGACATGACCTTCGTACATCCATGGCAGGAACGAATCTGCCGCATGTTCCTTCCTCTGATCTTCTTCTTCCTCTATCGCTCCATCCTGCACGCAGCAGCGCGCCATCAAAGGGATGTCCAGCTCGCGCGGCATAAGCGATTGCTTCAGCATGAGACGGAATTTCTGCGCAACTACACGCGTCTCATGCAGGAAGGACAGGAGGGTCTGCGCATTCTGCGCCACGATATGCGCCATCAGTATCGCCTCGTCTACACGCTTATGGCAAATGGCGAAACGGAGCAGGCGATGCAGCATATCGAGCGACAGGAAGCGGCGCTCGACGCGACGGTCATCCGCCCCTACTCGACGCTGCCGCTCATCAATGCTGTGCTCTCCATTTACACCCATCAGTCAGAGGCGGCTGGTATCCGCTTTTCACAGAAGGTCAATCTTCCGGCAGCGCTTGCGACCGACGAAGGAGAGCTTGCCTCACTGCTCTCCAATCTGCTTGAAAATGCCCTGCATGCAGCGAGCACGGAGGAAGAAGAGCGTGCGATTACGCTTTTTGCGCAGCACAAAGGCACGCAGTGCGTACTCGAAATTACGAACACCTATACGCGTCCGCTTCGTTTCGCGCCCGACGGTCTGCCCGCCTCCTCGCCGGAGAAGGGGCATGGCATCGGTCTTCTTTCCCTGCGTGCCTTTATTGAAAAATATCATGTGACAGCGCTCTGCGAGCAGGTGGACGGCATCGTGCGCTTTCTCCTGTATTGGCAGGACAAGCGGCTTGCTGCCAAGGTCTGCCGTACCTAATCCGAATAAGAAAATGAGCGCGGCAGCCATCATGCGAAAACATGTTTCATATGACGTCCCCATTTTCAACTTGTTTATTGTGCTCGGCTGTCCAGCGATAGCCGAGGAACAATCCGACAATGCTGATCACACCTGCCAGCGATGGATCAATGAGCCGTGCAAGTGCCGTCTGTAGGATGCCTAGCCCGATGACGGCAATCAAGCCCTTTTTCGTCATGCCGGTTGCATAAAACAGCCCCAAGATAAACAACCCTAAAATCGCTCCCAAGATTGGACTTTTCTTTTTCATTTTCATCTGCTCCTTTCAGTGTTTTTTTGCTTTTATTCCTCTAAATCAACGGAGGTCATAATATTCCCTTTTTGAATGGTAAACTGCGCGAGTTTTGAAAGTGCGCTTTGTGCATTCGGTGCGGCGAATTCAAAGGCATAGGCATAGATACCGTCGCCGACAGCCTCATCTTCCACCTTTGGAACTTTTCCGATGCGGAACGTATCGATTTCGACGGGCGCAAGATCCTCCCCTGTGCCCGATATGGTCATTGCATAGTGAATCGTCGTGATTTCATCTCCCTCTTTGAGGCGGATGAGCTGTCTGTCACTCATGCCGTTCTCCTCAAGCCCTCTGCGCGCCCCTAGAATCTCGTACCTTCCATCAGCGAATCGGTAAGCGACTTGCAGATTGCATATCACGCCATTCAGCTTGATGGGAATGGCGTAGAGATTGTAGGCGTCATTTTCCTCGGTCAGCTCGATGTAGACGGGGTGTCCGTCCAGCATCGGCCACGTCCCTTGAAAGTTATCCTTAAATACGCCGCTGTTCCAGTCGGCATCGACGTTGGCGTCACTGCCGAGAAGAAGGATAATGTCGTCTTCCTCGCTCATGTAGAGCAGATGGCACCGAACGGATGTAAGCGGCTGCATCTCCTCGGCGCTGAGCTGCACGAAGGCATTTCCATCTGCATCCACATCAATAGGCTTGTCCTCAAGCAAGTCAAGGGAAAAGAGATCCTGTTTTTTCTGCGGTACAGACAAGGTAAAATGCTGCGCCTGTGCGGCGCCTGCAAGAATGCTCTCTGCTTCTTTTGGCATCGTGCCGTAAATCATATAGTAGAGCAAGCACTTTTGCGCAAGCGGTGCGGCGTCCTGCTGGGCGTAGAGTGAAAAGCTCTGCTCATCGCCGTCATAGGAGTAGTAGCCCGATATGCCGCTGCCGCGTACGCGGTAGTCGCCGGCGACTTTGTAGATGACCGCCTCGCGAATCGATTGCTCGAGCGCGCTTTCCGATACAGGGGCAAGGCCTCTCGAATAGTGGGCAAGCCCGCCGAGGTCTACCATGTTGGAAAAGCCCTGCTCGCGCGTGTTTCCGCCGTAATTTTCTGCCTGTTCTGCACTGCGGGAAAGTTTTGTGAAGAAGGTCTGCGGCGCGCGGTTCGCCTCGGCGAGTGACTCTGCAAGATATGCCTCGTAGGCCGTGCGAAGGGCGGGCAAATGTGCCATATCGATCAGCGAAAGCGTCGCCTCATCCTCCGCCCAGGCCTCAGTGCAGCCGTCCATATAGGTGTCGCAGATAGCCTGTCCAAGCCCAGCGCCGCCGAGGGCGGGATTTTGAGCAAGCGCACCGACCCAGCCGCTGTACAGCCAGCCGTTTCCGGGTTCTGCTTCCTCCGAGGCAACCATGTATCGCGTAAACCCGTCGAGACTCGCAGCCGTCTCATAGCTCGCCATCAGGCAGGCGTCAAAGCCAATGAGCTCAAACGGCGGTGTGTCCTTCGACGGCGTGTAGACAGAAGCGAGTGCACGGCACAAATCGTTGAGCCGCAGGATATTTCCCGTGCGCTCATCGGCGCATACGCCGATGGCACTGCCGCCGCCGTGATCCCAGAAGACGAGAACGCGATGGTCAGCAACAAAGTGCTCCTTGCCGTAACGAAGGAAGTCCGTCAGTGTCTGCGCCGCTCCCATATCCGCATCTTCGAGTTCTTCCAGCTTTTTAAGCCCGTCTTTGTCGTAGAGGCAGAGATTTCCCTTATCCGCAGAGAATGTCTCGTTCTGCCACTCGCTCGTTCCGCCGGCAAGAATCAGCACGCGGACATTGTCCGGCAGTTCTGTTTCGAACAGTTCTGCAAGGTCGGCACTCGCTGCGCCGTGTTCGGATTCAAGGTCTGAGCCGCAGATGTAAAGTGAGACGAGCCATGTATCCGAGCGGCTGTACGCATCGGGAAACTGCGATCCCTGCCAAGTCTTATGCTCTTCTGCACAGCCGACGATGCCGAACATAAGCAGCAGGCTGCAAAAGATAAACAGAAATGTCCTGCGGATGATCCGTCTTTCCATAGGATCACCTCTTTTGCTTTTATCTCTAGCGATGGCTCAGATATGCGGCAAAGCTTAGTTTGCGCCTGCGATGAAGCGCGCGATCGCCTCGGGATCCGCGGGTGCCCAGTAGACGTCTTTGCCGTCATCGCTCTTGACGAGTTTGCACGTTACATCCATCGTCTTTTTTCCTTGCAGCGGAATTTTATGGATGTAGTCTTTGAGAGTGCTCATCGCCGCTGTCTGGAACTGAGCATCCGCCTTGAGGTTCACGCCCTGTGCAGCAGCCTGCCCCATGTAGGTGGCCATGCTGACCATGTCCGCATCGGTAGCGGCAAGCTGTGCTGCGCCCGCCGTGTCAAGTGGTGTAGCCGTCAGCTCGACGACGGGCTGCTCGCTGTCGTCTTTCTTGAGCTTTGTTTCAAGTGTCATGCGCCCTGCCAAATCCGTGAGGTAAGCATCCGTAATCGCATCGACATTCGCGTCGGTGAGTTGGAAGCTGGCAAATTGCTGCTTGACGCTGGATAGGACGCCGTCTGAAATCTTTTCGCTCTGTGCATCTGTCATGCCCGTGGCGGACAGGTGCTCTGAGCTTGCAAATGTATAGAGCTCTGCATAGGCGAGTACTGCTTTATCGGCGCTTTCTTTCGGCTTGTCGCTGCATCCTGTCATCAAGAAAATTGCCATTATTCCGACGAAAGCAAGCAGCATCTTAAGTCCAAATGTCATTTTCTTTTTCATGTTCCTGCCTCCCTGTCTGTGTTTCACGTCTTTTGTATTCCTTAACATCACGCAAATTGCAATTTGTCCGTGGTGATTCCCGCCTTATCAGGCAGTTCCCTGTCCACGATTTCATTATATAGCAATAGAGAACGAATGCAATCAAACTGCAAAAAGTGGTTAATTTTCTGTAAAAACTGGTAAAAAAGAAAAGGCTTGCATCGGCAATCCCGAAGCGAGCCTTTCTACTCACGCGCAGTCTCCGCGCGTGCCGCCGAGCAGGTATTTCATATAGCGGGCGCTTGTGTCCTGCCGGCATCGCCGACTGATGGGAACGCGCTTGCCGTCCTGCAGGCGAAAGTGTTCTTCTTCCATCTCCTCAATCCAGTCCATATTGACCATGATTTTGTTGTAACACTCTAAAAAACGCGCATCAGAGAGCAGCACCTCGGCAACCTCTCGATAGGACTTTGTCTTTGCGAGATGAATCTCACGATTCTTCATAACGATGTGGACGCGTCCATTCTCTATGTCCATATACTGGATTTTTGAAAATGGAAGCGCGTGGATTTGTCTTTTCTCCTTGACGACGAGTGTCTTTGCGCGGCTGCCGACACGCTGGATCACGCGTTCAAGTGCGGCGATCAGAACTGCATCATCCTGTTGGTCGAGTGGCTTTAGAAAGTAGCCATCGGCAAAGACGCGATAGCCATCCAAAAGATAGGCCTCGCTCCTCGTGACGAAGAGAATGCCGGCCTCTGAATCGCGCGCGCGAATCTGCTCGGCTGCTTCCATCCCATTGATTCCGTCCATGCAGATGTCGAGAATCGCAAGGTCGTAGACGACCGACTCGGCACTTCTAAGGAGCGCTCCTGCCGTGGCAAACAAGTCCACGGAAAGATCGGATGCTTCCTGCGGAAAATTCTGCTGCAGCAGGGTGAGAATCCGCTGAGATGCAGCCTCAAGAAATGCTTGCTCATCATCAAGAATTGCTATTCGCATTGTTTCCCTCCGATCTCTATTTGAACGCAGTCATAGCAGGCGATTGGTTCATACATCTGTAGAGCACGCAGCGCGCGATGCGTCGATTGTACTGTTCACCGGAGTCCAGTACGAAAATCACTTCCTTAACTGGTTGTTTCAAGATACTTCCTCCTATAGTAAGACTATGGTATCATCCGTTGATTATACCATATCGAACGGCAGAAAAGAAGAAAGAGCGCTCAGAGAGGCGCCGCAGAATAGAATCTCTATGGCATGCGCTTCTTGACAGGGCAAAGCGATTATGCTATCATAAATTTCAATTAATACATGCTTTTTCCTTTTTATGTGAAAGAAAGCACGATCTTAGGTGCTTTTGGAAAGGAAGGCATTGAAATTTCAATAGGTAGATCAGGTGTCGAAAGACTTGATAGAAAAACCGGTATAAGCCGGTGCGGTCCCGCCACTGTAACAGGGAGCGAGCCTCATTTTGTCACTGAAGATGGAAAAGCATCTTTGGGAAGGCGAGGTAAGCAAGGAACTGGAGCCAGGAGAACTGCCTGATCGCGATCACCGATGGAATGCCTGTGGCATTCCTGCACCCGCGAGCGATGGGGATGGGGATTTTGATGCGCACATGCACACCGATTTCCCGGCAGTCTGCCGGTTTTTTATTGGCTGGTGTGTCGGGTGATGGAGGCAGCTTCTCTTTGTCTGATGGGCTGCTTTCGCATGTGCACCGTGTCTTAATTGTCTGAAATCCCTTCCTTGCGGAAGGGATTTTTATTTTGTTATTTTGGATGTGCGGACGAAAAAGGAGAGAGGAACGCTTGAGGAAAATTTTGAGCCGCCTGCTGCAGATCATCGTCACGCTGGTGGGCGTCAGCTTTCTGACGTTTTGCCTGACGTATCTTGCGCCGGGCGATCCCGTCACGATGCTCTTAGAGGCAGGCGATACGATTGTGTCGCAGGAGACGATTGAGCAAACGCGTCATGAAATGGGGCTGGATCGGCCATTTCTCGTGCAGTATGGCCACTGGGTCAGCCATGCGGTGCACGGGGATATGGGAATATCGTATTCGGCAAAGAAACCTGTGACAGACAAATTGATGGAGGGATTTGAAGGGACGATTTTATTGGCGCTGGCAGCGGCCGTGCTTGCCGTGCTCATATCCTTTCCCCTCGGCATCTATGCGGCAGTGCATCAGAACCGCCTTCCCGATCACCTCCTACGCATCATCAGTTTTATTGGCGTGTCGATGCCGAGCTTTTGGATTGGGTTGATTCTTCTCTATGTTTTTGGGCTTTTGCTCGGACTCTTTCCGATCGCGAGCTCGCAGGTATCGGCAGAGGGAATCGTTTTGCCGGCGGTGACGCTTGCCATCTACATGTCCTCAAAACTCATGCGGCAGATTCGCACGGTCATACTGGATGAACTGCATAAAGATTACGTCGTGGGCGCACGTGCCAGGGGGCTGACAGAGCGGCGGATTCTATGGCGGCATGTGCTGCCCAATGCTATATTGCCGCTTATCACCATTCTAGGCATGTCCATCGGCTGGCTTCTCGGCGGCGTCGCTGTCATTGAAATGGTCTTTTCCTGGCCGGGCATCGGGAATATGGCGGTGCGGGCGATTCTCATGCGGGACTATCCCTTGATTGAGGGCTTTGTCCTTTGGGTCGCCATCATCTACACGGGGATTAATTTCCTCGTCGATCTCTCTTATGCGCTGTTTGACCCGCGGCTGAGAAAGGAGGCTCGATAATGTTTTCCCTTGCTGTCTTTCGAGAAAATCGAAGGTTTGCCATCTATACTGCACTCGTTCTTTTGATCATCCTCATCGCGTTGTTCGGCAGTCAGCTGGCGCCGCAGGATCCCTTTGCCGGCGATATGAAGCATGTCTTTTCGCCGCCGTCCGCCGCGCATCTGTTTGGAACGGATAAACTGGGGCGCGATACGTTTTCACGCATCATCGCGGGCACGCAGGTATCACTGTTCATGACCATCTGCGTCGTCCTTTTGATGACGAGTCTTGGCGCATGTATCGGCATGTTGAGCGGATACTTCGGCGGATGGATTGAGACCATACTCATGCGGTTTGCCGATATGATGCTGTCGTTTCCGGGCATTGTGCTTGCAATTGCGATTGCGGGCATTTTGGGCGGCAGCGTGGTCAATACCATTCTCGCGCTTTTCGTCGTCGGCTGGGCAAAGTACGCGCGCATGGTTCGCAGTATCGTCCTGAAGATTCGCCAAGAGGACTATATCACCGCGGCAAAACTGAGCGGTACGCGCACGCCCCGCATCCTTCTGCGCCATATCCTTCCGAATGTCCTTCCCATCGTCGTCATCACGGGGGCGATGGATATCGGCACGATGATGATGGAAATTGCAGGGCTTTCCTTTTTAGGCTTCGGTGCTCAGCCGCCGACGCCTGAATGGGGCTTGATGCTGAACGAAGGCCGGCAGTACATACAGACAGCTCCGTGGCTGATGGTCTATCCTGGCCTTGCCATTTTCCTCGTTGTCGCTGTGTTTAACCTATGGGGCGACAGTCTGCGTGATGTGCTGGATCCACGAAAGGCGGACGGGTAAGACGCACTTTTGTATGCCGTGAATTTCATCCAATGAATCAGAAAGAGTGAATGCTATGTTACGTATGAAAAAGCTTTGGAAGGCTGTTGCCTTAGGTGCAGTCAGCGCTTTAGCAGCGGCTGTATTTGCCGGCTGCGGTGGATCGGCCGGCAAGAGTGCAAACGTCGAAAAGGGAATTTTAAAGGTCGGCGTGACGAATTTTGCCGATACGCTGGAGCCGACGCAAAACTACTTCGGCTGGGTCGTCATGCGCTATGGACTTGGCGAATGTCTGACAAAGTTCGATGACAAGATGAACGTTGAACCTTGGCTTTCCGACCGTTGGGAAATCAGCGACGATCATATGACATGGACGTTCCATATCCGCGATGATGTCAAGTTCTCCAACGGGGATCCGCTGACGGCAGAGGCAGTAAAAGCTTCGATTGAACGCGCATTTAAGAAGAACAACCGCGCAGACACGTTCTTTAAGTATAAAGAAATCCGTGCCGAGGGGCAGAACCTCATCATTCAGACGGAAAAACCGACGCCCAATATGCCGGGCTTCCTTGCTGATCCGCTCTTCATCATCGTCGATACAGCGGCGGAAAATGGCCGTGATTTTTCAAAGGAAGGACCTATCTGCACAGGACCGTATACAGTCGAGAGCTTTGTCAAGGAAAAGGCAGTCATGAAGCGGAACCCGAACTATTGGGGCGGTGATGTTCCGTTTGAGACTGTCGAAATTCCATCCATTGATGACCCTAATACGCGCGCCATGGCACTCCAGTCCGGCGATGTCGATATGGCAGTCAACATCGGCGCCGGCGATATGGACACGTTCCGCAACAACAATTCCTTCACGGTCGATGAGATCTCATCGCTGCGCGTTGTCCTCGCCCGCCTCAATATGAAAGGCATCTTAGGCGACCCGAAGGTTCGCGCCGCGCTTATCTCAGGCTGCGACCGAGAAACTTACAGCAAGGTTCTCTTAAAAAATACCTTCCTCCCAGGCTCGGCGCCGATTCCGCCGTCGATGGATTACGGCTTTGATTCACTGAAAGATCCCAATGCGTATAATCCGGAGCGCGCGGCGCAGCTCCTCGATGAAGCTGGATGGAAGGACACGGACGGCGACGGTATTCGCGATAAGGACGGAAAACCTCTCAAGCTGAATTTCGTCGTCTACAACAGCCGTGCGGAACTGCCGCTGTACGCCGAAGCCGTACAGAGCGATTTGAAGAAAATCGGCATTGACATCAACATTCAGACGGTGGATTACAACCTCATCGACCAGATGGGCATCAATGGACAGTATGACCTTCTGATTTCGAATATTACGACGGCAAACACAGGCGATCCGGAAATATTCCTCTCTTGGTACTGGAAGACGAATGTCAACGGAAATAATCCGCAGAATGGCTCTGGCTACAGCAACCCGGAAGTGGATGCGAAGTTTGACCAGCTTGCAGTTGAATTCGACCAGGCGAAGCGCAAACAGCTGATCATTGAAATCCAGCAGCTCTTGATGAACGATGGTGCAGGGCTGTTCCTCGGCTATCCGCAGACCAACATTGTCTACAACAAGGCATTGACAGGCGTAAAGATGCTGCCGAGTGATTACTATTGGATTACGACAGACATTCGCCCGGCGAATAAATAATCGTTTTATCGTTAGGAGAAAAGTATGCTTCTAAATGCATCGCATCTTGCCATCACGTATGGAAATGCGGCGCCGGCAGTGACGGATGTGAGCTTTACACTCGCACCGGGCGAAGTGCTTTCCATCGTCGGAGAGTCGGGGAGCGGGAAGACGAGCGTTATTCGCGCACTCCTCGGCTGCTTGGGCGGCGGCGGACGCATCTCGGGCGGCGAGGCAGTGTTTGCGGGAAAAGAGCTTACAACACTATCTGCAAGTGCGTGGCGCAGTCTGCGCGGGCGCGAGCTCTCGATGATCTTTCAGGATTCCGGCGCTATGTTAAACCCCGTCAAGACCATTGGCAGCCAATTTGTAGAATACATTCTGACACATTCGACATCCATCAAGGATAAGGCGCAGGGAAAAGAGCGTGCAAAGACGCTCTTATCCCGCATGAATCTTGCCATGCCGGAAAACATCCTGTCCTCGTACAGCTTTGAACTATCGGGCGGTATGCGCCAGCGCGTCGGCATTGCGATGGCGCTTGCCTTTCACCCGAAGCTCTTGCTTGCCGACGAGCCGACGGCAGCGCTCGATGTTACGACGCAGGCACAGATTGTAGCCGAGCTTATGCGCGTCGTGAGAAAGTCGCAGACAGCGATGATCCTCGTCACGCACAACATCGGCGTCGCTGCGCATATGTCAGATAAAATCATGGTCATGGCGAAGGGGAAAGTCTTGGAATACGGTACGGCATCTGATATCATAACGAGTCCAAAAGCGGCCTATACCAAGTCGCTTTTGGCTGCCGTGCCGAAAATTGGAGGGCAGCGCTATGTCTGATATCCTTTTGCAGGTCGAGCATCTGACAAAGCAATTTCCTGCTGCCGGCGGGCAAACACTTACGGCAGTGAAGGATGTGAGCCTTGCTGTGCGCCGCGGCGAGACGGTCGCCATCGTCGGTGAATCCGGCTGCGGAAAATCGACGCTTGTCAAGACCGTCCTTTCCATGCACAAGCCGACAGAAGGCAAGGTGATTTTTGACGGCAAAGATACGACGAATCTGCATAGTGCAGCACAGCGCGATTACTATCGTCACATTCAGATGGTCTTTCAAGACCCAGCAGCTGCTTTCGACCCCAAGATGCGCGTGAAAGAGATTTTGACGGAAGCGCTTTTAAATTACGGCATCATCCGGCGGCGTGACGTGCAAAAAAGAGCTGAGGAGCTTTTGGACATTGTCGAGCTTCCCAAGGATTTTGCTGCGCGTTACCCGCACAATATGAGCGGCGGTCAGCGTCAGCGCGTCGCCATTGCAAGAGCTTTGGCACTGGAGCCCGATATCATCATCTGCGATGAGGCGACGAGTGCCCTAGACGTTTCGGTACAAGACAGCATCATTCGTCTGCTCGTCCGTCTTCAAAAGGAACGTGGCATGACCTATCTCTTTATTTGCCATGACCTTGCGCTCGTCAGCCTGTTTGCCCATCGCGTCGCTGTCATGTATTTAGGCAGTGTGATGGAAAAGATAGATGGGGATCAGCTATCTAAAGCACAGCATCCCTATACGCAGGCACTGCTGCGCTCTGTCTTTCCTGTCTCTGCAGATAAGACAGAAGTCAAGACCATCGCAGGAGACCTTCCAAGCCCCTTGGAGATGCCGAAAGGCTGTCCTTTTGCCACGCGCTGTGAAAAGCGTAGGGAGGTGTGTCAAAAAGAGATGCCTCTCTTAAAAGAAGTCGAAAGCAATCACTTCGTCGCCTGTCATCTCGTGAGCTGAAATATGTTGTCCATCGGCTGCTATCCTCCTTTTGCTGCAAGCCCAACGTAAGAAAAAAAGAAGGCTACGTTAAATGTTACGGACATGCGTGCCCCATGCAAAGGCCTCGTATTCTTTCGTAATATTTACGGTAGAGCCGGAAAGAATTGCCGGATTGAATTCTTATGCACGACGTGCTATAATAAGCATAGTTATGGAGTCGGAGATAGTTCCTTGATGGCGTGAGGAAGTCCCACGGTGGTTAAACCGTGGGACTTCTGCTTTTCGAGAATCTGCTTTTGGATAACTCGTAGTATATAAAGGAGGCTGCCATGCTGCGAAAACAATATTTTTTACTCTTTTGCTTCATTTTACTTGCCGGCATGTTTTCCTTTGCGCGCGCAGAGGCGGCGAATAGAGAGCCGCTGAAGATTGCGCGGATGCCCCTATTGGTAGCGTCCGCTTTTTCACCGCACGCGGATGCTGTGGATAGACTGGAACAAAAGCTGAATCAAGCGCTTCATATCCCGCTTAATGGTACGCTTCATGCAGTGAAATATCTGGATGAAAGTGATGTCAAAGATGCATACGACGCTGCGCGTGAGAGTGCAGGACGGCGAGCGCGGTATAAGGCGCTGGCAAAGCCGATGGCAGAGATGCTCAAGGCGGATATCGTCGTGCTTCCGGTGCTGACGGATTATGCTTCATACCAGCGAATCGGCTGGGGTTGGGACGGGGATATCATCCGTTACAGCCGCGCAGCTGTAACCCTTGTGGTCTATGACAGAAAGCGCGATGAGACAATGGAAAAGCGTGCGTTTCGCGTCTATGACGATGCCTACTCTCCCCGCGGCGATGTAGATGTGCTGGCAGCCGCGTGTATGGATCAGGTCATTCGCGAGGCGGATTTGCACAAGATGCTCACTGATGAAGTCTTTCATCCATTGGATGGACAAGGAGAAGAAATTGCCATGGAGTAAATAGTTATAGGAAAAATGCTATCTTTTTATGGCTTTGGAGGCTTTTAAACGTGCACAGAAAAAGGGTTTGCCCTTCTGCTTTTGGCAGAGGAGCGAACCCTTTTTTATATGAAGAAGTGAAAGGCTTAGAGTGCCTTGAACGCTTCGTCGAGATCTTCGATGATGTCGTCGATGTGTTCCGTACCGATGGAGAGACGGATGGTAGACGGCGTAATACCGCTTTCTGCCAGTTCTTGCTCGTTCATCTGGGAATGCGTCGTCGATGCCGGATGGATGACGAGGGACTTGACATCTGCGACGTTGGCGAGGAGGCTGAAGACCTTCAGATGATCGATGAATTTCTTTGCCTCTTCTGCACTGCCCTTGATTTCGAATGTAAAGATCGAAATGCCGCCGTTCGGGAAGTACTTCTTGTAAAGCTCATGATCCGGATGGTTCGGAAGGGATGGATGGTTGACCTTTGCGACATGCGGGTTTTTGGCAAGGTAGTCAACAACCTTGAGTGTGTTTTCAACGTGGCGTTCAACACGGAGTGAAAGCGTTTCAACACCTTGGAGAAGAAGGAAAGCGCTGATCGGTGAGAGCGTTGCGCCCGTGTCGCGCAGGAGCATAGCGCGCAGGTAAATAGCAAATGCCGGAGCACCGATGTCCTTGGCAAACGAAAGGCCGTGGTAGCTTGCGTTCGGCTCGACGAGCCAAGGGAACTTGCCGGATTTCACCCAGTTGAACTTGCCGCTGTCGATGACGATACCGCCGAGCGTCGTGCCGTGACCGCCGATAAACTTCGTTGCGGAGTGGACGACGATATCCGCGCCGTAATCGAACGGGCGAAGCTGGTACGGCGTTGCAAACGTGGAGTCGACGACGAGTGGAATGTTGTGAGCATGGGCGACTTTTGCCACGGCTTCGATGTCGATGAGGTTTGCGTTCGGGTTGCCGATGGACTCGATGTAGATAAGCTTCGTATTGTCTTTGATGGCCTTTTCAAAGGCATCAATGCCTGCTTCTGGATCGACGAACGTCGTCGTCACACCGAAATCCGGGAGTGTATGCGCGAAAAGGTTGTAAGTACCGCCGTAGATCGTCGTTGCTGCAACGATATGGTCACCTGCATGGGCAAGTCCCTGGAGAGTCGCCGTGACTGCAGCTGCGCCAGAAGCAAAGGCAAGCGCCGCGACGCCGCCCTCAAGCGCTGCCATACGGCGCTCTAAGACGTCCTGCGTAGGGTTCGTCAGGCGGCCGTAGATATTGCCTGCGTCCTTTAGACCGAAACGGTCTGCGGCATGCTGGGAGTTACGGAAGACATAGCTCGTCGTCTGGTAGATAGGAACGGCACGCGCATCGGTTGCTGGGTCGGCCTCTTCCTGACCAACATGCAGCTGTAGGGTTTCAAATTTATACTTTCTCTCTTCACTCATCGGAAAGCTCCTTCCTTAATAAAAAAACTTCATAAAAATCTCATAAACATAGTTAATTAATATGTATATAGTATAATCATTCCCTGCTGGGATGTCAAGCATATTTCTCAGAGGCTCTCTTAGATTTTGCGAGTGCCTACAGTAAAGGCAGGCACTCGCGAGCGATAGTGTAAAGTAAATTGTATACAGAAATTGGTATCATAGTTGATAGAGATTGAGATGGTTAATGCAGAGGGATTCATACCATGAAGTATATGAATGAATACTTGCAGAAATCATCATGCCTAATCTGGAGAGGTGGTGCGATGATCATTGCATTAAGAAAATCCTATTTTGACAGGCAAATTGTTAAGATAAAATTTTTACTAGGTGGATATCGCATTACTTTTTAGTTAAAGGAGATGTGTGTTTATGAAACGCTTAAAAATGGGATGCCTTGGAGTTATTGGATTGATTGTCCTATTGCTTGTATTGGGTAAATTGATGGGCGGGAATGATAATAGCTCATCTTCCTCTCATTCTTCAACGACGCAAGTAGAGCAAAAAGCGGATACGAAACAGGCAAAAGAGTATATTTCAGTAGATGCAGGGACAATGGTAGCAGATCTTAAAAATAATGCCGCTGCCGCTCAGAAAAAATATAAAGGTAAAGATTTGAAGGTTACTGGTAAATTAAGTAATATTGATTCTGATTCGAAATATATTAGCATTGAAGATCCAAAAGGTTCTTTTTCGATGATACATATTCAGTGTTTTTTAAATAGTAAGGATAAATCGCAGGAAGATTTTGTGATGAATCTTCAAAAAGGACAAACGGTTACTGTATACGGAACAATTAGTGATGTCGGCGAAGTATTAGGCTATTCTATGAAAGTAGATAAGTTTGAATAAATAAACTGTAGTTAAAAATAAACGTATGCAACTTATTTCTCGCATACGCTTATTTTTTATATTTTCTTGGTATTGTAGTTTGTACGGACATCTTTTGCATGGTCAAAGCGCTGGGAAGATGTCCTTTCTTTACAAAATGCGTGATGTTGCCTTAAAATAAGAATGAATCACGTTTTCAATAAAACTTTTACATTTTGCTTAATGGAAAGGCGACTTTATGTTATCACTACCTAAGGAAGTCATTGAAGGACTTCTCATTCCCTTTATTGGCACGAGTCTTGGTGCGGCGTGCGTCTATGTCATGCGCGGTGAGATACGTCCGCGCGTGCAGAAGGGGCTTACGGGGTTTGCATCGGGCATCATGGTGGCGGCGTCGGTCTGGAGCTTGCTGCTGCCTGCGATCGATGAGAGTGCAGCGCTCGGAAAGTTCGCGTGCATGCCGGCAATTTTGGGTTTCTGGCTCGGCACACTGTTCCTTCTCGCGCTCGACCGCATCATTCCTCATCTTCATATGCACGCAAAAAAAGCGGAAGGCATGGAAGGCCTTCGCGCTTCTTTGTCAAAAAATACGATGCTCGTCTTTGCGGTGACACTTCACAACATCCCGGAGGGCATGGCGGTCGGCGTCGTTCTTGCGGGGTGGCTGACGGGAAGCACGGACATCACAATCGGCGGTGCGCTCGCGCTGAGTCTTGGCATTGCCATTCAGAATTTTCCCGAGGGTGCCATCATATCGATGCCGCTGGCATCGAGCGGCATGAACCGGCATAAGGCATGCGTTGCGGGCGTTCTCTCCGGCATTGTTGAACCCATCGGCGGCGCACTCACCATTTTCCTTGCAGGAGCCATCACGCCCTTTATGCCCTACTTTCTGGCCTTTGCCGCAGGTGCGATGTTCTATGTCGTCGTCGAGGAACTCATTCCCGAGATGAGCGCCGGTGAGCATTCGGACGTCGGCGTTTTGACCTTTGCCTTTGGCTTCACGCTGATGATGCTGCTCGATACCGTGCTTGGTTAAGCGGCGGGATTCAGGGTATCTTTACCCTTCCGATATGGTTACCGTGGCGATGTACTCTGTGTCGTCTTTGGCAGCAATTTTCGGATTGGCGATGCTGAGTTTTCCATCGGTCATGCCCATGAAGTGACAGAGCGCGATGCCCATGTCGATGCGCTGAATGTCCCACGCCGCGTGAGCTCTCAGGCGCTTGGTATGCTTCTCGTAGAAGTGGTAGGCATTCCCGTCCTTGATGATGCGGCAAGGCTGTACGTTGGCGGCGGATGGATACCAGCGGACGGCTTCCAGTGCTTCGCTTACTGCATCTGTATGAAGCGGCGTGGAAAAGTCCTTTTCAAAAAACAGCTCCTCTGGGGCGAGCCGTTCATCTGCGTGCACGCTGGTACGAATCTTTCGCTCCACGGCAGATGTTTCGTCCGCGGGATAGCCGAGCGGGCTGACGCAGGGCATGTACTCTTCCGCCTGCGTTCCTGCCTCTTTTTCAAACAGGGCGCGATTCATCGTGCCGCCAATCCACGTCGTACCGATGCCGCGTGACCATGCGTAGAGAATGAGCTTTTCGAACGAATAGCCGTAGGCCTCTTCAAGATGCGGTACTTTTGCTATCTTAGCGGCGACGTAGAGATGCTCGCCGCGGATGACCGGCGTGGAAAGCCCGTGCTCTTTTGCATCCAAGAATAAAAAGTTCACTGGAATATCATAGGGATTTCGGATGCTCTCTGCATAGCGGGCGAGGGCATCACGGTCTTCTTTCGTCAATGGTCTGTCGTCAAAGGTGCGGACGCTCTTTCTCGTCTTGATGATTTCAAACGTATTCATGCTGCTTTTTCCTCCATTTTCACGAACATCAGTATAATGCGTTGATTCTGCTTCGTCAAATCGTATGGCAGTACATCATAGAGGGGATGTGCTGCTTCCGCTTTTCTTGCTATTTCCTTTCCTTTGCTGTATGATAATCTCCGACGGTACGCGCTGAAATACTGTGGGCGCGACTGTACAAGGAGGAAAAATGAATACATTTGAAACGTATCGACAGGTGCGAAGAGAGGCAGGGGGGACGGCGCTGCTGCTCGTCTTGCTTATCGTCTTCTGGCTTCTTGCAGGGTTCGGGCTCTATGCCCTGTTTCCAAAGGTCGCTCTCTGTCACATTCCGCTGTGGGCGATCTTTGGCTCGCTCGGGGTCTGGCTTTTTGCTGTGCTCGGCGTTCGCGTGCTGCTCTGCGGCTTCAAGGATATGAAGCTGAAGGAGGCGCGCGATGACTGAGGGAAATCTTTTGGCGCTTCTTCCACTGCTCGTCTTCATGGGGCTGATGGTCGCGGTCGGCATTTGGGTGCGCCGCCGGGCGGCAGGGACGCGCTTTGTGCATGATTACTTCATCGGGAGCCACGACCTCGGCGGCTTCGTACTCGCGATGACCACGGTGGCGACGTACAGTTCCGTCAGTTCCTTTGTCGGCGGTCCAGGCATGGCATTTACAGTGGGCTTCGGCTGGATCTACATGGCAATTGTACAGGTCACGGCAATCTTTCTTGTACTTGGCGTTTTCGGCAAGCGGGTAGCGCTGCTCTCACGAAAAATCGATGCGGTGACGGTGGTCGATATCATCCGTGCGCGTTTTGACTCGGATGCACTCGCCGCGCTCTCGGCATTCATCATTGTGCTCTTCTTCTGCGGAACAATGACCGCGCAGTTCGTCGGCGGCGCAAAGCTCTTTGAAGCAGTGACGGGCTATTCTTATGAGACGGGGCTTATCCTCTTCGGGCTTGTCGTCGTTTTTTATACTGCAATTGGCGGCTTTCGCGCTGTTGCGATTACGGACACGCTCTGCGCGCTCGTCATGATGGCGGGCATCGTGCTGCTGCTTTACTACGTGCTCGACGCAGGCGGCGGCTTCATCAGCATCATGGATGGGATTGCCGCCGAACACCCGGAGATGCTCAAACCGGAGAATCTGCCGCTTGGCATCTACTTCACGCAGTGGCTCTTGGTCGGTGTGCTGACCATTGCGCTGCCGCAGTCTGTTGTTCGCGGCATCAGCTACAAGGATACGAAGAGCCTGCATAAGGCGATGCTGATCGGAACGGTTGTCGTCGGTTTCATGAATATCGGTGTGAATTTTACGGGAATTCTTGCGCACGGTGTGCTGACCGGGGCAGCTGCCTCCTATGGCGGTGTAGACTCCATCATCCCGCAGGCGATTGTTCATGCCATGCCGCGCGAGCTCGTCGGCTTTGCCATCATCGGTCCGCTCGCGGCATCCATCTCGACGATTTCGGGGCTGCTTATCGTCGCTTCGTCCGCGATTATCAAAGATGTCTATCTGCATCAAAAGGCGAAACAGGGCATCGTTCCATTGGAACGACATGTGCGCATGCTCTCGGTTTTCGTCACGGCGGCCATTGGCGTCACCGTGTTTTTCATCGCTCGTACGCCGCCGGCACTCATCTGGCTCATCAATATGTTTGCTTTCGGCGGCTTGGAGACGGCGTTCTTCTGGGTGCTCGTGTTCGGTCTCTTCTGGAAGAAGGCGAATTGTACGGGAGCCGTGCTTTCCATGGCGGGCGGCACAATCGCCTATTGCGCTTCCATGGCGGCGGGCGTCAAGCTCATGGGGCTGCATCAAATCACCATTGGCTTTACCGTGTCGCTGGTACTCTTCCTCATTGGCTCTTATCTGGGGAAAAGGCCAAGCCGCGAGGTACTGCAGCTCTTTTTTCCGAAAAGATAAATGAATTTGTGCAAACAAAAAAACCGAGGGAATGTTCTCTCGGTTTTTTTGTTTGTAGAGAAGGACTGCCTGCCAAGATCATCTTCCGCGAGGCAAAGTCATAGGAGAAAGAGCTCTGTGACAAAGACGATGAGACAGCAGGCGGCGGCTACCTTAAAGAGACTGAACCCGCGCCACGCGAGGAGAAGTCCGATGAGAAGTGCGAGCGTGCCGGAGATGCGGCTTTGCGTCGCCTCGGTAATGGCGGGGAAGGTCATGACGGCGAGCGTCACATAGGGAACGTAATAGAGAAAGGAGCGCAGGAATGTGCTTTTTACCTCGCCGCGGATGAGGGTGAGCGGGACGATGCGAATGGCGAGCGTCACGAGACTCATGAGGAGAATGTAGATGTAAATATCATGCTGCATCGCGGTGCTCTCCTTTCTTTATCGGGAAGAAAAACGCGCCGAGACCAGCGATGAGGATGGTGAGGAGTATCGTTCGCGTGCCGGCTGAAAGTGTGGAGAGCATCGGCGCGGCGGATGCCAGAAAACTGAGAAGAAAACTTGCAGCAACGAGGGCAAGGACGACATGGTCGCTCTTTGCCGGCGGGATGATGATCCAGAGAAACATGCCGTAGAGCGCGACGGAAAGCGCGCTGACGACGCTCGGCGGGAGGATGTTGCCTGCGACGACGCCGAGCATCGTGCCGAGCGACCAGCCCGGGAGGGCGACGGACATGGCACCGTAGTTGTAAAAGGGGGGCAGCGCGCCCTTTCGTGCAATCGAGATGCCGAAGATTTCGTCCGTTACGTCGAAGCCGACGAGGATGCGGTGAAAGAGCGGCGTTTCCTTTGGAAACTTCTGACTGAGCGCGCAGCACATCAGCAGGTAGCGCGCATTGGTGATCAGCGTGATGAGGACGATTTCGAGGTAAGGCGCATCGCCTGCGATGACGGTGAACCCCGCATATTCGCCGGCAGATGCGTTGTTCAAGAGGCTGGTGAGAAAGCCTTGAAGCGCGTCAAGCCCTGCATTTTTTGCCGCGATGCCGAGCGCAAAAGAGACGACGAAGTAACCGAGAGCGATAGGCATGCCATCGTGTACGCCCTCGAAAAAGACCTGTTGTGTCGTTTTATCCGCAGCCTGCATATACATCCTTCCTTTGTCACCATGCAAAGACTACATGATGGAATATCTCCTTTATTATACCATAGATTTTTATTATCGTATATGCAGCAGGGAAGGCGGATTCTATCTTACATGTTACGGGAAAGTGTGCGGTACGCCCCGGCGAATTTCTCGCATGCGGGAAACTACTTTTCTGTGGTATACTTTTCTTTGTGTTCTGTGGCTTCGATGCCGACGGCAAGTTGATCCATGATTACTATATATAGGACGACTGCATTTAACAAATAAGATGTTTGGATTTTGGTAAGAAGGTTTTGCTATGGAAATTTCGGGACTTTCGCTCATCGTCATGTGCCTGACGCTCGTCGTCGTCATGGGCATCGGCATCTATTCTTCACGAAAGGTGAAATCGGCAGAAGGCTTCTCCGTCAGTGCGCGGCGGGCAGGCGTGCCGCTCGTTGCAGGCAGCATTGCGGGAACGTGCGTCGGCGGCGGTGCGACGGTTGGTACGGCACAGCTGGCAGCATCGGTCGGGCTTTCTGCCTGGTGGTTCACGCTGGGCATCGGTATCGGTATGGTTATCTTGGGGATTTTTTACGCGTATCCCATGCGCAAGACCGGGCTTGAGACGATTCCGCAATTTTTGCGTCTGCACTATGGTCTCGGCGCAGAGATTTTTATAAGCGTTGTCTCTTCGCTGGGCATCCTGTTCAGTGCGGTGGCAAGTGCGCTTTCCGGTATTTTTATTTTGAAAGCAGTCTTTGGCACAGAAGACAGCATGGCAGCCTTCATTCTCTTTGTCCTTGTCATGTCCTATGCGTTTTTTGGTGGAATGAAGAGTGCAGGTGTCGGCGGTATCCTCAAGATGGTCATCATCTGGGTTACGCTTGTTATCGCAGGATTTTCAGCAGGGCAGATGTTTTTCTTCGAGCCAACGATGGCAGAAGCCGTGATGCCGGGGGCATTTGACCTTTTTGACGAAGGGGGCGAGACGATTCTGTCAAACCTTCTCTCCATGGTGGTCGGCATCGTCTCGACGCAGTCCTATATTCAAGCCCTTTTTTCAGCGTCGACGCCGCGGACAGCAGCGGTGGGGGCGTTCACGGCCGCAGCAATCGTGCTCCCCATCGGGCTTCCGTGCGCGCTCGTCGGCATGTACATGCATGCGGCAGATCCATCGCTTCCCGCCATTCTCGTACTTCCTGCCTTCCTCTTTGGACATCAGCCGGCATTGCTCGGCGGCATCGCGATGGGCGGCATTTTGCTTTCCGTCATCGGTTCTGTGGCAGGGCTATCGCTCGGCATCGGTGCGATGGTCTCGCGCGACATCATCTTTCGCCTCTTTCACGGACTCGGGGCGGCGCTCCAGCTTCACATCATGCGCGCAGTCGTCCTCGCTGCGGTCGTCCTTGCGAGTGCTATTGCGCTCTTTCATGAGGATTCGGAGATTCTCTTTTGGACGTATCTTTCCATGGCACTTCGCGGCGGCGGCGTTTTCCTTCCGCTGACGATTGCCATAAGACATCCTCATGCCATCGCACCGAATTACGCCATTGCCTCGATGGTTCTTTCCACGCTTATTGCCGTCGCCTCCGCCCTTATCGGTACACCCATCAAACCGATCTTTCTCGGTCTCGCCGTCAGTGCATTTATCCTCCTGTTGGGATATTTCAGCAGAAAATATAGATCTGCTTTGCGCATGTGATGTCGTTTGTAATTTATAGTACAATCGCTTGATAATTTTCGGCGGATATAGTATACTATGGATAGAAAGTTGAAATTATTAAGAATAAACAGAAAATTATTAAGCTATAGAATTTCTTTTCGTCGTTATTTTCATCCTAGGATATTTTTAGAGGGAGCATTGTTCTTAATTTTTGCTATGGAGGTGTCGGTCGTGAAAAAAGTATTATCCTTGCTCACCTTTCTCTCTGTCTTTTCCCTTTGCACATTGGCTTCGGCGTATTATATTCCACGAGAAGAGATAGCTTTAGGTGGGATATTTGTAGGAGCTAGTCCAGAATATGTAAAGTCTGTATATGGTGAACCGACTCAGAGTGAATCTGGATATGATACAATGGGATATCCTACTATTACTTATACATATAACGATACTTTTAAAGTCCGTTTTTATCATGGAGCTGATTGGTGGGCAGGTGTAGTGGAAACAACTGCTAATAACGGTATTGGAACACCAGCTGGCGTTCGTGTAGGGATGCCGGCATCGGTATTGGATAAATATTATGGTAAAGCTGTTCTAGATCGTCATAATGGCAGACTGATTAAATCCTATGAAGGATCGACAGGGCAGAGTACCTATTTAGATTTCGATATTGCAAATGGAAAGATTGTATCCATACGGATATTTGGTGGAGAGTAACGATCGTAAATGTATTTTTTTACAATGCCCTCCTCTGAACATAGGGTTTCTTTTAGTTGCTATTTGCTATAGGGAGGTTTTTGTTATGAAAAAAATATTGCCTTTACTCACTTTTATTGTCGTCTTTTCCTTTAGTACAATGGCTTCTGCTATTGGGGTTATTTCACCAGAGGAGATCGCTTTAGGCGGGATATCTCCAGGGTCGACTCCCGCGTATGTGACATCTGTGTATGGTGACCCGACGCGGAGTTATTATGGGTATGATGGAATGGGAAATTATACTCTTACCTATGATTATAACAATACATTTAAAGTGCGTTTTTGGCAAGGAGATGGTGGTTGGTTTGCATATCAGGTGAAAACAACCGCGAATAACGGTATTAAGACGCCGGCTGGTGTGCGCGTAGGGATGCCGGCATCCGTATTGTCGAATGTATATGGTGCAACTCCTTCGTATAATGACGGAGGTGTAACGGTAAAATCCTATGCAGGATGGGGGGATAATCGATATCTTGTCTTTCGAATTTCAAATGGAAAAATTAAATCTATCATGGCAGAGTTTGGAGAGTAACGATTTTTGATAGATTTTTGTACAATGTTCTTTTCAGACCGTCGGCATAACGTGTACCGGCGGTCTGTTTTTTGTATAGCAGTAAAAATTTTTGTCAGTTAGATGTAAAAATGATATAATGCATAGACCCATCGGATTTATGTGAAAATTGCCTGAGCGCCGATAGGCGATGGGGTGGCGCCTGCTGTTGGAGTGTGATTGTTTTGTTAGATATTAAATTTGTACGTGAGCATCTGGATGAAGTGCGGCAGATGCTGAAGAACCGCTGCAATTCGCTGAATCTCGATGCTTTTGAAGGACTGGATAAGAAGCGCCGCGAGCTCTTGCAGGAGACGGAAGCATTGAAGGGTTCCCGCAATACGGTTTCGAAAGAAATCAGCCAGATGAAAAAGGCGGGGGAAAACGCAGACGATAAGATTCGCGAGATGCGCGAGGTCGGCGACAGGATTTCGGCACTGGATGCAGAGCTTCGCAACGTCGAGGGCGAACTTCGCGACATCCTTCTACACATTCCGAATATGCCGAAAGCAGATGTCCCCATTGGCAAGGACGACACGGAAAATCCGGAAGTCCGCAAGTGGGGCGAGCTAAAAAAATTTGCGTTTGCACCAAAGGCGCATTGGGATATCGGCGCAGATCTCGGCATCCTCGATGCGGACCGCGCGGCAAAGGTCACAGGCGCACGCTTTACGTTCTACAAGGGGCTTGGCGCACGTCTTGAGCGCGCCTGCATTAACTTTATGATGGATCTCCATGCGACGAAGCACGGCTATACAGAGATGCTCGCACCGTATATTGCAAATGAGGCGAGCATGATCGGCACGGGGCAGCTTCCGAAGTTTGCAGAGGATATGTTCAAACTGGAAGGGCTGGACTATTATCTCGTTCCGACAGCAGAGGTTCCGACGACGAACTACCACCGCGATGAGATTCTCGACGGAGCACAGCTCCCTGAATATTACAGTGCTTATACGGCTTGTTTCCGCGCAGAGGCGGGCAGTGCAGGACGCGATACGCGCGGTCTCATCCGTCAGCATCAATTCAACAAAGTCGAACTCATCAAGTTCGTAAAGCCGGAGACAAGCTGGGATGAGCTGGAAAGCATGGTCGATGCAGCGGAAGACGTGCTCCGCATTCTGGAGCTGCCATATCACGTGGTACAGCTTTGCACGGGCGACATGAGTTTTACTTCGGCAAAGACCTATGACATTGAAGTTTGGTTCCCGGCACAGGATAAATATCGTGAAATCTCTTCCTGCTCGAACTGCCTGGACTATCAGGCACGCCGCGCGAATATCAAGTTCCGCCGCGAGCCGAAGGCAAAGCCGGAGTTTGTCCATACGCTGAATGGTTCGGGGCTTGCGGTCGGTCGTACGGTTGCAGCTATTCTTGAGAACTACCAGCAGGAAGACGGCTCGGTCGTCGTCCCGGTGGCGCTTGTTCCGTACATGGGCGGCGTCGAAGTCATCGGCAAGCCGGAATGAGCCAACGGGAGGCCGGTAGAAAGAAGGCAAAAGGCACAGGAATGACGATGCATATGGAAAAGGTCATCGTCGGCATTACGGGGGCGAGCGGGAGCATTTATGCGCTTCGTCTCATCGAGGTGCTGAAAGAAAAGGGGCTCGAAGTGCACGCCGTCGTCACAGACAGCGGCTGGCAGGTACTTGCATACGAGTGCGGGGTGACAGAGCCTGCCTTTCGCGAGAAAGTTGATTTTCTTTACGATAACCGCAATATCGCTGCGTCGATTGCCAGCGGCTCTTTCCGCGCGGGCGCGATGGTCGTCGTCCCCTGCTCAATGCATATGGCAGGGGCACTCGCATCCGGCGTCACGGCAGACCTTCTCTCGCGTGCGGCGGATGTTGCGCTAAAGGAAGGGCGCAGGCTCATTCTCGTTCCGCGCGAGACGCCGATGCATGCGATTCACCTCGAAAATCTCTTAAAACTCTCAAAAGCAGGTGCGGCAATCCTTCCCGCTGCACCGGGGTTTTACCATCGTCCACAGGCGATCGCCGACCTCGTTGACATGATGGTCGGAAAGATTCTCGATCGTCTGGGCGTTGAGCACGAACTTTTTGCGCGCTGGGGAGGGCAAAGGAAATAAATATACGAAAAGAGCATGAAGCTCATTGCTTCATGCTCTTCTTTGAAAGGATGGATTTTTATGAAGGCCATCGTCGTTGGTGCAGGAAAAGCCGCAGGCATCCGCCGCATCACAGGGCAGGCGATTGCAGACGTTTAAGGGCTTCCAATACCTTTTGCAGCAGCCATTCAGCATAATGTTCTTTTCCATTCCAGATACACAGTCCTTTTGCGCCTACTGCCTTATGTGGATAGAAGCCGCAGTCCGCTTCTTGCAGCATAGGAAGATCCATCGGTGTATCTCCTGCAGCAAAGGTACGAACTATATTTTTGCTGCAGGCTGCTTTTAGACGGCGAAATGCAGCACCCTTGTTGAGCCCTCTTGGTAAAAGATAGATTTTACTGCCTGACGGTTCGACTTTCAGCGATGTTGTGCTCTGCAGCTCCGCAGCTGTCTTCGCGATCGCCACGTCGTCCTTACAGTAGAGAAAGAGGTACGACGTATCGACGATGCGACATCTTCGAAAGCGCGTATCTGTTTTATAACGTGCAAGCTGGCGGCAGATTTCTGCATAGTCTTCGGCAGAGGCACGCATGGCTTCTCGCCATGCTGGGACGGGCGTATTGTCTTCGAATAAGTAAGCTCCATTTGTCGTAATGGCGCGTCTGGGACGACAACCCTTCGGCCATACAATGCGCTGATACTGGGCAATGCTGCGCGTCGTGATGGGGATGATTTCGGCACGTGCTGCTATAAGGCGCAGCAGGCGTATCGTTTCGGTTGAGAAGTAACCCTGTTCCTTGCCGTCCAGCCATTCGACACAGTGATCGCCAGGCTTTCGGTGCTTTTTGGAAAAGAGCAGGGTGTTATCTAAATCTGTTGCAAATAAAAGACTCAATTGTCCGCGATGGTCTGAATAAGCCCACATGCCCTGTAATTTTGCAGCGGGAATACAGCCATCTCCACTCCCTTCTCTCGTGCAAGTTGGTAAAGATGCCCCAAGTGTTCTGCATCGTCTAGACTGTGAACGAGTATCTTCCATGGCAGACGGCGCAGAAGCACACGCGTTGCTTCGCCGATTCCAGGTTTGATGAGATTGATATTTTTTAGGGAGAAGGTGCGCGCAATTTGCTCGACTTCAGTGATTCCTGCATGTTTGCTCTTCGTGTACCGAGCAGGAGATGCCTCTTTGGGGAAATGAGCTTCGACGGCGTTAATAAACTCGTAGGTGCGATCTTGCTTGCGTAGGTTTTTGTAAAATGCTGCGCCGTGAAAGTCGCGGCTCCCGATGATGTCCCGTCGGAAAAATGTGCGGCTTAGAAGACCCGATACTGTAGAATTGAGGCAGGCGCTTGCGATCAGGAAGTCATTTTGCGTCCCCGCTATCGCTGCGACATTGGCAGGATCCGATAGAACGGCAAGCCCCGCATCGACATGTGGATACGCCTTTATGGCGCGCTTGAGTTCACGTTGAATCGCGCCTTTGCCCGTCCATCCATCGATGAACTGAATCGTTTCTGGTACATGGCGTGCTAGGATATAGCGCATAGCATTTTCATCAATACCTATGTTGCGTATGATACTGATGGTATAGTGCGGTACATTTGCGCCGAAGCGCTTTTTTAGATAATGCTTCATCAAGATGCCAATCGGCGTGCCGGCGCGTGCCAGAGAGACGAGTACAGGACGTTTTTTCTTTGCTCGGTAAACAGCTTCGGCTGCTGTTGCAACAGTGGCAGCGACAAGCGGGGCGTAGTGCGTCCGTGCTTTTTCATAGGCTGCAAGGTATGGCGACGTCGGCTCGTACTCGATGGGAAGCATTTCGCAGTAGTGCCGTCCTGCCTGAATGGCATGTTCGCGCTCTCTTGTCCCCATTGGCTCGACAAGTCCTGTGATATCCTTTAGCAGAAGTTCGACATCTTCCGCGCGGTATGTACTAAACATCGCCTTCTCCTCCCATCCAAATTATTGAACTGCAGCCCTGCCGCACGAGTGTGCCGCGCAGCGCGTCTTGTGCTTCCTTGCGCCATGTCTTTACATCTGAAACGACGAGTACAAGGTCGGCGAGTGTAATATTGTAGAGATATGTCTTGCGCCCTGCCTCGTAAAAGCTCGGCAGTTCCACGCCCGTCTTGATGGGATAATCGCCTTCTGCATAGATGCCGATTGGACTTCGCGTTGTGGCATGGCAGCGTACGGTATATCCTGCCTGTTCCCATGCCGCGCCGACCAAAAGCGCGGGCATCATGCATTCTTCTGTACCGAGTACGAGCACCGATTTCACGGTTTGTTGCGGCGTATATGATCGTACGAGGGCGGCACCGCGCTCCTGCCACTTTGCCATATAGTCCGAGATGTAAACGCCGCGCCTTGGGTCGCCTGCTGCTGCACCGATGAGGGAGGAATCTTTCTGCTGGGCGCTAAGCGGCTCGTCAGCGCGCGGTGCCGTCACCTTCATAGCCTTTATCTGTGCGGCATAGTCCGTGGCAGGCAGGGTAAGCAGGGAAACCGTTGTAATTCCCTCCGCTGCCATCTGCGCCGCATTTACCGCATCCATGCGATTGATGAGAGAAGCTGCTGTCATGGGGAGTTTTAGCGTGGGAAAAGCGGAACGAAGGCGTGCAACCAGGTTGCGTACGGTCTTTCCTGTTGAAAGCTCGTCATCGACAAAGACGAGTCCCTGCGATGCGGCAAGACGGGCGGCAAGATGCTCGCTGCAAAGCTTTTGCTGCGTTGCATGGCTGTGCTCTTCGGAAAATACAATCCAGTCGGCGACTTCGGGCAGTGGTTCGCGCGTCGTTTGGAGATAGAAACAATTTGTCCCCAGTGTCTTTGCGCATGCCGCTCCGATGGCTGTTGCCGTTTCGGAAAAACCGATGACGAGGCGCGAAGATGGGCTTATCTTTCGCACGCAACTACCAAGTGTTTCCATCATGGTGAGTGCCGCTGAAGGTGAGGCAGGGATGTGCTTTGCCTGTAAGGGGTTTACCAGGAGGTACGCGCGCTTTGTATTTTGATAGCGCCGTGCAAGACGCAGAATATCCTGCTCTCGGTACGAGTTGACTTCATTTTGATTCATACTTTGATTCCCCTTTATGCTAGCTTGATAAGCTCTTCATATTGGCGGCTCAATATGCGCACCTATAGAGCCTTCCCGTTTTGCTGCACCTGATGGATGAAAAGATAACCATGCCGAATCCTTGAAAACGCGCAGCTTATACTTTTCGTATGCCGTAAATTTTGCTGCGTTGGTAGATTTTTCGCGCCCACGTGCTATGACATTTGACTTCGTTCATCCGTTTGCCGTCTGTACTTCTCGCAACGCCGAGTCGTCCGTCTTGCCAGCCGAGGATCTCTTTTGCGTCTGCAAAGTCCGTCTCCGTGACCTTCAAGCTTTCGTAGATGTAGGGCAGCTGTGCGGGGTGAATTGCCGTCTTGCCCGTGAATCCGTTTACAGCATCGAGTACAAGCTCGTGCTGCAGCCCGTCCGCCCACGCACCGCCGGGTTCGCCGAAATAGTTCCAAACAGGTCCTGAGACGACATAGTCCTGTATGAACACGTTCAAAATATCGATGAGTACATCGCGCACGAGACCAAGGTCGTATATCGTCCGGTCGATGGGGCAGCGGATACCGTAGAGATTGGAAAGGTCGTTGCCTCCGACACGGATATTGAGGATATGGCTGTGCACGTCCCTCAATATCGCCTTGAGGCGTGCAAGACATGTGTGCCGTGTGGGAAGAGCGGCAATCATGCGGCTCTCAAGAATCGGCATGACGTAGAGAAAGTTACCTTTTTCTTCTGCTTCATTCAGGAGCGTGGCATATTCTGCGGCATTTTCAAGGTCGAATTTCGGCAGAATAAAGCCTGTGATGACAGAGCGGACGGAAGCGAGACGGTAGAGGAGTGCACGCAGGTGCTTTGGCGTGCGGACGCGTACGAAGATATGCGGCAGGGAGGTGCCACCGGCCGCTGCTCCCTGCAAGTCGTGAAGAATGCGCCACAGAGTCTCTTCTGCCTCATCGAGCGCTGCATCCAAAATTGTATCCTCCAAGCAGAAGGCAACGGAGGTCAGGCATGGAATTTTATTCTCCGTCAATTTCGCGACGATGTTTTCTTGTATGGCGGGCATGTAAAGAAGCCCGCCGACTTCGTACGCGAGCCGTTCGCGCTCTATCTGTCGTTCCTGTTCCTGCGTTTCTTTCAAATCCATTTCTTTGATTTTAATCAACCTCCACGCCGTAGCGGCGGCATAGCGTCGGGAGCCCGGCTGCCCAGCCTGCGCCGATAAAGCGCAAGCGCCAGTCGCCCTTGCGTCGGTAAAGCTCCAATGCTTCGACAGTCTTTTCCCGTACTAGTTCTGTCAGCGGAAAGACGAGCGAGTGAGCGGCAAGCTGTACGCGAACTTCGGGTTCTTTCACGGCATGAAAATCCGCGCCGCTCCCGTCGTCGTAGACCGAGCAGCAGAGGAGCACCCGCGCTATTTCCATGGGAAGGGTAGCAGGGGAAAGCACCATATCTTCTTCCTTCATGCACACGCCTGAATGGGCAGGTGTCGGATTGCCGAAAAAGACGAGGTCGTCATCGCTGCGTACCTTTCCCTCCGCTGTGAGACAGAAGGCGTATATATCCACTTCAAGTTTTTGTTTATGGCCGCGGTCGGCATAGGAAACCGTAAGGTTTTCCTGATCTGCGACAGGGACACGCTGCCCGCGCACGACGGTGCCAGCGGGCAGCGTGCTGGCAGAAGGCGCTGCTTGTCCACGTGCAGACAATGCCTGAGAAGGTATTGAAGTTGTCGATGCCCCTAGCTTTTGTCCTTTATAGCTCGTTTGGGGCGGGAGACTTGCTTGCCAGACTGGCGCGTCATTTTCGGCACGTCCTGACATTATGATACGCCGTACAATACCGTTGCTTATTACCAGCACGTCTCCGTATAGCGTAGTTCCTGCGCGCATTGCCTCCATCTTGAAGGCGACTTTTCTGGCACCGGCAGGAAGCTGCGTGTCTTGGAACGCTGCCCCGCTGATGCGAAGGGAAATGTTTGCTGCCTCGCGCAGCACAAGGGGAAAGGAGAGGAAATTTTCCTTCCCTGCGGCAAAGGCGCCAAAGTCCACCTTGCCGGGCAGTTCCCAGTCTGTGATACAATTTGGCGCATGGAGGATCGTGCCATGCACCTCCACATCCGAAAACTGTACCGCATGTCCTTTACAGTCAATGGCAGCAACCATGCGTCCTGTTTTCCCGCACTCTGTGCGTTCGATGCGCAAGCCGTTTAGTGTGACGCCGTCCGCCTCCACGATGAGTGCGGGCGTGCCCTCTGTCCACAGTGTCGCGCCCGCGCCCTTCACCTCGCAGGTGCGCGAGAGGATGAGAGGTCCTTTCCATTCACCGGCGGGAATGACAAATATATCGACATCATGCCGGTCTAGCTCCTTGTCAAAGCGTTCTTGAATCGTCTCCACAGTTTTTCCTCTTTTCTGCACCGGGCACTGCATCGCAAGCACGAAAAAAGGAACTGTCGCGCCCCGCTGGGGTTAGCAGCTCCCTTTCCACAACGATCAGACGTTCACGCCGTAGGCACGGCAGAGCGCAGCAAGGCCACCCTCATAGCCTGCACCGACTGCATTGAACTTCCACTCTGAGCCGCGGCGGTAAATCTCGCAGACGACAATTGCGGTTTCGATGGAAAATTCTTCCATGAGATCAAAGCGAAGTTCCTCTGTGCCGTGCATATCCTCGGCATTGGCCATGCGCGCCACACGGACGTAAGCATTCGATACCTGTCCAAAGTTCTGCCTGCGTTCCTTAGCATCGTAAATTGTGACCGTAATTGCAATTTTATCAATGTCGGCAGGGACTTTGGTGAAATCAATGATGATGACTTCGTCGTCTCCCTCGCCTTCACCTGTCAAATTGTCGCCTGTATGGTGTACCGAGCCGTCCGAGCTGTCGAGGTTACCATAGAAGATGAAATCCTCATCCTTGCGAACTTTACCGTTTGAGCCGAGCAGGAATGCCGATGCGTCGAGATCAAAGTCCGCGCCGCCGTCGTACTGGTTCACATCCCAGCCGAGGCCAATCAGCGCCATTTTTGTGTTCTTGTCGAGGCTGACGCGCTGTCCCTTGGATAAATTGACTGCCATTTCTTGTTCCTCCGTTTCTTATTGCAGTAAATATTTTTTTGACATTTCCTGAAGACCGCTGTCCTTCGAGCCCTGCCCGATGGCACTGATTTTCCATTCGCCCTTGTACCGGTAGATTTCGCAGAGCGTCATCGCCGTCATGCCGTCGTAGCTGTCCGTTAGGCTGTAGCGGCAAAACTCCTTGCCGGTGTCATCTACAATGCGGATGTAGGCATTTTCGATCATGCCAAAATGCTGCTTGCGCTCATGCGCTTTGTAGATGTTGACGACAAACACGAGCTTGTTGTACTGCGCGGGGATTTTAGCAAGATCAGCGATAATCTGCTCGTCATCTCCGTCGCCCTCGCCCGTCAGATTGTCGCCGCAGTGGCGCACCGCGCCCGATTCGTGCTCGAGATTGCCGAAATAGACGACATCGTCAATATCCATCAGATGCCCGTCCTGCAGTAGGAATACCGAGGCGTCGCAATCGACATCTTCCCCGCCGCCGCCAAAGAGCGAGCCGAAAATTCCCTTGCCGCCTTTTTTCACGGGATCCCAGCCAAGCCCGACCATGACGCGCGAAAGCGCTATGCCGTTTTCCTTCTTGAGGCTGACCTTCTGTCCCTTGATCAAATTGACTGCCATATTGTCTCATCTCCATGCAGTTGCGCCGCAGCGCATTCGTTTTGCTATTTCTGTTTTGCTATTTCTTTGGAAGCATCGATTGAATCCACAACTGGAATCCCTCGGGGTTGCGCGTTTGGATCAGCACCGTGCCAGGTCCCTTAAAGCGGCAGACGAGGCACTCGCCGGAGGTAAAGCTCGAAATCCAGCCGTTCGATGCCTTCTCGATGGAATAATCCATGTAGTCCGGCCACGCGACGAGGTGTCCGTTGTCGATGATGACCTCTTCGCCGCGTTCGAGGTTGATGGGATGAATGACGCCATAACTGCTGACAAACGTCGTACCGCGTCCCGTGAGCTTGATGAGGAAGAACCCTTCGCGCGAGAAGAGTCCCTGCGCGATGCCCTGCACCTTCGTCTCGACTTCGATACCTTCCGTCGCGGCAAGGAAGCCGCCCTTCTGCACGACCAGTCCGTAGCTGCCATCGAGATCAACGTCCATGATGCCGCCGGGGAGCGCATGCCCAAAGAGCACTGTTCCAGGTCCGCGGTTCGCGACCATGTGCTGCAGGAAGAAGCTTTCGCCCGTGACCGCACGCCGGATGAATCCGCCCAATATGCCGCCTTCCATTTTACCCTCGACATCGACCGTCGCAGACATCGAAATCATCGCGTCCGACTCTGCCTTAATCCTCTCCCTGTGCGCAAGCTGGCAGGAGACGACGGGGAATGCCTCGGGGTATAAGATTTCGTACTGCATAGGCTTATAGGTTCACGCCGAAGTTGTGTCCGAGCGCGGCAAGCCCACCGCTGAAGCCGCTGCCGATCGCGTTGAACTTCCACTCCGTGCCATGGCGGTAGAGCTCGCCGACGATGACTGCCGTCTCAATGGAGAAGTCCTCGCCGAGATCATAGCGGATGAGCTCTTGATTCTTCGCCGCATCCACGACGCGAATGAAGGCATTCGAGACTTGCCCGAAGTTCTGCTTGCGCGCCTCGGCGTCGTAAATCGTTACCGTAAAGGCGATCTTTTCAATTTCTGTAGGTACCTTCGCGAGATCGACCTTTACCTGCTCGTCGTCGCCCTCGCCCTCACCTGTCAAGTTGTCGCCGAGGTGCTCGACGCTGCCGGAAGCGTGCTTCAGATTGTTGAAAAATACGAAGTCCGCATCGCTCGTGACCTTGCCGCTTGCGCCCAAGAGGAACGCTGCTGCGTCTAGGTCGAAATCCGCGCCGCCGTCGTACTTATTCGTGTCCCAGCCGAGGCCTACGAGAAGTTTCGAGAGCCCAGGGTTGCCTTTCGTGAGGTCGACCTTCTGTCCTTTTTTCAAGCTGACTGCCATGATAATCCTTCCTTTCTTTTAAACCACAACGACTTATTTTCATCATAGGGAAGTCCCCCATGACAAACCACACAGTTATGCGATGTGCGCACGGCTCAGTCCTTGCTGCCTGCGACGAGCCGTATTCGTCCATGCGTATGACGATCTCGGGTGAGCCAGGGCAACGCATGGTGACGACGCCGGCAGTTTCCCGCCAATTTGCCGCGCCGCCCATCCTTCAGCTCAAAAAGGCAGCCGGGGTCGAGATCAATGCCGCCGTGTCAATCGTCATGCCGGCAGGTGCCTGCCAGCCGACCGCGACGACTAGATCGCGAAGCCCCTGTCGCCCTTTCGTCAAATCTGCCCTCTGTCCCTTTTGCAGCAACGAGCTTTCGCATGAGGTCAACGGGAATGATCGTGACGGCGAGCGCGAGTAGGAAGATCCACTCCGCCCCCGTCAGGCCGTAGCAGCGCAGCACGTCGCCGCCTAGGTACGTCATGATGAGCTGCACGACGACGATCAGCGCCATGATATTCAAAAAACCCTTATTGCCTCCGATGTTGTCGAATAGATTCATGCGGTCCGTCCGCGCGTTAAACGCATTGAAGACGGCGATGAATACAAAGAATGTGAAGTAGCCCGTCAGCAGGTAGTGATTGTCTAGAGCGGCGCGGAAGTGTTCGTGGACAAAAGGCGTGAGCAGGAAAAAGAGGCTTAGGACGAATGTCCAAAGTGAGCCGACGCCGATCGCTGATGCCATCTTGTCGCTGATGATGTTCTCATCGCGCCGCTTCGGCGGCTCGTCCATGTAGCGGCTAAGTGCCGGCTCCCCGCCAAAGGCGAGTGCAGCGAGCGTGTCCATGATGAGGTTGATCCAGAGGAACTGCGTGATGGAAAGCGGGTTTTCCATGCCGAGCAGCGGCATGACGAACGAGATGCAGACCGCGCTCACATTGATCGTCAGCTGGAATACGATGAACTTCCGAATGCTCGTGAAAATTGTGCGGCCGTACAAGATGGCGCGCGCAATCGAGTGGAAATTATCGTCTAGGATAACGATCTCGCTCGACTCCTTTGCGACCTCTGTTCCGCCGCCCATCGCAAAGCCGACGTCGGCGCGCTTCAGCGCGGGCGAGTCGTTCACGCCGTCGCCCGTCATGCCGACGACAAGATTCTTCTCCTGTGCGAGGCGCACGAGACGGCTCTTGTCCGATGGGAGCGCGCGTGCAACGACTCGCAGGGCGGGGAGCTTTTCCTTCAGATCCTCGTCTGTGAGCGCACCGAGCTCTGACGACGTCAGCACGAGATCCGAATCGCTCGTCAAAAGCCCCGCCTCGCGAGCAATCGCTGTCGCTGTGTCCTGTCGGTCGCCCGTAATCATGACGACCTGTACGCCCGCATTGTGCACCGCCGCAATCGCCTCGATGGATTCGGGACGCACCTCGTCGCGTATGCCAATCGCGCCGACGAGAGTCATGCCGCTCTCAGGCAGCGTGCCGTCACCTAGATCCCCTTCATACGTTGCCAGCGCGAGCACGCGGATCGCGCGCTCGGCGAGTGCATCGAGCTCTGCGTTAACCATCTGCACTTGCAGAGGAGCCTTAGCGCCAGCCTCGTCGTAGTATGAGCTGCATCGCTTTAGGATGTTCTCGGGCGCGCCCTTGACGAGCACGCACGTATGCGTGCCTTTGACTGCGGCGAGTGAGTATTTGTTCTTAGAGTTAAAAGGGAGCGTTGCGACGACCTCGACTGCTTCCTCGCAGCTCTCCTTACCTACAAAACCGAAAATGGCGCGCTCTGTCGCATTTCCGCCGACGGGAATGCCGTCACTTAAAACCGCACTTGTGTTGTAGCGAATGCTGAGATTGATGAGCTGCTGGAGTTTCGGCGCAATTTCGGCAAAGGATTTTTTCTGTGCCCCTGTCCCATCGACGAACGTGACGGCTTCGAGCTGTCCCTTCGTGATCGTGCCCGTCTTGTCGCTGAATAGGATGTTTAAACTGCCTGCCGTCTCAATTCCGGAAATCTCACGCACGAGGACGTTGTCTTTGAGCATCTTGCCCATGTTCTGCGCCGAGACAATGGCAATCATCAGCGGCAGGCCTTCGGGAACGGCGACGACGATGATGATGACCGCTAGCATGACCGCATCGACGAGGCTTAAAAGCAGTGCCATCGGATTCGAGCAGTAGGCAAGAATCTGTGCCATGTCGTATCCGTTCTGCATCACGACGCGCTGGAACATGAACGCGACTGCAATTGCGACGCCGCCGATGTAGCCGAGCATACTGATCTGCTCTGCTAGCTTCGTCAGCTTGAGTTTGAGCGGCGTGTCGCGCTCCTCCGACTGCTGCAGTTCGCCCGCAATCTTGCCATAGACCGTCTTGTCTCCGACTGTCGTCGCTTCTATGACCGCGTTGCCGTCACAGACGACTGAGCCGCGAAATACTTTACTCGGATGCAGAAAATCGAGACTCTGTGCTGTCTCATCCTTTTTCCCTGTCATAGGACGTTTGCCCGCTTCTTTTGCCTCGCCGTTGAGGACAGACTGATCTACGTGGATCGTTCCGTGCAAAATGACGCCATCGACCGGCACTTTGTCTCCTGTCTGCAAGAGGATGCGATCGCCCTGCACGAGGTCGTCGATTCCAATTTCCTTCAGACTTCCTTCCCGATATACCTTACAGTGAATGAGAGATGCCTCTTCCTGCAGTTTCTGGAATGCATTCTCGTTCCTGTACTCCGAATATGTGGAGACAAACGTCGCGAGCAAGACGGCGAGCGCAATGCCGACCGGCTCGAACCATGCCGCCTGCCCTAAAAATGCAAAGACGACATTGAGCACGAGCGCAACGCAGAGAATCTTGATGATGGGGTCGTCAAAGTTTCCCTTCAGCTTATCCCAAAAACTTTCGGCATTGTGCTCGGTAATCTGGTTCGAGCCATATTTCTCACGTGACTCCCTCACTTGGGCTTCTGTCAGACCGTGAAATTCCATTTGTCAGACTCCTCTAAGTTATTTTCCCGTCAATACCCTGATTTATTACCGAAGGTAAGGTCATAGCACCTCGATTAGTACACCGCCTTCCTCCTCCATGGAACGAAAGCATAGACCTCTTCCTAACGTCATCGCCTGTTTTTTCGGAACGAGAGTGCCGTCTGGCGTGCGAAGACCTGTGAGACGGTCGTTTACGAAGTGCCACCGCCCCTGCGCATGGGCGATATAGGCGAGTGGCAGCCGGTCGCTCGCCTTTTCATCGGGGAATACATCGGTTCGAAAATGCCACCAAAAGAGCGGCATCTTGTCGTATACGACAATGTCGCGCGCTTTGACCCATTGACCTTTTTTCCCGCGCAGCTGCTTTTTGAGACGGAGTGTGAGCGCTTGTTTTGCTTTTGCACCGCAAAACGGGCAATGCGTCTGTTCTGCAGTGTAGCAGATGTACCATTTCGCCTTGCAGCTTGGATTCTCACACGGCACGAGCTTGTCCCATACCGCGACGAGCGCACGTTCCCACTCCATAGCAGCAGGGCGCAGACTGGGCGCATGAAGTCCCTCGGAAAAGGCGCGAAGAAAGAGCGTTTCAAGCTCTTTACCTAAATCCGCAATCGTTAGATTCAGATCGGCGGGACGATTCGAGCGATCTTTTGGATCTTCGATGAAAAGCGCTGCAGGCCCAAATTGTAGAAACTCGTCCTCCTCTGCCGACGATTGGCTGTATACCCTTGGTCCGACGAGGGGGTGACGGTGCAGCAAATACTCGTAAAGCAATACGGGCAGTGCGAAGAGATCCGTTTCCACACAGGGCATCAGGCGCTTTTTCTTGGAGTATGTAGAAGCGAGTACCTCCGGTGCGATATAGCCTTTTGTGCCAATCACCGCGGGTGGATACAGACCCGGCACAACAAGCGAGTCGATGTCGATGATGACTGCACTGCCCGATGGTGGGTCAATGAGCACGTTGTTGCAAGAAAGATCGGAGTGTGCGAGCCCTGCTTGATGGAGGCGGCGCACGCCGCGTGCAAGAGAAATCGCAATGCGGAGCACCGTCTGGAAGTTACCCTTTTCCGTCTCGCAGAGGTATTTGCTGACGCATGGTGAGGTGAACCAACGGCTCTTTTTATCCTTTCCACGTAAATCAATCTTACTCGATGCACCTGCATCAAAGAAGAATCGCGCAGGATAGGCGGGCGCTACGATGCCAAACTCTGGCTTTTTCACTATTGCAACGGGCCAGCAGAAGAGTTTTGAAAAATATGCTGCCGTTTCTTCCGTGTTGCCGTGCGCCCCGCCTTTCTTTTCGGAAATGGTCGGATTGTATTTGCCGATAATCGCCATAAGGCGATCGTGCATCATCGTATCCTCGGCAATTTCCTTGTCATGGAAAAATTGAACGACATATGAGCGGTCGGGTGCAAAGAATGTATACTTCATGCTGCCCGCGGGTGGATTGTCCACCACGACGTATGGAATGCGACGTCCGTCTTGGAGTATAGCCTCTGCAAGACAGTGATTATCCTTAACCATGCGGCGTACCTCCTGGCAGACATAAGAGCAGTGTGCGGTCGTCGAACGATCCGCGCTCTGCATAATGATCAAGCCATACGGCAAGGCGTTCTTCTTGCGGGAGATCCATTTCAATCCCCGTTTCCTTTGCTGCGAGCAGCAGCCGCTTCGGATTTTGCCATAGATCTTCAAGCGTTACACCGCACGTGGTGCATATTCTCCGTGTGTAGTGGAGCGGAAGCTCAACCGTTTTGTCATTTGGCCATGGATAGGCGACGGGACGAGGCAGTTGGCGAAGGAGCGTCACCTCCTCGCGTCCGACGCAGCCGTCCCAGGCGTACGGGGCATCTAAAATTCCATTTGATAAGAGGTCAAAATATAAGCGAAAAAGCTCCGTTTCATTCGGATAATAGTCGTCTGCGACACCGTCTGTCATCAGCATGATGAGATCAGAGCGTGAGCGGCATACCCTTGTACGTCTTTTTAGGGCGTCTGCCTCCACTGTACCCACCGATGTTAAAAACTCCGTTTCGCCCGAAAAATCACCTCTGCCCGCCTGTCCTAATAGGCGCAGCGCCGCAGGGTACTTGCCGCCTGTATCAAGCGCGGCAATCATGCCGTCGCCGATTTGGCACGAGAGAATGAGTTGTTCGTCCGTTGCTGCGATGGGAATGACGATGGTAAGCAGCAGCGTTGCGGAAAAATCTGCCAGTGCGAGGTCGCGTCCCAATGCTCGGCGATAGGATGCATCGGCGCGGCGGCAGTAGTACGCGGCGCGAACAACCTCATGCGCCTGCCGCACGGCTCCGTGTAAGAGAGCTATGACAGGTGTGAGCGCCGCGTTAAATGCTTCGTCCTGCGTTGGACAGGCAAAACCTGCCGTATCTTTTAGTGTCTGTTCGCCAAGAGCGAGTATCCCCTCTTCCAAGAAGCCGATAGCTGCCGAGCAGGAAACGCGCGCACCGATGCGCGAAAAATGTTTTGAACCTGCCCCGTCGGAAACGGCGAGAAGGGAAATCCCGCCGACCTCCTTACAGGTAAACCAATCGTCGCAGTTTGTCCCCTCGTGCTTGTGCTTCTTGCCTCGCACGCGCGCACCAACACAGCGAGCACCTTTCCCGTCAAATGCGAAGGTGCGTGTCTCGGGGGCGGGCTCGGGCTCATCGGCATCGATGGGATGGTATGTCCAAAGTGCCGCCGTATGTGCGAGTATCGCATCATCTTCGAGCGGGGAAGGTGCTGAATCAAAATTCGGTGCAGGCTCGACATGGGGCACTGCACCGTCCATCTCCTCCTGCATGGGATGCACGGGGGAATGCGTCTCGATAAGAGCCGCAGGGCATGCTTTCCGCGCTGTACGACCAGAAAGCTGCTGTTTGTCTAAAATTACCGTCATCGGTGCATCGCCTCTCTGCCTGTGTCTTACGGTACGACGACAAACCCTTTGGGTGGCGGCGGAAGCTCGATTGCACCGCCGGGGTTTGTGTCAAGACTCTTTGAGGAGAGTTGGATGGAGTCTGAGACCCACGCGAAGAACTTTGCCATATCGCCGGCGGACAAGCTGTTCATCACGAGAATGGAGTCTGTTATCTCCTTTAGTGCGTTTGTGTCTGCGCCAGAACCTGCCGCGCAGGCAATGAGATTGACGGATTTTCCATCCTTGATCTCTTGCGCCATGCGATGAAACGCCGCTGTATCGGTTGGGTAACCATCTGTCAATAGAAATGCGAGCGGTTTCCAATCACCCTTTTGCGTTTTTGTCGTCTTGCGCACCTCGTGCGCGATGCATTCCTTCAGCAGATGGAGTGCCCCGCCGAGTGCAGTCGCTCCGCCTGCTTCCAAAGGTGGTTCCTTAAAAAGCATCAGCTCGGTAAGTGCCGTAGCCTGACGCGCTGTACTGGAGAACGTGATGACAGATAAATACGCCGTTTCCAATGCCTGTGGATCCCCGCGCAGTTCCGAGAGCAAAACCTTGACTCCCTGTTTGACTGCCTCGATTGGCTCACCCATCATTGATCCCGAACAGTCGAGAAGAAGGTAGATCGGCAACCGACGAGCGAAATCCGCCATAAGGATACCTCCATAGAATTTAGAACAGCAAGTATTTTCATAAAATTTGAAATAAAAATATATAGATATCTCTTTATAAAAGATAAAATAAGGAAGAGAGGCTACCGCAGTGCAGCAATCTCTCTTCAAAGCAGGGGTCCGGGGCGCCGGTCACTTTTTATGCCTAAACCTGCGTAAAGCAGGTGGGTACCTTAAGTCCGGTTTCTGCGAACGCCGAGGCATGCATCCGCCGGAATCAAATCAGGTTCCCTATGAAAAATGTAGGTTAGACACTAGAAAAGTTAGCGAACGTCCTAGACTGATCCTTCTTTTAACATAAGGATAGCATAAAAATTTTTCCTGTGCAAGACTTGACAAAAGAACTCCGCCTGCAGGTTGTGAAAAAAAATATAATCTTGTATAATTAAAATAAGATTTACGGCTTTTTCTGCATCTATCAGCATGCGAAAAAGCCGCACGCATACAAGGGGGAATTTTTAGTCTTGGACATTGTGCCCATATTGCTTCAGCTTTTACTCGTCCTCTTTCTCATCTTTATGAACGGCTTCTTTGTCGCGGCGGAGTTCGTCTGTGTCAAGGTGCGCCCTTCACGCATCGAAACCTTGATTCAGGATGGTTCGCGGCGGGCAAAATACGCAAAAGAACTGACGGATCATCTGGACGCCTCTCTTTCGGTGACGCAGCTTGGCATTACGCTGGCTTCACTTGGACTCGGCTGGGTGGGCGAGCCAGCGGTGGCCGAGCTTATTCTGCCTATGACAAATGCAGCGGGGCTTGACCCTGTCTTTGGGCATACGATTGCGCTGGCGATTGCCTTCACGCTCATCACGTCGATGCATATTATCTTTGGGGAGCTTACGCCAAAATCCATGGCGATTCAAGATGTCGAGGGCATCTTGCTGTCGATTGCCTTTCCAATGGTGATTTTCAGCCGTATCTTCAAGCCTTTTGTCTGGGTATTGAATCACATTGCCAACTGGACGGCACGGCAGCTGGGTTACCGTTCGGGCATCGAGGAAGAGGCGCACACAGAGCAGGAGATTCGCCTTCTGATGGAGGAAAGTCATCGGAAGGGACTCATCGACGATACGGAGGCAGGCTTTGTCGATAAAGTCTTTGACTTCAATGACCTCAACGTCCGTGAGATTATGACGCCGCGCACGGATATGGTTTGTCTCTACCTTGAGGACAGCTTTCGGGAAAATATGAAGACGGTGCTGGAAGAAAAGTTGACGCGCTATCCGCTTTGCCGCGAAGACAAGGATCATATCGTCGGCTTCATTCATGTGAAGGACATGATTCATGCGATGGCAGAGGGGCGCAGACCTATTCTTCGCCGTCTGGTGAGAAAGGCGCTCGTCGTGCCGGAAAGCATGGATATCAGCGTGTTGCTGAAGACGATGCAGGCGAACCGCTCGCAGATGGCGGTCGTCGTCGATGAGTACGGCGGCACGGCGGGCATCGTGACGATTGAGGACATCGTCGAGGAGATTGTCGGCGACATTCAAGACGAATTTGATGAGGAACGTCCGACGGCAGAACGCCTTGAAGGGGATGTCTACTCGGTTGATGCGAAGATGCTTCTCGAAGAACTGGAAGATATCCTTGAAATTAAGATTGAAGATGATGATGTCGACAGCGTCGGCGGCTGGCTTTATGACCATATTAACAGCGAGCCGCGCGTCGGACAGATGGCATCGGCAGCCGGTACGACCTTCTTTGTCGAAGAAATAGACGGCTGGCGCATCACACGTGTCCGCATCCATCTGGCGAAAGAGCTTGCGGAAGAACACGAGAAATTTGTGGTTTGATGCTGTGCGGAAAGGAATACCGTTGCGTTACCCTATGAAACTCAAGGCGCCGCTCAAGGATTATCTCTGGGGCGGTACGCGCTTGAAGACGGCATACGGAAAGAAAACAGAGCTTGAAAGCGTCGCCGAAAGCTGGGAGCTTTCCTGCCATGCGGCGGGCATGAGCGTTATCGAAAACGGTGAAGCGGCGGGAAAGACGCTGACACAGTGGCTGGCAGAAGAGGGAAGAGAGCCCCTTGGCATAAAAGTCGATGCAAAAGCGCAAGATGCTTTTCCGCTTCTCGTCAAGCTGATCGATGCAAAAAAAGATCTCTCGATTCAAGTGCACCCAACGGATGCGTATGCGCGGCGCGTAGAAGGAGACTTTGGCAAGACGGAGATGTGGTATATTGTCGAGGCCGAGCCTGGCGCAAGTATCTTCTACGGTGTCAAAGAAGCCATGACAAAAGAGGACTTCGCCCGCCATATTCGGGAAAACACCCTTACGGATATCCTTCGCCGCATCGAAGTGCATAAGGGCGAGACTTATTTTATCCCCGCTGGGACGATTCACGCGATTGGCAAGGGAACGCTTATCTGCGAGATACAGCAGAGCTCGAACGTCACCTACCGAGTTTATGACTACGACCGCCGCGGCAAGGACGGAAAGCCGCGCGAACTTCACATCAAAAAGGCGATGGATGTCGCGAATTTAGAGCCCGTGAAAAACTCTGCCGTTCTGAACCTTTCTGTCGATATCTTTGCCGGTGTAAAGGCGAGGCTTATCGTGGCAGAGCCCTGTTTCACAGTTTACGAGCTTCAAATCGAAGACAGTGTCCGCCTCTTTGTGCGTGAGGATTCCTTTCAGACCTTTACCGTGCTGGAGGGCGCGTTGACGCTTCTTGCCGGCGATGAGATTCTGCCGCTCGGAAAAGGGGATACGGTTTTTCTGCCCGCAGGACTGGGAAGGTATGATCTCACCGGTTTCGGCAAGGTGATATTAAGCAAATTGTAACTACTTAATATACTTCAAAACATCTTCATCCATGTGAGGGTGTTTTTTCATAGCTAAAACCAAGGGATGCTGAAACAGCAGTGAACTTTGTTATCGAACATACGCATGCAGTTTTCCTCACAACAGAAAAATATATTGCAAATGAATATCAATTATGTTATGATGTAAAATATAAAAGAGATTCTCATTTTCGATATAGAGAGATTGAGGTGATTTTGTGGGGAAGAAGTATTTCGAGCAGATTCTGGGACTGCATGCTGCGCCGACGCTGGTCGGTATGAAGGTGGCAAGCCTTCTCTCGTTCCGCCGTTCGAGCTTCGATGATTTCGACGCACTGCTTGCGTCTTATGCACCTTGCTTTCGCTGCAAGGGAATTTCTACATTTCGCGTGGTGGAGGGAACCGAGTACGTCTTGCTTCTCTTTTACCGCGAGGATGCGCTAAAGAGAGTTATGGCACGTCCTGAGGTAGAGGCAGTTCTCAAAAAATTCGGCTACATCGAGAGCGAATCACTGGAAGAGAGGCTTCAACATCTTCGCGCCCGCATGACACTTCGAAAGACATTTCCGCATGAAATCGGACTTTTCCTCGGCTATCCAGTCGAGGATGTCAAGGGCTTTATCGAGAATAAGGGTCATGGTTTCCGCTACAGCGGTTATTGGAAGGTATATGCGAATGAAACGGCCACACGCGCTCTCTTCGATCGCTATACCGACTGCACGCGTGCATTCTGCTCGCAGCTGGAAGAAGGTGCCTCGTTTGAAGCACTGATCCGGGCGAGTTGATAGAGGGAATCTCCCTCACTATATCATACATAAAAGCTTATCTAGGAGGCAAATAACATGAAGAAACTCGCAATTGTCTATTGGTCTGGTACAGGCAATACAGAGGCAATGGCGCAGGCCATTGAAAAGGGTGCGAAAGAAGGCGGCGCAGAGACGACGCTGGTCACGGTCGGCGACTTCGGCGCAGACAAGATGACGGGCTTTGACGGCTACGCATTTGGCTGTCCGGCAATGGGCGATGAGGTTTTGGAAGAAGGCGAGTTCGAGCCGTTCTTCGAAGAAGCGGAAAAGAAGCTCTCCGGCGTCCCGACAGTGCTCTTTGGCTCGTATGGCTGGGGCGGCGGCGCATGGATGGAAGCCTGGGTTGAGCGCACGAAAGCTGCGGGGGCAAAACTCTTCAGTGACGGTCTGACGGCAGAAAATACCCCCGATGACGATGCACTTGCTGCATGTGAGAAGCTCGGCAAGGATTTCGCAGCGGCGCTCTAATTTCGCACCTGAAAGAACCGTTACACTTCCCTTTTGTCTGTACATGACACGCACTTCCCAAAAGATAATAAAGATAATAGATGTACGGAAATTTCTACTATCCTATCACGCATATCCCTTTAAGGCGCGCATCTTTGCGCGTCTTTTTATTTTTGTGAAAAGCTCTTTCATGAAATTTCTATGAAATATGAGTAAAATAAAAGGATTCCAGACGGAAAGGAAGATTTCTTTATGGCATTTGATTCGAAAAAATTCGGAGATAGCATCGAAACTTTCACCTTCGATCAAAGCCGCCTGCATATGGTGGCGGCAAATTTCCGTTATGACCTTAAAAAGGGACTGCGCTCACCGGAAGAGTCGTCACTTCGTCTTTTGAAGTCGTACGTTGACCTTCCGACAGGGCAGGAGAGCGGAGAGTATCTTGCGCTGGATTTCGGCGGGACGAATGTGCGCGTTCTGTGCGTTCGCCTGCTTGGGAACGGTAAGTATGAAGTGGTAAGAAAAGTGGCAAAACCGCTCGTCGTCCCAGGCCTTTACGACTTTGTTGGCAAAGATTCAAAGGCGGTGGATTTATTTGACTTCCTCGCGGGGCTTATCGACGAGGCGATCGACGGCGACAAGACAAAAAAGTATCGGCTTGGGCATACGTTCTCTTTTCCAAGCGAGCAGCAGGCGCTTTGCGATGCGAAGCTCATCGTCTGGACGAAAGAATTTGCGACAGAAGGTGTTGAAGGGCGGTATGTCAATAAGCTCTTGAAAGCAGCGCTGCATCGCCAGGGATTCGACAACGTAGAACCGGTGGCTCTCATCAACGACACAGTCGCTGTCCTCCTAGCTGCTGCTTACGAGTACGGTGATACCTATATCGGTTCGATTTACGCAACGGGGCACAATACCTGCTATCGCGAGACATTTGCAGAAAGCGCTGCGCCGCCGATGGTTCTGAACCTTGAGTCTGGTGGTTTTCGAAGGCTCATCCCAGGAAAGTACGACATTGCGCTCGATGCTGCTTCTGAAAAGCCGGGGCAGCAGCGCCTGGAAAAAATGGTCTCTGGTCGCTATCTCGGCGAACTCTTTGCCCTGGCACTTGCCGACCTCTTGGGTGAAGAAAAGACGTATGCTTTCACCAGTATTGACCTAGGAGCGATGGTCGCCGACGAGACGGCAGGACTTTTCGAGGTCAGACGCCTGATAAAAGAAAAGACTGGGCATGACCTAGATGAGACGGACGCAGCATGCGTGCAGGAGCTGGCAGCAGCGATTGCCATCCGCTCGGCACGCCTGGTAACGGCGACATATGTCGGCATTCTTTGGCAGCTTGCGGGCGGCGGTGCGGTGAAAAAGCAGCATATTGCCATAGACGGTTCACTCTACGAACATATGCCGCGCATCAAGGAACATATGATGCGCGCTTTCAGTGAGCTTCTCGGTGAGGAAGACAGTCCGAACATTGACATGATGGGCTTGGCAGACGGCAGCGGCCTAGGCGCAGCCATTGCGGCAGCCATGGCAGAAAAAGGATAAAGGGATATCAACGATATTATCTATGATGCATTTTCTCGAAATGCATGCCTATTCATCCTCTTCATTAGAAAAGTTTGGTGCATGACCGATGCCAAAGTATTTCTCAAAAAATACTTTAAGTTTCTTGATGATGCCCATCTTTTTCTTATCCCGATTTCCTCCGCCAAAGCGACTCATGGCAGGCATGATTTTGTCAATATCCGTACCGACTGTTTTTACTTCTCCGTCGCGGAAGCTGGCATCAAGGAATTTGCGCGTCTCCTCGGGCTTCAAACATTCTTCCTGGATGATTTGTTTTAAGTCTTCTTCTCGTTGCTCAGCAACATATCCATTCCAAGCACTGACAACATCTTGCACTTCATTGACTTTGGTAATGAATGTTTCAATGAGTTGCTTTTTGCTGCGGAGTTCTGGGCTGGCCTCCACTGCCTTTTTGATGCTGACGAGAACTTCTTCGTCTTTGCACTTACTGTCATGGTATTTCTTGACCAGTATGAGAATGTAATCAATATTGATTTCAATCTGTTTAATCAGCTCGATCTCAAAGACAATATCATCCGTAATGTCGGTACGCTCTCCGCTTTTCCGACGACGATTCCACTCGTCCCGCAAATCCTGATATTTGCCAAGGTAATCCTGCAAATCGCGGTCACTAAGAAGTTCATTTTCCTTAAAATCATCGAAGGAAAGAAGCAAATTCCGCATTCGTAGGATTGCCCCAAAGAGAGAGATAAAATCCTTCTGATTTTGCTCACCAATAATTTGTGGATCAGCAACGGGGAACTTTGCCGTCAAATCATGTACCAAGGTTGTGTAGCCCGGCATATCCTTCCCATCATCGCTCTTGTAGCCACAATAGTAGTCGTCAAAGCTTTTCATTAGTACGACACCACTGGCGTTTTTATCTCCAAACAGTGCAAGAGAGGCATCCACCCGTTTCTGCAAATTGCGGAAGCAGACAATATTGCCAAACGTTTTAATGCTGTTCAAAATACGGTTTGTACGACTGAATGCTTGTAGGAGTCCGTGCATTCGTAGATTTTTATCAACCCACAATGTGTTGAGCGTGGTCGCATCAAAGCCTGTCAGGAACATATTTACTACAATGAGTAAATCTAGTTCCTTGTTCTTCATGCGCAAGGACACGTCTTTATAGTAGTTTTGGAATTTATCACCGGATGTATCGTAGCTCGTTTGGAACATTTCGTTGTAATCGGCGATGGCGGATTCTAGAAAATCACGTGCTGTTTGGTCGAGGGCAGATGTATCTTCGGAATTTTCTTCGTCCAAGAGACCTTCGATCTCCTCTTCATTGGTGGCATAGCTGTAAATAACCGCGATTTTCAGTTTCTTTGATGGGGCGCTACGCATAATACGGCGAAACTCATTATAATACATCTTTGCCATAGGGACGGAGGCCACGGCAAAGATGGAATTAAAGCCGGACAGACGCTGCTTTTGTTTAATCTCTTCGACTTTGCCCCGGTCAGCCGATGCCACTTCGGAGATATTCGTCAGAGCGTTATATACATAGGTTTTATCGCCGCGATAGGTCTTCTGGTCGAAATGATCTAAAATGTAATTGGCAATAAGGCTGACTCGCTCGGGTGCTTCAAAGGCTTTCTTGCGGTCAATATCCCATACTTCCTCGTCATCAATATCGTCATCGACATCCATTGTCTTGATGTAGTCCACACGGAAGGGGAGGACGTTTTTGTCGTTAATGGCATCAACAATAGTGTATGTATGCAGCTGATCGCCGAATGTCTGTTCAGTGGTTGCATAATTGGGATTCTTGCTGTTTACACCCGCATTCAGCGGGAAAATGGGTGTCCCGGTAAAGCCAAACATATAGTACTGCTTGAAATAGCGGACAATGGATTTGTGCATGTCACCGAATTGACTGCGATGGCATTCATCAAAAATAATCACGATCTGCCTATTGTAAACAGCGTGTTCCCTGTTTCTCTTGATGAAGGTTGAGAGTTTTTGTATGGTTGTGATGACAATACGCGACTTCTTATCGGAAAGCTGCTTTTCTAAAACTTTCGTTGAAATGTTGCTGTTGGCAGCACCTTTCTCAAAGCGGTCATATTCCTTCATGGTTTGGTAGTCCAGATCCTTACGGTCAACCACGAATAGAACCTTGTCGATGAAGGGGAGAAGCGATGCAATCCGCGCCGTTTTGAAGGATGTGAGCGTTTTACCGGATCCTGTAGTGTGCCAGATATAACCGCCGCCGGCAATATCACCATACTTTTTGTAATTATGAGCAATCTTGATACGGTTGATAATGCGCTCGGTCGCTGTAATCTGGTAGGGGCGCATGACCATGAGCATATTTTCTGAGGTAAATATACAGTATTTTGTCAGGATGTTGAGAAGTGTGTGCTTGGCAAAAAAAGTCTTAGCAAAGTCGATAATATCGGGAATCGCTTGGTTGTGGGAATCTGACCAAAAGGAGGTAAACTCAAAACTATTGCTGGTTTTCCTTTTTTTTGTTCTTCCCGATTGAGATTCCTTGATGGCATTGAATCTCGTGCTGTTTGAGTAGTACTTGGTATTCGTTCCGTTGCTGATGACGAAAATCTGCACATACTCAAACAAACCGCATCCCGCCCAGAAAGAGTCACGCTGATAGCGGTTGATTTGGTTGAATGCCTCACGGAGCGCGACGCCACGTCGTTTGAGTTCGATATGAACAAGGGGCAGCCCATTGACCAGTACGGTGACATCGTAACGATTGTCGTGTCTTGCTCCGTCTTCCGTGCCGATGGCATACTGATTGATTACCTGCAGACGATTGTTATGGATATTTTCGCGGTCAATGAGCGTGATGTTTTTGGACATACCATCATCGCGTTTTAGCACCTGAATGTTGTCTTCTTGGATTTTCGCCGTTTTTTCTACAATGCCGTCATTGGTATTGGCGATAGAACTTGCAAAAAAACGCTCCCACTCGGTATCGCTGAACTCATAATGATTGAGCTGCGAAAGTTGTGAACGAAGGTTGGCGATAAGTTCTTGTTCGGAATGAATGGAGAGATAGGTGTAGCCCTCTTCGCAGAGCAGACGGATAAACTCCTTCTCCAGCTCTGCCTCGCTCTGATAAAATTCGGAACGACGAGACACCGGCGCGTATTCCGTTACAACGGTATTTTCTGTCGTTTGCGCTACGATATTGAAGTAAGGCATGACCTGTCCTCCTTATTATTTCTCCTTGAAGGTCAATAGTTTGTCACGATAGTATTCGTACTGTTGCTGACGCGCGGAAATTTCGGCAGGGAGTCCGAATATAATGTCATTTGTTAGCTCGTTAAATTGGTCGAGAATTGTAACTATTTCTTGTTGTTTTTTTAATGATGGAAACGGTATTTTGATGCGAGCCATTACATTACTCATTAACTTTGGATTTCCCATACCGTTATTAACGTATTTGGAAGCCTCTATACTTAACGCATAATAAAGGTACTTAGTCAATAAAACATCTGGTTTTACTTCCAATATCCCACATACATTGGTAACACTAAATTTACCGTCCCTATAAAATACAGTTCCCGCGTTTGCACCGTCAGTAGTCCATGTTAAATATTCGCCATCAAAATCAAAAGAAGAAATACTGCCAAGCTCTCCATTGTTTTCCGTTTGTGATGAATATACGGGATATGAACCTTTATTTTCTGCAATGTATTCCTTCGACATAACTCGTCCACGTTGTATTGAACAAATACTTTCAATCTTAACCCACTCAACTTGATTTTCTCCAAAAGACAACAGACTATCTCTATAATATTCGTACTGTTGTTTTCTCGCTGTAAGCTCCGCTGTAAGCTCCGCTGTAAGCGCCGTGAAATTGTCCAAGATATGGACAATTTCACGTTGAATTTCAGGAGGTGGGACGGGGATTTTCACCCTATTAAGCACTGTTTGCGTCAAACTGGGAACACCACCAGCAGTATTTAATTTCTCCAAATGTTCCCTAAGCAAGCAATGATACACATATTTAGGCAATGCAACGTTTGTATCAATTATAGTGTAATATATAGTATCGACATTCCAAAAAGGGGTTTCTAAATAGTATAGCTTGTCGAGTGAACCCTTTCGAGGAATTAAAACGGTTGGCTTTTCATATACATATTTGTCAATATAGGTCATGATTCCGCCAGAGCCGTATACAGGAACATCGCCCTTACCATATTTTTTATAGTCACTTCCATTTTTGATGACTAGAACTTCTTTGAGTTCTTTATACTCAACCCCGTCCGGGCAAAGCTCCTTTATCAGGTCATCTAGTTTGCTCATGGCATTTGCTCCTTATTATCCAACAGGCGCAGCAACTTTTTGTCAAACGTTGCGATTTCTATTCCCTTGACCTCGTTATATGCGTACAAAATACAATCCACAACGTTCAAAAACTGTATGATTTTCTCGGCAATTGCCTTGCGTTCTAATTTGTAAACGCCATTTAGGACATGAACAAGCTCGGCAGCAGCCTCAAGCGTTATCCAAACATTGCCGTCACGCAAATATTTTTTCGCTGTTTCCTGCATGTTTTCATCAATGCTTCTGCCATCTTTTATTGCATACGCAGCAAGCGAGCCGGATAATTCTTCCACTAATTTTAAGCGTTCTTCTTCAGATGCCTTCGATTTTTCGACAAAGTCATCCATAATTGTGACAATCACTTTTTGATTCGGCAAAACTTTTGTTTTTCCCAAAGGCTGGAAAGCTGCTCCGTCATAATAACCCTGTACTGCCAACATATCGGACCCCTCTAGTCGATGTATCATACTTCAATTTCGGCGATGATTTTATCAATCTTGTCACGAAGAATCTGCTCACGAAC
>ERZ772967.180-NODE-180-length-54012-cov-4.318420_pt1 | contig 54012 bp, 51 predicted proteins | sample MGYA00511677_ERZ772967 | MGnify/ENA primary metagenome ERZ772967 (study PRJEB29015, sample SAMEA2737931) | human oral metagenome | biome: human oral; feature: human-associated habitat; material: dental | place: China | collected 2146 ...
ATTTTCTTTCGCCCTGCTCGCTGCTCCGTCGGCTCACCGCCCGAGGCCCATGGACAAACACAGTTATTTGCGTTGATTCGCGTCATTTGCGTTCGGACTCCCCGACATAACACAAAAAAAAAGGCGAACACAAGGTTCGCCCCTACATGGTGTACCGGCATGGGGTGGCGCAAAACCGCTTCCAACAACTAAACAGATCGACATCTCACCGCCCGAAGGGCATAACCATTGACCATTAACAATTAACCATTATTACATCAACCTCTCAACGGAACTACTTTTCCCACTGCGAAAAAGGGTGGCGGGAGAGCATGGCGTTATAATAACGCGGGTCGCCGCTGACTTCTTCGCCCACCCAGCAGGGTTTCTCGAATGGTTCGTCTTCCGAAGGCAGCTCAATCTCGGCCATGACGAGGCCGGCATTGTCGCCATAGAAAACATCGACCTCCCACGTATGGCCGGCAAAGGGGATCCAGTGCCGCACCTTCTCGATTACACCCGAGCAGCAAAGCGTCAGCAGTTCTTCGGCATCGGCGAGCGGTATCGTCTGTTCAAATTCGTAGCGGCTCCATCCGCGTTCGTTCGTAGCGCTCTTAATTGTCAGGAAAGCCTCGTCGCCACAGATGCGTACCCGCACCGTGCGCACCTCGTCCGAGCACAGATACCCCTGCACGATCCGGCTGCGACGAGACACCATCGGCTCGAAATCGCCCCGCACCAAAAACTTGCGTTCAACTTCCAATCCCATCGTCTCAACGTATTTTGACCATCGTAGCTCCGAATCCGTATTCACGAAACGAAGCATCCTGATAGTCGCACGATTTGTAACGCGTTTTCAGTTCTTTCTCGATAGCGGCACGCAACACGCCTTCGCCCTTACCGTGTATAAACACGATCTTCCGCCCCTTCTGCCCAGCATACTCCTGCATGACGGCATGAAACTTGTCGAGCTGATAGTTGAGCATATCCGAAGCACTCATGCCCGTCGTGTCGTCGAGGAGCTGGGAGATATGCAGGTCGATCTCGAGTATCGGAGCTTCGGGCACTTTCGGTTTGGATACCGGTTGAGGTTTGCGACGGTCGTCGCGTTTCTTCTGCATCATCGCCTCTTGCAGGTCTGTGGCGGAAATCAGCAGCGGACGCTCCGGCACGTCGTTCCGTACGACAGAGACAAGCAGCGCATTCTCGTCGAAGAAATCATTCGGAGTGAAGCAGTGCATTTTGTAGAACTTGACCGTATCGAGCCGAAGCTCTACCGACATCGCATTTTTCAGCGCATACGGTTTCTTCTTCTTGAAGGCAATCAGTTGCACACAGACTCGTTCCAGGTCGTTCAAATCCTCCTTACCGAACTCCTCCATAAAAATGCGTGTATTAGGCTCGATGATTCCCGACGAACGACTTGTCCAACTCCGGTTCGAGGCATTCATATAATTATAAAACAAGTAGTAGTTGCTGTCGTTCACCAAATACGCTTCGTATCCGCTTGATGTGAGGTTCTTCGGGTTTACCGGCAAGTAAGCGATTGACAGGTTGAGGCGTTCGCCTTCGGGTGTCTCTTCGACCCGATATTCTTCCGACTCCTTACGTACGGATAGTTCTACCGGCTGTACTGCCGACGAGCGTTCTTCGCCTGCGGAGCGGGAATTACGGGCTGTGCCTCCGCCTTCATCCACCACCACACATTCGCTCACCGGAACGGGAAACTCAAACCCGCTCTCATCTTCCACCAGCGCCGTATGCTTATTGTGGAACCCTCTGACGATGCCCCCGCCCACGCTGTTCAAGAAACGTACCTTATCTCCTTTTTTTATCATTGTTTTTGTATCTATTCGAGTTGTCAAAGATAGAGAGAAAACACGAAGTAAAGAAAAAAGAGAAATGGTTTTTTAACATTCTTCCGTACGTATGGATTATGGAACCTAAAGTTGACGTCTTGAAGAAAGGGTGACAAAACCGGATGATACCCGACATTTTGTCACTAAATACTTGCATATGCTGACATGCCATCTGCAGAAATGTCAGATTCGGGGGTGCCGAAAATCTTTGGCATGATATTCGTAACGAATCAAATGCGAAGGCAAAAACAAATTATATTATAGATAGATTGAACAAACGAATTAAAACTTAGAAACATGAATGTTAAACCATTAGCAGACAGAGTGCTGGTTAAGCCGGCAGAAGCTGAAGAAAAGACGGCGAGCGGAATCATTATTCCTGACTCGGCCAAGGAGAAACCGTTGAAAGGCGAAATTATCGCAGTCGGTAAGGGTACGAAAGACGAAGAAATGGTATTGGCCCAGGGAGACCATGTACTGTATGGCAAATATGCCGGTACGGAAATCGAACTTAACGGAGAGAAATACCTGATTATGCGTCAGTCCGACGTTTTGGCTATCATTTGATTCACTCAACGAAACATAAACGATTTAAAAAAATAACAACAAGATATCATGGCAAAAGAAATTAAATTCGACATGAATGCCCGCGACCTTTTGAAGAAAGGTGTGGATGAATTGGCAAATGCCGTTAAGGTAACATTAGGTCCGAAAGGTCGCAATGTGATCCTCGAAAAGAAATTCGGTGCTCCGCAAATCACCAAAGACGGTGTAACGGTGGCGAAAGAAATAGAGCTCGCTTGTCCGTACGAGAACATGGGGGCGCAGCTTGTGAAGGAAGTCGCTTCGAAGACGAACGACAAAGCCGGCGACGGTACGACAACTGCTACCGTTTTGGCGCAAGCCATCATTGGCGTAGGATTGAAGAACGTAACGGCCGGGGCTAATCCGATGGACTTGAAACGCGGTATCGACAAGGCCGTATCGAAAGTGGTAGAAAGCATCGCATCGCAGTCCGAAGCGGTAGGTACGAATATGGACCGTATCGAGCATGTGGCTAAAATCTCGGCAAACGGCGATGAGGGTATCGGTAAGCTGATTGCCGAAGCGATGCAGAAGGTGAAGAAAGAAGGCGTCATCACGGTAGAAGAAGCCAAGGGAACGGAAACGACCGTGGAGGTTGTGGAAGGTATGCAGTTCGATCGCGGTTATATCTCCGCTTATTTCGTGACCGATACGGAAAAGATGGAAACACAGTTCGAAAATCCGTACATTCTGATCTACGATAAAAAGATTTCAGTGCTGAAAGACCTGCTTCCCATCCTGGAGCAAGTGGTTCAGTCGGGTCGTGCTTTGCTGATCATTGCCGAAGACATCGACAGCGAAGCGTTGGCTACGCTTGTGGTGAACCGTCTGCGCGGTGGTTTGAAAGTGTGCGCCGTGAAGGCTCCGGGCTTCGGCGACCGTCGTAAGGCTATGCTCGAAGATATTGCCATCTTAACAGGTGGAACGGTGATTACCGAAGAAAAAGGCATGAAACTGGAAGATGCCAAGATGGATATGCTCGGGTCGGCCGACAAGGTCACGGTGAACAAAGACAATACGACGATCGTGAAAGGGAACGGCGACAAGGCTGCTATTGAGTCTCGTATCGGCCAGATCAAGGCACAGATCGAAACAACGACATCGGACTACGACAAGGAGAAGTTGCAGGAACGTTTGGCGAAGTTGGCCGGCGGAGTCGCCGTGCTCTACGTCGGCGCTCCTTCGGAAGTGGAAATGAAAGAGAAGAAAGACCGTGTAGACGACGCCTTACATGCTACCCGCGCCGCGATCGAAGAAGGTACGGTGCCCGGCGGTGGAGTCGCTTATCTTCGCGCGATCCCGGCACTCGAAGGCCTCAAGGGAGAGAACGAAGACGAAACGACGGGTATCGAGATTGTGAAACGCGCCATCGAAGAGCCGTTGCGTCAGATTGTGAACAACGCCGGTAAGGAAGGTGCGGTAGTGGTGCAGAAAGTGAAAGAAGGCACAGGTGCTTTCGGATACAACGCTCGTACCGATGTGTACGAAGACCTCTCTGAGGCCGGAGTCGTTGACCCTGCCAAAGTGACACGTATCGCCCTTGAGAATGCCGCATCGATTGCCGGCATGTTCCTGACCACCGAATGCGTCGTAGCCGATAAGAAGGAAGAGACACCGGCCCCCCCGATGAACCCGGGCATGGGTGGCATGGGCGGAATGATGTAATTTCCGTTCAATTCACAGATCAATAAAACAGAGCATTCGAAAAGACTGCCCCCCGCGGAGCCATTGGTTTCGGAAGGGGCAGTTTTCTATTATAACGCAAAAGCCAGCGTAAATACGCTGATGCTGATATGGGGTATTCGCATCAGGCAGTCTATACACGAAAGCAGTGTAGCGCCCGTAGTGAGAACATCGTCGACAAGCAACACGTGCTTGTTTGCCAACCGTTCCGGCCGGGAAAGACAAAAGGCTTCAGCCACATTCATACGCCGTTCGTAAGCCGACTTGTGCGTTTGTGTCTCGGTATCGACTGCACGAACAAGTGTTTGGGTATCGACGGGACAATGATATACTGTCGCCAGGCCGCGTGCAATCCATTCCGCCTGATTGTAACCTCTCCTCCGTTGTCTCCGCCGATGAAGAGGAACGGGAACACACACATCGATGTTGCGGAAAAAGCCGTCGGCCTGTAACTCCCGAGCGGCCATCCGTCCTAACCTCTCGGCTAATCGTTTATTGCCTCGGTATTTGAATGAGTGAATCAATGACTGTACCCGACCTCCTTCTTCGTAGAAAAGAAAGGCCGTCAGATGTTGCAACGAGGAGATACCGGCAAAGAGTGGAAGAAGAGGATGGGCATCACGCCGATGATAGTATGTTCGTGGGAGGTCGCACAAGCAGTGCAGGCAGAGCTGTCGCTCTTCCGCCAAGAGCATTTTTTTACAAAGCAGACAGAGGCGCGGATAAAACAAGTCCAGCAAGTCATTCCAGATCGTCGTCATCAAAACGGCCCCCTTGACATAACTTCTTGACACATTGAACAACCAATGACTGTTCATATCCCTTGTTCACCGCAAAACGGCAGAGTTTTACAAACAAATCCGTGTCCGACACGCTCCGCACCGTACGTTTCTTGCGTATGAGCAATTCCGTCAAGATACGTCGATAATCGTCTTCATCGATCCGGCTCAATGCCTCATCTATCAAACTCTGTGCAATGCCTTTCCGCCTCAATGCACCGCTCATTTTGATCCGTCCCCACTCGTTAAAGCGGGATTTATCGCTGACGAAGCAGCGGCAGAAACGGGCTTCGTCGATAAATTTCTCTTCGATCAGGCGGGCAATAATACGCTCTTCGCTTTCGGGCGAAAGACCGGCACTCGCGATCTTCTTACGCACATCGTAGATGCAACGCTCAGCTATGGAGCAATACGCCGCCGCGCGGTGCAACATTTCGGCTTCATCCCTTGTTTCTGTCTCCTTCAGTTTTTCGAACATTGTATGAACCGTTCTTTGCCGGATATGTCACGGACAATCTCGATATCTCGGTAGCCCGTTTCCTGCAACAACGATACGAGCTGCTTTCCGTAAGCCGTATTGATCTCAAAGTACAATCGTCCGCCTTCCGACAGCCATCTTCGCCCATGCGCTGCGATATGCCGATAGAAACGCAACGGATCGTCATCAGGGACAAATAACGCCTCCCAAGGCTCATGAAAGAGGACACGGGCTTCCGTCTGGAATCTCTCCTCCATCGTTACATAGGGCGGATTGCTGACGATCACGTCGAAGGCTGGCTGGGATATTTCGTCCAAAGGCGATTCGGACAGGATATCGGCTTGCAGAAACCGGATATCGGCTTGATGGGCTTCGGCATTGCGTCGGGCAACAACCAATGCATCATCACTAATATCGATGGCCGTAACCGTAGCCTTATGCAGCATCTTTGCCAGAGAGACGGCGATACATCCGCTTCCGGTACCGATATCAAGTACCTTCAGTCCCGTTTCGGTATGATGACGGACGATAAGTTCCACCAGCTCGCTCGTCTCGGGACGGGGAATCAGTACCGAGGGGTTCACCTCGAACCGAAGTCCGTGAAACTCACAGTCTCCGAAAATATACTGTATCGGCTCCGCACAGCACAGACGCTCCACCACCTCCCGGATAGCTTCTTTCTCCGTCTCACTAATTTGCTTATCTTTGCACATAATTTGCTGGGCTGGCGTCAGACCGCAAATACGTTCGAGAATCAAGCGGGCAAGGTACTGAGCCTCTTCCACCGAATAAAACATTCTTCTGAGGCTTATCTTGATGTAGTCTATTGTTTCTTGCATAACGCGATCATCGAAATAAAATAAATAATGACAAAGGTACGGAATTTTTGACACAGATCAAATGGATACGGACGAAAAATATATAGAGCGCTGTTTGATGCTGGCAGCCGCCGGAGCAGGCATGGTAGCGCCGAATCCGATGGTCGGCGCGGTGGTGGTGCACCGCGAACGCATCATCGGCGAAGGGTATCATCGGCAGTTTGGCGGAGCCCATGCTGAAGTACATGCGATCGCTTCGGTGCGCGATGAGGCGTTGTTGAGAGATTCTACGCTCTACGTCAATCTGGAGCCTTGTTCACATCACGGCAAGACGCAGCCTTGCACCGAACTGATTATCCGCAAACGGATACCCCGTGTCGTCATTGCCTGCATCGATCCGTTTCCTGCCGTTTCGGGACAAGGAGTCCGGAGGCTGAAAGAAGCAGGGATTGACGTAAAAACAGGGGTACTGGAAAAGGAAGCTCTTCATCTGAACCGCTTTTTTATGACTGCTCAGACCCATCGTCGCCCTTATGTCATTTTAAAATGGGCGCAAAGTGCCGACGGATTTCTCGACCGTCTCCGGACGGATGCCTCAGTGCCGGCTGCGTGGTTGTCATGCGCGACTACGGTACGCATGGTACACAAACTCCGCTCCGAGGTCGATGCCATTATGGTCGGTACCCGTACGGCTTATCTTGACAATCCTTCGCTGACCGTACGTCATTGGGCGGGAAAACATCCTGTCCGTGTCTTGCCAGACCGCACCTTGCGTGTTCCGACCTCGGCTACCCTGTTCGACGGGGTTGTACGCACCCTCGTTTACAATGCGCAGAAAAGCGGCGTAGAAGGGCAAACCGAGTATCTGCCGCTCGACGTTACAGCACCGCTCATTCCACAAATATTGCTGTCGCTCCATGAGAAGCAGATTCAGTCGTTGCTCGTCGAGGGCGGTGCCTTGCTGCATCGTCGTTTTATGGAGCTGGGACTGTGGGACGAGGCGCGAATCGAAACGACGCCCGTTGTACTCGGAAGAGGTGTAAAGGCCGCCGATATCCGATCGGCAAACGGTGCCGTGTGGGAAGGGGAACGACCGATACGTTCCGGCAAAGATGCAGGACATACCCTTGCCATATTCACGCATAAGCATTTCTAAACAAATCTCTGAAGGGGACACTAAAATTCTATAAAACCGATCCGATGTAGGCGGCAAAGAAAAAAAATTTCTACTTTTGTGCTCTAATTTTACAGCATAATAATTGTGTCAATGAAAAAGAACAGGTTACAATCAGGAACAGCCGCATGTATGGCGGCTCTTTTGTTGTCTTCTTGCTTGAATAATAAAGAACTCGAAGTACCCAACTGGGTGCAGGATAACTGCCAGATCGCTTCTTTTTCGTTGAAGAACGACTCCATTCGCGGCTTGGCACAGGTGGTCTTTACCATTGACCAGATCAAAGGCGAAATATACAACCGGGATTCCATGCCTTACGGGACCGTCATCAACCGCAAAATCATTTGCAATGTGAAGTATGACGGACCGCCTCCTTCGGCTGTCGAAGTATATCAGGAAACGACGAAAGAAAGAAAGAACTGGAACGGTTCCGATTCGCTCGACCTTTCGAAACCCATCCGTTTCGATGTCTATTCCTACAACGGCAAATCCGTAAAAACGTATACGGCCAAATTGAATGTCCATCAGCAAAAACCGGACTCGATGACATGGTTGCGAACGGAAAAACTGCTGGACACGGAAAGAGAAGAGCAGCGCGTATTGGAGTGGAGAGGCAAATACCGGATGTTTGTACGCAAGGCCGGAAATGATCTACTCTATCAGTCGGATGACGCCAAAACATGGATCGCCTCCTCACTCAACGGTCTTTCCGGAAAGACGCTTGTCCTAAGTCAAATAACTGTTTACGGAGAAGCCCTTTACGCACCTGCTGCAGACGGGTTGTTGTACCGCTCGGATAATGGCACGGACTGGTCGATAGTCGGCGGAGCCCCTGAAATAAAGGTTTTGCTGGGCGTCGTCGATTCGGTGACACAGTCATCACGTCCTTCGGCGCTGGCCGCCATCGTAAAGAATAGTGACTCATGGCACTTTGCGTCGATGAATGCCAAAGGGAAGTGGACGACCGGAGAAACGGTGCCGGAAGCGTTCCCGTTCGAAGGATTCGGGACAGTGGGTTACGAGGCGGTTTTCTACCGTCACTTGCTCGTTATCGCCGGAAAAAAACGAAACGGCGAATTAAGTAATCTCTCGTGGGAAACAACCGACGGACTGAGATGGGTAAGCTTGAATCACTCCACCACAGCAGGTATAGAGCCGTGTGAAGGCACTGCCGTTTCCTTCTACGACAATCAAATTTATCTGATCGGCGGTTTCAATGCTTCGAAGACAGCCTCCCGAAAAATCTATCGCTCGGCAAACAGAGGACTGTCATGGACACTGGTCAATAAGCTGATTGTACTGCCTGAAACCTTCCAACCGCGAGGCTATGCTTCGTTATTGGTAGACAAAGATAACTACATGCTGCTTTTCGGCGGAAAAGAAAAGCATGATCGCGCTGTACTCGATGAGTTGTGGCGTGGACGTATAAACCGTTTAGGGTTCAAGGAATGAGGTACGGGAAATAATTTTGTACGGTTTCTCACGTTAGAAAGAAAGGTAATGACTGTAATAACAAAAGAAATGTCAATCACTTTTTTTCGACGCTGGCTGACCGTTCTTCTGCTTACCGTTCCGATAGGGGCACTGTATGCACAGGAATACCGATACGAAATCGGAGGGATGGGCGGTGGTGCGTTTTATATGGGCGACGCCAATAAGAATGCGGTGCTGAAAGGACTCAATCCGTCGATCGGAATGATGTTTCGGTATAATGCGAACTTTCGGATCGCCTTCAAAGGGAATCTGACTTGGGCGCAGTTATCGGGCAGCACGAACGGACTTGAGAATGTATTCCCCAACGGATTGCAGACGTCGTTTACACGAAACGTCTTCGATCTGGGAGGACAGTTCGAGTTCAATTTTTTTCCCTACAGCGATAAGTTTCCGTACTTAAATACGAGACGGATCGCCCCTTATCTGCTGTTCGGAGTCGGTGGCACGGTTGCTCCGGGGGACGGCGGGACATTTGCCGGCCTGAATATCCCGATCGGTGCAGGAGTGAAATATAAACTAAAGAACCGGGTCAACCTCGGCATGGAAATTTCTGTCCGCAAGTTGTTTGGTGACGGATTAGATAACAAGGAGCTAAATGCTCCTTACAAGATAAAGAGCAGTGTGATGAAGAATCAGGATTGGTATACGCTCATGACACTGTTCTTAACGTGGGATTTCGGTCCACGCAACCGGAAATGCAACAGCGCCAAAGGCATTGATGTATTGATGGGATTATCGAAACATTAGACGGAAAGAAAAAAGATGTCAGTGATAGAACAGATCGACAGAGACCGCTTGCCACAGCACGTGGCAATTATTATGGACGGGAACGGCCGGTGGGCGAAAGAGCGCGGGAAAGACCGAAGCGAAGGCCACCGCGAAGGGGTCGTCTCCGTACGTAAGGTGGTGGAAGCAGCGACAACCCTCGGGCTACGGTACCTGACGGTCTACACGTTCTCTATGGAAAACTGGGACCGTCCCGAAGCAGAGGTGCATGCACTGATGGGACTGATGGTCGCAGCCATTCACCGGGAGACGCCGGACTTGATGAAAAATAACGTGCGCCTGATGGCTATCGGCGACCTAGATCGTCTGCCCCACGAGGTACGGACAACACTCTGCGAGTGTCTGCGCCAAACGTCGGTCAACACGGGTACCACCTTAGTGCTGGCCTTAAGCTATTCGTCGCGCTGGGAGATTCTGCACGCTGTAAAAGCACTGACCGAAGAAGCCGCCTGTGGACAACTCCGCGCCGAAGAGGTAACGGAAGAGCTTTTTGCAAGCCGTCTGACTACACGCGACATCCCCGATCCGGATTTGTTGATTCGCACCGGAGGAGAACAGCGCATCAGCAATTTTCTACTGTGGCAGTTATCGTATGCCGAACTTTATTTTACCGAGATATACTGGCCTGATTTCAGAGAAGAAGAATTCTATCAGGCCATCCGGTCTTACCAGCAGCGCGAGCGGCGCTTCGGCAAGACAAGCGATCAATTAAATCAATCATAACGAACCATGTGTATGTATAAAAAAATACGCTTGCTAATGACAGCCCTGTTGGGCGTGACGGTGTGGGGAGGTACGGCGCAAATAAACGGCACCGTACTGTCGGACCTGATCCCGTCGGAGGTAAAAGACACCGTATCGAAAGGCGAAGTGCCTGACGTCTCTTATTCACTCACCCCGAAACGTTATACGATTGCCGGTATTCAGGTGACGGGCGCAAGAAACTACGACGACTTCGTGCTGATCGGCTTCTCCGGTCTGTCTGTCGGGGATGAGGTATCGATTCCGGGCGATGAGATAACGGGAGCGGTCAAGCGTTTTTGGAAACACGGACTGTTCTCGGATGTCAAAATCCTGGCCTCCCGTATCGAGGACGGCAAAGTATGGTTGGAGATTCGCCTGAAACAACGCCCGCGTATTTCCGAAATTCATTATAACGGCGTGAAAAAAAGCGAACGGGAAGATTTGGAAGTAAAACTCGGCTTGCGTAAAGGACATCAGATTACGCCGAATGTCTTAGACCGTGCGGAGACGCTTATCAAAAAATACTTTGATGCCAAAGGCTTTAAAAACATTGAGGTCGACATGGTGCAGCGCAACGATGTATCAAAAGAAGGCGAAGTCATACTCGAAGTAAATATCGACAAGAACCAAAAGACGAAAATAGAGGAGATTCATCTTATCGGCAACGAAGTGCTGTCGGATTTCACGCTGAAGAAGGCAATGAAAAAGACAAACGAGAAATTCGATCTTTCCAAACGCTTTCGGCTCAGCTGGATGGAACTTTTCAGCACGAAGAAATTCACGAGCGAAGAGTATGAGAACGATAAGAAGAACCTCATCGACAAGTATAACGAATTCGGTTACCGCGATGCGACGATCGTATCAGACAGCATCGTAACCATCAGCGATAAACACATAAGCATCTACCTGACTATCGACGAAGGGCACAAGTACTACTTGAAAGATATCCAGTTTGTAGGAAATACGAAATACCCGACCGAACAATTAGCGACCCTGCTGAACATGAAAGCCGGCGATGTCTACAACCAGAAAAAGTTGCAGGAGCGCCTGCAGTCCGACGATGATGCCGTTTCAAACGTGTATTATAATAACGGGTATCTCTTTTTCTATGCCGACCCGGTGGAAGTAGAAGTCGATAACGATTCCATCTCGCTCGAGATTCGTATTCAGGAAGGGCCGCAGGCAACGATCAACAAGATCATCATCAACGGAAACGACCGCTTGTACGAAAACAACATTCGCAGGGAATTACGTACGAAGCCGGGACAACTCTTCAGTCGTGAAGACTTGATTCGTTCTGCACGCGAGATTGCACAGACAGGACACTTCGATCCGGAAAATATGAATCCCGAGCCGATTCCCAACCCGGACAACGGAACGGTAGATATCCGATATAACCTGACCTCAAAAGCCAATGATCAGGTCGAGCTTTCGGCCGGATGGGGTCCGACCGGACTTTTGGGAAAGGTGAGTTTGAAATTCAATAACTTCTCGGTGAAGAATCTTTTTCACCCGGGTACATATCGCGGGATCATCCCACAGGGCGAAGGGCAGACGTTCACCATCAGCGGGCAGACAAGCGGGAAATACTTCCAGTCGTACAGCATCTCTTTCCTTGATCCGTGGTTCGGAGGCAAACGCCCCAATACGTTCTCGGCAAGCGCCTATTATTCGAAGATTACGGACTTCAACAATCGCTTCCTCAATGATCGCTTGTCGAGGTTTAATCCTTATATGGGTGGCTATTACGGAGGCCGTTCGGGATATTATGGCGATGGAGGATCCGGTTTCTACGAATCGGCTTACGACCCCGATAAATACATGCAAATGATTGGAATCAATTTGGGCTTCGGAAAGCGTTTGAGTTGGCCGGACGATTATTTCTACACCATGCTGACATTGAATTACCAGTTGTACAGCCTGAAAAATTGGGATCGCTACTTCCTGATCAAGGATGGCGTTTGTCACAAAATCAGTGTTGACCTGAGTCTGCAACGCAGCTCGGTCGATAACCCGTTGTACACGCGTTACGGTTCACAGTTCGTTGCTTCCGTTTCGCTGACTCCGCCTTATTCGCTCTTCGACGGAAAAGATTATGCCAAGATCACCGACCCTGCAGAGAAGCATAAACTCATCGAATACCACAAATGGAAATTTCAAGGTAAGGTTTTCTTCCCACTCGCCCCGCTGCCGCAAAACAACGGTCCGAAGCGTACGCCCGTCTTGATGTCGCGTGTGGAATACGGCTTTTTGGGGTATTTCAACAAGAACAAAATCTCGCCGTTTGAAACGTTTCAGGTCGGTGGCGACGGGATGACCGGCTACTCCAGCTATTATGCAACGGAGATGATCGCTCTGCGCGGATACGATAACATGTCGTTGGCCGGTCAGAACGAGCAAGTCCCCGAGGGCTATGCGTATTCACGTCTGTCGATGGAATTGCGTTATCCATTTATTTTGGAACCGTCGTCCACAATTTACGGACTGGCTTTTGTGGAAGCCGGAAATGCATGGAAAACGGTGAAAGATTTTCATCCGTTCGATCTAAAACGTTCGGCCGGTGTCGGCGTACGTATCTTCCTCCCGATGATCGGGATGATGGGCATCGATTGGGCTTACGGATTCGACAAACCTTACGGGTATCATAAAACCGGCGGAAGTCATTTCCATTTTATCTTAGGACAAGAGTTTTAACGTAATTTAGAATGTACAAATCAAACCATCCGCAAGTTTTAGAGTCAACAGGAACAGATCATTTTTTTAAGGATAAGGATTATGAAAAGAAAAAGTATTTTGCTCATAAGCATGGCGCTGTTATGCTCGGTAGCATCAATGGCACAGAAATTCGCACTCGTCGATATGGAATATATTCTGAAAAATATTCCGGCGTATGAAATGACGAACGAACAGTTGTCACAGCTTTCAAAGAAATGGCAGAACGAAATCGAAGCCATTCAGCAGGAAGCTCAAAACATGTACAAGACCTACCAGAGCGATCTTGTTTTTCTCTCAGCCGAGATGAAGACGAAGCGCGAGGAAGAGATTGTGAAAAAAGAACAGCAGGCGCAGGAGCTGAAACGGAAATATTTCGGAGCCGACGGCGAGCTGTATAAGAAACGCGAGAGCCTGATGAAACCGATTCAGGACGAGATCTACAATGCCGTCAAAGAGATCGCTTCGAACAAAGGTTATCAAATGGTCGTCGACCGCGCTTCGGCCGGCAGCGTGATCTTCGCTTCGCCTCAAATAGACATCAGTAACGAAGTGTTGACGAAGTTGGGATATTCGAAATAAATTCGTACCTTTGGACGCTTGTTGGATAAAACGAACTATTTAATTTTATAAAGATCATAGAGAAATGAAGAAGTTAATCGTGCTGATTTTTATGCTCCTTCCGTTAGGAGTCTTTGCACAGGACAAAATCGCGATTGTGAACACGGCCGATATTTTCAATATCATGCCGGAAGTTTCTGCAGTCGAAAAACAATTGGCAACGCTCAACGAACAGTATGAAAAGGAATTTAAGACGATGCAGGACGAATACACGAAGAAGTATTCGGAATATATGTCGCAGCAGGATTCGTTGACGGAAAACATTAAGTTGCGTCGTCAGCAGGAGATTCAGGATCTGGAGACCCGTATTCAGAACTTCGTACCGGTGGCTCAGCAGGAGATGCAGAAGAAACAGCAGGAACTGTATGCTCCGATCCAGCAAAAGATGCAGGATGCCATCAAAGCGGTGGGCGATGAAAAAGGATACACCTACATACTGAACCCGCAAGTATTGCTTTACAAGGGGAATGATGCGGTTGATGCGACCGATTTTGTGAAAGCTAAACTCGGTATTAAATAACGTTTTAAGGTTCGTATAATCATAATGGAAAAGGAGGATGCCTTCGCCACGGGTGCGAACGGCATTCTTTTTTTATAGGAAGGATGAAGGCAATCGGTCTATTTGATTCGGGTTACGGCGGACTGACCATCTTCGAGAAAATCCGGCAGGAGCTTCCCGACTACGACTATATCTATTTGGGCGATAATGCACGGACTCCATACGGTACGCGCTCGTTCGAGGTGGTTTATCAGTTTACGCGCGAAGCCGTAAGGCACTTGTTTGACGAAGGTTGTCCGCTCGTCATTCTGGCATGCAACACGGCATCGGCCAAGGCGCTGCGAACGATTCAGCAGCGTGACTTGCCCTGTTGGGACGACCCTGCACGGCGTGTGCTCGGCGTCATCCGCCCGACGGTGGAGGTCGTAGACAGCCTCAGCCGGACAAAACATATCGGGGTGCTGGGGACAACCGGCACGATTGCTTCACGGTCGTACATGTTAGAGCTGAACAAGCTGTTCCCGTCCGTTACGGTCGTCGGCGAAGCATGCCCCATGTGGGTGCCGTTAGTCGAAAACAACGAGTTCGATTCGCCCGGCGCGGATTACTTCGTCAAGCAGCATATCGACCGTCTGCTGGCAAAGGATGAGCGGATTGACACGATCATTCTCGGTTGCACGCACTACCCGTTGCTGATCGATAAGATACGCCGATACCTGCCGGCCGGCATCACCCTCTTCTCCCAAGGCGAACAGGTGGCTGCAAGCCTGAAGGATTACCTGAGACGCCATCCCGAAATGGATGCACGACTGAGCAGAGGGACACATTGCCGGTTTCAGACCACCGAGTCGGCCGAACGGTTTATGGGTGCAGCCTCTCTCTTCCTGAAGCAAACCATTGATACGGTAGAACAGATTGCCCTGCCGGGATAATCCGAGTTTATGATCATGAGGTATATACGTCTTCTGCCCCTGTGCATCGTATGGATAATATCAGTCCTGTTGCCTCCGGCAAGCCTGCATGCCCAATCGTTGGATGCCCAACTAAAAGCGGCAGGATACGTCGATGTATGCGAGGAGGCTCCGTCCATCCGTATACAGCTCAAATATGCGACATCCGATAATTTTATGGGTCGCAGCGTCTATCAGGGAATGACCAAAGCATGGCTGCATCCCGATGCAGCACAGAAGCTCCACCGTGCACAACGCATCCTGCAACGCGAAAAACCGGGTTATACGCTACTCGTATATGATGCCGCCCGTCCGATGTCGGTACAACGCATCATGTGGAATTTAGTGCGCGGCACGAACAAGACGTATTACGTGTCTAATCCAGCTAAGGGAGGCGGCTTGCATAACTACGGCATGGCCGTCGACCTGACCATCGTCGATGCTTCAGGGAAGCTGCTGCCCATGGGTACGCCTTACGATTTCTTCGGGACGGAAGCCCATACCGACAAGGAGGAAGCGCTTGTGCAGACAGGTAAAATGACACAAAAAGAGTTGACCAATCGCCGATTGTTACGCCGAGTGATGAAAGAGGCAGGCTTCCGCACCGTCAAAAGCGAGTGGTGGCATTTCAACGCCTGCTCGCGTGAGACGGCACGCGCCCGCTACCGGCTGATCGAATAAAACGAAATTACACTACGTGCTTGCCAAACGGAGTCAATGCCAGTCCGGCCAGCTTAAAATGCTGCTTCCCGAAAGGAATGCCGATCAGAGTAAGACAAAGCAACATACCGAAAAACAGATGGGTCAGGCAAATCCCTAACCCGCCGAAACAAATCCAGAGGATATTCATGATGACCGAAAGACAACCGCTCGATCCACCCTGATCGACTACCCGTCGCCCAAACGGCCACAACATCAGCGCGGAAAGCTTAAGTGTCTGCAAACCAAAAGGAATGCCGATAATCGTGATGATCATCAGGAAGCTCGCAAGCAAATATTCGATGGCTGCGAGAAGGCCTCCGCAAATCAGCCAGATCAGATTGCCCAATATCTTCATTTTTTCGTGTACGTTAATGTTATTGCCGGACAAAGATACGAAAATGATTCAATCGTGCCTTTTCAGGATACGGTGTGGCAGTTCGCCATGCCCTACTAACTCGATCGGACAACGGTACACTTCATCCATCCACTCTTCCGAGACATCGGCTCCGGGATGATAATGCAGCGATTCGTTTACGCAAGCGACGTTCTTTACCAACGAGAGCACCGTGCCTACATCGTGCGAGACGAGGACGACGGCCGTGTCTTGATTGATCTCGCGCAACAAGTCGTACAGCTTCGACTCGAATTTCTGATCGACGTATGTATTCGGTTCGTCGAGGATAAGCATCTGCGGCCGCGAAACGATGGCGCGTCCCAGCATCACGCGTTGTAACTCACCACCGGACAGCTCGCCGATGGCTCGTCTGCTCAAAACCTCTAACCCCATCTGCGCGATCACTTCAGCTACACGTTGCCGCTGCGGTGTCGAGAAGCGACGAACACCTCTCGTCTGCGCCATCAATCCCGAAGCAATCACTTCGCGTACCGAGATCGGGAAACGTTTATCGATTTTATTGATCTGCGGAAGATAGCCGATATTCAACGACGCAACGGGCTGCCCGTCGCGATAGAACGCAACGGTTCCCGCTACCGGTTTCAGCAGTCGCAGGATGACTTTGAGCAGCGTCGTTTTCCCTCCTCCGTTCGGACCGATGATTCCCAAGAAATCGTTTTCCCATACCGTCAGCCCGACATCGCGCAAGACAACCTTCGTATCGTAAGCAGCCGTAATATGTTCGAGGGTAAGTAGCTTGTTCATAGGTATAGGTATCCGTTAAGGGGTTGCGAGCGATTCCGCAATACGAAGCATCTCCGTCTTCCAATCGGCCGACAGCGGATGGATCGTTACGATACGTGCTCCGATCTCGGCAGCCAGTGATTCGGCATGTTTACGGTCAAACTCCTGCTGCACGAAGACAACCCGTACACCGGCTTCACGCGCCTCGTCGACAAGCGCCCTCATCGAAGCGGCCGACGGCTCTTTGCCGTCTGCCTCGATCGAGAGCTGCGTCAACCCGTACTCGTCGGCAAAATAAGTCAGCGTCGGATGGTAGATAACGAATGTGCGGTGCGACAACGTGTCGAGCATGGCGTGCAGGACACGTCCGGTCGAATCGATCTCGGCCGTCAGCGCACGGAAATTCGTTTCGTAGTCCGAAGCATGCGCCGGATCGATCGCACATAAAGCGTCCAACGTATTACGGGCAATGATCTGTGCCGTGCGCGTGGCATTCCAGATATGCGGATCCGTCGCGCTGTGATCGTGATGATGATGATGCGTGCATTGTCCTTCTATCCACGTAACACCCTCGGACAAATCGAAAACGCGCAGATGCGGATTGTTCTCCCGAATCGTCGACATCCATGCCCTCTCGAAACCGATACGCCCGATGCGCAGATACGCTTGGCTCTCGGCCACAGCCATCATCTCGCGCGGCGTCGGTTCATACGTCTCCGGACTTTGACCGGCCGGCACGACCGTATGCACATTCCAGTGCTTGCCGGCAATGCGTTCGACGAAATAACGCTGCGGCTCCATCGTCACCGTCAGGCGCTGTCCGTGCAACGCCTTGTGCCCTCCCCCGCAAGCCGTAAGCAGGAAAAACGGCGCAACAAGTGCAGTCATCACGCCTTTCTTCAGCCATTTGCGACCGAGATAACGCACCGGATACCACGACGACAAGCCACCTATCGCAAAAACCGTAACGAAGATGGCCAGAATATCCCACGGAGCAATACGCACCGGGTAATTATCACTGACAAAAGCCCCCGCGCTACCTAACTTGATGACACCGTAATATTGTTGAATCAGACAGAGAGCTACGCCGATCACGATACCGACCAACGCCCCCAGCACCGGGATCATACAGCCCTCGGTCAAAAAAATACGGCGTATCAGACTGTCGTCGGCCCCCATGCTGCGCAGCATCCGTACATCGCCTTCTTTCTCGATCATCAGCATCGACAACGAGCTGACGACGTTGAATAATGCAATCGTCAAGATAAACGCCAGAATCAGGAACGTCATCCATTTCTCCACCTGCATCATCTTAAACGATGCTTCCTGTTGTTCATAGCGATTCTGCACCCTGAACCCGTCGCCGAGTATCGTGCGAATCTCCTGCTGCACGGCTTTCGTATCGGCCTGCGACGAAAGTTTGAGTTCTAACGCCGATACTTCCTTCTCGTAGCGAAGCATCGAACGCATCAGTCCGATAGGGAGAATCAGGTAATTCTCGTCATACGAAGGCTGATTAAGGCAGAAGACCCCCCCGATAAACGCATATTCGATCTGAAACGAGGTAGCCGGATTGGCCATGTTCACCCGTTCGTCACGCTTGGGAGCGTAAATCTCCATCGGCGACGTAAACGCCGCATTAACACCTAACGAAGAAGCCAGACCAATCCCCATCACCCCATACGATGTCTCACCTTCCTGCAAGACGAAACGTCCGTCGACTAACACCGTATCAATCGATACCATGTGATGAAACGCGTCGTCTACTCCTTTCGCCACGGCAACCTGCTGACGGTCGTGGTAACGTACCAGTACATGGTCCTGCAATACCCCGGTGCACATCGCCACCTCTTTCAACTCCCTGACTTGACGCACCGCCGGGCTGTCGGGATCGAACACCTTACCGACGGCCGGCGTAATCTTCAACTCCGGATCGAAATTGCCGAACATCGACGCAACTAAATCGTTAAAACCGTTGTAGACCGACAGCACACATACGAGCGCAACAGTAGCGACGGCCACACTGCACACCGAAATCATCGAGATGATATTGATGGCATTATGCGATTTCTTCGCAAACAAATAACGGCGGGCGATAAAAAACGGAAGATTCAACGGATAATTATTTTTTTAAGAGATGGTCGATGTTCTCCACATAATCGAGCGAATCGTCAAGGAAGAAAATCAACTCCGGAATCCTCCGCAGTTGCAGACGCACCCGCTGACCGAGATCGTAACGGATCGTCTTCTTATTCGCCTCGATGGCTTCCATCAGCATCGAGCTCTTCTCCGAAGGGAAAATGCTCAAAAAGACCTTAGCCACGCTCAAGTCCGCACTTACCCGTACCGTACTCACCGAAACGAGGGTGCCCGGCATACCTTTCGTCTGCTTCTGAAACAGGTCGCCTAACTCTTTTTGAAGCAACCTCCCGATTTTATTTAACCTTGTTCCTTCCATGTCCTGTTCTTTTTTAATGAGGTCATCGTCATGTTTTATTCTTACAGAGAAGGAGAGGAATAATTACTCATGTAAAAACAAAAAACATGTGCAACTTCCTCCCCTATCTATGAAGTACCTGACAAAGGTACGATAAAATAAAGAAATTCCAATTCATCCGACAAGGACGGATCACTCCTTTTTCAGCCCTATCACCTTATCCCAACTTTCGATCCATCCTATTTATGAAAACCTATCTCAACCCATACCGGTGAATGATCAGAAGCAAGGGGCTCGACTTCTACTTTTGACTTTAAAACTTGATATGGATATGAAAAATCCTTCTTAATTAAAATATAATCGATACATTTCGTGGGATGTACAGAGGGACAGGTATGCTCCTTCTCATTGTTAAGAACCTCCCAGGTTAATTTTAATTCTTGTATCTCCCGGTCATTCGGTGCTGCATTCAGGTCACCTGCCAGAAAAACAGGTTTATCCGTGTATTTAGCAGCTAATTCATTGATTAACTCTACGGAGGCCATTCTGTCTTCACGGGTTAGCGACCAATGGGTACAGCAAATCACATAATCATCCGTTTCTACAAGTAACATGCTGCGTTTCTCTTCTCTTCCCGGTAAAGGAATCGCTTCTTTCTTTATTGGTTTCTCTTTTGTGAGAATGCCGATACCGTATTTCCCGCCATCGTATTCAATCGAAGCATTAAACACGGCATACATTTTCGTTCTTCGGGCTATTTCATCCAAGACAAAGTCTCCGTTGCTGCGCATGGTTGCACTGTCTAATTCCTGTATGGCGACACAGTCAGCCGAAACTCGCCGGATCACCCCTGCGACTCGATCATAGTCTGTAACATCATCTGTTCCTCTTGCATTTCGTATGTTATAACTTAAAATTTTCACCTTCTCAATACTCCCATTATACCGTATCCGTTTATCGGCCGAATCAGAATAAATAAAAGATGCCAACAAAAAAAGGCAAAAGGTACTTTGTAAAATACGTATCTGTTTCATTTTAATATATTTTGAAAATCAAATCAATACACCGTTATCATTCATCACAGCCCATCCTTCCAACCGGGGTTTTGTGTTAAACTCGGGTTTAACAAACGTTCGCTTATCGGGATGGGATAAAGATACTACACTCTCTTTATCCCGATTGGTTCACCAGCCGACCGGCCAAATCATTTACCAATCGGGGTTTTGAACTAACTTTCCTTTATTTTTATCAATTTCAGACTGAGGTATCGGCCATAGATAGTGTTTTTTCTCGAATTTATATGTGACTGGTGCATCAGCAACTGCATTAAGTACGGAAATGGCTGTTCTCCATCGCTTTAAGTCAAAGTAGCGATGCCCTTCAAAGGCAAGCTCTATTCTTCGTTCATTCCGTATTTTATTTCTCATTTGTTCCTTGCTTAGCTTTGGAGGAAGTTCAGGCATTAATGCACGTTTACGGATAGCATTAATACTTTTATACACTAATTCTGTCGGACCATTCAGTTCATTCTCAGCCTCTGCTAACATCAATAATACATCTGCATAACGCATAATGACCCAATCTTGCTGACTTTTCGTATTATAACCGAAAGGAGGGGGCAGATTAGGAGATAAAAACTTATACAGACCAGCTCCTGTAGGTTTGGCATTTCCTCCTGTATATTCGCTTCCATTGATGATGTATTTTTCAATAAAGACAGTTTTAGCCAACCGTGGATCACGATCTGCTAACGAGGTATTAGAGAAAGCCTCAAGGTCAATTAGAAATTTGCTCCCTGCCTTTTTGGGAATCGGTTGTCCCGGGGTACCGTCTCTCATCTCAAAAGTTTCCAAAAAATTAATGAGAGGGCTTACAACTAACCAATCGGCATACCACATGTCTGCCGAACTGGATGTATTCGGTGCCAAAAACTTTATCGACATCATAATTTCCGGTGAAGACTCTTGCTTTAGATCATTAAAATTATCAGAAAAATCATTTGCTAATGCATAGCCTTTTATTTCACCCAAGAGCGTTTTCGCTTCAGTCATCTTATTCGTGATCATATTGCCTTCCTCATCGTATGCCGTAAAAAGAATCATCCGTGCTTTGTAGGCTTTTGCCGCATTCTTGGTCCATCGTCCTTTCGATTCACTATAAGTTTGATCAGGCAGGTTATCTATGGCAAAACTGATATCATCCATTATAAATTTATATACATCACTCATCGGCTTTTTCTCTTGATATTGTGTTTCAAGATTCAGCGGTTCACTAATAATTGGCACTTCTCCATATCCACGGTACAAATAGCTGTAAAAATATGCACGTAGCATTCTTGCTTCCGCTTCATACTGTTTTTTAATTATATCGTTCAATTTGTCAATTTTTTTCAGTTTGTCTAAAAAAATATTGACCGTAGCAATGTCAGCAAACGCATCCGTATAGACTGCAGATATGAAGCCATCGGAGGAAGGTTCGATATTTCCCATGACCATATTAGTTGTCATGCCATATTGCCTTTCAGCGTGTTGTCCGTATCCGTTATCGGTGAGATTGTCCCAACACGGCGTCGAGAACGAAAACAAGTCTCGATGCATAGCTCCATAGCAAGCTGTGAGTGCTAAATTGATGTCCTCACTTGTTTTCCAAAATGTTTCCGACGATGGCCTGTCATTCGGATTTATATCTAAATCTCCGCAAGATGTCAGGCCTGAAATCATGATTAATAGATATATTCCTATCCGTTTCATTTTTTTATATGATCAAAATTCAACATTAATTCCAAAAGATACAATTTTATTCTGGGGGTACTGAACAAATCTCCCGTCACCGGCACGTTCCGGATCGAGCCCCTTATATTGGGTAAATGTAAGGAGATTGTCTCCGGAAAAATAAAGTCTTATTTTTTCGATATTCATTTTTGACAGCAATGATTGAGGAAGAGTATACCCAATAGTGAGATTCTTCAGCCTTAAAAATGATGCATCTTGTAGAAACCATGTACTGGGTCGACGATTCGGGTTTGTTCCCTCCCATCCGAAATATATACGCGGATATTCATTTGAAGTACCGGGGCCTGTCCACCGATTCTTTACATAATCCAATGTCGGAGCAGCACCTTGAATAAACGGTTCTAAGCCCCATCCTTCCGTATAGATGCGCCGTCCCTGTACTCCTTGAAAAAGAAAAGATAAATCGATGCCTTTCCATGAAACATTTCCGTTAAACGAATATTCAAATTTGGGAAATCTGCCGGGAATAATTGTACGGTCTTCATTATTGATTACCCCATCTTGGTTTACATCCCGATATTTCAGATCACCGGGTTTGAATTCACCGGAGAATTGTTTCGGAGAATTGTCGATCTCTTCCTGTGTTTGGAATATACCGATTGCTTCGAGCATATAAAATGAATTATATGGAAGATCATTTTCTCGTATCACGTATCCGCTGATCTCTCTTGAACCGAACTTCAGGAGCTTGTTTTTAAACAGGTCGATATAAAACCCGCCACTGTATTCCAATCCGGAAAAAATACCTTTAGTCATTCGGTCACTGTATTGTATGGACAATTCATGTCCCAGATTCAACATATCGCCGCCATTGACAAAAGGTGCTCCTAATCCAAGTGAACCTGTGACTTGGGCTTGGCGTAAGATATCGTAGGTATGTTTACGATACCAATCGTACGTAATATTTAGCTTTCCGAACAACTGCAAATCAATACCAACATCCGTCACTGCCGTCGATTCCCACTTCAACGCCGGATTAGCAAGGGCTGATTGTGCGACTCCAGGGCTCAAGGTGTTATTGTCGAATGTGTAATCGCCTGTGAAATTCAGCAGATCCTGATAGGGATAAGGATATGCATAACGGAACGGCGTATCGTTATTCAGATAAATATTTTGATTACCGAGTAATCCGTAAGAAAATCTTAGTTTAGTGCTTGTCAACCAATTATATATCTGATTTTTTTTGATAAAATCTTCTTCTGTTATCCTCCACGCGCCTGAAAAAGAAGGGAAGGCACCCCATCGAAAATCTCTGGCAATCCTTGATGTCCCATCATAGCGTATATTCGCTTCGAGTAAATATCGATCTCGATAATTATAGTTTAAACGACCGAAATAGGAACGTAATGCCCATTCTGTTGTATTTCCCCAAGCATTTTGCACAGCTGTGGCACCGGCATTTAACTCAAGCAAGTTATTTGTTACATATTTTTGACGATATCCTCTCAAAAATTGGTAATTGTCATATTCATAGCTATATCCACCCTGTAATCCAAAATGATGCGTATTGTTCAAACAAAAATCATATTTCAGATAAGTAAAAAAGTTCGTATAATACTCTCTGCTGTTTTGAGCAATCAGTCCTTCACCCCCAACATCAAGTGTACGAGCAAATTTCCCTGTATGATAGTTATAAGTATTTACAACAGGCCTCCAATCTTTAAAGGATATATCACTCAAGTTTATCGCCATTTTAGAATACCAACTCAGTCCTTTAGCCAATTGAATATCCGTCCAGATTTGTGATGAGACATCATAATCGGTTGTTTTTCTCAGGACATCATTTTCCACAATTGCTACCATATTCTTATTATGGCTCTCAAAATCATATGCAGAATTTACATATTTTCCATCAGGTAAAAACGGCATATAGGTAGGGGCTTGCGATAACGTGGACAGAAAAGCATCATCATGATTCTGGCGTGGATTCTTTTGATCTCCTTTTTCCAATGCTATATTTACGCCAACCGTAATCCATTCTTTCAGATTAGATTTTACATTTACTCTGAAATTATATTTATCGAAGTGAAACCCTTTCATTGTACCCGGTTGACGGATGTATCCCATTGTGATATTATATGTTACACCTTTGTTTCCGCCGTTTAAAGAGAGGCTGTGATTTTGTACGAGTGCCGGATTGAACATATAGTCCAGCCAATCGAAATTGGGATATTTTACCCTATCGGTTGCATTACGATACGTGTCGATCATTTCTTGGGTATATAAACCTGTTGATATCCCCGAATTTTTCTTTGCTTCATTAAACAACTCCATATATTCAGCCGAGTTCACAACAACTTTCAGCATTTTAGTAGGCGTGTGGATACCCCAGTTGGCATTATAGTTAATTTTAAAACCTCTGTCACGACCTGTTTTTGTGGTAACAAGCACTACGCCATTTGCAGCCCGCGCACCGTAGATAGATGCTGAAGCTGCATCTTTCAATACAGAAATATTTTCGATATCATTGGCGTTCAGTTTCGACAATGAACCTGGAATTCCATCGATCAGTACCAGCGGGTCAGAACCTGCATTACTGTATGTTCCTTGACCGCGTACGCGAATTTGAGTCGACTCATTCCCGGGCTGTCCCAATCCTTGAACAATACGAACACCCGGCATTTGTCCTTGCAGCATGGTGGTTGGATTAGTTACCGGACGCTTAATCATCTCGTCGCCTGATACGGAAGATACAGCTCCTGTCAGATTTACTTTCTTTTGCACACCATACCCCACCACGACAACTTCCTCCAGTGCCTTCGTGTCATCTTTCAAGACGATGTGCATATTTGCGCCGCCTGCAGGCACTTCCTGCGTCAGATAGCCGATGTAAGAAACTACAAGTATCGCTTTATCCGGAACCGACAGCGAAAACATTCCATCGACATCCGTTATCGTTCCGTTGCCCGGTACTCCCTTTTCGATTATATTGGCTCCGATCACCGGCTCTCCTCTCTCGTCCCTCACAATCCCGGATATCGTCTTTACCGGGGTATCGGGACCTACTCCTTTTACCGGCAATCGCGTCAGCACAATCTGTTTGTTTTTTAACGTATACGTGATATCCGTACCGACAAACAATTGCGATAAGGCGTCGGGCAATTCTTTGTTCTGTACATCGATGCTGACTCTACGGGTAACATCTACTCGATCTTTGTTATACAAAAAACGATAGCTTGTTTGCGTCTCGATAGCGGATAAGACCTGTTCTAAGGGTACATCCTGCAACCTCAACGACAGGGAGGTCTGCGCTTCGGCACAGTAAACTTCCGGGTAAAACAGGAAAAACATACACAGAAGAAAGGTTGTCCGACGATAAGCCGAAAACGATGCTCCTCTTCTCTTTCTTTCGAATGAAACGGTTAGTGCTGTCATGTGTTCTATATTTAGATAATTAACATAGATTTTTTAACGCTTTACATATTTAAGACGTTTCAAAAGAAAAATCCCACATTTTTTCTTTCATTTTTGGCGTATCAAAGTGTTTATCCGGGAGTATATCTGCTGAAAATCAAATAAAAAAGACCAAATATGCCTCTTCCATCCATAATAAGTAGAATAAGAAAACTGTCTTTCATTATAGAAAAGAAGTTTATATGTCGGAGGTTCGAAAGGCCGTTGATAGGAAAAAGAGATTTAATCGGTACGATATACGTCTATGATTTTTTTCGGCTTTCGTCTTTCTCCCTTGAAATCATAACGGATCGGAGCCGAGATTCGCAGCAGCTCCAGAATTTCGTCCAGTGACTCTTGTTCGAAAGTTGCGTGATAGTGTTGTTGGGCGAGTACAGGGTCTTTTACACATATATCGACGTTATATGTTCTTGCGACTCGTTTGAAGATATTCTCAAGAGTTTCATCATGGAATATAAGTATTCCTTCTCTCCATCTGCCATACGATAAAGCATCGATCTGTCGCATACGGCCTTTTTCCGTATTTTTATTCCACACAAATTGATTGCCCGCTTTCATTTCCCGTATTCCTTCCCGATGAAGTAAATCGACCGAAACCTTCCCTTGTTCCAAGGTGACAGTACAAAGCGTATCGGAAGGATAGGCCTCTACATTGAATCCGGTTCCGGTTGCGTTGATACTCATATCCCCTGCTTTGACGACAAAAGGGTGTATGCGGTCCGCTTCAATCTCGAAAAAAGCTTCGCCGGTCAAGGAGGTTTCCCGTGTATCTTTCACAAAAGGAAGCGTATACGATAACTTACTGCCGGAATTTAACCAGACGGTTGATCCGTCGGGCAACGAAATCCGGCTGTACGTACCGGGGGGCGTCTGGATTTCCTGATGGGAGCATGCAGCATCTTTTGCAGCAGGACGACTGAAAAACAGATACACGGATAACAGTAACAACGGAACGACAATGACTGCGGAGATTCGTTGCCACCATATCGGAAAGGCCATACGATATCGCTGTCTTCTTCTTATTTTCTTCCATACGTTAGCCTCCGCCTGATCCGTGTTCACCGCCCGGGAAGAGAAAGCCGGTCGTGCCGCATCCCAGACACTCTTCATTTTCACGAACGCAGACTTGTTCACTCTGTCATCGTGATACCATTTTTTCAGTTGTTCCTCCTCTTTGGCAGAAATCGTTCCGTCAAAGAGTTTCACTACCAGTATTTCTATGTCTCGTTCCAATTTCAGATATATTTTCTTTGATCAGTCTATGTTGTTCTTTTATGAAAAGACGTTTCCATGATGACTTTCCCACACCTCAAAATTACCAATAAACTATAAAAGTAATCCAGAAAAGAAAATCACTCAAAAAATGACGCAGAAATTTCAATGCTTTGGCCATTCGCTCCTCGACAGTTCTCTCCGATAGATGCAATTCTGTTGCTATTCCTTTATTTTTTAACCCCTTATTGTGTCTCAATACAAATACGTTACGGTACTCTTCAGGCAGTCTGTCCAAACCTTCTCTCAGCCGGTTTTCAAGATCGGAATATAAGATATATTCTTCTGTTTCCCAATGACGGTCTATTCTTGAAAAAGCCATGTATTCGGCATGTACTCTGACCACTCCGTCATGTCGCAACTCATCTAAACAGCCGTTCCGAACCGATTGTAATAAAAAACCTTTGATGGAAGTTTTAATAACTCTCTCGTTACGCCGGTTCCACAAATCCGTGAACACATTCTGTACGATATCTTCACAAAGTTCCTTCCGATCGGGGAGAATTGTTCCGGCAAATAACACCAGATCCCTGTAGTATTTACGGAACAGAGACGAAAACGCTTCTTCATCCCCTTCCTTTAAATAATCGAATATCTGTTGCTCATCTGACATTTTGTATCGCCAATTAAGTACCTCACGCACAGTCTACGTATACGGATGATTTTTGTGTCCGACTTGAGACGGGCGAGTGCAACGAATCTCCCTGTCGTTATTTTTTCCAGATCAGTGTCAGGCCATCGCGCAGAGGGAGGATTACCTTCTCGACTCGCTCATCGTCCTTTATTTTTTTATTAAAGGCTAAAATGCCCTGAGTCTGAGTGTCGGACGAAAGAGTCTTTTCCTCCGCCACCTTTCCCGACCAGAGCGTATTATCGGCAAGAATCAGCCCCCCGGGACGCACCCGCGGAAAAACCATCTCGTAGTAAGTGGAGTAATCACGCTTATCCGCATCGATATACACCATATCGAACGTCTCGTCAAGCTTCGGAAGCACATCGCGTATGTCCCCCCAATGAGGGTGAATCTTCTTCTTGTCGGGAGACTGTTCGAAATAAAACCGGAAGAACGGTTCCATCTCGTCGTTGATCTCGACCGTATGGATGACCGCATCCTCATCAATCCCTTCGGCCATGCAAAACGTAGCATATCCCGTGTACGTTCCGATCTCCAAGATTCGTTTGGGACGAAGTATGCGGCAGAACATTTTCAGCGCGCGGCCCTGCAACGGCCCCGCAATCATACGCGGACGGAGCAGTTTCACATGAGCGTCACGGTTCAGCTTCGCCAGCATGGGAGGCTCGGCATCGCTATGTTGGAGAATATAATCTTCAATGCCCATGTCGGTAGTATCGAAATATTAAAAGGTTGGTAGCTGGTACTCCTCTCCTCCCTGAAGCACTCTGTGTACATCATTGATTTCGAGAAAGGTCGTACCACCTCCCCCTCCGAAGCTGCCACTCAGGTAAGCCACCTTGTCCTGCTCGGTAAGCATACTGCTTGTGATCAACTGGTTCAAGGCATCGTAATAATACTGGCGACGACTCGGCTGCCACGGCTGAAATACGGCCCAAACACCGTACGAGAGCGAGAGCATCCGCATTACCTCTTGTCGATAGCAGATGGCAAAGACAGCCGCACGCCCCCGAAAGGCCGCCAGATAACGTGCTGTACGCCCCGTATAACTGTCTGAGATAATCGCACGAACACCAAGTTTGGCCGACGACTTCACGGCTTGTTCGGCCAGGAATGACGTCACATCCGTTTCGGTACCTTCGATCGGGATGCGGATATCGTTTTCCGCAAGCTTCGTTTTTTCGGCCTCACGCGCCACTTTGGCCATCATCCGCACTGCTTCGACGGGATACTTGCCATAGGCTGTTTCTCCGCTAAGCATTAACGCATCCGTCCGATAGTAGATGGCATTGGCAATATCGGTCACCTCGGCGCGTGTCGGCCGCGGATTGTTAATCATCGAATGCAACATCTGTGTAGCAACGATTACGGGGCGTCTTGCTTCCACACATTTGCGGATCAGCATGCGCTGGATACCCGGTATCCGCTCAGCCGGCACTTCGATACCCAGATCGCCTCGCGCAATCATCACTCCATAAGCCGCCTGAAGAATCTCGCCGATATTATCGACACCTTCCTGATTCTCGATCTTGGCAATGATTTTGATTGCACTTTTACGGGCATCGAGGATGCGCTGCACGGCCTGCACATCTTTCTTGTTGCGAACAAACGAGTGAGCAATAAAATCAAGCTTATTCGCAATCGCCCACTCGATATTCTTCTTGTCTCTTTCCGTGAGTGAGGGTAAATTGATACGTACCCCCGGCACATTCACACTCTTTCGGCTACCCAATATCGCATTATTCTGCACCTCACACACCAGCCGGTCGGTTTCCTTCCTGATCACCTTCAACTCCAGGTCGCCATCGTCGATCAGGATACCGCTTCCGATCGACAAGTCTTTAACGAAATCGGGATACGAAACACAAATGCAATCGTGGGTTGTCTCAATGTCGGGGCATCCCTTCATCATCACCTGTTCGCCCGCTTTGAACTCAATCGGGGCCAATGTTTTTGTGGTACGTATTTCCGGACCTTTCGTGTCGATCAGAATCCCGATCCGGCCGGAGACCATGCGTGTGTTCATCACCACGCGATTCAACCCTTCTTCATCCATGTGCGCCGTGTTCAGTCGCACCACATTCATCCCCGCCTTGTAGAGCGAACGGATAAATTCGACGTCGCAGCGCCGGTCTGAGATTGTCGCTACTATTTTCGTATGTTTAATCATTTATTAAGCGCCTCCACCGCTAATCGGTACGAGTCCATTCCGAATCCGAGAATGACCCCTTGGCATACGGGAGAGAGCAACGAGTGATGCCGGAACGTTTCACGTGCGTAAATATTCGAGAGATGCACTTCAACCACCGGCGCCGTTACGGCCTTAATTGCGTCGTGCAACGCGATTGACGTATGCGCATATGCACCCGCGTTAAGCACAATACCGTCACATACGAAGCCCGTTTCATGAATCTTATCGAGCAGTTCGCCCTCGCTATTGCTCTGGAAATAGGTAATCTCACATTGCGGACAGGCTGCCCTCAATTGCCTCAGATAATCTTCGAACGAGACGTCGCCGTAGATTCCCGGCTCCCGTTTTCCCAACAGATTCAGATTAGGCCCGTTGATGATTTGAATTTTTTTCACACTTTGTTTTTTATAGGAAATATGCTATCTTTGTCATTCTTCAACGCACAAATATAGTGCTTTTTTTTGAGAATCTCACCATGAACCGTCATCAGAAAGACGAATTTTCTCTCATTTATTTTCATGAAACGATCCGTCATAAATTCCACCAACCAAGAAGTGCAAATCGTTTTTCTTAATTTAAATACGATGAAAAACACTCGAGAACCGCTGTCGGCAAGGGACCGAAAGCTCCATCCGGTGAAGAATGGTTCTCGCATCAGAGAGTTCCTTCTATTTTGTCAAGTTTGTCTAAGATTTCATAGGTGGTACGCAGTGACGTAAAATCCGTTGGGATAGCAGGTTTGTTAATACATTCTACCCTGTCGACAAACACCTTAATTTCGTTAAAGTACCCTTGTGAGATTATTTGGTTATTTGCCAATATGGGATTGAAGTTATTCCTTGAATACAAAGAAGTCATGCAAGAGTTCCTCGTATAAACTTTCTCAAGGGGAATCTTTCCGAAAGAAAGTGAGGAGGGCGTAAAGGTTAGTGTTTCCATCTGTTGCATGTCATACATACCCGATTCCGTATTGATACAAATAGCCTCATGCGCTTCTCGCCAGGAATAGGATGTGGATAATTCCAGTGTCCCCGCAATATGATTATGCGCCAGCATAAGCAAGTAAGTTCTTCCTCCGTTTTTGCTGTTCGTTTTATGAACACCTAAGATTTTAGCATCGCCAAAAAGAAACGTGACTAAATCAATCGGATGTATAAATAAATCATAGAGTTCATTACCTTCAGGGTACAGACCCACTCGATAATGTAAGTTGTAACTTACAAGTTGCTTGTCTCTGAGTTTTTTTCTCAGAATCGCAGTAACGGGAGAAAACCTTTTCTGCATTCCGACAACGATGGTATTGGGTCCGTATAATCGCTGCTTATCAATAAGGTCGTTCAGTTCTTCTACGCACATGCAGGGAGGCTTTTCTATGAATAGAGCTTTACCTGCCTTTATTGTTTTCGATGCAATCTCAAAATGGGAAGAAGGTGAAGCGGAAACAAAAACGCCGGCAATGGTTTCATCATTCAAGATATCATCAATCGAAGTTGTCCCGATGACATTCTTAAATTTTTGCGGAATCAATTTTGCCTTTTGAGGTGAAGAACAGCAAATATACTTTACGTTGACCTGTAAATGTTGAATAATTGGATAAAGATTGTGAATGCAATGATTCCCAAACCCAATAAATGCATAATTCTTTTTATAAACTTGAGAAAGATATTGATTGTCTCTTCTGCGCTTATAACCTTTTATTATGTCTTGGAACCCTATCATTCGACTAAATTTTTGATTTTTTTGAAATATGCCTTGTAAGTACAGTTCAAGTCATCATTCCACTGATATTTCCCGTAAAAGAATTCAATGAGTCTTTTAGGGAAAAATTTCTCTGCGGAACGTAAGAGTATAATATCAAACTTTCTGTGATAGTTTATCCAACACCGGTTACAATGATGAGAATATTCACAAATAGTCTTTGCCGTTTGACGTGAATTGAAAATTTCATCGAGCGATTTCTCATACACATTACCGAGAATAACCTCTAAATTCTGGCAAATTGGAACGTTTCCGTTTGAGTGTATAACCAATTCGTTATAAATACTATGACATCTTAGTCTGAGACTTCCTTTTTTCCATTCATTATATAAAGTCACGAAATCATAATTCTCTTGTGTCTCATGGATTGATTTTGGGATTTGTCTGATATAATCATCACCGACATCCATTAATTTTTCCTTCGTGTCAAAGAAATCCATCGTATTATAAATCCCTATTCTTACATCTATATCATATTTTTGGGCAATCCGAATTACATAATCCATATCTTCAAAAGAGTTCCAGGGCGTAAGGCAAAACATGAGAGAAACAGGTACAATGTCTTTGCAGCGTTCGATGACCTGTATAACTTTGTCGTATCCATCGACGCCTCTGACGATCTTATAGGTTTCGTTACCTCCGTCTAAAGAAAGATATAAATGTTTGGGAGTGTATTTCTGTACGGCAGAGACAACCTTGTTCGGAGCTAATCCGTTTGAAAGTAAGGTATAATTCTTATGATTCTCATGAAACCAGCTCAGTATTGCATCAGCTTCCGGATGTAAAACAAATTCTCCGCCCTCCAAGCCAACTGTTGTTCTTTTCGTTACGCATTTGCTTGACATTATATGAACAATGTCTTTTAGCGGCAAATGCTCCACAGGAGTCTTTTCCCAAATGGAGCAATGCCTGCAACGTGACTGACAAAGTGAAGTCGAATAAATCATTAAAGAGGATAAGGTCTTGTTTGTGGGGAACATTACATTTTTTATAAAAGACCCTCCTGTTGTTAGATAATCTAAAAAGTTATACATTGTGTTTGGATCGTAATTTTCTATTCAACAATAAATTAGTTTGATTTATACCGGAAATTATCGCCCCCAAAATTACAGGATCAAAATGAAACGGCCAAGAAATGACTGACGCATTTTTTATATGCATGTTTCTGTGCACTGCTTTAGATTCAATTTTCTTCTATAGCTTTCTCTGTTAAGTTTAATAAGAGAATTTTCTGCAATGTTTTGATTTTTATGCTTAAAAGTAATGAATGATAAAGTCGAACCTACGGTGCAAAAATCATCGATTTTCCTCCCATTACAGGATGAATTTTAACTATTTTTTATTGTCTGTCTTGTTTTAAGCATATAATTTTGTATTAAATTTAAATAGAACACTTATGGAAAGAGAATTTAAGAATCACATGAATGCGCTGTCTCCAAATACAACGTATGTAGTATCTGAGAACTGCACAGTGGCGAATCATCTGTCTATACCGACAGGTGTATCACTTATCTTTAAAGGAGGAATGGATCAGCAAATAACATAGTATTCAGAGATAAGGGGCTGCACCTTGCTGCTCTTTATCTCTTGGAAATAGACAATAAAAGACACCCATGAAACGATCAATAGCAAACGCTATCAGCAAAAAGAACAGAGATCGCAAATACAAGTATTTTAAAGAGAGGGTGGGGTTTACAGCCGATACAAAAGTGTTGGATGTAGGGTTTGCCAACCATGAATTTTCACCGATCGATAATTATCTGGAAAAACACTATCCGTTTCGAGCGAAGATAACGGCGCTCGGAGTGGGAGGCAAAGACGAATTTACAAAGAACTATCCGGATGTCGAGACTGTACTTTATGACGGAAAAGTTTTCCCTTTTGCCGACAAAACCTTCGACATCGGGTGGAGTAACGCTGTTATCGAACATGTCGGGGGAAAAGACAGGCAGCTTTTATTCCTAAAAGAGTTATTGCGTACATGTCGCACGGTTTATTTCACAACACCGAACGTTTATTTTCCCGTCGAACTGCATACCCGGACACTGTTTTTACACTGGTTGCCCAAAACTTTTTTTGACCGATATTTAAGGCGTATCGGGAAATCATGGGCGGCAGGAGACTATATGTACTTATTGTCGAAGAAACGAATCATTGATTTGTGCCGGGAAGCCGGTGCTCAAAACGTCACCATCAAAGGCAACCGTCTTTTCGGATTTGTGATGGATTACAGTGTCATTATAACATAATCTGAAAGAGAAAAATTATTTTTGCAGCTCGATTATGTAACCGTTTATAAGACTATTTCACTATGGCTGAAGAAATAATCATTCATCAGGGAGGGAAGTCGGAGAAGTATGCAACGTTGCTGCCGCAGATGAAAGGTTTGCTCTCGGGCGAGTCTGACAGAGTGGCCAATATGGCCAATTTTGTAGCTGCTCTCCAAACGACGTTCGGCTTCTTGTGGGTTGGTTTTTATGTCGTGCGTGAAGAGGAGTTAGTACTGGCTCCTTTTCAGGGACCGGTAGCTTGCACGCGTATCCGTCACGGAAAAGGAGTGTGTGGCACCGCTTGGAAAGAGCAGTGTACGCTTGTGGTCGACGATGTGGATGCTTTTCCCGGACACATCGCATGCAGCTCCACCTCGAAGTCGGAGATCGTTGTTCCGATGATACGCGACGGTGAAGTCGTAGCGGTACTCGATATCGACAGCAAAGAGTATGCGACGTTCGACCATGTTGACGCGGTCTGGCTGGAGAAGCTCGTGCAGACTTTCCCATGGTAATATCGTTCGGCCGAACCGGGGAAGAACTGCTCGGAACAGAGGCATAAAAGAAGCAGGTCGTTTTGTTCTACAGCCGACTTGCACTATCTTTGCACACTCAAAAACAACCGGAGCATGTTTTATTACGATGCAGATATAGAGAGAGTCCTTTCCGAGCAGCCTTTCCCGTTGATCTCGGAAACGGCCGACGAGCTGGGGCTGGAAACATACGTCATTGGCGGCTATGTGCGCGATATTTTCCTGCGCCGTCCGTCGAAAGATATCGACGTAGTGACGGTCGGGAGCGGCATCGAGCTGGCCAAGGCCGTGGCGAAACGGTTGGGCAGAAAGGCACATCTGTCGGTCTTCAAAAATTTCGGCACGGCACAGGTGAAGCACGGAGAGCTGGAGCTGGAGTTCGTCGGGGCGCGCAAAGAGTCGTACCGGCGAGACAGCCGCAAGCCGATTGTCGAAGACGGAACGCTCGAAGATGATCAGAACCGCCGTGATTTTACGATCAACGCCTTGGCCCTGTGTCTGAATGGCGACCGCTACGGCGAGCTGGTTGATCCGTTCGGCGGGGTGGAAGATATGGAAGACTTGCGTATCGTCACGCCGCTCGATCCGGACACGACGTTCAGTGACGATCCGCTGCGCATGATGCGCGCCGTGCGTTTTGCATCGCAGCTCGGCTTCTTTATCGATCCCAATACGTTCGACGCCATGACACGCAACAGAGAGCGTATCGGGATCATCTCGAAAGAGCGTATCGCCGACGAGTTGAATAAGATCGTGCTGTCGCCCAAGCCCTCGATCGGGTTCGAGCTGCTCGACAAATGCGGATTACTGGAACTGATCTTTCCCGAACTGTGCGCTCTTAAGGGCGTCGAGACGAAAGAAGGCATCGGACATAAGGATAACTTCGCCCATACGCTAATGGTACTCGACCGGCTGAGTCGTACGACGAACGATTTGTGGTTGCGCTGGGCAGCGCTGCTGCACGACATTGCCAAGCCGGCTGTCAAACGTTTTGACAACCGTCTCGGCTGGACGTTCCACAACCATAATTTCATCGGCGAAAAAATGATCCCCGGCATCTTCCGAAGGATGAAACTGCCGATGAACGAGAAGATGAAATACGTGCAGAAACTCGTTTCGCTGCACATGCGCCCGATCAGTCTGGCAGACGACGAGGTGACCGACTCGGCCATCCGTCGGTTGCTCTTCGAGGCCGGCGATGATGTGGACGACCTGATGAAGCTCTGCGAAGCCGATATCACGAGCAAGAACCCCGAAAAAGTGCGCCGTTTCCTGAATAATTTCCGTTTAGTACATGAAAAAATGGCGCAGATCGAGGAGAAAGACCGGGTGCGGAACTTTCAACCGCCCGTTTCGGGCGAGGAGATTATGGCGACGTTCGGCCTACCGCCCTCGCAGCCTGTCGGAGTGCTCAAGGAAGCGATTAAAAACGCGATCCTCGACGGGGTCATCCCCAACGAGTACGAGGCGGCGGTACGTTTCATGCACGAGAAAGCCGCCAAGATGGGGCTTTCACGTGTTTAACCGGTCGACACTTTTCACACCTTTGACTGTTCGGATTTTCTTCGTCAGCATGTTCAGCGCGGAAGTATCTTTGACCATCACGGTGAAGTTGCCCTGAAACAGTCCGTCGACCGAATCGATCTGGAGTGAACGCAGCGAAACACCGTCTTCCTTGCCGATGACCGACGTGATGTTCGTCACAATTCCGATATCGTCGTTCCCGATAATCCGCAACGTAACCGCGTATCCGTCCGTTCCTTTGCCGCTCCAGCGCGCCTGAATGACGCGATAACCGAACTTGCTGAACATCTCCTGCGCATTCGGACAGTTCGTGCGGTGAATCTTGATGCCGCGTGTGGAAACGAATCCGAAGATCGCGTCGCCGAAGATCGGATTACAGCATTTCGACAGTTTGTATTCAATACCCGTCAGGTCTTTGTCGATGACAAGTACATCCTGATGCGAAGAAATCGTTTCGGCCTCCGTTGTCGTAATATACTCTTCCGCGCTCCGATTCTCCATGTGTTCGGCCGCTTCCCGCTCTTTCCGTCCGAAATCAAGGTAATCGTCGATGATTTTATTCACATCCGATTTCCCTTCGGCCAAATGGATATAAAAATCCGTCACCGTCTTGAAACCGCTCTTTTTGATATAACGCATCAGCAGAGCCTCTTCTACTTCAATCTTCCGGTTCTTAAAACGCCGCTGCAACGATTCCTTCGCATATTCGACGGCTTTGGCCGACTCTTCGCGCAAGGCCTGTTTGATTTTCGAACGCGCTTTCGAGGTTGTCACGAACGAGAGCCAGTCGCGTTTCGGTGTCTGGGTCTGGGAGGTAACTACTTCGACCGAGTCGCCGTTACGCAACAGATGACGAATCGACACGTTCTTGCCGTTCACTTTCCCCGACACGCACCGACTGCCTACCTTCGAATGAATGGCAAATGCAAAATCGAGCACCGTCGCACCTTTCCCCAGTTTAATCAGTTCGCCGGTCGGCGTAAATACATAAATCTCATCCTGATAAAGGTCCATCCGGAACTCCTTCATCATGTCCATCGGGTTCGAGGTCTGCGTCTCGAGCATGGCGCGGACATCGCTCAGAAACTCATCTAATCCATGCTCTTCCTTGATTCCCTTGTATTTCCAGTGTGCGGCCAGGCCTCGTTCGGCTACTTCGTCCATCCGGCGCGTCCGTATCTGCACTTCGACCCATCGGTTCTTCGGCCCGAGTACCGTGATATGCAAGCTCTCGTAGCCGTTACTCTTAGGCACGGAAATCCAGTCTTTCATCCGCTTGGGATTCGGCTGATACATATCGGTGATGATCGAGAATACCTGCCAGCATTCCGAACGTTCTTTGTCGAGCGGCGAGTCGAGAATGACACGGATGGCAAACAAGTCGTAGATCCCTTCGAAATCGATGTTTTGTTTCCTCAGTTTGTTGTTGATCGAGTGGATAGACTTCGTGCGTCCTTTGATATCGAATTTCAGCCCCGACGCTTCGAGTTTCTCCTGTACGGGTCGGATAAATTCGGCAATATATTCGTCGCGCGAACGTTTCGTCTCGTTCAGCTTCGTTTTGATGTACTGATACTTTTTCGGATCAATGTATTTCAGCGACAAATCTTCCAACTCGCTCTTGATGGTATAGAGACCGAGTCGATGCGCCAGCGGCGCGTAAAGATACGACACCTCCGTAGCCAGCCGGATGCGATCCTTATCGTCCCTGATCTGCTTGCCCATACGCATCATGCATAGACGGTCAGCAATCATGATCAGGATGACGCGCACGTCTTCGGCAAACGAGAAGAGCAGGTGATGAAAATTCTCGGAGTTGACAGCCGTATTACGGGCATAGAGATCGGAGGTTTTCAGCAGACGGCGAATCATCAGCGCCACCTCGTCGTCGAAAGTACATTCCACCTCATCGAGTGTGATAGCCTCTTTCATCACCGGCCGATAAAGTAACAGCGCGATGACGGACGTCCGTTTCAGTCCGATATCTCTTGTCGCAATCAGCGCCGTGTTGATATTACGCAACAAGCCGTTGATCCCGTTGCGGTCGCGTCCGTAACAGTCGAGTGCGACGACCCTTTTCATCAGGCTTTTCATCTTCGGTGCGTCCTCTTTTTGTAGGCAATACGACAAATGTGAAAACAACAGACGATAGGTCGTGAAAAACTCTTTCTTCTCTTCCGGCGTAAAAAAAGGCGTTGTCTTATCCATAACGATGAGTCTGTAAATTCGTAAAAATAATGATTCGGATCATGGCCTGATATGGCTGGTGCGACCGGCAACGTATTCCTCTCAGTCCAGCAATGCGAGCATCTGTTCGTAGGTGAAGCCGCGGAAATCGGGAATCACGAGGTCGCACAGCCCTTCGATGGCTTCGGCCGGGTTCGTCGTAGCCAGCCCGACCACCTTCATACCCGCCCGACGCCCCGACTCGATCCCGTGAAACGAATCTTCAAAAACGATGCAGTTCTCCGACACTGTTCCGCACGTCTCGGCAGCCAGCAGATAAGCGTCGGGGGCGGGCTTGGAGCGGACAAACATCTCGGCCGTGAGGATATGCTCGAAAATCCGCGCCAACTCCGGACGAGCCCGGTGAACATTTGTCATCTTGGCATGGTTCGAACTCGTCACCACCGCCTTACGAACCCCGTTGAGTCGCAACGATTCGAGAAGCGTCTCGATGCCCGGAATATAATCGTAGCGCATGGTGCTCTCGAACTCCGCCAAACGGTCGAGAATCAATTGCTGCGCTTCGCGTTGATCCTTGAAATACTTCTCGAAGATCTGTATCAGTGTTTGCCCCTTGATGATGCTCCCAAAATCGGGTATATCGGGTTGAAGTATCGGCGCCAGCTCTCTCCAGAAACGTGTATAATGCGTTTCGGTGTCGAATATCACCCCATCCAGATCGAACAGAGCGGCTATCGGTTTCGTTTTGTCCATCTTGATCACGTTTTCGCGTAAAATCCGAGTACAAAGATATTATTTTTTATGGCTTTCCGGGCTTTTCCCCTATCTCTTTTCTACTCTGAAAAGACCGACGGTTACGAATCTATATTAGTGAAAAGTGAAAAACGAAAAACGAAGAGTGAAACGTGAAGCCCTGCGGGCATTGAGGTGTTGAATTGTTGAGGTGTTTGTTGGCTGATGGCTGAATGCTTATTAAAACAAGGTATGGGCATCGATACCCCAACCTTATGGGATGGGGCTGAAATAGATCGGACTTTCAGCCTTTGTGCCCCTTGCGGGCGTTGAGCTGTTAAGTCGCTGATTTTTGGCTGAATGCTGACAGTTGATAGCTGAATGCTTCAACAGCCCTGAAAGGGTGTATTAATTCAGCCCAATGCGTAGCGAAGCGTTGGGAAAAAGGCAATCTCCTCGGCGGAGGGCTGAAAGCCCGACATAATTATGAATGGCTAATGATTATTTTCAGGATAGTCAGGAATAGCCATCAAACGTGCGGTAAAATCCGAACGCTGACGGCTGACAACTGACGGCCAGATACAACCGTTGTGTTGCATCGTCCCGAAAATTCGTACGATCCGACGCAAACCCGGTAGAAAACAGCAGCACGTCGGTCGGATGCCAACCAATGGACACAGTATTCTCCAGTTGACCAGCTGACAGTTTAAATTGTTTACAATACTTTCTTTTGTGCTTAATGTGGAATCTGGGATAAAATATCCTGGCACAAGAAACTTATAATTTGAAGATGATAGGCGTCTTCGTCTTTATAAAACGAAGAAAAAATGGTACGACATACAACGGATTGTAAAACATGTTATATAACATGTAAAAAAACAACAAAAATACTTGCCGCTTTGCTTAAAGCATTATACTTTCGCCATCTCTAAAAGGGAGTAAATAAGCTTTTTTAAAGAAATAAAAATATATAAATGTCCGTATATATGCCTAAAATTAATTATATATTGCTGATATACAGAAATTTATTCCCTCCCCAATCCATACATCCAAATTATTGTTATTAAATAGTTTAATGGAGCTTTTAGGTACAAACACGGATATTCATTTAAAATAATAGGTAAAATGAAATCAGTTAAATTATTTGTAGCCTCAATATTCGCGGCTATTTTTGTAATGAGTTGCAATGATGAAATTGCAGAATTGTCAGAGTCCAACAGGATAGAGGATAAACGCGCGAACACTAATTATAGAGTTTCCATTGATGAGGCAAAAGAAACTCTTTCTCAATTTATGGAAATGATGAATGGGGTAGATTTACGGGTGTCTGGAAGTAATTCTTCTATATCGCACGATTATAGCATAAGAAATGTTGAAGTGATAAGTTCGAATAATCACCAGGTTTATACTCGTGCAGGTAATACATCCAAAGGCATCGACACGCTGATGTATATTGTAAATTTTGAAGATAATAAAGGCTTCGCACTTGTTGCTGCAGATAAACGTACGGATCCTATCTATGCGATTATCGATGAAGGAAACTTTTCGATGGACAGCATAGATAAAGTTGATAACCCTGGATTTATGCTATGTGTAGAACGCTCTCTAAAAAAAGCTGCTTATGATATCAAAAACTATTCCGTTACAAATAACGGCAAGATGATAAGCACATCTACTCCCGGTTGGGGAGGGGGAAATCCCGGACGAAAAGTCTATCCTCTGCTTTCTGTAAAATGGGACCAAAGTTCACCGTACAATAATTGCAGTCCTTATGTGGACGGTATCCAGACTTCGAATGGTCGTGGCTATACGGGATGTGTAATAACGGCAACCGCTCAAATCATCTCTTATTTCAGATGTGTGGGGCAGATTACATACAATACAAATCAAGGAAATGATTTAAACTCGAATCATGGCACGGCAACTTTGAATTGGGACCGGATCATTGCCGATAGTAAATCTATTGCAAATGATAAAAGATATGGCACATTGGATAAAGATTTACACCATGAATCATCGTATGAGGTTGCCCGATTAATGCGCTATCTGGGAGTTGCACTTAAAGCGGACTATTCTAATAAAGGAACGGGAGCAAAGAGTGAAAAAGCAATCGACTGGTTAAATGATTGGGGAGGACTTTCCGCATCCGGATTAAGCGATTATAATGGAGAGGAGACTGTTAAAGCGCTTGACGCCAAAAAATTAGTATATGTGAGAGCCAATGCTACTAAATCACACACTTGGATTTTTTTTAATAAATATTCAGATGGTCATGCCTGGGTAATAGACGGGTATATAGAAAATATGACAAACGGCAATTTGGACCGACGTTTGGTACATTGCAATTTCGGGTGGGGCGGTCAGTGCGACGGTTATTATATCGACGGAATATTTGACACCGGAGAAGGCACTTTTACTTGGGAACTCGAGGATGAAAACGATCCACGCAACCCTTATACGCGTCCGGATAAGGATAAAAAAACAAGAGATAAATTGTTTTTCAGATACAAAGTAAAAATGTCGGTTATAGGTAGATGAAACGGAATATGAAAAAATTATTTAGAAATATATTAAGTGCAGGCATTCTTATAGTGCTTTGCTGCAATTGTTCTGACTCGGGGGTAGTACAGGCCGTTTCCCACAATGCTCGTATAAAAGTACTGTATTGCGATAAATCCGGCCATCTATTGAATCTTGGCAAAGGTAAAAATACGATTGAATTGATTTCCGTAAAAAAAGATGGCAGTCATATCGATGATTATGTTCCCGAATCATTGGGCTATGGAGACGAGATGATGATAAACTTGAAAGTCAATACGTATTGGGGTACTTATGAATCGGAATTACACAAGTATATCGTGAAGTGGAAGTCGAATGTTTCCACGGACGCGGACAGTCTGAATGTAACTATCCAAGGGCCTTTTCTTATCCATTATAAAAAAGATGTTTTATATAACGGTAAAAAAATATCTTTATGGGATAATGCGGATTACGGATTAAAAATGGATTTCTACGATAGGTTCCGTGAGGTTAAAGATAATATTTATCGTTATAAAGGCGGTATGGATACCATAGCTCTTTTGGATCAACAAGTATTGACTCTGATCATTCCGATTGATACGATGTCGATCGTGAACTAAAAAAGGCATAATCAACCTTAAAAGGCAGTCAGGGAGAGTATCCTTGGCTGCCCTTTGCAGTAACAGCATCAACATACTCACACAAACACAATATTTTCTGTAAGCTATTGATTATATTGTGATTTAACAGACTTCTCCCTTCTTCTTTTCTACTCCGAAAAAGACATAGGTTGTGAATCTATATTAGTGGAAACGAAAAGTGAATCGTGAAAAGCGAAGCCTTTCGGGCGTTGATTTGTTGAATTGTTGGCTGAATGCTGACGGCTAAGATCAATTACGAATGACGATATCCGAACGCAAACGGCGCAAATAAATGCAGGACTAAATAATATTAAAGGAACTTCTCTCGGTAATAAAAGGCTCAAGAGTCCAGCCATTAAAAAGAACGATTCTTCAATCTGAGTCTTCCCTACAGACATATCCCCAAATATTCAGGTGCAACAACCATTGACCTCTGCAACAAGCCCTTCAAGAAGCCACATAAACATGGCATCAGAAACTTCCTTTATCAACATAAATCATAATAAATTATAAAGCCTATTGGGGTGATTTATTAAAGACTCACCCGGCGAAAACATGCCTAAAATCGAAGTGGATAAAAACGAAGTAACCGTTGCAGGAGATTATGCATCTACCACACTCTTCAAGATTAGCACCTCCGCCGGTATTTCTCGATTAAGACTACGCTTTGAAGACGTAGACACTGTGCTTTACAATAAATTGAAGCCTCCTTTCAATCTGTATGACGACTCAATGGAAGGCGATTGGTACGTTGTCGGGACAGCGGGTCATGAATTGGCCGTCGTGCTGCAAAAGAACGATACGGGGAAAGAGCGAACGCTTTGGATCAGTCTGGATCGGGTAGCTTATCTCCCGGCAATCGTGACAATTCATCAACAAGCACAATGAGAGCCCTGTATAGTCAAGAATAGCCATTAAACGTGCGGTAAAATCTGAGCGCCGAAGACCGATTGCTGACGGATGGATACAACCGTTTCGTTGGTGAGAACGAATGCTCTGTTGCTCCAACGAACCTTGCACAGAAGAGCATCTCTCAACAAAAAAACTCTGTATAACAACACACTGACCCCTATTTCAGCCAAAAGAACAATATGGAATTGATCTAAAAGAGCGTATCGGATGTCATTTTTTTTCATTTATTCTTGTTCGATCGGAAAATACTGATTTCCTTTGTCCCCGTCACAGGTGATTCATCATGCGTTCATGGATGATGGATTGAAAAGGGAATCCGGTGCGAGTCCGGAACTGTACCCTCAGCTGTAATTTCAGTAGAATGGTTTTGCATTCTTTTTGATCACTGTATGCCACATCAAGGCTACGGGAAGATCGCAAAACCTTGAAAAAGTCAGAAGACCTGCCTGGGCGACTTTTTTTCATTCTTGGGGAACAGGGAATGGAAAAGACTGCAACATATTTGAATAGATATAATTGTTGAATCTATTGCGAGAAGACAGGTTCGTGGTGTGTACACGAGGTCTTCGGATGGGTGTGTAACGCAACAGACCTTGTTCTGTGTCGACGTAAGGAAGAGTCGCGTCGTTCCGGAATCGGTGTGGAGGCGAAGTATATCCTTTTTGTTCTTCTTCGCAATGGAAGAATCGGGCAAACCGGACATTTTTTAACTTATAAAAAGAAATATACATGAAGACAAGAGAAGAGTACGTGGAAAGCCTCAGGAAGCTGAACCTGAAGGTGTATTTTATGGGTGAACGGATTCATAATCCAGTCGATCATCCGGTAATCAGGCCGTCGCTCAACTCCATCGCCATGACGTATGAATTGGCCGAAATGGAGGAGTACAAGGATATCATGACGGCGACATCGAACCTGACCGGTAAAACGGTCAACCGGTTCTGCCATCTGCATCAAAGCCCCGAAGACTTAAAGAAGAAAGTGAAAATGCAACGCCTGCTCGGACAGAAGACTGCAAGTTGTTTCCAGCGATGTGTCGGAATGGACGCTTTCAATGCCATCTATTCAACGACCTACGAAATGGATCAAGCCCTTGGCACAGAATACCACAAACGCTTTGTGGAATACATGAAATATGTACAGGATAACGACCTCGTAGTCGATGGGGCAATGACTGACCCGAAAGGCGACCGAGGACTCTCGCCATCGCAACAGGAAGACCCCGATCTATATGTTCATATCAACGAAGTAAGACCTGACGGCATCGTGGTGACAGGTGCCAAGGCCCACCAGACGGGAGCCGTAAACTCGCATGAGCACCTGATTATGCCGACGATCGCCATGAAAGAAGCCGACGCCGACTATGCCGTATCGTTTGCCATCGAGAGCGATGCCGAAGGAATCACGATGATCTACGGACGTCAGTCGTGCGACACGCGCAAGATGGAAGAAGGCGCCGACATTGACCTCGGCAATCCGATGTTCGGAGGGCACGAAGCGCTCGTCGTGTTCGACCATGTATTTATCCCCAACGAGCGAGTATTCATGTGTAAGGAATATCAGTTTGCCGGCATGATGGTCGAGCGTTTCGCCGGGTATCACCGCCAGTCATACGGAGGATGCAAGGTCGGTGTGGGCGACGTCCTGATTGGCGCGGCCGCTCTGGCTGCCGATTATAACGGCGTACCCAAAGCATCGCATATCAAAGATAAACTCATTGAGATGATTCACCTGAACGAGACATTGTATGCCTGTGGAATCGCCTGCTCGTCGGAAGGGGTGAAGATGCCGGCCGGAAATTATATGATCGACCTGCTGCTGGCCAATGTCTGCAAACAGAATGTGACCCGTTTCCCGTATGAAATCACCCGTTTGGCCGAAGATATTGCCGGTGGACTGATGGTCACCATGCCGTCGGAACGGGACTTGCACTCGGAAGAAACGGGCGATATCGTCCGTAAATATCTGGCCGGAGCAAAAGGCAAAGACACTACCAACCGGATGCGTATCCTGCGTCTGATTGAGAATTTAACATTGGGGACAGCTGCCGTCGGCTACCGTACGGAGTCATTGCACGGAGCCGGATCGCCGCAAGCACAACGCATCATGATCGCACGTCAGGGCGATCTGGAGGCCAAGAAGAAAATGGCGCGCACCATCGCCCGCATCGACGAATCGTTAGACCAATAAGAACGTGAAGGAAACGGAACGATTCATCGAGAAAGAGGCCGTCACTGCCGTGCTGCGCGAAAAGGTCAGCCCTCTCCTGCGCAGTCACGGTGGAGACTTGACACTGACGGGAATCTCCCGGTCGGTCGTCAGAGTGTCTTTCACCGGAGCATGCCGATATTGTCCTTCGGCCTGCGAAACGCTCGAGCACGTCGTGCAGAAAATCCTTCGCGAAGCGCTGAGCGACGAAACGATCCGCGTGGAAACCGACTATGGCGTCAGTCAGGCACTGCTCGATGAAGCAAAACGAATCCTTCGAAAAACCCATGAATCGAATTTATAACAATGGAATGGAAAACAACCTATCGTAACAAAATTGTCTCGGCTGACGAAGCCGTCAGACAGATTCGCAACAATGAGCTGGTATCATTGGGTCATGCCGCCGGAGTGCCGCAGATGTGTGTCGATGCCTTGGTACGAAACTCTACGTATTTCAAAAACGTCGGCATTTATCACATGTTAGTTCTGGGCGAAGCAAAATATACGGAACCAGGGATGGAAGAGGCTTTCCGCCATGTCGCGAGTTTTATTGGGGCGAATACGCGTTCGGCGATCAAAGAGAAGCGGGTCGATTTTCTTCCGGCTTTCCTTTCCGAAGTGCCCCGCATGATTCGTGAGCGACTCATCCCCGTCGATGTCGCCATCGTACAGCTCTCACCCCCTGACGAGGACGGGAATTGCAGCTTCGGCATATCGTCGGATTATTCGAAGCCATCAACCGAACATGCGCGGTTAGTGATCGGCGAGATCAACGAGCAGATGCCGTACATCGGAGGAGATAACCTGATTCATCTGTCGAAGCTCGACTGTATCGTGGAAGCCGACTATCCGCTTTACACGATTGCACCTCCTCGTATCACCGAGGTAGAGGAGGCCATCGGGAGAAACTGTGCTACTCTGATCGAGGACGGAGCAACCCTTCAGTTGGGTATCGGCGCGATTCCGGATGCCGTGCTTCTTTTCCTGAAAGACAAGAAAAATCTGGGGATCCATTCGGAGATGTTCTCGGACGGAGTGCTGGAGTTAGTCAAAAACGGTGTAATCAACGGAAAGGCAAAAACGTTACATCCGAATAAAATGGTGGCAACGTTCCTGATGGGGACGCAGGCGTTGTATGACTTTGTGAATCATAACCCCGACGTGGAGATGTATCCGTCGGATTATGTGAATGACCCTCGGGTAATTGCGCAAAACGATCGGATGATCAGCATCAACAGTTGTCTTTCGGTCGATCTTGCCGGTCAAGTTTCGTCGGAGAGCATTGGCTTGCAGCAAATCAGCGGGACGGGCGGTCAGGTAGATTATGTACGTGGCAGCATGTGGTCGAGAGGCGGAAAAAGCATCATGGCCATGCCTTCGACGGCAAAAAACGGTACGACTTCGCGGATCGTAGCCACACTGACCGAAGGCACCACGGTCACAACCTCGCGCAACGATGTGGATTACGTGGTGACCGAATACGGAGTCGCCCGTCTGAGAGGCAAATCGCTCCGCGAACGCGCCAAGGCATTGATCAAGATTGCTCATCCCGATTTCAGAGAAGAATTGGAAGCATTTTATCAACAGCGATTTCATTAAGTCCGATACGTATCATTCAAAATATTACGAATATGCAACTATTCAAATTAAAAACAACGATTCACCGGTTCGAATCATTCGGTGATTTTGCGAAAACATTTGCTCTCGGCGAGAATGACCTTGTTATTACCAACGAGTTTCTGTATGAGCCTTACATGAAATCGTGCGCCCTTCCCTGCCGCTTTATCATGCAGGAGAAGTACGGTTTGGGAGAACCGTCGGACGAAATGATGAACAGCATGCTGAATGATGTGGCGAATCTGCGCTATACACGGGTCATTGCCATTGGCGGAGGAACGGTGATCGACATCTCGAAGCTCTTCGTACTGCAAGGACTCAAGAATGTATCGGAGGCGTTCGACCGTAAGATATCGCTTATCAAAGAAAAACAGTTGGTTATCATTCCGACTACTTGCGGAACAGGCAGCGAAGTAACGAATCTCTCCATCGCCGAAATCAAAAGCCGTCATACGAAAATGGGACTGGCCGACGATACAATTCTGGCCGACGACGCCGTCATCATTCCGGAGTTACTGCGAGGACTGCCGTTCAAATTTTATGCGTGCAGCGCTATTGATGCGTTGATACATGCGATTGAATCCTATGTCTCTCCCAAAGCGAACCCGTACACGCGGATTTTCAGCGAGGCCGCCTGGAACATCATTCTCGATGTGTTCAAAGAGATTGCTGCCAAAGGGCAGGACTGCCGTTTCGAGAAAATGGGCGAGATGATCATGGCCAGCAACTTCGCGGGAATCGCTTTCGGGAATGCCGGGGTAGGCGCCGTACATGCGCTCTCGTATCCGCTCGGAGGCACGTATCATGTACCGCACGGCGAAGCAAACTATCAGTTTTTTACCGAGGTCTTCAAGATGTATCAGGCCAAGAACCCGGAAGGAAGCATTGCAGAGCTGAACAAAAAAATCGGGGAACGACTGAACTGTAGCCCTGAAGAGGTGTTCCCCGAGTTAGATAAGTTGCTGGGTTGTCTGATCGAGAAACGGCCGCTCCGGGAATACGGCATGAAACCCGAAGAAGTAAAAGGCTTCGCCGAGTCTGTTGTGAAAACACAGCAGCGTCTGTTGGCCAATAATTACGTGGCATTGACTCAGGACGAGATGGAAACCATTTATCAAACGTTATATTAAATCATCAACACTATGGAAATTAAAGAAATGATCGCTCGGGCTCGCGCGGCACAGAAGGAGTATCAGGAAAGATTTAATCAGGACACGGTCGACGAAGTCGTAAAAGCAGCGACCAAAGTCGTATATGATCGTGCCGAATTATTGGCGCAAATGGCCATCGACGAGACGCAGATGGGGGTGTACGAACACAAGGTCGCCAAAAACAGAAATAAGGCAAAAGGCGTATGGAGTAACCTGCAAGGTAAAAAATCGATGGGAGTGATGGATATCGATGACAAAACAGGACTGATCAAAATAGCCAAGCCCGTAGGAGTCGTTGCTGCCATCACACCAATGACAAACCCGATTGTGACCCCGATGGCTAATATCGCTTTCGCGTTGAAGACGAAGAATGCCATCATCGTAGCACCGCATCCCAAAGCCAAAAATTGTTCGACATACACGGTCAACAAAATCATCGAGTGTCTACGCAATTATAACGTTCCCGAAGGACTGATTCAGATCATCGAAGAGCCAAGCATCGAAAAAACGCAGGAACTTATGGCTTCCGTCGATGTGGTGGTGGCTACCGGAGGCATGCAGATGGTACATTCGGCCTATTCGTCGGGCAAACCGTCGTTCGGCGTGGGAGCCGGCAACGTACAGGTGATCCTGGACCGTTTTATCGATTACGACGAAGCAGCCGACAAGATTATCACGGGGCGTGCTTTCGACAACGGAATCATTTGTTCGGGCGAGCAGAGTTTTATCTATCATGCGAAAGATAAACAGGAAGTTTTTGAATCTTTCGTAAAGCACGGTGCATATTTCGTACCCGAAGAAGACCGTGAGAAAGTCGTGAATGCCATCTTCAATAACGGCGCTCTTTGTCGCGACATCGTAGGGCAGAGTGTTGAAATGATCAGTCGAAAAGCAGGTATCTCCGTTCCTGAAGGAACCAGGGTACTGGTCGTGCAGGCTCATGGAGTCGGCCAGGAAGATATGATATGTAAAGAGAAGATGTGCCCTGTCATGGCCTGCTTCCCGTATAATTATTTTGAAGAAGCCATCGATATTGCAAAGACGAATTTGAACCTCGAAGGCAGCGGCCATACGGCAGGTATCCACTCGAACGATCAGGCCAATATCATCAAAGCCGGAATGGAAATCTCCGTCTCACGCCTGATTGTTAATGCACCTTGTTCCATCACTGCCGGCGGGTTGTCCGTGACCACCACGCTGGGATGCGGAAGCTGGGGAAATAATTCCATCTCGGAGAACTTTACCTACAAACACTTGCTCAATATCACACGCGTTGCACAGGTGTCACCGCATATTCAGATCCCTACCGACGACGAAATCTGGGCAATGAAATAAAATCAACAGACCAAGATAGAAATGTATGGATTTTAATCAGACACGTGAGGAGGCCTTGTTCCTCCAGATGATTCGCACCTTTGCCGAGAAAGAGGTGAAACCGCTGGCTGCGGAAATCGATGAGCAGGAGCGTTTCCCGATAGAGACCGTGCGTAAGATGGGGAAAATCGGGCTGATGGGCATTCCTTTTCCGGTAGAGTACGGCGGAGCGGGAGCCACGAATCAGATGTATTCCATGGCGGTCGAAGAACTGTCGAAAGTGTGTGCTACCACGGGAGTCGTACTGTCGGCGCATACGTCGCTGTGCACCGCCCCCATCTATGAGCACGGCACTGAAGAGCAGAAGAAAAAGTATCTGCCCAAACTTTGTTCGGGCGAGTGGATCGGCGCCTTCGGGCTGACCGAGCCGAATGCCGGAACGGATGCGGCCGCACAGCAGACCTTCGCCGAGGAGGAAGACGATCACTACATCCTCAACGGGAATAAAATATTTATCACCAATGCCGAGTATGCCCATGTATATGTCATCTTCGCCATGACGGATAAAAGTCTTGGCACGAAAGGAATCACGGCTTTCATCGTAGAGAAAGGTATGCCCGGGTTCAGCATCGGAAAGAAAGAATTGAAAATGGGGATACGGGGATCGGCCACATGCGAACTGATCTTTGAGCATTGCATCGTTCCGAAGGAAAACATGCTCGGCACGGTAGGCAACGGCTTCAAGATTGCGATGAAGACGCTCGACGGAGGACGTATCGGGATTGCATCGCAGGCATTGGGAATAGCGCAAGGCGCCATGGACGAGACGGTAAAATACGTGACCGAGAGAAAGCAGTTCGGTAAATCCATCGGTCAGTTCCAGAACACGCAGTTCCAGCTCGCCGATCTGGCAACGCGCATCGAAGCGGCTCGCCTGCTGGTACGAAAAGCCTCGTGGAAAAAAGATCGGAAGATGAATTATACGATGGATTCGGCCATGGCCAAGCTGTATTGTGCCGAGGTAGCGATGGATATGACCATCAAAGCTGTCCAGTATCACGGCGGATACGGTTATACCCGCGAATATCCGGTAGAACGGATGATGCGCGACGCGAAGATTACCGAGATTTACGAAGGTACATCCGAAGTACAGCGACTTGTGATTGCCTCCAACCTACTAAAAAAGAAAAAATAATACATTATGAATATCGTTGTTTGTATCAAACAGGTTCCGGATACGACGGAAATCAAACTCGATCCGGTGAAAGGAACGCTTATCCGCGACGGGGTGCCGAGCATCATGAATCCGGACGACAAGTGCGGACTGGAACAGGCATTGCTCCTGAAAGACAAGTTCGGGGCGCATGTTACGGTCCTTACGATGGGGCCGCCGCAGGCCGAAGCGATTCTTCGCGAAGCGTATGCCATGGGCGCAGACCGTGCCATCCTGCTTAGCGATCGGAAATTCGGCGGAGCCGACACGTGGGCAACATCGTACACGCTGGCTGCCGCCCTGCGAAACATCCCTTTCGATGTCATCTTCTCCGGAAGGCAGGCGATTGACGGCGACACGGCGCAGGTAGGTCCGCAGATTGCCGAACATCTCGGATTGCCGCAGGTTACGTATGTGGAACACGTGGAATATGACGGGGACGAGACGTTCACCGTCACCAAAAGCACGGAAGAAGGGTACGAGATACTCGAAGTCGGCCGGCCTTGTCTGTTCACCGTTATTTCGGCGGCCGAGCCGCCGCGCTATATGAATGTACGGCTCATCATGACTGCCTATGAGCGGGAAATTGAAGTGTGGGGTTTCGATCATATCCGTGTAGACGCGGAACAGATCGGTCTCAAAGGCTCTCCGACAAGGGTAGCCAAATCGTTCACCAAGGGAGCGAAGGCGATGGGAGTGCTGCATGAAGTATCTCCCGAAGAAGGCGCACAGATTATTTTTGAGAAATTACAGGAAAAATTCATCATCTAACCCCCCGCTATTGTGATTACATCATGAACAAGGAAGAATATAAAGGAATCTTCGTCTTTGCCGAACAACGGGAAGGCGAAATCAAAAACGTAGCTTTTGAACTGATCGGAAAAGCGCGCGAGTTGGCCGAAGCTGTGGGCGAAGACGTCACGGCGCTGTTGCTCGGCGATCAAGTATCCCCCTTGGCACAGAGCCTGATCGAAGCGGGCGCCGACAGGGTGCTGGTCATCGACTCACCCGAACTGAAAGATTATCTGACGGAGCCATACACGCAAGCCGTTACCCACCTGATCAAGACCTACAAGCCGGAAGTCCTGCTTGTCGGAGCGTCGACGATCGGGCGCGATTTGGGCCCGCGTGTCTCGGCACGGGTAAAGACCGGGCTTACGGCCGACTGTACGGCGCTGGCCGTTTCGGACGAGCGCGACCTGCTGATGACGCGCCCCGCGTTCGGCGGAAATCTGATGGCGACGATTGTCTGCAAGGAACATCGTCCGCAGATATCGACCGTTCGCCCCGGAGTGATGCGCCGCCGGCCGGCCGACAAGAACCGTACAGGAGAGATCGTAAACGTAAACATGCAGTTTGATGCCTCGGCGTTCAAGGTACGTTTAGTCAAAAAAGAAAAGAAACCAAAGAGTCTGGTAGATATTACCGAAGCCAAAATCTTGGTATCCGGCGGACGCGGCGTAGGCAGCAAGGACGGCTTTTCACTGCTCGAAGCGCTGGCTTCGTCGATCTGTGCAGAGGTCTCCTCGTCTCGCGCGATGGTCGATGCCGGCCTGATCGATCACGAAAGGCAAGTCGGACAGACGGGCAAAACCGTTCGCCCCGACGTGTACTTTGCCTGTGGCATATCAGGCGCCATCCAGCACCTGGCAGGTATGGAAGAGTCGGATTATATCATTGCCATCAATAAAGACAAGTTCGCGCCGATCTTCCACGTGGCCGACCTCGGTATCGTGGCCGACCTGACGAAGGTCGTGCCGTTACTTACCCAGAAGCTGCAAAAGGCTCAGATGAAAACGTAAAACCGTAGACTTCTTTATTTATTTGGGTTTTGCCCCGGGACGGCACACGAACTTAGAAGTTCGTATCTGCTGCTTCCGGGGCAAATACTTTTCAAGGGCTCGGCGGCAAAGCAACCGAGACCATCTGCGCTTTGACGGTCACGACGCCGGCCGCTGTAAGCCATAGCTCCATGCGAACCTTCCGGGCGGTAACTTCGAGAATTCGCGCGTGGAGTTCAAGCGTCATCCCCATGGGAGTAGGCTTCAGGTAATCGAGTTGAAGAGAGGCCGTCACGTAGCGGAGCGCGGGCAGACTGCCCATCGCTCGTCCGTGAAAGCGGTAACCGGCTGCTGCTGCCGTTCCGTTGCCGTGACAGTCGAGGATGGCGGCAATGAGTCCTCCGTACACATATCCCGGATAACCGCCCGTATGATACGGTTGAGGGGTGTAGAAAGCGATGGTCGCATCGTTCGCATCGTCGTTCCAGTAGCTTTTGATATGCAGCCCGTGCGGATTCTCCGCGCCGCAGCCGAAACAGTGCCCGAAGGCTTCGGGGTAATAATCTTGAAATGCTTTTAGGTTCGTCATGATAAAGTTGTATGATAGCATACGTGTTGATACGTATGATTTACGGCCGAAAGATACAAAAATATCCTATCTTTGCAGCGGGTAAAAAAATCAGAACCGATGGATGAACAGCAAATGATGCTCCGCACCGAAGATTTGGTGAAGAAATACCGCACACGCACGGTGGTGAATCACGTATCGATCAATGTAAAGCAGGGCGAGATCGTCGGATTGCTCGGCCCTAACGGGGCAGGTAAAACGACGACGTTCTATATGAGCGTGGGGCTGGTCACTCCCAATCAGGGCAAAATCTTTCTGGACGATACGGAGATCACCGGTTATCCCGTCTACAAGCGCGCCCGCCTCGGAATCGGTTATCTGGCGCAGGAGGCTTCGATTTTTCGCAAGATGACGGTCGAAGACAATATCCGTTCCGTACTCGAGATGACCGACAAGCCGAGGGAGTATCAACGGGCGAAGATGGAAAACCTGATCGAGGAGTTCGGTCTTCAGAAGGTACGCAAGAATCTGGGCGACCGCTTGTCGGGCGGTGAGCGCCGTCGGGCGGAGATTGCCCGCTGTCTGGCCATCGACCCGAAATTTATCATGCTCGACGAGCCGTTCGCCGGTGTAGACCCCATCGCCGTGCAGGATATTCAGACCATCGTCGCCCGACTCAAGCATAAGAACATCGGCATCCTTATCACCGACCACAATGTGCACGAAACGTTAAGCATCACCGACCGCGCCTATCTGCTGTTTGAAGGGAAAGTACTCTTTCAAGGCACGGCCGAAGAGCTGGCAGCCAACGAAATTGTGCGCGAGAAGTATCTGGGACGAGACTTTGAGTTACGCAAGAAAAACCTCTAAGGCCTCTGCGAACATCAAAAGCAGGGCGCTTGTCTTGTCCATAATTTTCATAATTTTCACCGGTTTCAAATAGCATGCTGACAGCGTTCGGTATGCCGTGTAGGGGCGAACCATCTGTTCGCCCTTTTTTTGTGTGGTGTCGGGTTTGTCCGAACACCTTCGGCTATCCGAACGCAAATGGCGCAAATCAACGCTGTACGCACCGTAGAGACGCAATGACTTTTGCGAGTAAGCGAGAGCAGAGCCGAATTTATTCGAGCTATGCCGAGCGTGAGCAAATTGTTAGAATAAAATTGCGTCTCTACACCATGTACCTGGCATGACAATTGACAATTGACAATTAACCATTGACAATTGATTTCCGGCGGTGAGCCGACGGAGCAGCGAGCAGGGCGAAAGAAAATCAGGCTGTCCCGAAGCGAAGCGAGTTACCTGATTTTCCGACCTGCGAGCGTCGCGAAGGCGTGTGAAG
>ERZ772967.183-NODE-183-length-53584-cov-4.053691_pt1 | contig 53584 bp, 40 predicted proteins | sample MGYA00511677_ERZ772967 | MGnify/ENA primary metagenome ERZ772967 (study PRJEB29015, sample SAMEA2737931) | human oral metagenome | biome: human oral; feature: human-associated habitat; material: dental | place: China | collected 2146 ...
ATTAAATGACTTCACACAGGCATTGAAAGTGGCTTTTCATTTCTATTTGGTGAGGATGTGAAATGTTAAAAACGAGCTGATATCTTTACAAAAGAAGTGGGGTGCTGCAAGGGCTTTGATGTTTCTTCTTACTGCATATTATACAGTCACCCCTGCCTCTGAAGCCTCTGAAGACAGCTTGCTTTTGAGAGGCAGGGGTGTGTATGAGTTCATAAAAGGGGCTTTCAGAACAGCACATCCTTTAGTTTCTGATACAAGAATGATAGCGTCAGAAGCAGCAGGCCAAGGCTGATGAACACGATAATCTTGCCGAGTGCAGGCATTGTCCATACGTCGCTGAGGACGAGCTTGCCTAAAACAATACCGAATTCTGCCAGACTCACCATTCTCACTTCCTTGCTCTTGCAGCGCATGCCGATAATCATCAGCAGGAAAGCTGCCGTGCCCAAGGAGAGCGAGAAACCCGTGTCGAAACTCGGATTGCCGAATGTGAGCAGCAAAAGACGGGCGCCTGTGAGCCACACGAGTGTGGAAATGATGGCAAAGAACGGCTGTAATTTCTTTGTTTCCCAATGTAGTGCCAGCATCTTCCACGTGATATAGCCCATCAGAGTCGCGACAACTGATGTTGTTACCCATTGCAGTGTGAGCACCGTGGTACTGCGGATGTCATAGCCACCCCATATCGTTACCATATAGACTATAGTGACAAAGCAGAGCAGAATGAGATAGGCCACCTTGTATTTTCTTACTTTAAAGCGGCGATGAAGCACGAGAGAGCCGGCAAGAAGGATAGTTGCTATCGTCAAAGGGTTGGCTTCATGGGCAATGTCTTCTGCCAAATAGCATGTAAAGTCGTTGGAGAACGCCATGTAAAGCCATAGGAAGCCTACTGCATAGGCAATGACATTGCAGGGAGTGTAGTGCAGAATGTGCCGGCCTTTGCTGAAGAGTCGTCTGTTGCGTTGCATGATAATGGCTGCTGCGAACGAAGCAATGGAAATGGTAAACAACATGAGGAAGTTGCTGTTGAGGAACAACTTGTGGCTTGTGTCTTCGTAGGAGGTATACCAAAGGATATAGTATGTCAGACTAAAGATTATAGAAAGGAACGCAAGTATGGCTGCGCTGCGCTCATAAATGACGGATTTCTCTTTCGTATAAAGCCAAAGTAGCAGCACGGACTCTGTGGCCCAGATAATGAAAATGGTTGTATTGGTGAACAACAAAGGTACACCTATTGATGCGAAAGCTATCGTCAGAGCAGACATAGTCTTGCGCAATGTGTCGTGACCCGATATGCGGAAGCGTAGGTAGAGGTAGAAAATGAGATTGACAAATGCGATGAAGAACGACAGATAACCAGGCTCATTGATGAACATGTCGCTGTCTGCTATTACGCATCCTCCATATAGAAGATAAATAAAACCATTGAGGGTGATGACTGCCATGAGTGCCCTGTGCATGCGTTGACTGCAAGACGGTTGCATGATGAGACGCACAGGAAGCAGGAAGATGAAATAGAAGAGCGTGGCAAACCCAAGCACAAGGAAATTGATTTGCAGATTATAGTAGAGTATATGACTTTCTATAACAGTCAACCATAATATAATATAAGTGAAAGCAAAAGCCACGATGGGCAGCAATCCCCATTTCTTATAGAATGCAAGTGCAAACATTCCAAGGTTGAGAATGGTGAGATAAGTCTGTAATGCGATGATGCTTCCGGAGTCGGTACTGACGATGAAGGGAGCAATGAAGCCTCCGACAAGGGCCGTTACAGCTAATTCGCAGCGGTCATAGCGTATGGAGACAATGGCCATGAATATCGTTGTGAGGCAGAGAATGACGAAAGCGGCCGTTTGAGAGAACAGCTGATAATAGTGGAAAGCAATGGAAACGGTCAGATAGAAAACGCCGAATGCGCCGCCTGCGAGCAGCGAACTGAATGTGTGATAACGCTTGTGGAGCCATTGGGCCAAGCCAAGCATGACAACACCGACGGCAAATCCCATGACCGTGCGGGCCACTTCGTTGATCCAGTTCTGGTCAATGGCGTACTTGACAAAGTATCCAATACCGAGAATAAACACCAAAATACCAATCTTTCCAAAGAGATTTTCACCGATAAACTTCTCATAATTGGTTGTCTTTTCGGTCATTTCTTCCAGTTGTTCTGTAGTTGCTGTCGCTTCATCCGTTGGGCTAAGAGGCGTCTCCTCTGCTTTTGTTGAGGGTTGTTGGAGTGGGATAGCGTTATTATCTGTTGGTGCAACTGAAGCTTCAGCAGGCGCTATGACTGACGGTTGAAATGGAGTAGGGGCAGTTTCTTGTTTTTCCAAAGCTTCCTCTGAAAGCATCAGCGCCTCCGTTTCTGGGGTTTTGACGGGCACATCTACCATTGGTGGCTGTTGAATGCTTTCCCCAATGACAACCGTTTCTTTAGTTTCGGTCTCTGCATCTGTGGCTTTTGTGGTACTTGTTTGTGTTTCAGTGTTGCTGCCATGCTGTATTGTTGTCTTTTGTTCCGACTTCTTCTGCACAGCTTCTTCAGGCTTTTCATCGGCAGAGTGCACTTTATTTGCAAGCGAATTTTTCAGCGTTGACAGTTCCAATCCCATGATTGTGAGTGTCTTGTTGATTTCTGATAGTCGCGTGAGGATAGTGATGAGAAGAGCTCCCAATACGATTATGGTAAGCAACATCAGTACGGTTGACGATATATAATCCATTGTCTTATTTTGTTGTTTTGGTGGTAAAGATAGTAATTATCATGTAGATTGCAAAACATTCTGTCAATTACTTTCCGTGAATTTCATCCAGATGGTCTCTCCTAAGAAATGAAACTTGCCTCTTCCTACGAGCTTGGGAAGAGGCAAGAAAACGTGATAAAGCTTTAATTCTGTTTGGCAGGAGAAGTCGTTGTCGTGTTATCATGATGAAGCTCTTGGCGTCGGCAGCCCGTGCAATATAGGCATCTCGTGCGTCACCTTCTATCTCTGAGTAATGTTGTATGGGTATCTTGCATTGGAATTCTGGTCTGTGTAGATTGTCGCGGGGGTCTGATATCGAGTAGCTTTGATAGGAATAAAAGGGTATGTGTTTCTTTTCGGTTTCGCATTATGCTGTTGATGATGTTATGGTTAGGCATACAATATATTTACCGCGCACACGTTATAATATATAAACTCAGGAAAATAAAACAGCAATGATAGAATATATAAAGGGAGAACTGACCGAACTTACGCCGGCTTTGGCCGTTGTCGAAGCTGCAGGGGTGGGCTATGCTCTCAACATTTCATTGACCACTTACAGTGGTATCCAAGGCAAGAAAGCAGTGAAACTCTATGTGCATGAGGCACTCACTACGGGTGGTCGTGATGACAGTTTCACGCTCTACGGCTTTGTCAATAAGCAGGAACGGGAACTCTACCGCCTGCTCATTACCGTGTCGGGAGTAGGTGCTAACACGGCTCGCATGATGCTTTCGTCAATGAGTCCAGCTGAACTTTGCAATGCAATCGCCAATGGTGACGAGAAGATGATTAAGGCTGTAAAAGGTATCGGCTTGAAGACGGCACAGCGTGTCATCGTTGATTTGAAAGACAAAATCATGGCAAGTGGCATTGCCGATGAACTGCATGTGGGTAGTCAGAAGAGTGGCATTGCGGTGAATAATGCCGTGAAAGATGAGGCTGTGGCAGCATTGACAATGCTTGGTTTCTCTCCTGCTCCGGTGGCTAAGGTTGTTGTGGCTATTCTCCAGAAGCAGGCAGATATGCCGGTGGAGCAGGTGGTGAAAGAGGCTTTGAAACAGTTAAAATAACGCTAAAGTTATTCTTTGAGTAAGAAAAAAGCATACGTATTATTGGGATTTCTGATGGCTTTTGCGGTCAGTTATGCCTTTACTGTGCCTTTCTTCCAGCAGGAAGTGTCCTCCCGTCAGCAGCGTAATGGGGTGCAAAAACAGGAATATCGGGCAGAAACGGATACGGCGAAGCGTGCCAGAAAACCGCTTTGGCGCATTCAACGCACACAACCTATAAGTTGGAGCGACCTTGATAGCAGTGCACTCGATTTGCAAACGCCCCCTGATTTGCGTCAACAAGTCATCTATAATGATACGCTCAACGGTTATTTCTTTGGTCGCAAGCTTGGTGGAACCTATTTGTCGGCACCCATAGTGATGTTGCCCGATGAGTATATGAATTGGACTGGCAGGCAACAGAGGTATGCTTTCTTTCGCAAAAAGAATGCAGAGATCTTCCAAGCTAAAGGAAAAGACAAGTTCGATTTCACGGATATGCACTTCGATTTGGGCCCTGCCGAAAAGATTTTTGGCCCGGGTGGTGTGCACATTCGTACGCAGGGAACAGCCGAACTGAAGTTTGGCGCTACGATGAAAAACGTGGAGAACCCTGCTTTGACTATCAACCGACGCCATACTACGACGATGAATTTCGATGAGAAACTCAATGTCAATGTCAATGGAAAGGTTGGAGATAAGGTCAACATGAACCTGAACTATAACACTGATGCAACCTTTGACTTTGATGCGCAGAACCTGAAACTGAAGTATGAAGGCAAGGAAGACGAGATTGTGAAACTCGTTGAGGCGGGTAATATTTCGTTTCCTTCTAATTCATCTCTTATCAGAGGTGCGACTTCACTCTTCGGATTGCGCACGGATTTGCAGTTTGGAAAGCTCAAGATGCAGCTTGTTGCCTCGCAGAAGAAAAGTTCTTCGAAGACTGTTTCGAGTAGGGGAGGTGTGCAGTTGACGCCTTTCGAGTTCAGCGCGGCTAACTATGAAGAGAACCGCCACTTCTTTCTTGCGCAGTATTTCCGTGACCATTATGCCGAAGGCATGCGGGCTTTACCTAACTTGAAGACCGGTATTAACATCGGACGTGTAGAGATTTGGGTGACCAATAAGACGGGAACAACAACCAATACACGTAATATTGTGGCATTGACCGACTTGGGTGAGCATGCAAATGTGAGCAATGCGCATCTTTGGGCAACGACAGGTATGTCGGTTCCGAGCAACAGGGCAAACACCGAATATGCTGCCATGGCAGGCACATACAATGCTGCCCGCGACATAAACCAAACTTCAACGGTGCTTGACGGAGCCGGATTGACGGGAGGAAGTGACTATGAAAAGTTAGAGAGTGCACGGCTGTTGAGTACTTCGGAATATACAGTGAACAAGGCTTTAGGCTATATCAGTCTCAACGCGGGCGTCAATACAGACCAGGTTGTGGCTGTAGCTTTCGAATATACTCATGGCGGACAGACTTATCAAGTGGGCGAGTTTGCGGGTGATCGCACGAATGTGAGCGAAGCTTTGTTCGTGAAATCGCTGAAGAATACGAGTAATAGTCCCTCGCAGGGAAACTGGAACTTGATGATGAAGAATGTCTATCGGCTGGGCGATACCGTGGAGAAAGAGAGGTTTAGACTCGATGTGAAATATCAGAGTGACACTACAGGTGTCTACTTAAGTTATATCCCAGAGGAGAAAGTTAAGAAGCAAACAATAATCAAACTGCTTGGGGCTGACCGCCTTGATAATAATAATCGTCCCAACAGTAATGGCTATTTCGACTATGTAGAGGGCTATACAGTAAGCAATGGACGTGTGTTTTTCCCCGAGCCCGAACCTTTCGGACGTGATCTCTACCGACTGCTTGTGGCTAAAGGTGTACCCTCTGCCGTTGCTCAGAAATATGTCTTCAATGAGCTTTATGACAACACGCGGACTGCTGCCAAGCAGATGGCAGAGAAAGACAAGTATAATCTGGTGGGGCAATTTCGCGGCTCTTCAGCCAATATCATATCCTTGGGTGCTTATAATATCCCGCAAGGTTCGGTGGTTGTGACGGCAGGTGGTGTGAGATTGGTAGAGGGTTCAGACTACAGTGTGGACTATAGTGCAGGCGAAGTGACTATTCTCAACCAGAGCATTATCGATGCAGGTACGGCAGTTAATGTGTCGCTTGAGAGTAACAGTGATTATGGTATGCAGCGTAAAACGATGTTCGGCGTGAACTGGGAATACGACTTTTCACGTAATTTACAGTTGAGTGGTACGCTGCAACATCTGTCTGAACAGTCGCTGACAAATAAGGTAACAATGGGCAGTGAACCATTGAACAATACCTTGTGGGGACTGAATATCAATTGGAAAAAGGAGAGCCAATGGCTCACGGATATGCTTGATAAGTTGCCTTTTCTGCATTTGACGCAGCCTTCACAGATTAGTTTTACAGGAGAATTTGCCCAGCTTATTGCGGGTAGAAACAGTGGAACGCAGGATAATGCATCTTATCTTGATGATTTTGAAAACACCACGAACAAGATTGATATCGCCATGCCTGCATCGTGGATTATATCGAGTGTGCCTTCTACTTTCCCTGAAAGCAGTGACAAAACTACGTTGGCAAGCGGTTTCAATCGTTCGCAGTTGGCATGGTATACGATAGATCCGTTGTTCACACGGCGTAGTAGTTCGCTCACACCTGCTCATCTGAAGAGCGATTTGGAGCAGCTTTCCAACCATTATGTCCGTGAGGTTGCAACGCGTGAACTCTATCCGAAGAAAGATATTAGCAACTATAACGGTTCGTCGTCGACATTGAATGTATTCAATTTGGCCTATTATCCTAACGAGCGTGGTCCCTATAATTTTAATCCCAATCTGAACCACGACGGTACGCTTCCCAATCCTGAAAGGCATTGGGGAGGACTGATGCGAAAGCTTGACACCAATGATTTCGAACGGGCAAATATAGAATATGTAGAGTTCTGGTTGCTTGACCCTTTCATCTATTCCAACCGAAAAGCCAACGCTAATGATTATGGAGGCGATTTCTATTTGAACTTGGGTGAGGTTTCCGAAGATGTGCTCCATGATGGTAAGAAGTTTTATGAAAGTGGTATGCCTGTCGATGGTTCACAGAGTTATACGACGACACAATGGGGTAAGATACCTACGTCAAGCATCGTCAGTTATGCCTTTGCAACGACCAAGGGAGCACGTGCCTTGCAGGATGTGGGCTTCAATGGACTCAATGATGAAGAGGAACGACGCTTTCAGTCTTATCAGAATTTCCTCACTTCCATACAGGGACAGGTGAGTGCTGCAGTATGGGATTCAATTTATAATGACCCTGCAAACGATGACTATCATTATTTCCGGGGCTCTGATTATGACCAAATGAAGGCAGACATCCTACGTCGATACAAGTATATCAATAATCCACAAGGCAACTCTCCCGACAGCGGTTCGAGCAGTGAACGCTATGATACGTCCTACAAGACGACGCCCGATGTTGAGGATATCAATCAGGATTACACGCTCAACGAATATGAAAAATATTATCAGTATCATGTGTCAATTCGTCCTAATGATATGGTTGTGGGGAGTAATTTTATTGTAGATAAGCGTGATGCGAGTGTGAAGCTGCGCAATGGACGAACGGAGAATGTCACATGGTATCAGTTCCGCATTCCACTCAGAGAGTATGAACGGCGTGTTGGTTCGATTTCTGATTTCACGAGTATTCGCTTCATGCGTATGTTCCTTACAGGTTTTAAGCATCCTATCGTGTTGCGTTTTGGAAGTTTTGACCTCGTGAGGGGAGATTGGCGTGTCTATGAACGGAACCTTGATAATCATACAGGTTCGGGTACGTTGGCTGTCAGTTCAGTCAGCATTGAAGAGAATGGTGACAAGACACCTGTTAACTATATCCTTCCACCAGGCATCAATCGGGAACAGGATCCGACGCAGCCTCAGTTGATTGAAAGCAACGAACAGGCGTTGAATTTCACGGTCAACAACCTGTCACATGGCGAGTCTAAGGCGGTCTATAAGAACACAACGGTAGATTTAAGGCAGTATAAGCGCTTGCAGATGTTCGTGCATGCAAATGCCTTGGAACAGAATACGACACAGCTTGATGATAACCAATTGGCAGTATTCATACGCTTGGGGTCTGACTATAAGAATAATTATTATGAGTACCAGATACCTTTAAAGCTCACTCCTCCAGGCAAATACAATCTCAATTCGCCAACAGACCGTACTGTTGTTTGGCCTCAAGATAACATGATGGATATAGCATTACATCTGTTTACTGATTTGAAAAAGCAACGCAATATTGCAAAAGCTGCAGGACATGCTAACTTCATGCAGGCTTTCACGGCATATGATAAAGACCATCCTGCCAATCTGATCACTATCCTGGGTAATCCTTCCTTAGGTGAAGTGAAGACAATGATTATTGGTGTTAGAAACCTTTCGGGAGATGTGAAGAGCGGTGAAGTGTGGGTTAACGAATTGCGTCTGAAGGAGTATAATAATAAAGGTGGCTGGGCTGCTAACGGCAATTTGAATGTTCAGTTGTCTGATTTGGGCACGGTGAATGTACAGGGACGTTATGTCAGTGATGGTTTTGGTGGCCTTGAAAGCACGGTGGCTGAACGTACGCAGGAAAGTCTTTCAACCTACAGTGTGACGACAAGTTTGGAATTAGGAAAGTTCTTTCCTGACAAGGTAAAGGTCTCTGCGCCTCTTTACTATTCGGTAAGTCATGAAACAAGTAGGCCGCGTTATAATCCTTTAGACACCGACATGACCTTGAAAGATGCGTTGGAATCGAGTTCAAAAGCAGAGCGGGATAGTATTGAGGCCATTGCGGTGACAAAGCGGATTAATACAAATTTCTCTCTGTCAAACGTGAGAATTGGGGTCCAAACAAAGAATCATCCGATGCCTTATGACCCTGCAAACTTCTCTTTTTCCTACAGTCATTCCCATAGCCACACGAGTGGTAAGACTACAGTTTACGAGAATGAAGACAATTGGCGAGGGGCAATGAACTACAATTGGTCGCCGGTTTACAGAGCCTGGGAACCATTCAAGGGCATTCGAAGTAAGTCGAAATGGTGGGATATCGTGAAGAAATTTGGTCTTAACTGGTTACCACAGAACTTGGGATTTAATACCGAGATGACACGCAGTTACTATGAGTTGCAGGAGCGGGATATGGAGACTTTGGAGCCAAACCGACTGCCGGTGAGTTTCAATGAGCAGTTCCTGTGGAACCGAGACTTTACAATTCGTTGGGATTTGACACGCAATCTTCACATGAATTTCCAAAGTGCTACGCGCTCACAGATAGAAGAACCTTACACGCCTATTAACAAAATGCTCTATGCCGACCGTTATCATGCGTGGAAAGATTCCGTTTGGACGAGTATCAAACGCCTTGGAACACCACTCGATTATCAGCAAACGTTCACGCTCTCCTATCAAGTTCCGCTGAATTTGCTACCTATTTTCGATTGGATAAATGCTGATACGCAGTATAATGCCAATTATACTTGGGTGCGAGGAACTGAAACAGAGAAGCATGTTAGTCTTGGGAACACGATTACCAACAATCGAAATCTGAATTTGAATGGATCTTTCAATATGGAAAGATTATATAATCATATTCCTTTTTTGAAGAAGACTAACGAGCGTTTTAATCGCAGAACAGTTTATAATCGACAGCCTTCTACAAAGAAAAAGAATTCGAAGACCGACCATACACAGCAGGCTTTGCCTAAGAATAAGGGTGGTTTTGAACAGGAAATTACGTTGCGTCCCGATACAGTTATTGCCATAACGCATGGCAAACACAGTCGTAGACTCATCGTAAATGCCCGTACAGAGGATGGACATAGTTTCAAATTGAAGTTTAAAAAGATGGATGATAACACGCTCCGCATTACGAATAAGGTAGATTCTGCCATAAAACTGAAACTCACAGTGAATACAAAAACACCTTTGGAAAAAGAGAGTTGGTATCGCACGACACAGAGTCTGGCCCGAGTAATGATGATGTTGAGGAGTGTTGATATCAGCTATCGCAATCAATATGCCATGACCTTGCCAGGCTTCATGCCTAATGTCGGGAAGGCTTTTGGGCAGAGTCGCGGTAACGGATTACTCTCTCCGGGGCTTGATTTCGCGTTCGGAGTGATAGGAGATTCGTACATTGACAAGGCACTTGAACGCAATTGGCTTCTTATGAATGACTCCGTTGCAACGCCAGCTGCCACTACTTCGACTGCAGATCTGCAGCTTCGGGCTACCTTGGAGCCTTTCCGCGACTTCAAGATTGACCTTAATGCCACCCGTGTCTCAACCAAGGCGCGCAGTATTCAATATATGTATGCAGGTCGCCCGACAACACAAAGTGGTACATTTTCAATGACGACAATATCTTTGGGAAGTGCTTTTGAAGGAATAGGTAATGCAAATAGTGGTTATCACAGTAAGACTTTTGATAGGTTCTGTAATCTTCTTGACGGTTTCCGACAGCGTGTTGAGGCCCAATATGTAGGCAGCAGATACCCTGCCGGCACATCTTTAGCAGGGCAAGCTTTCAATCCAAACAATGGGACTGTATCGAGATACAGTGCAGATGTAATGGTACCTGCATTCCTTTCAGCCTATACAAGCGTGAGCGGTAAAGGACTTGATATCTTCCCTGCACTAACGAAATTACTCCCCAATTGGTCTGTTCGTTATAGTGGGTTGGTTCAGTTGCCGTGGTTCCGCGAAGTATTCCGTAGCTTTAACATCAATCATGGATACCGCAGTATCTATACGGTTGGTTCCTATGCATCGTTCAGTAGTTATCAAGAGTATATGAATGGATTGGGCTTTGTCGTTGATGCGACATCGGGTAATCCTGTTCCCAGCAGTATGTTTAACGTCTCAATGGTAAGCATCAATGAGGCTTTCTCTCCATTGTTGGGTATTGATATGACCTTCAACAATGGCATGACTGCTAAGTTGGAATATCGGACAGTGCGGAGCTTAAACCTCAGTATGACGAGTGTTCAACTGAATGAATCATTGAGTAGAGATTGGGTAATGGGCATTGGATACCGTATTAATGATTTCAAACTCTTTGGGATGCAGACCCGACGCAAAGTAAAGCGTACAAAAAAAACAAAGAAAGAGACCGAAATGCAGGCAGAAACAATGACGAAACGCAGTGGGGTAAACCACGATCTGAACCTCAATCTCGATTTCAGTTATCGCAGACAGGCTTCGCTGACGCGTGATATTGCAACGATGACCAGCAATGCAAGCAGTGGAAACTCTGCGCTTAGATTGAGCTTTACTGCTGATTATACGCTCTCACGTATGCTTACAATGAGCTTCTTCTATGATTTTCAGAATAACACTCCGTTGTTGAGTAGTAACAGTTATCCTACATCAACGCGTGATTTTGGATTGAGTATGAAATTCTCTTTGACACGCTAAAGCACTCAAAAACAAAGATGATGAATAATATAAAAATAGAAAAGGCCCAGCCACAGCAGGCTTCTGATATCGCTTCTTTAATCATGTTGGCAATGAATCATGCTTGCTGTCAGTATTTTGCAGGCCCCCATCACACGCTTTCCGACTTTCATCAGTTGATGACTCGCCTTGTTGAGCGGCATGATTCGCAATATTCCTATCTTCATACCATAGTAGCTTTGGATGGAAAAGATGTCATTGGTTGTTGTGTGAGCTATGAGGGGGAAAGGTTACATACATTGCGCCGTGCATTCATTGATGAGGCTTTGGCAAGCTTTGGCATAGATCATTCCGACATGGAAGATGAGACTCAAGCCGGCGAACTCTATATAGATAGTCTTGCTGTTGATGCTCACTATCAGGGTAAAGGCATAGCAACGACTCTGCTGAAGGCCACATGCGAAAAGGCTTTTGCCCTTCATTTGCCAGTTGGTTTATTGGTGGATAAAGGCAATCCTGCAGCAGAACGCCTCTATACACGTCTTGGTTTTCGCTATGTTAACGATGCTTCCTGGGGATCACACCCGATGAAACATCTGCAAAAAAGCTTTTGATAAATATATATATAAGGTGGAGCAGGGTGCTGATAAATCTTTTAAAAAGTCCTCAATGATAGCATGTTTAATTAAAAAGTATTAAAGGATGAGAGTTTATTGCCGTTTTATTTGGAATTATGAAAACTATCATCTATCTTTGTATCGTGTTTTTCATGGTATTAGATTATTAAGGTTAAGAAGATTGGTTGTCGTGAGACAATCAATTTTTTTTATGCTTATTTGCAGCTTTCAATTTAGATGTGAAAAGCTGATTATTTTGCACCAATATCATTATTTATTTCATAAAGCATTCTGCTAAGGAATTCGTTGTGTAGCCCTTCCCTGACTTTTAATTTGCCAATCCAATAAAAAAAGAGATGCATTAGGATGAAATGCATCTCTTTTCTAAAGTTTTATGCAGCGCTTTATTTATTCTCTGCGTCTATTGTTTTAATCTTCTGTTTGACCAATTCCAAATCGTCTTTGAGTCTCTGTACCTTGTGGTTCATCTCGTCAATGAGGCTATTTCCCTTCTTACTGCTTGCATTCAGGAAGCCAAGATTATTCTCATAGGTGTTGATTTCTTGTTTCAATCCCTCATAACGGCGCATCAGACGGGCACGCTCATTGTCAAGAGCTTCCTCGCCACGCTTAGCTACATTCTTCAGATTATTCTTGAAGTTATCCAGTCTTCTCTTGGCTGCAGTGATGTGAAGATCCTTATAAAGCTTGTCAAGTACTCCGTGATATTGTTGGTAAAGCTTATCTTTCTCTTTGTAAGGAACATGCCCAACTTTACTGTATTCATCTACCAAAGCCTGTACTTTCTCCTGTAAACCATCGACAGCTCCCTCCGCAAGTTCCTCGAGTTGGCTTATGATAGCTTTCTTTTTGTCAAGATTGGAGCGCTCTTCATTGCGAGTTCCTGCATTCGCTTCATTGCGGGCTTCAAAGAATTTGTTGCAGGCGGTGAGGAATTTACTCCACAATTCATCGCCAAGTTTCTTGGGAACAGTTCCAATAGTCTTCCATTCTTTCTGCAAAGCAATCATTTTATCTGTCGTTACTTTCCAGTCGGTACTCTCCATTAAGACCTCAGCCTGCTCTACAAGTGCCTGCTTTTTAGCTACATTCTCACTGAAGCGCTGCTTCATTTCCTTGAAGAATACGGCTTTTTGTGCAAAGAAATCATCGCAGGCAGCACGGAAACGTTCGAATATCTTGACGTTCATCTTCTGCGGAGCAAACCCAATCTTCTTCCATTCAGCCTGGATATTGATAATCTCCTTGGTTTTCTTTTCCCATTCACTTGCACCTTTATATTCACCTTTGGCAATGGCTTCTACTTGTTCGCAGAGTGTAGTTTTCCGCGCAAGGTTGTCTTCTTCTTTCGCGCGCAGTTCGTCGAAGTGCTGTTGGTGGCGTTTGTTGATAACTGTAGATGCCGCTTTAAATCGTGCCCAAATCTCCTCTCTAAGTTCTTTAGCTACAGGCCCTGTCTCGCGATATTGCTGATGCAGTTCCTGCAACTGATGGAAAGCACTGATTACATCGGTCTCTTCGGCCAGCTTTTCTGCTGCCTCGCACAGATGCGTCTTTATGCTCAAGTTCTTCTTGAAGTCGTATTCGCGGGCTTCACGATTGAGATTAAGCTGGTCATAAAACTGCTCCACGTAGAGCTGATAGTTGCGCCACAGCTCGTTTGCCTTGTCTGCAGGCACGTTCTTTATCTCTTTCCAATGCTGTTGCAGCTCTTTGAATTCGTTATAATTCTTATTGGCTTCTTCAGGCGAAGTAGCCATATTCTTAATCTTTTCAATGATGTCAAGCTTCTTTTGCAGGTTCTCTTGTTTCTCTGCTTCCTGCTGCAGGAAGAGTTTTGCCCTACGTTCTTTGATGACACTCATCTCTGCCTTGAACACCTCTTCGTCTTCATCAGGGATCAAGACATATTTTTCGGGGTCGCCTCCAGCCTCAAGATAAGCTTTCTGTTGTGCTTCACGCTCAGCGATATGCAGCTTATAGAATGAAGTCTTTAGATGGTCGAGTTCGTCTTTTGTGGGGTTTTCTTCATTGCCAACGATTTCCTTCAGTCGTTCAATAACCTCCGCCTTGCTCTTGTAGTTGTTGGGTTCGGCAGGGGCTTTTGCTGCATTTTCTACTTCAACCGGCGTCTCCTTTGCCAGCTGCTCATCACTTATTGTTCCCTCTTTGAGGGTGTTTTCTTGAGAGTCCATCATGTCACTGAATTAGTTTATGATTTGAGTTTTTCATTGCATAATGCAATTATTAACATTATGCAAACTTAAATAAAAAAAGCGGAAAATCCTAATTAAATCAAAGTTTTTTTCTTTTTGCGGTCTATAACAGGCGTTTATGGCGCAAAAACCACCATGAAGCACCCGACACGACAACTGAAAGTATCAGTGCAATGGCAAAACCATAAGAACTGGTTTCCATGCCGTTGACAAGGTTCATGCCGAAAAGACTCGAGATAAGTGTGGGAAACATCATGATGATACTCACCGAAGTTAGCGTTCTCATCACGGTGTTCATGTTGTTGTTGATGATGCTTGAGTAGGTTTCCATCGTCGATTTGAGAATGTCCGAATAAATGTTTGTTGTTTCACGAGCCTGTGTCATCTCAATGCCTACATCCTCAATGAGATCTGCATCGAGTTCATCCACCTGCAGTTTGAACTTCAGTTTCTGCAACAGGTTCTCATTCCCACGGATTGAAGTGATGAAATAAGTGAGCGAATCCTGTAGTCTGCTCAGTCCAATCAGACTTTCGTTGTTCACATCCTGATCGAGATTATGCTTGGCTTTGTCAATGAGTGTGCTGATTTGTTTGAGTCGTTTCAGATACCATACTGCACTTGAAAGAAACAGTCTGAAAGTGAGATCTACAAAGTCGGTAAAGCCTTCACGCCGCTTCTGCTGATAGCTTACGAAGTCTAACATCATGTTGGTTTCGTAGTAACAAACCGTGATGGTGACATCGCGTTTGTGGATAATACCCAATGGAACCGTGGTATATGGCGTGCGCGAACGCACCTCTTTCACGTATGGGATACGCAGAATGATGAGCATCCAGCCGTCATCATATTCATAACGGGCACGCTCGTCGGTATCGCTAATGTCGGAAAGAAAGTAGTCGGGGATATGGAAAGTATCTTGAAGATACTCCTGATCTTCGTCCGTAGGGCATGTAACTTGTATCCAGCAATTGGGCTGCCATTCCTTGATGGCACTCAAATTCTCATTGATATTCCAATAGTTTCTCATTGTTGCTAATCTCCGTTAATTAATAAGGTGTGGGGATTAGCATCATACTAAACCTCACGCCTACAAACTAAATGTATCCGCGTGATAATCGTCCATATTTTGATTATGTTTTGATTTAACGCTGCAAAGGTAATCATTTCTGTTCAATTATGCTCATATATGCAAGAGAAAGTTTGGCAAGAAAAACGAAAAAGTAACAAGGGTGTGGTTTTCATGGGTTTTGATAACTGAAAGATGAAGTGTATTATATATTGGGGATAGAGGTTGATTGAAATGTCGTTATGTGTAAATTAATTTCGGGTTGAATTTGCATTCGCCTGTAAAAATCATTATCTTTGTGCCGGGGAGAGTGTGAAAGTGCTTTCCCCTTTTTCATGTCTTGTTGCAAAATCCCATGTAATCTGCGTCAAACAGTGTTGCAATATGCCTTAAAACGTCTCGCGATATGGCTGATATTACAGTGCAATATGATAGAGATTAAAGGTTGAAATGAATGAGATTAGCTGCCAATAGAATAAGAATGAAAAAGCGGACAAATTGAGTTTGTCCGCTTTTTTGAGTATTTCCATAAAAGATGTTAATGCATTTTGGGCGCATACTTCATGTGTCCTTGTCTGTTTTGGGCTGTCATAAAGATGGGCCTGCAAATGCTATACCTGTCTTTTCTCCCTGTTTATAGTTCTTGTCAGTCAATGACTTTGTTTTGTCTTTTATAGGGAAAACAGGGCCGATTGGCTTGAAACCGTGTTACACCAACGTTGCCACAATCTCCTCACGCGTACCTGGAAGCATGTCGATAACGGGAATTTCAGGCATCGTGTAACAGCCAGGTTGCAGACGCATTGACGCGCGCGCCACGTTGACAAGCACTTGAGCGGTGAGTGCAGGATTGTTGATGCTCATGTTGAACTCCAATCGTTGGTTCTGCGTCTTGCCTGAAACACCTTTGCGAATAAGGTTTACACCATGGCCCATGTCGCGTACATCATCGACTGAGGCAACTGCAAATACGTGGGTTTCATCATGTGCAAAGTAGGGATCGGCTTTGATTTCAGCGGTCACATCCTCGAGTTTTGCACCGTCTTCAAGTTCTACATAGACCATACGGCGATGAATACCTTCGCCCAATGGGATAGTAACAGAAAGCGCATTCTTTACCCCTTCCTTGCTACGTACACACACTGAGTGACCCATTGACATGCCAGGGCCGAAGTTGGTGTAGGTTAAACCTTTCGGCGCAAGGCTTTCCATAAGCACGCGAACGATAGAGTCTGAACCCGGATCCCAGCCTGCAGAGATGACACTTACAGTATTGGTTTTCTTGTTGTTTGCCATCTGTTTGGTGCGATAGTCAAGGATAGAAGTGTGTATATCGAAGCTGTCAACGGTGTTGATGCCTAATGCAGTGATCTTCTCTGCATATTCCGGACAGCTGCGAGTAGGCGTTGCAAGGATGGCCACATCAACGTCTTTGAGTTTCGTAATGTCGTCAACAACGTTGTAGGCTGACAGTTCTGCAGGTTTGTCTTTATCTCCCTGACGGCGTACGATACCTGCAATTTCGAAGTCATGTGAGGCTTCAAGCGCTTCAATGGTGTAGTGGCCGATGTTGCCATAGCCTACTACTGCTGCTCTGATTTTCTTCATCTTCTTTTTATTTTTTCGTTAGATGTTACATGAATTTATTTGCTATGACAAAATTACATGATTTAGATGAAAAATCCATTCTTTGCTTCTTGTTTTGTTTCTTTTTTATAATTCGGTAACAGTTGCAGTGATGATAGTTTATCAAAGATGTTTTGTGTTTCTTGATAATCCGCAGAATTATGGGCTGTTTTCTTGTCAAAATCATTGCAAAATCATTTTTTTATGCCTAAATTTGCAATGGAACGAAATAATCATTAATGAGATGAAAACACCTGAAAATAAACAAGTGAATCAGAAATACAGCAAGGATTTCATGATTTTAGCCCTCTTGGTAGGACTTGTTATGCTTACAGCTCATGTCTATGATATGGCTCCTGCACTGATACCTACCCATTTCGGGCTGAACCTTTCAAGTCCAATGGGGTATGGGCCTAAGTCATCTTTGCCGGTTGTTGCAGTCATAGGCATTTGCTTTGGCTTGGCAGGTGTCGCCGCAGGGCATAGCAAGAACCTGCCAATTCGCATCAACGGACTCTCTATGCACAAGATGAATGAGGTTCAGAAAGAGGCTCTAAGGCAGCTTGTCTATCGCTTTACGGTCTGCATCATCCTCTTGTGTGCGTGTGTAGTCATGCTGCTTGTGCCTGTTGTTTTGCCGCGTGTGGCAGTCACAGTACTGTTTATTCTGCTGTTTGCCTGGCTTTTATACAGTGCTGTGAACGCCTCTTTCAAGATACGGAGAATGCGCTGAAACGGCAGGTCTTGTTCTATTATGCGTTGTGCTTGATAAGGATATAAACTGCAGAAACAATCATCACGAAGCCTATGCCGACACACCATGTCATGGGTTCTCCAAAGACAAGGATGCCGATAGCCATGGCCGTGAGAGGTTCGAAAGCACCAAGTGTGGCCACACTCGTGCTGTCTATGTTCTTCATTGCCATGACAAGGGTCACGTTACTGATAGTCGTTGGGATGAAACCTAATAATAATAGGTAGAAAAATACGTTGATATTGCCGATCGGTTGGATATATCCCGTGGTGAACAGTGAATATAAAGCAAGCAGCATCATAGCCATTAGAAAGACAAAGAAGTTGGTTTTCAGACTGCCCATATTCTTGATTTTCATGTTCGGATAGGCCACCATATAAATTGCATATAGTAGTCCTGAAGAGAGTTCAAGCAGCAACCCGACACTTGATTTCATGTCGAAGCCATTCGTGATAATGCCTGACAGCATGGCAACACCAGCCACGGCAAGCATTATGGAGAGCGCAATGGGGAGCGTAAGTCGATGATGAGAGAAGATGATTTCAAGGATTGCTGTGAATACGGGGTAGGAGAAAAGCAGCGTTGTTGCCACACCGCTCGGCAGATAATTATAGCCGTTGACAAGACAAATGGCTGAAACGGCGTAGAGCAGTGCCATGAAACTGAGGCGTAATCCCTCACCGAAAGTGAGTCGAAGTGACTTTCCGTTATAGATGAGTATTATCATCATCAACAGGCAAGCGAAGCCAAAACGATAGACAAGCAGGGAAGAAATCTGCATGCCTGCAGCCAAGACAGGAATGCTGAAAAGGGGAATTGTCCCGAAAGTTGCCGAAGAAATGATGGCTTCGACATATCCTTTTAGCTTTGAGTTTTGCATTATGAGTCGTTGAGGTCGTATGTAGCGTAAATCAATAAAGCAGCAGTAATCCTGCAAAAGCTGCATAACCAATCATTCGGATGGGGTTGATGCCGATGATTTTCGTACCTACAAAGGTCACAACGAAAAGGGCAATGCTTATCCAGAAAGTCCAAGGATCAGCGGGAGTAGAGAAGTTTTCGGGCGTCATCAGCAACAATGTTGCTGCTGCCAACAGGCCAACGATAGCCGGACGAAGCCCAAGAAAGATGCTCTGAACAGCTGTTGTCTGCATGTATTTCATGAACATCTTACTGATAAGTATCATCAATATGAACGAAGGAAGCACCAAAGCAAAGGTTGCTGTGACCGAACCGAGAATGGCAATTGGTTCAGAATAGCCTGCATGATGAACGGCACTGTAGCCGCAATAGGTAGCCGAGTTGATACCAACAGGGCCGGGTGTCATCTGACTGATAGCGATAACATTGGTAAATTCACTGGTAGTGAGCCAATGAAATCGGGTGACTACCATGCTCTGGATTAACGAAATCATGGCGTATCCGCCACCGAAACCGAATAAACCAATTTCAAAAAATGCGATGAAAAGCTGTAGAAAAACCATTGTCTGATATCGTTTATTCTGTTGGTTTGATATATTTGCCGTAGATATAGCCACCAAATGCCGCTGCAACAATCACCCAAATAGGGTTTACTCCAAGCAGCCATATGGCCAAAGCCCCTGCAATCGGTATCCAACAATTGGCCAAATTGATGTGTGTATCCTTAGCCAAAGTAAATGTTGGTGCTGCTATTAAGGCCACCACAGCAGGGCGAATGCCGGCAAACATCGCAGCAACAACCGAATTATTTTGAAACTGATGGAAGAACATGGCAATGAGAAGAATGATGATAAAAGAGGGGAGAGTAGCTCCCAAGGCAGTGCAGATTGCACCTGGAATCTTCTTGATTTTGTAGCCAATAAAGGTGCTGATGTTGATTGCAAAGACGCCGGGACAGGTCTGGGCAATGGCAAGTAGGTCGATGAACTCGTCCTTGCTGACCCATTTGTTGCGGCGAACGACGTCCTCTTCTATCATAGGAATCATGGCATAGCCACCTCCGAAGGTGACTATGCCAATCTTGAAGAATGTCTTGAATAGGTTTATATACATTCTTATTTTCGTGTTATCAATTTTAATTGTTTGTCTTTTCTTCAATCCATTTGCGTGCATTGACAAAGGCTTCTATCCAAGGTGTCACTTCATCTTGCTTGCGATTGCGCGGATAGTAAGCATTCTGCCAAGGGAAGATTGCACGTTCCGGATGTGGCATCATAGCCAAATGACGACCGTCTTTAGAGCAAATGCCGGCCACATTATAGTCTGATCCGTTTGGATTTCCTGGGTATTCAGCATAGTTGTATTTGGCAACTACGTTGTAATGATCCTCCGGTTCGGGCAGATAGAAGCGCCCTTCACCATGTGCAACCCATATACCGAGTTTGTTTCCGCTAAGACTATGCATCATGATACTCTCGTTCTGAGGGATAGTTAAGCCGAGGAATGAACTCTCAAACTTCTTGGAATTGTTGTGGCATAAATGGCTTCTGTGCGTGTGTTCAGGGTTGATGAGATTGAGTTCTATCATCAACTGACAACCATTACAGATGCCAAGACTGAGTGTATCTTGACGTGCATAGAACTTCTCCAGTGCCTCTTTTGCCTTCTGATTATATAGGAATGCGCCTGCCCAACCCTTTGCACTGCCGAGTACATCGCTATTGGAGAAACCGCCACAGAACACAATGAAGTTTACATCTTCAAGCGTTTCGCGTCCACTGATGAGGTCAGTCATCATGACATCCTTAACATCAAAGCCTGCCAAATACAGTGTATAAGCCATTTCTCGCTCTCCATTGGTTCCCTTTTCGCGTATGATTGCGGCCTTTACGCCTGAAGGTTGGCGCTGGCCTACAGTCAAACCATAGCTTTCCAAAGTGCCTTTGAAGTAGCTGTTGAACTGTAATTCAATCGCTTGCTTCTTGTAGTTGGTGAAGCGTTTCTTTGCCATTCCGTTGAAACTCTGGTCGCGATCGAGCAGATATGAAGTCTTGAACCATGTGTCGCGCAGTGTATCAATGTCGAATTCATGCACAATCTCATCCTTCTTTACAGTTATCTTGCGATTGTTTGGCGTAGGATAACCAATCTTTGCAAAGCCTATTCCTGCATCTTCAAGATATTCCAAGAGTTCTGCCTTGTGTGTATCACTCACTTGAATAACGACACCTGGGTTCTCTGCAAACAGCATTTTAACGAGGTCATTGCCTGCAATATCGTGCAGATTGATGTTCAACCCGCCCGCTTTATTGGCGAAAGTCATCTCCAACAAGGTGGTAATCAGACCACCTGCACTAATGTCATGGCCTGCCATTACCCACCCGCGGCGGATTAACTCCTGTATAGTGTTGAAGCAATCTACGAAGTATTCGGGGTTCTTTACTGTCGGAACGTCGCTGCCTACTTTGCCCAAACTCTGTGCAAAGGCGCTACCTCCGAGATGTTGCTCGTCAAAACTGAAGTCAATATGATAGAGACTGGAGTTCTTGTCATTGATAATTACAGGGCTTACTACCTTTTTTACGTCGCTCACTTCACCTCCTGCGCTGACGATTACAGTGCCGGGAGCAATGATTTTCTCACCATTTGGATATTGTTGTGAAAGAGAAAGCGAGTCTTTTCCAGTCGGAACATTCATATGGATAGCACAACAGAAGTCGCTTAATGCCTCAACTGCTGCGTAAAGGCGGGCATCTTCGCCCTTTTGTGAACGGCAGGGCCACATCCAGTTGGCGCTTAAACTGACACTGTCAAGGCCTTCTGCCAATGGCGCCCACACGAGATTGGTCAGTGACTCGGCTACAGAGAGCACGCTTCCTGCCTTTGGATCGGCCAATCCTGCTTGCGGAGCATGCCCCATAGCAGTGGCAATACCCTTTTCTCCACGGTAATCCAAGGCCACAACTCCACAGTCGGAGAGTGGCAATTGAATTTCACCTTGTCCCTGTTGGCGGGCAATCTTTCCCGTAACTGAACGGTCAACCTTGTTTGTCAACCAGTCTTTGCAGGCCACAGCTTCTAATTGAAGCACACGATTCAGATAGTTGTCGAGGTGGTCTTCGTTATACTTGACATCCTCATATCGGCGTTCTACGGTCTCATCTACCATGACAGTCTTCGGCGTATGGCCAAACATCTGTGCCACATCCAAGTCGAATGGCTTCACACCATCAGCCTGCTTGAAACAGAAATGTGCATCACCTGTCGTCTCACCGACCACATACATCGGCGCACGTTCACGCTCGGCAATCTTCTGAACATGGTCTAAATACTTCTCATCAATGAGCAGTCCCATGCGTTCCTGGCTTTCATTGGCAATGATTTCCTTTGCCGAAAGGGTCTTGTCTCCAATCGGAAGCTTGGCCATGTCAATCTCTCCACCACATTCTTCAACCAATTCTGAAAGGCAATTCAAGTGGCCTGCACTGCCATGGTCATGAATGCTGACAACAGGATTTTCGTCTTCTTCAACCAAAGCACGCACGAGGTTATAAGCTCGTTTCTGCATTTCGGGGTTGGCACGCTGTATGGCATTCAGTTCAATGCCGTTGCTGTAGCGACCTGTATCCACAGAAGAAACGCTGCCACCACCTAAACCTATGCGATAATTGTCACCGCCTACAACGACAATCTTATTGCCTTTCTGTGGCTCTTTCTTCAGACAATCGCGCTTCTTTCCATAGCCCACACCGCCTGCAAGCATGATAACTTTGTCGTAAGCATACTTTTCTTGGTTCTCCTGATGCTCGAAAGTGAGCACCGATCCGCAAATCAACGGCTGACCAAACTTGTTTCCAAAGTCGCTCGCTCCATTGGAAGCCTTGATCAATATCTGTTCAGGACTCTGATAAAGCCACTTTCTGACAGGCATGATATCTTCCCAATCGCGCTCCACATCGGGCTTTTCTTGTTCGTCTTTCAGGCGCGGATAAGCCGTCATATAACAGGCTGTGCCGGCTATTGGCCATGAACCTGTACCGCCACCCATGCGGTCACGTATCTCACCCCCGGTTCCTGTGGCAGCTCCGTTGAATGGTTCTACAGTCGTTGGAAAGTTGTGTGTTTCGGCTTTCAGCGAGATAACGCTCTCTATTTCCTTGACTTTGAAATAGTCACTTGTGCTTTGGTCGGCCGGTGCAAACTGCTCAATGACCGGGCCTTGGGCAAAAGCTACGTTGTCTTTATAGGCAGAAAGAATCTTATTGGGGTTCTCCTTGGTGGTCTTTTTAATCATGTTGAAAAGCGAAGACTCCTTTTCTTTGCCGTCAATTACAAACTGACCACCGAATATTTTGTGGCGACAATGCTCTGAATTTATCTGTGCAAAGCCGAATATTTCAGAGTCGGTGAGCGGTCTTCCATTCTCTTTTTCCAGTTTATGAAGATATGAAATTTCATCCTTACTCAATGCAAGTCCTTCTTCTTCATTGTATTTTTCAAGGTCGTCCACGTATTGAATGGGCTCGGCTTCATGGTTTACCGTGAAGATGTCCTGACCGATACCGTTGTACATGCGCTGCAACATCGGGTCGTGTTCTGCGTCTTCCGAGTCAACGGGGAAATACTCTTCAATACGCAAAATGCCGTCAAGACTCATGTTTTGAGTAATCTCAACGGCATTCGTACTCCATGGAGTAATCATTTCGCGACGTGGCCCTACGAAGAAACCCGTAAGTTCTTGAGCCTCTTCAAGCGTTGCATCGCCATAAAGCCAGCTAAGTTTACTGATTTCATCTGGATTGAGCTGATGGTCAACTTCAGTCGCAATCACACTCTTTGATTGAGTTCTGAAAAAAAGAATCATACTTTTCTATAATTAAAAATAGGTAATATAATCTGTTGTGCAAAGTTAATGTAAATCGCTCATAAATCAAAATAAAAGTGATGTTTTTATTGAAGGATTGGGCAAAGACCAATCTGATAAATTCCCCATTGTAAGTTGTTTGTCTTTCAGCAGCACAGTCTTTCCTGTCTTTTTGAAGGGAAATAGTAAACGGCACCATTGAACTGACACCCTGTTTCGCTTGTAGTTTTCTTCTGGTTTTGTAAATATTGTTCCCCTGTTTTTAACACTTCAAGAGCACACCAAATAGAAAAGAAAAGCTGCTCTCAATGCTTTTACGAAGTCATTTCTTGGTTTCTGCATTCCTGTTTCTGTCTCTTTGTCTTGTCATCTCAGTCACTTAACCGTGCTTTCTGAGTCAAAACACACAGTCATCTCATGCGGATTGCAAGGCAATTTGACGCAAACGGCAAGGCTTTTCTGCGTGATTTCACTTCTTTATTTGCATCGAATTTCATAACAACCTGATAGACAGTGGGTTGCAAACTATTAAAAAACAGCACGTATTTGGACCGAAGATGTCTTTCATTTCAAATACGCGAGTATAGTGAAAGCTTTTGTAAAGTTTCTTGGGGAAATACAAATTATACCTTCTTATATGCAATTATATGAGACGATTTGCAGCCTTTTTGTTAATATTCGGATAAGAAATACCGGGTAAGGCGATAGACTTTCCGCATTCAGATGTATGGAGAAAAGTTCGGTTCAGCCGGCAAACTCGGCAGTTTCTCCTTGAGGTTGCGCCGTCGAAAGGCCGTCTATCTCTTTCAATACGCCTTTCAACAGATACGTTGCATTTTGATTTCGTGCTACGCCTGGCGTGATTTTATAGGAATAGGTGACTGCCGTTCCGAGTTCAATCTCAAAGCAATAGTTGCTGAAATGGCGGGGGTATTCGTTTGCAAGCTTTGAAAGTTCAAGGTCGTGTGTGGCGATAAGGCCCGTAACGGGTAATTTGCAGATGTTCTCCAAGAAGAGTCTTGAGCCGTTGAGTTTGTCGAGTGAATTCGTCCCTTTCAGTATTTCGTCGAGGATAATGAGCGTAGACGGACTTTTGGCAGGCTTCCCTTGGACATAAAAAGGGTGTTTGCAGAAGCGTATGAGCTGTTGCAAGCGTCGCAGTTCGGCGTTGAAATACGAGATGCCTCCTGCCAGATCATCCGTCGTGCGCATGCTGCTGAAGATGTTGAATGAGGAGGTTCGCATTCGTTTTGCAAACACCGGAGCACCGTTTCTGGCCAGAATATAGTTGATACCTATGGTTCTTAGGAACGTACTTTTACCTGCCATGTTCGCTCCGGTCACAATGGTATAACTGCCATTTTCAATCGAAAAGTCGTTCTTGACGGCTTTTGTTCCGAGGAAAGGATGATAGATTTCCTCTGCTTCAAAACAGACCTTCTGTTCTGTCGTGACTTCTGCTGTGGTGGTTTCCGGGTGATTATAGGCGAAACGTCCCCACGAAACGAGGGCGTCAATATGGCTTAATGCCTTGACTTGAGCGGCAATTTGTGCTTTAAAATCATGTTCCCAACGCAAGTATTCGCGTATAAGGAAGTAGTCGTTCAGCCCAAACGTGTCGATAATCATCAGTCCTAAGATGTTTCCCCTGCGGTCAAGTCGGTTGATGATACTTGTCAATAGTGCAGCCTGTTGCCGGGCATTGCGCAGTGTGTCGACCTCTTTCTGCAGGGAATGTGGCAGGTCGTGCAGGCTGACACATTGCTTGATGAGTTGTTGAAAGCCCTCTGCCTCGCGATGAATTTTGGCAGTTCGCTTGGCAATATTGCGGGTTGCAGCGTTGCAGGCAAGGTAGACGATGAAGAATTGCAGGGTGGCATAGAAGACAGGGACATTGCCTTCGATGAGTCCGAAGAGTGAAAGAATGATGAGTAAAGGCAGCAGGCAGAGCATCAGAGAGGCCACGATGAGCGACCAGCGCGTGGAAAACCACCTTGGACATGGTGCTTTCGAAAGCTCGTTTTGCAAGGCGAGCATGGCCAAGGTGTCAATGGTTTGCCCTTCTCCCAAAGCTTGAAAGTTGTCCATGAAGCTGACTTGGTGGCTCATATAATGGATTTCCTTGGGCTGAAACTGTATTTCTTCAAATGAAAGATTGCGTGCCAACAATGCTTTTCCGCCTGTGGTCACCGTGCGGTTGAGGCGTGCAAAGAGTGAGTTTTGCCCGAAAACATCAAGATCAAAGGTAAAAGGATGATGATAATCCATGAAGTCTTGTCCGCTGTCAAAGGCTGAATAGTTGCCTTCAATGGCTTCTAATTCGTGCGTATAGACGGCAAGTAGTTGCTCTGTTTGCTTGATAGTGCTTGCGTTTTTGTTGTCGAAAAAGCGCGTAAACAGGTATGCTGAAAGGCAAACAACAGCCATCAGAAGGCCTGATTTGCTCCATGCTGTCATGGCAAAAATGGCAACCGAGGCAACGATAAGCATGAAAAGGGCTATTTCACCCACGATAAAATAACGGTTGTAACGTTTCAGTCGGCTGATGACAGCGGTCATCTTGGCCTTTTGTTCAAGGTAGTGTTTTTGATTTTCCATCGTTTTCAGTTGTCGGATTTGGGTCTGGTGTGTATTTCTCAACAGCCTCATGAGCCTTTTTCATGACTTTACCTGATAGTTTACTGCGTTTTTCAAGAAACCACAAAAAGTTCATTCCGGAGGGTGACGCCGGCTTGAGAAGCGGATCTTTACTGATGACCGTAGACGCGTTTACAGGGTTGGAACTCATGATACTGGGGGCTTTTGCCGTGATAACGACCGTGTTAATCGTGATAGCTTTAGGCAAGAGCAACACCGTATCCTTTATATTGGTCAGATTTAATGTGCGGTTTACGTAGCTGTTGTGCGAGAAAGTGACGCTCCGCGAAGCCCTGTCGGTAATGGTATAGTGGCCTTGTCGGTCGGTCATATACATTTTGTTGGTGTTCGTGTAGACTTTAACGCCTGCTAAAGGTTGGCGAGTTTCCATGTCAAGAACCACGCCGTTACGTTGCGCCATGCCCTGAATGGCTGTCAGAATCAGTAGGAGTGTAAGAAAGAAATACCTGATTTTCATTTTCCGTTCTTGTTACTTGATAGAAGATTTCAACCTTTTTTGCAAAGATAAATATAAAATATTGAAGGCCATAAAAGCTTCCCCGAGTTTATGTTTTCTTATCTTTTTTTGAATTTTTGATGCACGATGAAAGGGAGAGAAGATAGAGTTGATGAGCAAAGCTGAAAGTCAATGGCTGTCAAGGGCAGGCATCAGGGGTGATGTTCGTTAAATAACACAAAAACCGGTAAACTTATTTCGTTTTTCAATATCTAAGGTGTATATTTGCAATATCGAATAAATGGATTATCAATTAAAAAGAGAGGAATATGAAAAAAAACGTATTTTTACTTACAATGGTGGCCGGAGTGCTTCTCATAAGCAGTTGTGCCAGCAAGAAAGATCTGGAGAACTGTCAGAATGAAAACCGCGAATTGACTGCCAATTATCAGAACACGAAGGAAGAACTTGCTGCGAGCAAGGCACGCGTTGCAAGTCTTGAAGAGCAGTTGGCACAGCAAAAGAAGAATGTTGCAGCATTGCAAAACGCTCTCGATAAGAGTCTTGTGAATGCCAATGCCAATAACATCAATATCTCAAAGCTGGTAGATCAGATCAACGAAAGCAATCAGTATATCCGCCATTTGGTTGAGGTGAAGAGTAAGAGTGACTCTCTCAACATGGTACTTACCAATAACTTGACCCGCTCGTTGAGTCGGGAAGAGATGAAAGAAGTTGATATTAAGGTGCTCAAGGGAGTTGTCTATATCTCTTTGGCCGATAACATGCTCTATAAGAGTGGCAGTTATGAGATCAATGATCGTGCCGAAGAAACGCTTAGAAAGATAGCTAAGATCATCATGGATTATAAGGATTATGACGTACTTATTGAGGGAAATACTGATAATGTGCCTGTCAATACGAAGTCAGCGGCAATGAAGAATATCCGCAACAATTGGGATCTCTCTGCTTTGCGCGCTTCTTCTGTTGTGCAATATCTGCAGGATCGCTTTGGAGTTGCACCGAAACGACTCACTGCCGGAGGCCGAGGAGAATACAATCCTGTTGCTTCCAATGACACGGAATTGGGCAAACAGCGCAACCGCCGTACCCAGATTATCATCACTCCGAAGCTCGATCAGTTCATGGATCTGATTGACAAGGCACCTGAAGAGAAGAAGTAAACCCTGTATTGAGATTTGAATATAAAAAGGAGCAAAGTTGAAACATCAGCTTTGCTCTTTTGTTTTATCCTTTTGTATGGTTTTAATGATGTTCTGTCTGCAGGCAAGTATAACTTTGATAGAAGCTTACTGCAAGTAAAATCTCCCTTTCTTGGAGAGGGCTGTAGGGGATGTTCTCGCCTTATAGTAACGGACTCAGCAACCTCACAATGCTTTCCCAAAGTCGTAAGAAGAATGAACGATGTGTGAAATCACGTATTTCTTCGATGTCAACACAATCCTTTTCATCTTTCAAATAGATTTCCTTGATGCGTAAAGCCATGTCTTTATCATAGAAGAAAACATTGCATTCGAAGTTGTTCTCAAAGCTTCTGAAGTCGATGTTCGTGCTGCCACAAGTGCAGAGATGGTCATCACTTACCATCAGTTTTGAATGATTGAAGCCTGCTTTATAAAGGAAAACCTTGGCTCCCGCCTCTACAATCTCACCCAAATATGACTTGCATGCCCACTCCACAAGCTTGGCGTCGCCGTGCATGGGGATTATCAGTCGCACGTCAACTCCCGACAACGCAGCTGTCCGAATGGCGAAAAGTATGGGTTCGGTAGGCAGGAAATAGGGCGTTTCCATATACACATAATGCTTCGCCTCAATAAGAATGCGCACATAACCTTGCATGATGTCAGGCCATGGTTGAATGGGACTGCTCGTTACAATCTGCGCCAGACAGTTGTTTCTTTCAATGTGTGTATTCTCCGGATAATAGCGGTGGTCGGCCAGCAATGTGCGTGCAACGAAGTACCAATCTATCAGGAATGCACGCTGCATGGAATAGACAACGCTACCTGTGATGCGCATATGGGTGTCGCGCCAAGGCTGTCCTTTAGTGCCTTTTATATAGCGCATAGCGATGTTCATGCCACCGATGAAGCCTGTTTCTCCGTCGATAACACATATCTTTCGATGGTTACGATAGTTCACCTTGCTTGTCAAAGCCGGGAAACGAACGGGAATAAAGGGCTTCACTTCTATTCCTTCGCGCTTCATTCTATTGAAGAATTTGTCGCGAACATTCCAACAACCTACGTCGTCATAAATAATCCTAACCTCGACACCTTGCCTCACTTTGTCGATCAACGCATCAGCAATGAGCATGCCGAGTGGGTCGTCATCAAAGATATAAGTATCGATATGGATGTGGTCTTGTGCCCTTCCGATAGTGCGGAGCAGCGCAAGAAAGAAATCACTTCCATGGGTGTAAATGTCTGCATTGTTGTCTTTGAAAGGCAAAGCCATGCTCTGATTGGCAAAAAGATGCATCAACTGGCGTGCGTTTTCAGGCAGATGCAGGTTGCGTTGTTCCGTGAATTCAAGCATACTTCGCTTCGTCAGTTCGTCCAAACTGTGCTGACTGATGAAGTGTTGTCTGCGGTAATTCTGTCCAAAGAAGATATAAATGATGATGCCTACTATCGGTATGAAGGAAAGCACCATGAGCCAAGCTACAGTCTTTGCGGGCTGCCGATTGTCCATCAGAACGGCTATCATGGCCAGTATGACACAGATAGTGTAGATGCTTACTATAATCCAATGCAGATAAGACATTTATTGAAAACCAATCATTTTGTGGGTTTGCAGACTCAGACGCCACTTGGGATGTGACGCTATATAACGGATACAAGCCTGCGTAATGGCCCTGTTCTGAACGTCGTTGCCCACGTCACAGGGTTGCAGATAATAGTAGTCGGCCTCAATTCCGAGGTCATCAACCGGTTTTTGTCCGTCGAAAATGCACTTCAGTTCGTTGCATTCGGTAACAACGACATGCTCTTTCGGCGATATGGTCAGCCAGTCGAGATTGGGCGGAGGCACGTTTGTTCCGTTGGATTCCATGGCTATATAGAAGCCTTCGGCATGCAAGGCGTCAATCAGTTGGTCGTCGACTTGCAGCGTGGGTTCGCCTCCGGTGAGTACCACGAAGCCTGCCGTTTTCCATTCTCTGACAGCATCAACGATAGCCTCGGCCGTCATTTCGTGATGCAATTTGAAATCAGTATCACAGAAACTGCACTTCAAGTTGCATCCGCTGAAACGGATAAACACTGCTGCACGGCCCGTGTTTCGGCCTTCGCCTTGCAGTGAGTAGAAGATTTCATTGACCTTATACGTCTTCTTCATACGTGGCTATATTTCCATCACTTTCCTGCACAGTGGCCTTATAGCAGGTAGGAATCTGCTCGGTTATCCAGCGTGCAATGTTCTCGGCTGTAGGGTTGAAAGGCAGCACTTTGTTGATATCGGCATGGTCAAGTCGGCCATGAATGAGGCGCTTTACTTCTGAAAAGTCAGCCACCATGCCGTCTTTGTTGAGCTCACGTGCCTTACAGAACACCGTGATGTGCCAGTTATGGCCATGCACATTGCTGCATTTACTCTTGTAAGAGAGGGTCAGATGATGTGAGGCTGATACCTCGAAACTCTTTTGTATGTAATACATATCCTGTTCTTTTCGGTTAGTCTATACGATAATATTATTGCCCAACTGCTTTGCAAGCGCATTGCGTATGGCCGTCATTTCCTTATATTCGGTCATGAGTGGCATGAGATTGTCTGCCGAAGCCTTGGCAATTTGCTGCTTTAATTCGCGCAGATGCTTCTCAACATACTCCATTCTGAAGTCGAGCATCAAGTGAATGGCACGGTTTCGAAGGCTCTCATTGTCGCTCTTCACTTGCTGACTTTCAGACAGTTTGAACCGTTCTTCGGTCATATGGATAGCTAATTGGCTGATATGAATGTCGTGATGATGCACGAAATAAGGTTCAGTGTCGAACGAACGGTCGTGTCCTTTCTCCACAACTTCTTTCAAAATCTGATTGTAAACAGGGCTTTCGAACGACAAACCATCGGCAGAAAGACAGTAATCAAAGTATTCGGCAATCGATAATTGCAGTGGTTTCCCGTCGCTATCCTCTATGTTTTCGAAGACAACTCGATTTCCATGCTTGATAATCATCTGCAACATGAGCTGCTCTGCCTTGGATTCTATGTTTGCTTGGCTTTGAGATTGAATAGCGCTTTGATTGGTTTGAAGAGGCTGTGGGCCCGTAGCTGTGGGCTGAACTGCCGTAGGAGTCATCGAGCCCGTGGCCTTTCTGTCACGTATCATGTTGTTCATCTGGGTGATAAGTGTGGCTTCATTGATGCCGATACGCTGTGAACAGTCGTGCAGATAGGTATCGCGGAGGATGGGATTCTGCACCATCGAGATGCTCGTGACAATGGAGTTGATAGCCTCCGAGCGCTTCAAGGGGTCGGTTTCATTGTCAAGCAGCAAGGCCGTCTTAAAACGGATGAAGTCTGTGGCATGTTGTTCGATATAGTCTTTGAACTCTTCTGCCGTGTGTTTTCGTGCGAAACTGTCGGGATCATCATTGTCGGGAAGCAGCAGCACTTTAAGGTTCATGCCCTCTTGAAGCAGCATATCTGTACCGCGAAGTGTCGCATGAATGCCTGCCGCATCACCGTCATAGAGCAATGTTATGTTGGCAGTGAAACGGTGAAGTGTATGTATCTGGTGAATGCTCAAGGCCGTTCCGGAGTTTGCAACGACGTTTTCAATGCCGCACTGGTGCATGGAAATCACATCCGTGTAGCCTTCAACCATGTAGACACGGTCTTCTTTTGCAATCGCTTTTTTGGCCTGATAGATGCCGTAAAGCTCATGATCTTTGTGATAGATGTCACTGTCTGGCGAGTTGACATACTTCTGATTGACGCCTTTTGTGCGTGCATCGAGCACGCGACCCCCAAAGCCAACCACCTTGCCGCTTATGCCTATCCAAGGAAAGATGACGCGACCTGAATAGCGATCAACTAATTCTCCGCGCTCATTTCGATAGCAAATGCCGGTCTTCAGCAGGTATTCGTCTTGGAAACCCTTTTGCCGTGCCGTACGCCCGAGCGTCAAACGGTCGGGTAAGTCAAAGCCTAATTTGAACTTTCTGATAATATCATCGCGGAAGCCTCGCGTGCGGAAGTATTGCATCCCAATAGCCACGCCGTCGACATTGTTATGGAGTATGTCTTCAAAATAGCCGGAAGCCCACTCGTTGATGATGAACATGCTTTCGCGTTCGCTTTGCTCTCGTTTCTCATCATCGGTCAGTTCGCGTTCCTTTATCTCTATATGATACTTGTTAGCTAACCAGCGAAGCGCCTCGGGATAGGTCATTTGCTCATGCTCCATGATGAAACTTATGGGATTTCCTCCTTTGCCACAGCCGAAACAATGACAGGTTCCACGGGCCGGAGAAACATAGAAAGACGGTGTCTTCTCATTGTGGAAAGGGCATAATCCCTTATAGTTACTGCCACTTTTTCGCAGCGTAACAAACTCGGAAACAACGTCAACGATGTTTGCAGCGTCTTTGATTCGTTCAACTGTTAGTCTGTCAATCATAGATAAGGCAAAGTTAATAAAAAACGTTGAAACCGCAAAGCGTGGTGCATAACAAAAGAAAATATAATCTCATCAAGGTTTTGTTGCCATGTTTTTCAGATTGTCATTCTTCTTTACAAAAGCCTTTTCAGGAAGGGCCTTGCCGAAAAATAAAATGCAGGTGGCTTCAAATACGCGAGTTTTAAGGCTTTTAGGCAATGGCTTGAACATCAGAGATTTAAGTCAAGAAAAGTCTTCTTGAAGTTTGTTTTCGTTGTAATTGGGTGCTGATTTGACGCAAATTATTGGCTGATTTGTGAGGCAAGTTACACTTCATTTTGACGCATCTTGGCTTACGAAATGCACCATATTGCGGCGTGTTTTGACGCAAATGGCGTGATAAGTCGATTGCTATGGGCAGATGAATAGCTGCAAATGAGTGCGAAATGGGCACTTATGTGACTTCTGTTTTCCTGGAAGGTGTTTCTAAAAGTGGGTGTTTTTTTACGATTTATCTTTACAAAAAGGATTGGATCTTCAAGGAGTAGTACGGGCTGTTGTTTGTAAATTCACTCACATTTCGGCCTTCATGAACTCATGTTCTTCGTCTTTCGGGATTGCAGCATGCTGTCTGCGGTTTTGCAAAGTGGGAGAAATCATAGAGAAAAAGGGCGCTTTTTGTGGTTTCGGCACTGTTTTTGCTGCATATGACAACGTATTAATCGTATTGGGATAATAAAGATATGAGAGCAAATATTAAGCGCAATGAACAGCGAAGAGTTGTTGTCGTAGGAGGTGGTCTGGGGGGACTGAAAATGGTTTCGAGTCTCCGTGACACAGACTATCAGGTGGTATTGGTAGACAAGAACAATTATAATCAGTTTCCACCGCTGATTTATCAGGTGGCTTCGGCTGGTTTGGAGCCGAGCAATATATCGTTTCCTTTTCGTAGATTGTTTCAGGGATGGAAGAACTTTTTCTTCCGAATGGCCGAGGTTGAACATATTGATACCGAGGAGAAAGCCATTCGCACATCCATCGGAACGATACACTATGACGACTTGGTGCTGGCTGCCGGTGCAACAACCAATTTCTTTGGAAACAAGAATATCGAGGCTTCTGCGTTGCCGATGAAGTCGGTTAGTGAGGCTATGCGGCTGCGCAACACGATTTTGCAGAACCTTGAAAGGGCTGAAACTGAAGACAATGAAGCTTGCAGGCAAGCGTTGATGAACATAGCAATCGTAGGAGGCGGCCCGTCTGGTGTAGAGATTGCCGGTGCATTGGCTGAGATGAAGCGCACCATTCTACCCCGTGATTATCCCGATCTTGATACTTCTTGCATGCGCATCTATCTCATCAATGCAGCTCCACGCCTTTTAGGTGCCATGGCTGAAAAGTCTTCTCGTGAGGCAGAGAAAGCCTTGAAAGAACTCGGAGTGGAGATAATGGCCGGATGTATGGTGACAGATTATGTAGATCATGAATTGATTTTGAAGGATGGAAGTCATCTTCCTGTGGAGACAGTGATATGGGTGAGCGGTATTCGTGCTAACCATATAGACGGTATTCCGGCTGATAGTATCGGGCGTGGTGGCCGCATCATAACGGATCGTTTCAATCGGGTTAAGGGAATGGAGAATGTCTATGCCATTGGCGATCAATGCTTGATAGAAGGTGATGAGGCCTATCCGCAGGGACATCCACAGTTGGCTCAGGTGGCAATGCAACAGGCAGAGAATTTGGCAATGAACCTGAAACGGCAGGATAAGAACGAGCAGGAGCATCCCTTTTCTTATAGAAATTTAGGCACAATGGCAACCATTGGGCGCAAAAAGGCCGTTGTAGAGATCGGTAGATTGAAGTTTGGAGGCTTCTTTGCCTGGCTTCTCTGGTTGGTTGTTCACTTGCGTTCTATTCTTGGAGTAAGGAATAAAACGATTGTGTTTCTCAATTGGATGTGGAGTTATTTCAATTATAAACAGAGCCTTCGATTGATATTAAAGGCGAAACGCTGATAGCAGTAACTGTTGAAATGAGGCCATGAGTCCTTGGTTTCTGATATTGGGATGTCTGCCTAAAGATAGAAGCCAAGGACTCTGTTGACTTGTGTCATTTGATATTCTTGATTTTATGTCGACTCACTTGCATGGGATTGAAGTGATAGTTATAAGCTTCAAGCCCTATTATTCATAGCCTATTGCACGCAAAAACGGGAACCCTTGAATAAGGATTCCCGTTTTGGGGTGGAGGGTGGGACTCGAACCCACGACATTCAGAACCACAATCTGACGCTCTAACCAACTGAACTACATCCACCATGTAATGCGTTTGCTATTGTTGTTTAGCGGGTGCAAAGGTATGAGAAAAGTTTGGATTGACCAAACTTTTCCCTTGTTTTTTTGCTGTTTTTTTATTTGGCAGGTGTTTGAGGAGCCTGTGGTACCTGCTGACTTGCCCCAAATCCCTGGGTATTTGTTGGGTTGGTGGTCTGTGTTTCGGTTGCACTCTTCTCCATAACGCTTTGTTCTGTTGCTGCCTGTGGTGCTACATAAGCGCATGCAACACTAAGGATTACCATTGAAACAGCGAGCGCCCATGTTGCTTTTTCTACCACATTGGTCGTCTTGCGAACGCCCATAATGGCATTTGATGATGAGAAGTTTGAGGCCAAACCACCACCTTTTGATTCTTGAATAAGTACGACAAGCACCATCAAAATGGCTGCTAATACAATCAATACAACGAATAATGTGTAAATCATTTCCCTTATTTTTTGTTTTTATTATTTATTATCAATTTCTCCAAGAAACGTATTTGGTCTGCAAAGTAAGCATTTTTTTTTGGATTATTCAAATTTAAACGCTTAATAATTTCCAATGCCTTTTCATATCGTCCCTGTTTGACATAGATGCGAGCCAGCGTTTCTGTGAAATAGTTTTCATCGCCTTCGTTCTCTTCTTGGGGCTGTGGTCCAGGCTCAAGTGGGAGTGTTGGTGTCGGCGTTCCTATTTCAATATCTTCTATCTGATAGCTTATGGCGTAGTTCTTTGTCAGTTCTTCATTCGTATCCTCTTCTGTTCTGAGGTTGAAACCGCCGTCTTCAATGAAGTTGTCTATCAGAGTTGTTGTGCGGTCCTGGGTCTTCTGCTGGCGTTGTTCCTGTTCTTCTTCCTCTTCAAGGTTAAGCAGATAGGAGACGTAGTCCACGGTTGCATCGGCTGGAGTGGGGCGGCGGGTTTTGTCCTTGGCTTCTTCTTCTGTGTCTTCGGGAATGGAATCGAGGAAGCTGTCAATGAGTTTCGTTGTGCGATCTCCGTTCTCGGCCGTTGTCTCGTGTAGCTTCCTTTGGGTCGAAGTAGACTTGTCTGCATGCACTTTATAATGGGCAGCCTCAATCATATTAAAGAGAATGCGTCGGTCGGTGATGCAAATAGCAGCTTTGCGCAGCTCTTCATCGAATGCAGGATCATGCAGAATGTAAAGGTTTTGCAGCATCAGTATGCGTGCCGTTTGATAGTAGGGGTGGAGTGCAATGAAGCTACGGAGATCGTAAAGGGTCTCGCGATCCATGTATTCGGGATGCAGTATAAGGCGCTTAATGTCCATCTTTTATTACCAATTGGCTACAGTTGCATTGAAAATTTGGTCGACAATATCCTTTATCATCTGTGTAACGAGTTCCTCTTGAACGGAATTCAAGCTTCTGGCAGACTCGTAACTGGCTGTCGATGTAAACTGTTTCTCGATGAATTCCGGGCGGTTTTTGGGATTGGTAATCCTCACATTGACAGTCATAGAGAGTTCTGTCTGGGCCGAAGTTCCATTACTTGTCACCGACTTATTACGCTGATTGTATTGCGTAATCTCTCCTTCTATCTTTATATCTCCATTGCGTTTCACCAGAATTAGTTTCGTATGATCGGCAAATTGATCTTTCAATCGGTTGTTGAAAAGAGGCCCCATAGGTCCCCATACATAGCTGGAACGAATGGGAAAATCGGCAATCTGAATCGTCTTTGTCTTGCTGTAGTCGATGCTTGCGCCATTGAACTTATAGCCTTTGAAGGCACATGAGCTTATCAGTATAAGCAGACCGACTGCCAATATGTATTTCAGTTTCTTCATTTTCGTGGGAGTTGATGACGTCAAATAGATTTATCTAATCCGTATTGCTTGATACGTCGGTAGAGCGTACGGTCTGAAATACCCAATTCCTGTGCTGCTTTCTTGCGATTTCCACCATTGCGTTCCAGGGCTTTCTCTACCATCTGACGCCCTAAATCATTGAGGTTCAGGCTTTCGGGTTCACGTATTTCCTCGGCAATAACATCGTAGGCAGCAGGTTGTGTTTGCTGACTTGGTGTACTGATGATGCCATAAGGATTTTTATTCTCACCGCGTATAAGCGCTGTTTCCTGTGGAGAAGCGAGCTGTTGACTTTGAAAACCCTGTGCACCGGATAAAGAACGGGTTTCGTCAAGCTGCTTTTTCAGCATGTTCATGTCGCGTTTTAAGTCGCTGACATTGCCTCGGAGTTCATACAATATCTTATAGAGTATCTCGCGTTCTGTTTCGTAAGAGTGCTCTCCTGGCTTCGAAATGGTGGCCAACTGCGTACTTTCCGTATCCTTTGGAATAAAGTGTAACAAGGCCTCTGCATTGATTTCGCGCTGTTCACTGAGTACCGACATCTGCTCTGTGATGTTCTTTAACTGGCGAATATTACCCGGCCATTTGTATTGCATGAGTAATTGTTTGGCCTCATCTGTAAGCGTAATCTTTGGAAGATGATACTTTTCAGCCATCTGCATGGCGAAAAGACGAAACAAAAGTACGATGTCTTCGCCCCTGTCTCGCAAGGGAGGCATCTGCACGGGAATAGTATTCAGACGATAAAAGAGGTCTTCACGAAACCTGCCTTCACTGACAGCCTTGCGCATGTTGACGTTTGTTGCAGCCACGATACGCACATTTGTCTTCCTGATTTCCTGTCCTCCAACACGAATATACTCACCCGTTTCGAGCACACGGAGCAGTCGTGCCTGTGTAGCAAGTGGCAGTTCGCCCACTTCATCAAGGAAAATCGTACCCTTGTTTGCTATTCCAAAGTAGCCTTCGCTTTCTCCAATAGCTCCTGTGAACGAGCCTTTCTCGTGGCCAAACAGTTCACTGTCAATCGTTCCTTCAGGGATAGAACCGCAGTTAATGGCAAAATATCTCTCGCGACGGCGGGGAGAATTGTCGTGAATAACACGTGGAATAATCTCTTTGCCGACGCCACTTTCACCTACAATCAATACAGATAGGTCGGTTGGGGCTACCTGCAGGGCTATGTCTAAAGCCCTGTTTAGCCCATCACTATTGCCTACAATGTTGTAGCGTTGCTTTATTTTTTGCAGTTCTGAAGTATTCATTGGGTGACAAAATTACATATTTTATTCCATAATCCTGCTAATTTGGCAGACTTTTTATATGTTTTTAGGGTAGCGATTACCGTGCAGTGGTTTCGCCAATCCATTAATTTCGTTTGCCAAACTTGATGAGTAGCAGGCCTATTCCCGTCCAAAGCAACTCGCGAAGTCTTACAATCAATGCTACGAAGATACCCGCACTTGCTGATATACCCAATGCCGTTGTCGACATCAGAAAGCCACCTTCGCGTCCTCCAAGCTGCAGAGGAATGAAAAAAAGCAGGTTAGCAAAGAGGCTTGTAAAGGCAAGAATGAGCACACATTGCAAGAAATCAACATTCGGCATGAGCACCAATAGCACGAAAAATATCTCTAAAGCCGAGCAAATGCGACATGATAATTCCAACAGAACTGCCGAAACAAAGGTCTTGGGGTTCTGCTTATGAAGAGCTGCTATCTGTTGATCTATGGTGTCAAGTTGCTCGCGATGACTTTCAACAAAAGGCTGTGCCCACTTCTTCAAGAGAGGAATATGCCCGAGAAACTTCATCACTCGGTTGGCCAATCCCTTGCGATAGCCCGATATGAAGAACCAAATTCCTAATAGACAGAAGGCACCTGTGACAGCCAGCAGCGTTGCTAAGAGCAGCGTTATAGGCTGTGTGAGCATGAAAATAACTATCGAAAGCAACCAAAAACAGAAATGACTGAAGATGTGAGTCATGGCATAAAGGATTACCGATGACGATGCACGCTCCGGTCCTATGTATGGAGAAAGCGACATGATACGGTAAGGTTCGCCCCCCATCAGACCGCCGGGAGTGGCATAGTTGAGGGCAAATCCCGACACGGTAATCTTATAAAGCCATGCAAAGGATATTTTCTTTTGTCCTTTGTCGGCTTTCTGTGAATTGATAATGATATACCATGCCGAAGTGTTGAAGATGTAGAGAAAGGCCCAAAGCACGACAACGGCAATGAACCAATAGCCTGCATGACACAGCCCTTCCCACACTTGGTGGAAATCAAGCTGTGTAATCATGATGCCGAGAACGACAATCCCGAAGATGAAAAATCCGTTCTGATACTTCTTATTCATGCTTTTTTTTTGGTATAGAGAAGCGAACTTTCTCTCCATCATCATGCTTTTCGCGGTAAAGCTTAGGCAAAGGATTCTGCAAAGGCTCGTCATAACGCTTGCGGTTGCGGTAGATGTCGATGGCTGTATAAATGGCATGACGCAGTGAAGAAGCATCGGCTATGCACTGACCTGCAATATCAAAGCGAGTATGGCAATCGGGTTCAGTGGCTATAATGGGTAGGTTGGCATTGAATTTTACCACACTTTCCGTAGCAAGGGCTTTTAATGGAGGCACTCCCTGGTCGTAATATAGGGCCAAGATGCCGTCAAACTGGTCGTAATAACCATTTTCAAAGAATTCTTCAGCAGTGTAAGGACCGAATGCCTGCACGCTGTCCTCTTCCATTTCTTTAATTGCAGGCAAGATAATCTCTTGCTCTTCTTTGCCTTGTGCCGTAGGATTTAAGGATAAAACAGCAATGCGTGGATTGGAAATATTAAAGTCGCGGCGAATGGTTTTGAATAATAATGTAGCCTTTTCTTTTATTAAATCCTTGGTCAACACATTTGCAATGTCCTTTACAGAAGCCCTTTCTGCCGCAACCATCAGCCGCAGGTTGTCACTGATATAAAGGGTAGAAGCTTTGTTTCCTTCGCCTAAACAAGTTTCAATATACTTGCTGATGCCGGTAAATTTGTAGCCTTCAATGTGAATATTGCTGTCTTCCACCGGACAATTCACGAGCACATCATAGGCATCATCCCGATAATCGGTCATGGCTTTATCAAGTGCTTTCAATGCAGCTGCACCGCTTTCAGGCGACACTATGCCCATCTCCACTTTCACATCTTCGTCGAAACATGTCAGCAGATTAATGCGGTTTTCAACTGCTTCATCGGCAGTATTGATGATACTGAAGTTTCCTTGAATGTCAAGTGCCTTGCGATGATAAGATGCTATCTTGGGAGAACCATAGATGATTGGCGTGCAAAGCTCCAGCATCTCGGGTTCAGAGAAAGCCTTAAAGATGAGTTCATATCCGATACCATTAGTATCACCATGTGTGATAGCCACACGAATTTTCTTATTTTCCATTGTTATTCTTTATATTTATAGAGCCCAGTATGGCGTTAAGCTGACCGAGCAGAGTTTTCTTATTGCTTATTTCGGGCGCATAGAGGAAGCCTTCTGCGAAGATGAGTCCTTCTCCTTCAGGGCGCTTATAGACGTTGCAGATGAATGGCCCTCCCATGGCATCGCCCTGCATCTCCCATAGTCCTTCATAGCGACATCGCCTTTTCTTTGGGTTGAAATGCCCCTTGACAGAAGCCTTCAGCGTTGTGATGAACATCGAATCGGTTTCACCTTTAATATTGATTTGCATCACACTGTCGTGCAACTGACAGAAACGTTCCACGCTTAGTGGCAGTGTGTCGGCAGTCGTTACTTTGTAGATAGCTACGTTTTTCATGCCTGTTGTGGCATTGTTGGATATCCATAGAAATCCTTTTCCTTGTTTGCTCGACCGCATGTCAGCAGGCAATTCAATGCTCATTCCCATCAGTTTGCGCACTCGTTCCTGCATCTCGGGATTGTCTTCATACGGGCGGTTGAGCCGTCCGAGCATTCCCTTTCGCCGACCGTTGCAGCCACAAAACACGAGCATTGCAGCCAACATGAAGACAATGATCTTATTGCTCATGACGGATTTCGCCGATTTTCTTCGACGTAGAAAGCAGTCCACAGGCTGCAAAGATATCTTGTCCGCGACTCGCACGGATAGTCGTGAAGATGCCATGTGATGTCAGATAGTCGCGCAATTCCTCCATTCTCTTCTCGTCGGCACCATGCAGTGGCACGTCAGGTATTTGGTGGAAGCGTATCAGATTGATGCGACAGTCAAGACCTTTCAACAGTTTTACAAGTTCACGGGCATGTGTCATAGAGTCGTTTACGCCTCCGAAGACGATGTATTCAAACGACAAACGACGTTGGTGGGAGAAGTCATAATTGCGCAGAAGTTCCACGATTTCCGCAATACTCATGCCCTTTTGGGCCGGCATAAGCTCGGCTCTTTGCTCGGCTATCGGCGAATGAAGACTGATAGCTACATGGCAATCGCTCTCTTCAATGAAGCGTTTCAGCTTGTTCTTAACGCCGACACTGCTCACCGTTATGCGCTTCGGACTCCATGCCCAGCCGTAGTCGGCCGTGAGAATCTCCGTTGTTCGCAGAATATTGTCAAGGTTGTCCATCGGCTCCCCCTGTCCCATGAACACGATATTCGTAAGTTTATCCACTTCGGGAAGCGAATAAATCTGGTTCAAGATGTCACAAGTTGTCAGGCTTCCCTCAAAGCCTTGCTTTCCCGTTTGACAGAAAAGACAGTTCATTTTGCAGCCCACCTGACACGAAACGCAAAGAGTGGCGCGGTCATTCTCGGGGATATACACCGTTTCTACAAACTTTCCGCTTGCTGTGGGGAATAGATATTTGATGGTTCCGTCCTTGGAATGCTGTGCTTCCAAAGCTTCTGCACAACCTATAGTGTAGGCTTCTTCTAATTTTGCACGGTTAGTTTTGGATATATTTGTCATCTCGTCAATGTGCTTCACGTGATGCGTATATAGCCATTTTGCAATCTGTCCGCCCGTAAAGGCAGGCATTCCCAATTGCTTGCAGGCTTCCTTGAGCTCGTTCAAGGTCATGCCTAAAAGTGCTTTCTTCGAAGAAATCATACTGCAAAGATAATAAATAATGTTGAATGTTTCACGCTTTGTATTGTTTTTTTGATTTGTGGAGAGAGGGTGGAATGCAGGGGGTAGGAGTGTGGTTTGTTTTCAGACAGTCTTTAAGCCCTTGCAAATTGCGACTTGGGTATAGGCTCACAGGTCTGTAATTTGATATTGGAAAGCAGCAAAAAAGATTTTGAAAAATAATCAAAAAATATGACAACAAGAATTGTTCCGCATGGTTCTGTTTTTCCATAAAAGGCAAATTATCTTCTCACATGAATGTTTCAGTCTTGCCATTTGCATCATTTCGTCTTGCCATCTAAGGCATATTGCAGTGTGTTTTGCGTCATTTTATCTTGCGATTTGACGCATATTACACACTGATTTGACGCATATTGAATGCCTTCTTGGAAGGAGTGACAAAAAAGGGAAAACCAAATTGCGGTCTTCCCTACGGCAAAGATAATCATTTTTTGAGGCAAATGCAAATGGATAATGAAATATCTTTACTTTTAGAGCGACATTAAAGCGCCTGTGGAAAAATCGTGTTTCAGCAGCATGTAATTCGATTTTATTTGCTATCTTTGCAGGAAATATGGTGTCGTTGCTGACATGCCGATGGGCAATCCGGCGGTTGCAACAGTGCCTCAACACGCGTTAAACACATTTTTATGATTGGAAAAATAGACTGTTTTCTGCCTTGCAGCAATCCCAACGACCTGAAAGAGACCATCAAGATGTTGCGGAGGAGTAAGACAATCCGACAGATAAACTTACTCGTGGACTCGGATTTCAAGGTCGCGGAGCGGGCTGATGACTGCACGACTATCGTTGTTGACAATTTGCTTTCGACCGACACCATGCGCAAAGTCAGTGAGAATGCAGAGACCGACTATGTGCTTCTTGCGCTCAAATCAACGCCTCTTGTGTTAGGCCAGCATGCACTTGACCGCCTGCTTCGTGTGGCCACAGATACCCATGCGGCCTTGGTTTACAGCGATTATCATGCGGTTGTTGACGGGAAACGTGAGCAACATCCTGTCATAGACTACCAGATGGGGAGTCTGCGTGACGATTTTGATTTCGGTTCCTTGCTGTTCATTCGTGCCGATCTGTTGCATGAATATGCTGCAACTTGCGGCAAAGAGGGCGGTCGTCAGTTTGCTTTTGCCGGACTTTACGACCTGCGTCTGTTCCTCAGTCGCAAGGGGGAACTCTTCCATATCAATGAATATCTCTACACAGCAGAGGAGTTTGATACGCGAAAGAGCGGTGAACGCCAGTTCGATTATGTCAATCCGCGCAACCGCGAGGTGCAGATAGAAATGGAAAAGGCTGTTACTTTGCATCTCGAAGCCGTTGGTGCGCACATTGATACGCATGATTATGAAGCGCCAAACTTTGACGGTGAGTCTTTCAATTGCGAGGCCTCTGTCGTCATTCCAGTGTATAATCGCGAGCGAACGATAGCCGATGCCGTGAAAAGTGCATTGCAACAAGAGGCCGATTTCAAGTATAATGTGATTGTTGTCAATAATCACAGCAGTGACCATACAGGCGAAATCCTGCGTGAGTTGGCTTGCGAACGCCTCATAGTTATTGAGCCTGAACGCACTGATTTGGGGATTGGCGGCTGCTGGAATGTAGCTGTTGACGATGCAAGGTGTGGCCGTTTTGCCGTTCAGTTGGATAGCGATGACCTCTATTCTTCCCCACATACGCTGCAGAAAATCGTTGATGCGTTCCATGAACAGCATGCAGCAATGATTATAGGTGCCTATCGTATGTGTGATTTTGAACTGAAAACACTGCCTCCGGGAATGATAGAACATCGTGAATGGACCGAAGATAACGGTTGCAACAATGCCTTACGCATCAATGGTTTGGGTGCTCCACGCGCATTCTTTACGCCACTTCTGCGTGAAATTCATTTCCCCAACACCAGTTATGGCGAGGATTATGCGTTGGGATTGGCTTTCAGTCGCCGCTATCGTATAGGCAGAATATACGATGAACTCTATCTTTGCAGGCGGTGGGGAGGCAACAGTGATGCTGCATTGAGCATTGAAAAGGTGAATGCCAACAATCTTTATAAGGATCGTTTGCGCACGATAGAGTTGAAGGCACGCCGTCAGTTGGTGAGCGAAAAGGCTTCTCTTGGTGGCGATGACGACTTGAAACGCTTTTTCAATCAACAGTTGAAACAGTGGGAGGATGCCCGAAAACGCTATCAAGACCTGCGAGATGTGAAGACAAAACAATTAGGCGTATTGCGCGTGCAGTATAATCCGGCACGCATGGTAAGCACTGGGGCGAAGATTGATGCACACACATTGGCACAGCGTCCTTGCTTTCTTTGTGCATCAAATCGGCCGAAAGAACAGCTGACGAAAAGGCTTGATGATGACTTCTGCCTGCTTGTTAATCCGTTCCCTATCCTTCCTGTCCACTTCACTATCCCTGCTTTGCACCATGAGCCCCAGGCTATTCTGTCGCATTATGGCGAGGTTCATAAGCTGCTTTCAAGGTATAAAGCGCTCATGGTGTTCTATAATGGGCCGAAATGTGGGGCGAGTGCTCCCGATCATCAGCATCTGCAAGCGGGTGAAAGTGGGCTTGTGCCCTTGCAACGTGAATGGAAACGCATGCAAAAGAGCCTTGAGCCGATAGTCACATTGAATGAAGATAACGATGTTTGTCTGCTTCGTGACTTCGTGGTTCCAGCGCTTGTCATTCGCAGTACGAGTGCCGAGAGCGACGAAAAGCTCTTTCATCTTGTGTATAAGTGCTTGCCGTTACGTGACGGAGAGACCGAGCCGATGATGAATATCGTGGCTTGGCGTGAAGGCAGACAGTATATTTCAGTGGTTATTCCGCGTGAAAAGCATCGTCCGGATTGCTATTCTGACGAGGGCGAAAAGCGGCTGTTGGTGAGTCCCGGAGCCTTGGATATGTCGGGATTACTGATAGTTCCGCGCGAAGAAGACTTCAATAAACTGACCGAAACGCAGGCTGAAACTATCCTGAAAGAGTGTGGTGTCACTGAAAAGACAATGCAGGCGGTGGTTGAACGCATAAAAGAAAACAACTGAAAATGGTCTTGAAAGATAATCATATGCAGGTAGATGCACAGCCGGATGTGTCGGTAGGCATTGTCAGTGGCAGTCAGATTAGGTTTCGTCTTGATGCGCCTTATCTTGTAGAGGGGGGGCTTGCAGAGGGCGAACAAACGGTTGATTTTGCAGAAAAAGGCATACATTGGAAAGGAAAATGCTATCAAGAGCTGACTTTCATACCACAACAAAGCGATGCTTCTTTCTCACTTTTCGATGTCACTATAGGTGTAAACTTTCATTGGGAGCGTAAGGAAACGCAGACTTTTCTTGGCAGATTGAAGTTCATAGTCAATGAAGATAAGGTGTGTGCTGTCAATGAATTGCCGGTTGAAAGCTATTTGGAGAGTGTTATCTCAAGTGAAATGAGTGCTACTTCGAGCCTCGAACTGCTCAAGGCTCATGCTGTGATATCGCGCAGTTGGCTGTTGGTGCAGATGCAAAACCGCAAGGATAATCATGGAAAAAGCAAGCCCATGTCGTCTGAAATGCCGACCGAAGGAGAACTTATCCGCTGGTATGACCGCGAAGATCATACGCTTTTCGATGTCTGTGCCGATGATCATTGCCAGCGTTATCAAGGAATAACGAAAGAAACAAGCCCACAGGTGGCAGAGGCTATCAGGCAAACCAAGGGGCAGGTGCTGCGGTATGACGGTGAAATCTGCGATGCAAGGTTCTCTAAATGCTGTGGAGGTGAGACTGAAGAGTTCCAATATTGCTGGGAAAATCTGCGCAAACCTTATCTCATTGCCCTGCGTGATGCACCGCATGAAGAGTCACTTCAGTTGAATGTTGAGGCTGATGCAGACCGTTGGATACGCTCAAATCCGGAGAGTTTCTGCAATACACACGATGTAAAAGTGCTTTCGCAAGTGCTCAACAACTATGACCAGGAGACGTCAGACTTCTACCGTTGGCGCGTGGAATACACGCAGGAGCAGCTTCAGATGCTGATAACCGAGAAGCTTGAAATAGACTTTGGGCATATCATTGACCTCATTCCTATGGAGCGTGGAACGAGTGGAAGACTTTCAAAACTCAAGATAATAGGCGACAGAAAGACGCTTGTCATTGGCAAGGAACTGGAGATTCGCCGTGCTTTGAGCAAGACTCATCTCTACAGTTCGGCTTTTGTGGTCGATGCACTTGACTGCAATGAGCAGGGAATTCCGCAGCGGTTTGTCCTCATTGGAGCCGGTTGGGGGCATGGTGTAGGGCTTTGTCAGATTGGCGCAGCCGTCATGGGGGAGCGTGGTTACAATTATAATGAAATCCTGTTGCATTATTATAAAGGTGCAACTATCGAACAAATCTATCGTTAGACATGAAGAATTCAAGACCTTGGACATGGGTTCCTTCACTTTATTTCGCTGAAGGACTGCCTTATATTGCCGTGACAGTGCTGGCCATCGAAATCTATATGCAGCTTGGGTTGAGTGATGCAGAAGTGACATTCTATACCTCTTGGCTCTATTTACCATGGGTGATAAAGCCTTTCTGGAGTCCTTTTCTCGAGTTGTATAAGACGAAACGCTGGTGGCTTACAGCCATGCAACTGTTTCTTGGCGCTGCTTTTGCGGGCGTTGCCTTTACCATTCAGGCCTCATGGTGGCTGCAAGGAACAATTTGTTTCTTTTGGATGATGGCCTTTTCAAGTGCAACTCACGACGTAGCTGCTGATGGTTTCTACATGATGGGACTTGACCAACACGACCAAGCGTTCTTTGTGGGCATTCGAAGTACGTTCTATCGTCTTTCAATGATAGTCGGGAAAGGAGTTCTTATCATGCTTGCGGGTGTGCTTCAAGTGGTGTTCCGTTATCAGATTAAATTCTCATGGAGTCTTATTTTCTATGGACTGACGGGACTTTTCATTGCTTTCTATCTCTATCATAACTATGTTCTTCCACACCCGAAAGAGGATGCTGACCATGTAAAGAAGCGGTGTGCAGAGGATATTCTGATGGAGTTTGTGATGACTTTCGTTACATTCTTCTCCAAGAAACAAGTGCTTGTGGCTATTCCTTTCTTGCTTCTTTTCCGACTTCCAGAGGCATTGTTGACTCCCGTTTCACAGCTTTTCCTGCAAGCCTTGCCAAGTAAAGGCGGATTAGGACTGTCACCTCAGGAGTTCGGATTGGTCAATGGAACTGTCGGAGTGATAGGTTTGTTGGTAGGAGGTGTTATCGGTGGGATGCTGGCGAGCCGTGATGGACTGAAGAAGTGGCTATGGCCTATGACCTGTGCAATAACAATTCCCAATGTTGCTTACGTGTATTTAGCTTATGCAATGCCTGAAAGCCTGATTGCAATCAACGTGTGCGTATGCCTTGAGAACTTTGGTTATGGCTTTGGTTTCAGTGCATATATGCTCTTCATGATATACTTTTCTCAAGGTCAGCACAAGACATCTCATTATGCACTTTGCACGGGGTTCATGGCGCTTTCGATGATGTTGCCGGGCTTGTTTGCCGGTGCTTTAGCCCAGGCGGTAGGCTATCGGATGTTCTTTATCATTGTGATGATCAGCTGTTTGCTGCCGTTCGCCGTTGCTTCTTTCCTGAAAATCGACCCGAACTTCGGTAAGAAGGATGTAGAAGAAGAATTATAAAACAAGGAAAAGGCTTGCAAACGGTGATGTCTGCAAGCCTTTTATATTAGATGTTTTCAATTGAGAAGTTCGGGCAGTGCAATCATTCCTTGCATTTTCAAAGGCTTTTTCATGCGCTTATATGTGGTCTTTTCCTCATCTTCTTCTGGCTGAAAAAGTCGTGTGATGATTTTATCGAGGAAGAAAGAACCTTGCCGATAGCGAAAGATATATTTCATATTGTAGAAATATTTGCCTCCTCCCCAACTGATAAGCAATATGAAACCACGCTTGGTTTGCATGAGACTGTCTACACAGAAGTTCTTACATTCAAAGTCGGTAAGCGGTAATTTGATGGTTGCAAACCTTGTCTTACCACTTGAGAAATGGATATATCCGCGTCGAAACTCATCATTCATATCTCTGACGTACCTTATTTGATAAGTCTTTTTGCCATATAACTGACCTTTCAATGTCAGTCTTTGCCAGACGTCCCAGCGTGGTATATCTTCTCGAAAACCAGTCTTTCCGACATTTGCACATTGTCCTTGAAAAGCAAGACAAAGCAAGGAATAGAGTAACAACAAGTATTTGTTCATGTCGTTGGGCTTTAATCAAGTATTGGATAATAATAGTTGACGCCGAGACACCCCTCATATTGCTCAATCTTTACAGGCGCCCCGATTTGTAATTTATTGTAAAGTTTGTGGGAGATATATACCCTTTCATCTTCTTTTAAGTCATTCCATGGAGCGAGTTTTAAGTAATATCGATGCCCTTTTCCTGTTGTACTCGACTTATCTTTAATGCTCGAATCAAAATACTTTGGCTTAGATAGGTCGAAAGTTATATTGCAAAAAACGAGTGCACTATAGCTATAGACAAAGCAACCGATCAGTGTCACTCCAATGAAAAGAAACAGATCACGCTGCCCATACGTTGGCGTTATGTGCTCATTTCGTGTGCAAAGATAAGTCAGGACAAGTGTAACCACGAGGACAATCAACCAGAATTGCGAAGGAATATGAAGGAGATTCTCTCGCCAAGCGCTATATAACAGGCCAACAGAAGCTACTCCTCCCATTCCCATTAATGATGGATGAGGGTCTGTTTTACTGACATAAAATTTCGCCAATCCATGGCTTTTGTTGTAGATAATGATTGCGAAGAGGGGCAGAAGTGCAGCAATTGAGACGATAAAATCATGTGCAAACGAGGGGAGAAACACAATGAATAAGACTACGATTGTAGTGACGACATTGAGTGGATAGATTATTTTCTTGAGCTTGTTTGCCTTATTTCTGATATCTTCTTCACTTGCTCCATAGTGCAAATCTGATAGCATTTCTTCCGTCTCTTGCTTTTCATCAATGACATCTTTGTTTTGAAATTGCGAATGAGCCCATGCTTCTATGCTCGCAAAACCATCGTAATCATTGGATATAATAATAAACTTTGACAACCTCGTTGCATGCAGAGTGATTCGGTTTTTCTCATCTTCATAGCAGTCAATCTCGGCCATTGGAAGGATTGTTTTGCCGAAAATGCTAACACGAATCACGGCTTCTGGTGTGATGAACAGCTTCGAAACTACTTGGTTTATCACATAACCCATACTGCCAATAATAAAGGCTAAGGCCAGCAACCCCAAGTAAATGCGTGCTGATAAGTCATAATCGTCAAACGTCATCATGGTGTAAAAGGTCATGAGACCAAGGAAAATGAAGAGTAAAGCGACTATCCACGCGCCGACAATTGATGATTTTTGTGGGCGATGTTCACCGAGAATGCGATGATGTTTCAATGGTTTGTACATAACTTTACAGCTATTTTATTCGTCGATATAGCGCTTAGTGATATCCTGATAGCTGTCAATGCGGCGGTCACGGAGGAAGGGCCACCACCTGCGTACTTGCTCACTGTGGTGCATGTCAACTTCTATCACGATGCTTTCTTCTTCATCATTGCTGGCTCTGTAATGGATTTCGCCCTGCGGTCCGACAGCAAAGCTACTGCCCCAGAACTCAATTCCACGCGTTTGTCCGCTTGGATCAGGTTCATGACCAACGCGATTAACGGCAATGACAGGTAGTCCGTTGGCCACTGCATGCCCACGCATTACGGTCGTCCATGCCTCGCGTTGTCGCTCCTGTTCATCGGGCGTATCACTGCTTTCATAGCCAATGGCCGTGGGATAGATAAGGATTTCGGCCCCTTGCAGCGCCATTAAGCGGGCTGCTTCGGGATACCATTGATCCCAACATACCAACACTCCGAGTCGCCCTATGCTTGTGTCGATGGGATGAAAGCCAAGATCTCCCGGAGTGAAATAAAACTTTTCGTAGTATGCAGGGTCGTCAGGTATGTGCATTTTACGATACTTCCCGGCTATCGTTCCGTCTTTTTCTATCACTACAGCCGTATTGTGATAGAGTCCCGGGGCACGCTTTTCAAACAGCGAAGTGACGATAACTACTCCGTATTGCTTGGCCAATTCACCATAGAAACCCGTTGAAGGCCCTGGTATCGGCTCTGCAAAATCGAAGTTGTTGATGTCTTCCACCTGGCAGAAGTAAAGCGAATTGTGAAGTTCCTGCAACACAATGAGCTGTGCTCCACGGGCAGCTAAGTCGGCTATTCCCTTTGCCAAGCGTTGAATGTTCACAGCAGGATCAGCAACATTATGTTGCTGGAGAAAACCTATTTTTATTTCTTTCATAACTTTGGATATTGCATAGTGAGACAATGAAGTGAGCCGTGCTGGCGGATAACCGTGCGTGCATCAATGCCTATAACCTTGCGATCGGGGAAGGCTTTCTGCAGTTGTTGCATAGCTAAACGGTCTCTTTCGGGTTGTGCATACGTAGGACATAGCACGTGATGATTGAGGATAACGAAGTTGGCATAGGTTGCAGGAAGCCGCTCTTCATTGTCGTATATCGGCTCAGGAAAAGGCAATCGCAGCAGATGATAGGGCTTCCCCTCAAGCGTGCGCAGTGTTTTCAGCTGGTCTTCCAAAGCTTGGAAGTCAGCGAAATGTACATCTTCTTCGTCACTGTATATATATAATAAGGTGTCATTGGGCGCCAATCTCACGGTCGTGTCAATATGTCCGTCGGTGTCATCGCCAAGGAGTTGACCGTGTTCAAGCCATACCATGCGCTCTGCATGCAGTGTTTCGAGCAGCTTTCTCTCAATGTCTTCGCGTGTCATGGGTTGGTTTCTGTGAGGTGCCAAAAGGCAACATGCGGTGGTGAAAATGGTGCCTTTACCGTCACTTTCAATGCTTCCGCCTTCCAAAACAAAGTCGGTGTGGTCTTCTACGCTGCCGTCAAAGGCGCCCATTTGAGCCATGTTGCGTGTGATGGCATTGTCTTTCTGCCATTCAAACTTTTCACCCCAACCGTTGAATTTGAAGTCGAGCATGTGTAATGCGGTGCCGTTCGAAAGCGTGACAGCCCCGTGGTCGCGTGCCCAAGTGTCGTTGGTATCTATCGCGAAATAGCGGATATTGGCATGTTGACTGCTTGAAAGTTGCTGCTCAAGCAGGGCTTTCACCTTGTCGGGTTCAGGCGTAACGATGAGAAGTTGCTCATCCGTTGTGATGACTTTTGCCATTTCAACGAATGTCTTTGTAATGTCATCGAGATAGGGAAGCCAGTCGGTTTGAGCATGGGGCCACGTGAGTTGAATGCCTCGTTGCGGTGCCCATTCTGCCGGAAGTACAAAGTCTTTGTTTGCCATATCGTAGGAGTGATAGTTCAATATATAATCGTTTGCCGGTTACAAAATTAGTTGTTTTTTTCCAATTGTTGTGAGTTTGAAGAATAGAAAGGTGAATATTTTTGTGAGAAATGAGAGTAGCACACGCTTCATTCAGGGTGCATTGTGAAGCTTTTCAGTGCGTTTCGAATGCGGTTTTCATCGCTTTGGAAAGCCGGAATGAGCGCTTTGATTGTAAACTTAAATGACAGTTGATTTGCATTTGCTTAGAAAATTGATTACCTTTGCCGTAGGGGAAGACCGCAATGTGGTTTTCCCTTTTTTGTTATGCCTTGCAAAAAGACTTGTCATATGCGTCAAATCAGCGTGTCATATGCGTCAAGTTATGTGCTGAAGTGACGCAAAATGCACAGCAATATGCCTTAGATAGAAAGGCGAAATGATACGAATGACAAGTCAAAAGCATTCATTCGGGAAGATAATTTGCAGTTTATAGAAAAACAGAACCATGCAGAATAACTCTTGTTGTCATGTTTTTTGATTATTTTTATTTATTTTCTGATGCTCGAATATCTATAGAGAAAGCATAGCATTCATGGTAGTGTTTGCAGTCACTCCTTGCTAAAATTATATTGATTGATATTGCATTTAGGATAAAAAACCGTAACTTTGCCTTATAAAAAGCAACGGAAATGCTGGAAATCAAAAACGGAACCCTAAGCGGAGTGGAGCATCCCGCGACGGCTGCCGACATTAACTTAGTGGTTGATGCGGGCGAAATGCTCTGTATCTATGCTTGGAGCAGCGCCAAACGGCAGGCGATTGTCCACACTCTTTTAGGGTTACAGCCTCTCAAGTCGGGCTTTATGTCGGTTGATGGTGATGTAATCGACGAGCGCTCGGCAGCTTATTATCGAAGTCATACGGCTTTCGTGCCGCGCGATTTACAGTTGCCTTTCAAAACTGTTGGCGAGACTATGCAGGCAATGATGACGGTTGATAAAGACTTGACAAAAGGCACTATTGAGAGCGAGTGGCGCAAGGCGGGCATAGCGGATGGCCTGTGGAATGCGCTTGTTGAGCATGTAGGGCAGGATATTTTGCAGCAAATGATGATGGTTGTAGCCGTGATGAGAGGGTGCAACCACATGATTATCGACCTGCTTCCCGGGGCTATGACGCCTGAAATGATGGGTTATCTACGGCAGTACACGGCTTCGGGCGGACTGATTGTGATAGCTACTGACAATGAAGAAGTAAAGGGGCAGTGCGATAAGTCGCTGCTCGAACCGCAATGATTAAATAGAACAAGCAATGAATATTGGTTTTATGGGTATCTGTATCCTCGTGATACTGCTTTGTGTCCCGGTATATCTGATTTATTTCTATAAGCTCAATCTGCAGCGTAAGTTTGCCTTAGCCTTGGCTAAAGTCGTGGGTTATTTGGCTTTGATTGGCATCATGTTGGAGTTTGTTTTCCGCATGAACAACATCGCACTCAATATCCTTTGGGTGGTGTTGTTAGCCTTGCTGACTTCGGTAGTGACGGTGAACAGGGCACGCTTGACCATGAAAAGCTATTTCATTCCGGCTTTCATTTCTACGCTTGTCGTGACATTCGGCATCGGTGTTCTTGTGGTTCTGGCTGCTTTTTCGACCGAAAATCCCTTTGATGCACGCTATCTTATTCCCGTGACGGGCTTCATTCTTGGTGACATTATGGAGAGCAATTGCAAGGCACTTGAAACCTATTATGCGGGTTTGAAAAATCATAACGCTCTTTTCTACTATCTTCTGGGCAATGGGGCAAGCCATAATCAGGCTGTAAGATATTTCGTGAAACGGGCTTTGGAACGTAGCATAATACCGTCATTGGGGCGCATGGCCTATATAATAATAGGTGTAACACCAATGGTGATGTGGGCAATGTTGCTGACAGGAAGCGATGTCTATTCGGCTGTTCTGATGCAGTTGCTGACGTTTGCAATGGTGTTGGCAGCCTCGCCTTTAGCCTTGTTGCTGACTCTGATGCTTGCCAAACGCTACGCATTCGATGAATATGGCAAGCTGAAATCACAGGAAACGGTAAACAAGGCAGAAGCATGAGGAAGACTTTTCTGCTTGTTTTAGCTGTTCTGACGTTGCTCTTTGGGACGTTAGGATGTGACTTTGCCAAGGGAGGGCACAAGCCTTTGATAGGCGGTATACGGCAGACGGTCGAAGCATGCGCAGTGAACGACACCGAAACCACTGTCAGAAAGAACATCAAGTACAAGGCCCCTGCAGGCGATGATCGGTTGCTGACACAGCTGGTTCCTAAGGATATTCCACAACAGTTGTTGCGAAGAGTGGGCTATGTGGTGTCGTATAATCCTGAAACGCATATTCCAAATTGGGTGGCTTGGCAGCTGACGGAGTCGCATACTACCGGCCCTTACAAGCGCAAAGGCATTGAATTTCAGGAAGACAACGAGGCAGAAGGCGTGAAAGTAAACACGTTTGACTACAGTAGGAGTGGCTATGATCGCGGTCATATGTGTCCTTCGGGCGACAATAAGTGGGATAAGACGGCACAACTACAGTCATTTCTCATGACGAATATATGTCCGCAGAACCGCAATCTGAACGCAGGTGACTGGAATGAAATGGAAAATCAGTGTCGCAAGTGGGCTAAACAGTATGGCCGTATCTATATCGTGGCAGGCCCAATCCTTTACAATCAGAAGCACAAAACTATCGGTAAGGCTAAGGTTGTGGTGCCGGAAGCATTCTTTAAAGTGGTGCTTTGCATGGAAGGAACACCCA
>ERZ772967.187-NODE-187-length-53067-cov-4.431544_pt1 | contig 53067 bp, 39 predicted proteins | sample MGYA00511677_ERZ772967 | MGnify/ENA primary metagenome ERZ772967 (study PRJEB29015, sample SAMEA2737931) | human oral metagenome | biome: human oral; feature: human-associated habitat; material: dental | place: China | collected 2146 ...
TCAGCAAATGACGCAAGAAACCATTCAGCAGTTTATCGCGCAACTCAATGTGAGCGCTGCCGTGAAAGCCGAACTTATGGCCATCACACCGCTGAATTATACTGGAATGTAAACAAATTTAATCAATAAAAAGAAAGTTATCAATAAAGTACTAACCCGGCCGCGAGGCTACAAATCATGAATTAAAAATTATGGATTCAGAATTAGAAAACAAGGCTCAAGATCTGTCAAACGAGCAGAATGAGGGCACCCGTGAGGGTTACTCACGACAAACAGAAGGTTATTCACCCAACTATCACAGTGCAGGTCGGCCACAGCGCCCACGCATTCATTCACAGCGGGCGTATAGTTCAGAAGGCGCAAACAGTGAACATGAAGGTGGATTCCGCCCGGAAGGTTTTGGCAGTGCATTGCAAAACAGCGAGCGGCCACAACGCAGTTACCAACCTTATCAAGGCGGCTATAACCGTCAGCAAGGGGGATATAACAGCCGCGGAGGCAACAATCGCCCCCAACAAGGTGGCTATCGCCCACGTTTCAACAACAATGGCGGCGAGCAGCAAGGCGGTTATCAACCCCGACAGCAAGGTAACTATGCACGTCCACAGCAGCAAGGCTATCGTCCTCGCTACAATGCGAATGGCGAAGAGCAGCAAGGTGGCTATCAACCACGGCAGCCACAAGGTTACGGACGCCCACAACAAGGCGGCTATCAAGGTCGGGGTGGTTATCAAAACAACCGCAACTTCAACAACAATGGTGGCGGCTATCCACAACAAGGTGGCTATAACAACCGTAACTATAACAACAATTACGGAGGTTACAACAACCGTCCACAACAGAATTTCAACCCCACCCGCAACTTTAAGAAAAACCGTCCGGGTTACGATCCCAACGCGAAATATAGCTTGAAGAAGCGCATTGAATATAAAGAGACACACATTGATCCCAACGAGCCTATTCGTTTGAATAAATACTTGGCAAATGCCGGCGTATGTTCTCGCCGCGAAGCCGATGAATTTATTCAGGCAGGTGTGGTGACGGTCAACGGCAATGTTGTTACCGAATTGGGCACAAAGGTGTTGCGTTCAGACGAGGTAAAGTTCCACGATCAGCCTGTTTCTTTGGAGAAAAAAGTCTATGTGCTGCTCAACAAACCAAAAGATTGTGTGACCACCAGCGATGACCCGCAACAGCGAAAGATTGTGATGGACTTGGTAAAAGATGCTTGTCCGGAGCGCATCTATCCCGTGGGACGCTTAGATCGCAACACAACGGGTGTGCTATTGCTCACAAACGACGGCGATTTGGCCAGCAAACTCACGCATCCTAAATTCTTGAAAAAGAAAGTGTATCATGTGCACTTGGACAAGGCTTTGGCAGAGGAAGATTTGCAAAAGATTGCCAGTGGCATTGAATTGGAAGATGGAGAAATCCATGCTGACGCTATCGAATATGCCGATCCGCGCGACAAAAAGCAAGTGGGTATCGAAATCCACAGTGGCAAAAACCGCATCGTTCGTCGCATTTTCGAACACTTAGGCTATCGCGTAACACGCTTGGATCGTGTGCAGTTTGCCGGCCTGACGAAAAAGAATTTGCGTCGCGGCGACTGGCGTTTCCTCACCGAACAAGAGGTGGAAATCCTCCGGAGTGGGATGTTTGAGTAATATTCAGAATTGAAAATGAAAAGAACAAAAATAGTCGACGCCCTTAAAAGCGTCGACTTTAATCACGATATACTCGTGAAAGGATGGGTGCGCTCCCACAGAAACAGTAAGGCTGTCGACTTTATTGCCCTCAACGACGGGTCGACCATCAACAACATTCAGATTGTGGTTGACCCCACTTCGATGGATGCTGAAGCCTTGAAAAGCATCACAACAGGTGCATGTATCGGGGTAACAGGGACATTGGTGCAAAGCCAAGGTGCTGGTCAAAGCGTTGAAATTCAAAGCAAAGCCATCGAAATCTATGGTCTTTGCCCGTCGGATTATCCCATGCAAAAGAAGGGACAGAGCTTTGAATACATGCGCAAATATGCGCATCTGCGTCTGCGCACCAACACCTTTGGTGCCGTTTTCCGCATTCGTCACAACATGGCGATTGCCATTCATCAGTATTTTCACGAGCATGGTTACTACTATTTCCACACGCCATTGATCACCGCAAGCGATGCCGAAGGTGCGGGAGAGATGTTTCAAGTGACGACACTCGACCTCAGCAGAACAGGCAAAACGGGTGATGTGCCCTATGAAAAAGATTTCTTTGGCAAAAAAACGAGCCTCACTGTGTCGGGTCAATTAGAGGGCGAATTGGGCGCAACAGCCTTAGGTGGCATCTACACCTTTGGCCCAACGTTCCGCGCAGAGAATAGCAATACGCCACGCCATTTGGCAGAATTTTGGATGATTGAACCCGAAGTGGCTTTCTTAGACAAAGATGAGCTGATGGATTTAGAGGAAGATTTCATCAAATTCTGCGTGCGCTGGGCGTTGGAACACTGCAAAGACGATTTGGATTTCCTCAACAAGATGATTGACAAAAACTTGTTGGAGACGTTGCAATCGGTCATTAAAGAAGACTTCGTTCGCCTGACCTACACCGAAGGAATTGAGATTCTTCAAGCGGCAGTGAAGAACGGAAAGAAGTTCGAATTCCCCGTAACGGAATGGGGAATGGATTTGAGCAGTGAGCACGAACGCTATCTGGTGGAAGAACATTTCAAGCGTCCTGTCATCATGACCGACTATCCTTCGGAAATCAAAGCGTTCTATATGAAGAAAAATGCCGATGGCAAAACCATGCAAGGCACCGACGTGCTCTTCCCAAGAATTGGCGAAATCATTGGCGGTTCGGTGCGCGAAGAGAGCTATGAGAAACTGGTGGCCGAAATCAAAGCGCGTGGTATGGCACCCGAAAGCTACAGCTGGTATCTCGACACACGCAAATATGGCTCGTGCCCACATGCTGGATTTGGCCTCGGTTTCGAGCGTTTGATACTCTTTGTCACGGGTATGCAGAACATCCGCGATGTCATTCCGTTCCCACGCACACCTAAATCAGCCGAGTTCTAACATGGGAAAGATTATACTAACGGGCGACCGCCCCACCGGAAAGCTGCATCTTGGCCATTATGTGGGCAGTTTGCAGCGACGTGTTCAACTGCAAAATGCTGGCGATTTCGACCGCATGTTTGTCTTCATGGCCGATGTGCAGGCACTCACCGACAATGCCGATAATCCCGAAAAGATACGCCAAAACATCGTTGAAGTGGCTTTGGATTATCTGGCTGCAGGCTTAGATCCAAAGCTGTGCACGCTCTATATTCAGAGCCAAATCCCCGAATTGGCTGAGCTAACGACCTATCTGATGAACTTGGTTACTGTGTCGCGCGTGCAAAGAAACCCCACGGTGAAGACCGAAATCAAAATGCGCAACTTCGAAGCCAACATCCCTTTGGGCTTCTTCTGCTATCCCGTTTCACAGGCTGCCGACATCCTTGCCTTCAACGCCACCACCATTCCCGTGGGCGAAGATCAGGAACCCATGATTGAGTTGACGCGCGAATTGGCGCGCCGATTCAACCAAACCTATGGCGAGGTGTTTGCCGAACCCGAAATTATGCTGCCCGAAAATGCCACGGCACGACGTCTTCCTGGCACCGACGGCAAAGAGAAGATGAGCAAAAGCCTTGGCAACTGCATCTATCTGAGCGACGATGCCGACACCGTTTGGGCTAAGGTGAAGAGCATGTACACCGACCCAACGCACCTCAATGTGAGCGATCCCGGCCATGTAGAAGGCAACGCAGTGTTCACCTATTTGGATGCCTTCGCCACCGATCAAGACTTTGCCGACTTCTGGCCCGAGTTTAAAAACCTCGACGAACTCAAGGCGGCCTACACGCAAGGCGGCATCGGCGACATGAAATGCAAGAAGCTTTTGAATAGCGTCATCAACCGCATGCTGGAGCCGATGCGCATGCGTCGTCACACTTTCGAGCAAGACATTCCCGAGATATTCAACATGCTGAAACAGGGAAGTGATGCGGCACGCGAAACGGCAGCACAAACTATGGAGGCCGTGAAGCGTGCCATGCAGATTGATTATTTCAACGATGCTGCACTCATTCAGCAACAAACCGAGAAGTTTAAGTAAACCATCAACTGCCTCGGAAGATGTAAAAACAACGAATGGTTATTTAAAAAAAATGTAAAAACACAAATGATAATTTGGATAGTTAAAAACTATTGCTTACTTTTGCACTCGCTTTACGAAAGTAAGGGCGTTTAGCTCAGCTGGTTTAGAGCATCTGCCTTACAAGCAGAGGGTCGGCGGTTCGAATCCGTCAACGCCCACAAGAGAAAGAGGTTTGATTTGGTTCAAGCCTCTTTTTATTTTTTATCGCCTTGTGATATCACCGAAGCTTTACTGAAAGACAAAATGAAATGGAATGGAGGTTAAACAATAACTATACAAGCTGCTTTGACTCTCATTTTAGAGAGCAATACAGAGGAATTTGAAAGATGACTTTTGTAAAATTAATATCTTATTTTTAACACTTTTCGGCCGCACCAAATAGAACTGAAAACGCGCTTTCTGTGCATCTGCAAAACCACGTCGGCGCTTGCGCAAAACCCTTTTATGGCTTCGATGCCCTCACTTCTATCATCCTATGCTGCAATCTGACGCTAATCACCCTGTTATCTGCATCAGATTGCGGGATAAAATGAAGCAAGTTATGTGCTGATTTGACGCAAATGACATGGTTTTTCGGCGTAATTTCACCTCATAACATGCCTTGATTTCCGTAATGTTTTGATTGCTAGCACATTGCAAACTCACTGAATACCGTGCGTATTTCGAACGAGGATAAATCTGTTTTTGAATTCGTTAAGCATTTGAGGACAATTGTAAAGTTCCTTGATAAGATTTAACCTATTTCTCGTTTACAAGGCATACCGCTCACTAATTGCAACAGAAAAGACAGCATGAAAAATATTATTCGTCGCTACTATATTAGAAATACGACCCTCGCATAACGAAATTCTTACGAATTAAAGCCAGGAGAAACAGTTCATTTCAGTTCCTTAAGCCCTCCAAATCAACAATAAACAGAGAGAAAATCCAAAGATTAAAGAGAATAAAAGCAAAAAAAATCCCTGCAATCCCGAAAGACTACAGGGAAACACCCCTTGTGGGCGTTGACGGATTCGAACCGCCGACCCTCTGCTTGTAAGGCAGATGCTCTAAACCAGCTGAGCTAAACGCCCTTACTGCTGTAAGGCGATTACAAAAGTAGTCAATTTATCTGACACGTGCAAATAAAAGGATAAAAAAAACAGCCTCAACCCGATAATTGGTTAAGGCTGCCCTTGTATTATCAAGAACTCTACAGAGTATTCTTGTATATGGTATGAACTTAGTCTACAATCTGAACTGTTGCACGACGGTCGTAATCAGGATATTCGAGTATCTGAACACCTCCACTTGCAGCAGTTCTAATCTTAGAACGGTCTACACCCATCTTGACAAGTTCTTCAAGAACTGTGTTTGCACGCTGCTCTGAAAGTCTCTGGTTGATGGCAGGAGTACCTGTTGAGGAGTCTGCATAACCCGTAACGAGGATATTAGACTTGTTGGCAATGGCATACTTAGCAAGTGCACGAACGTTTACAAGGTCTTTCAGCAACGCTACATTAATCTTACCGATATTGAAGAATACTGAGATTGGCGTTGTGATGAATTCTTTGACGCTCTTTGTCAGCACGGTTGTCTTTGGCTTCTCTGCAAGCTGTTTGCGAAGCTTGTCGTTCTCAGCATTGGCATCATTGAGCTGTGAATTGAGGGCATCAATCTGTGACTGAGACAGTGCCTTGATAGCAGCTACATCAGGAGTCTTGTTCCAAGTAGCCTTACCAAGCTTGAAAGTCAGACCAACTTCTGCATAGAGGTGATTATCCTTATCCTCCCAACCACGACCGTTGTGAGTATTAAGCAATGCAGCACCCTCAAAGCCATCGAAATCATCTTCCATACGATTCCAGCCTGCTTCTGCATAGATATCAAGATTACGGCAAAGTCTCCAGGAAGAGTTAATACCAGCACTTAACTGCATGGCATAGAGATTAATTGACATGTTTCGGGCAACCCCACCACCGACGAATGGGGTAAGGTTCCACACCCGATTAGGGTTGTAACCTAAGAAAAGATTGCTTAAATTGAACATGATATGCTCATTCAAGCTCCAGAAATGCTGTGAAGTCACGCCTACAGCACCAATTTTCTTGGAATTGAAACCTTGCAGTTTCGTGCGAAGACCAATGCCTGGAGTGAACCATTTACCAATAGCAACAGAAGCCCCGAAAGTGCGACGCTGCTTACTCAAGAAGTTGTAATCACCACCATTGTCAAGATGACGGCCATGCTCTTGATTGGAATACCAGATGTTATAGTCACCACCTACTTGAATAAACCAGTTGCTCCAAAACGAATTAGTAGCCACACTGTACTTTAATGTTGGGTCTGCTTCCTGTGCAAAAGCAGTCATAGACATGCTAAACAAAGCAATACCCATCAATAATTTTCTCATAATAAATAAAATTAATATTAATATTTTGCTATCTGAATTGCATAACTCCCTTTCATGTTGGTATGCAAAGATAGTGATTATTTTCTTTCAATTGTCTTTTTTAACATGTTTTAATTCAACAAATGTTCTATTTCGTTCTGTTTCAAGATACAGAGGATGTTTTTCCCATCAGGTGTATAATTAGGATTCGATGAGGCGAAAAGCATGTTGAAGATGTTTTCCATTTCATCGTTATTCAGCACCTGTCCTTGTGGGATTGCAGCTTTTCGGGCCATTGTCAAAGCCAAAACACTGCTGATTTCATCTCGGATAGCAGTGGGTTTCTCTTGTGCAGAAGCAATCATGTCATGCAGAAGACTTGAGAAATCAAGTCCTTCAAGCCCTGCAGGGATTGCCTGTACAGCATAACTTGAGCTACCCATCGCATTAAAATCAAAGCCCAGGCCCTGCAATTCCGGCATTATCTTCGTCAGCGTAACCTCTTCTGAAGCTGAGAAATGAACATTCTCCGGGAACAAAACCTTTTGTGAAGCAGCTTCCCGGCACTTCAGCTGTTCCTGGTAACGATCGAAAAGGATGCGCACATGTGCCCGGTGCTGATCGATAATCATCAGTCCTGACTTCACAGCTGTCATGATATAACGCCCCTTATACTGATAGTGAGCCGGTGATTTTTCGGCAATGATATTCTCTGCAGATTGGGGGTCATCTGTCGCTTCGGGCGATGTCATCTTCGAAGAAAAGAGTTCTGTCTCCTGACTTGGCTGATGCTGTGCTGCCTGATATAGTTCATCCCAACGGTTGGAAGCAGAGGAAGAACGCGAAGAACCGGCGGAAGAGTGGAAAGGATTATAGTCGGGATTATATTTCAGCGTAGGAGCTGTTACACTTTCACCGGGATTATAAACCGGGATGTCAGGTCGTCCTTCAGTGTCAAAGTCTATTGAAGGAATATCATTGAACATGCCGACAGCCTCCTTGACAGCAGCAGAGAGTATCTGCCAGATAGGGACTTCGTTCTCGAATTTAATCTCGGTTTTCGTGGGATGAATATTAACATCGATATCTTCGGGAGCCACTTCGAAATAAAGAAAATAAGGAACTTGCTCACCGGCAGGCACTAACCGTTCGAAAGCGGCCGTCACAGCCTTATTGAAATAAGGATGTTTCATATAGCGCCCATTAACAAACAAGTATTGATGTGCCCCTTTCTTGCGCGCTGATTGCGGTTTGCCTACGAAACCATTGATGCGACACATCGTCGTATCTACATTCACAGAAAGCAGTTCCTGATTAAGACGTTTGCCAAAAATATCTATGATACGCTGACGAAGTACACCTGCCTTGAGGTTGAACAGTTCTGTGCCATTGCTGTGAAGTGTAAAGGATATATCAGGATAGACCAAGGCAATGCGCTCAAAAGCCGTGATGATGTTATTCAATTCAGTGGAATTGGACTTCAGAAACTTCCTTCGTGCAGGCACATTATAAAACAAACTATTTATGAAAAAGCTGCAACCTACCGAACAAGAACAAGGTTCTTGTCCTACAAAACGGCTTCCTGCAATCGACAGATGCGTTCCGATCTCGTCTCTCTCCTGTCGGGTTTTCAGTTCAACCTGTGCCACAGCAGCTATTGAAGCCAAAGCCTCACCACGAAATCCCATCGTGCGGAGAGCAAACAGGTCGTCAGCCTTTCGGATTTTTGAAGTGGCATGACGTTCAAAAGACAGGCGCGCATCGGTTTCCGACATGCCTTTCCCGTCATCAATAACCTGTATAGAAGTCTTACCTGCATCAATGACCTGCACTTGTATGTTCTTTGCCCCTGCATCGACAGCATTCTCAACCAATTCCTTGACGACAGATGCCGGACGCTGTATGACCTCACCGGCTGCAATCTGATTGGCCACAGAATCGGGCAGGAGTTGTATAATATCGCTCATAAACAGCTATAAAATAAAAATCAATATTAAACAGAATAGCACCAATAAAAGCATCAGTAGCACCAATTGCAATAAGGGGAAAGTTACGCCTCGACGCCGTCTCTTACGCTTGGTATGAGACATCGCTTCCTGAAAAGCTTGATGGATTTTTTCACGATCCAAAGCTTTATGGGATGTCATACCCAATTCTTCACGGGCCTTTTGCTCTATCTGCTTCAGCCGTTCCTTGCGCTCATCCACATAAATATATTCATGATGGAAACGCCGTGGACGTGGTGGTCGAAACAGACTCATCGTGAGACAGGATTAATTTTCTGCAATGGAGCCTCGTGACGTTTTATCACTTTAAGTGCACTCCCCTCATCCTTTCCACGCCAATGGAACACATCTTCCGGATCTGTAGGACGCAACTCTTCAAACCAGGCAAACTCAGGCAGTTTGAGTTTCTCGGCAGGAATCTGCGTCATCGGCAACATAACACCCGTATTTTTTGGTGTCCATATCTTCTCAAGTTTCCTTTCCGGAGAGATAAACATCTTGATTGTGTCAGTCTCTATATAGATATGGCCCTGCAAAGTAGAGTCTTTATCGTCGATAGGATAGAAGATTGCCTTTGCATTTCCAGATGCAAAGACACGCCGTATCTTACCTTTGATGAAGTAACCGGATATCTCTTTGGACGACAGTTGATTGAAATACTTCTCCCCGGGAATTCGCTCCACGCTCAAAGCCTGGTTGATAACATGAGCTTCTCGCACTGTACTATCGTTCATGTAAACTTTGATAATCTCACCAAGGATTTGTCGAGTGCCGTTCCAGGCAATCGGGTCACGATACATCGTCATGCAAGAGTCCTGACTGTTAAATACCAATGAATCGCAAATGGCTTGGATATCCTGACGATAAACCTTTACATGATTGAAACAATGTACCTTTCGATACATTGAGTCTGTATTTATATTAAAGGTGTAAACTTTCATGGAATCAGCGTGCATATAAAGCGTATCCTCCTGTGAATAGTCTTTAACCAAGGCATGCCCTGTAGCAAAACCATATCCGGTCTTCTCGTTGTAGATGAGCCGTTGGCCTGTTAATTGGTTCCTGTTGCGCTTATCAACATAGACGACATTGCCCAAACCGCGTGCCAATCCCGTGCGCTTGTTATAGAAAAGACTGTCACCTGTGATTTCTTTATCCTTGTCGACAACAGTTGAACGACCATACATTTCTGCACGATCCGACTTGCTATCAAAATAACCATCCGATGTGTTGATGACACTTCCATTCTGAATAATCTTACTTGGTCCGATGACATGGGCCAGAGATTTCTGCGTATCATAGTGCAATTCATCTGTCGTCACGGTGCGATCACCACTGCGCATCTTCACATTATACCAAAAGGTAGCTTCCCGAGTCTTGAGGTTATAGTCGCCCCAATCAGACACCAAGCGATCCTTTCCATCGACTAATCGACCTCCCTCAAAGAAGTAAGCATAATCATTAAAACGGTCGTAATCAAGGCTATCCGTGTAGAGTGTCTTGTTACCATGGGTAAGAACAACATTATTTCGAGCCTCCAACAATTGCCGTATACCATCATAAGCGGCACGATCTGCTTTCAGTGAGACATCTTTTCCCTGCACATAGCGTACATGTCCGAAAGCTTTCACCGAGTTGGATTGCTGATAGAAGTAAGCACTGTCACACCACAGACTCGACCCCTTGTGCGTAAAATGAACACGTCCCTTCACTATCTGGGCATCAGGAACAGGCCCATATTGGTCGTAACGCAGCTCATCTGCATGGACAAGATAAACCTTTTCATCTGCTTTCTTGCCTGTACCTGCAATGCTTCTTGATACCAAACAGAGTTCAAACAGACATAGAACTACCACTATGATAGTTCTATGCCCGCAGATATATCGTATGATACCACTAAAATTCATTCGTTATCTTATCCAGCCTTGATATTCAAAATCACAACCTTTATAGCGGTCGTTCATGCGTACATAGGTATTCTTTATCTTATTAACCACCCAATCATGCAGTTTCTTTTCACTCTCTTTCTGCATCACAACCTCCTGCATTGCCTGGAAGTCCTCGGTTATCTTGGCACGATGTCCATCGATTCTATTAATTAATTTGATGATAGCAGCCACAGTCTTTCCACGATGATCCACCATCTTAAATGGGGCAGAAATCTCACCCACCTTCATTGTATTAACGACGCTTGCGACTTCAGTTGGCAAGTCTTTCATCTGAAAACGCGATGTAATCTTACCTGTCTGGTTATCTGTATAGGCCATCAATCCATGGTTATTGCGCGTATCCTTGTCTTCTGAAAGATAAGAGCATGCGGCTTCAAAAGTAAACTTTCCATCTTTGATATCAGTCGCAATAGAGTCAAGTCTGCCCAAAGCCTTGTTCAAATCCTCCGCAGAAACCTTGGGCTTCAAAAGGATGTGACGAACCTTTACCTTGTCACCTCGTTTATCAACCAATTGGATAATATGATATCCGAACTCTGATTCCACAATCTTAGAAATCTTCTTCGGATCAGTAAGATTAAAGGCTACGCTGGCAAACGCAGGGTCAAGAGTTCCACGACCTGCATAATCCATCTCGCCACCCTGACGTGCAGATCCGGGATCTTCAGAGTATAGTCGGGCCAGCGTACTAAACGAAGTCTCACCCTTTGTGACGCGATCTGTGAAACTACGCAACTGGTCTTTGACACGATTTATCTCGCTTTGTGGGATGCGAGGCTTCTTTACAAGAATTTCAACTTCAACCTCTGTAGGCACAAAGGGGATACTATCTTCCGGCAGATTCTTAAAATACCGCCGTACATCAGCAGGTGTCACGGTAACATCACTCATAATCTTCCGCTTCATCTGCTGTATCATCTTACTGTTCTTTACATCATCGTGGAGATCAGAACGGATTTGACTAAGACTCTTTCCTTGATATTCTTCAAGTTTCTCTCGCGACCCAACCGAATTGATCCAATAGTTAATCTGCTGCTCAACGGTCTGTGCAATATCCGACTCCGTCACTTCAATAGAGTCAAGTGCTGCTTGATGTAGGAAGAGTTTTTGCACTGCTATCTGTTCGGGAATGCGACAATCAGGATTTCCTCCCCACTTCATTCCTTCCATCTCACCTTGCAAACGCATCTGCTCAACATCAGATTTCATAATCGGTTCATCACCAACAACCCAAACAACTTCGTCAATAACACTATGTTCAGGCACGCTGACATCCATAGACTTTGTTTGCACAGAGTCCTTTTTATCAGTCATATAGCCTGCCGTTTTATTGGCTTTTGCTGTAATACCTATCAGAAGCAGCAGGCCTATGAAGCCACCGAAAAGTTTATATCCTTTATTCATTTTATTATATTTTCTTTATAGTTTCTACACCATCAATATAGCTCCTTGATTGTTTTCAGTACATTTTGATTGATACTGACAGGATATTTGGCACGCAATTCCTTTATCCATTGCCGTTCCATTGCCTCTTGATAATCGGATAACACCTGCTTCCTTACATCAGACATCGTCTTGGGTGCCTTTAGTTTTTTACCACAGACACCACTAAAGGGGTAGTCTTTCAATGGTGCAGGGGAGGCACCATGTTTGAAAATTTCACTGTCTATCCAAGCGTTATCTCCTTGTTTAAAGATTCCTTTTTCGGCTTTTACACGGATTTCTCCATTCTGATTGAACTGCTTTTCAAGTATACTGCCCCACTTTTCAAAGTCGGCTTTTTTCAGAGCTTTAGTCACTTTCTTCACGTTACTAACCTCCTTTACGTGGAAGATGACACCTTTATAACGTGGAGATGACCATCTATATTTCTTTTTATTGTGATTAAAATAGTCTATAAGTCCAGCCTCATCACGTGCCGCTTTTTCCCAAATCGTACGATTACTGATTTCAAAAAGCAGTAAGCCGTCATGATATTCCTGAATGAGATACTTCAGTGAAGGATCATTCTTTTCCAACTCCATACGCTGCTTCTCCAAAATAGCAGCAGGTGTTGTATGCGCAGCCTGCGCTCTTTCATTCAGTCGGTCATCAATCAGCTTGTCGCGAAGATTGCGCTGATCTATAAAGCACAGTATATCATTCCGTAAAGAATCGTAAGGGAGGAAATTACTTTTGTTCTCTAATAATATAATGTGATAACCTGCAGGAGAAAGGAAAGGCAGACTCATTTCGCCTTTCTTCAATCTGTAAGCCTGGGCCTCAAACTCGGGTAAAGTCTGTCCAGGCTGCAACCAAGGCAGACTGCCTCCTGCCGATGCAGAGCCTTTGTCATCAGAATATTTCCTTGCCATTTCACTGAAATCAGCCCCAGCTTTCAAAGCCTTATAAATGGAGTCTATCCGCTGTTTGACTTCTGTTTCCGTGCTTTTTGGTGCACGTTGTCCGAGTTCCAGCAAGATATGACGCACTTTCACCATGCCACCCAACGAATCAACTTGATGTTGAGTTAATGTATAAATGCGACGCGCTTCGGCCTCTATATCAGCATCATTAATCAGCGACGGACGTATTTGCTGATCACGACAACCTGCAAATTCCTCTTTGAAAGATGTCAGAGTGTCAAGTTGGGCAGCAAGAGCGGCCTCCACTTTCAACTTGTAATCAATAAAAAGTTCGGCATATTCTGCCACGCTCTTACGGTCGATAACGCCAGCAGAATTATTCTTCCTGTAAGCGTATTCAAATTCCGAGCGCAACACAGGCTTGCCATTTACCGTCATGACAACGGGGTCATTTGACTGACTAAAAGCCATGCTTCCGCAAAGAAGCATGGCCAATGATATGATAACAGATTTCCTTTTCTGCATATATACAACTTATTCTGGACGAGAATAGTTCGGAGCCTCGCTCGTGATTGCGATATCATGAGGATGGCTTTCCATGACTCCGGCATTGGTGATACGTGTAAATTTTGCATCATGCAGCCTCTCTATAGAAGGCGCTCCACAGTATCCCATGCCCGAACGCAGGCCACCCGTGAGCTGATAAATTACTTCCTGAACGGTTCCCTTGTAAGGAACACGACCGGCAATACCTTCTGGAACGAGCTTCTTTACATCGCGGACATCATTCTGGAAATAGCGATCACGCGAGCCGTTTTTCTGTTCCATGGCCTCAAGAGAACCCATGCCACGATAACTCTTGAACTTACGGCCATTGAAAATGATGGTTTCACCTGGGCTTTCTTCGGTTCCGGCAACGAGCGATCCGATCATAACGCAACTGCCACCGGCAGCTAAAGCCTTCACAATGTCACCTGAATAACGCAGACCGCCATCAGCAATCAATGGAACACCAGTACCTTGCAACGCCGAATAAACATCGTAGACTGCACTCAATTGAGGTACACCTACACCGGCAACCACACGTGTCGTACAGATAGAACCAGGGCCAATGCCTACTTTTACAGCATCAGCACCATTGTCAACAAGGTATTTAGCAGCCTCACCTGTAGCCACATTACCTACGATAACATCCAACTGTGGGAAAGCTTTCTTTACTTGTTTCAGCTTTTCAACTACGCCCTTGGAATGTCCGTGAGCCGTATCAATAACGATAGCATCAACACCTGCCTCAACCAAAGCTTTTGCACGATCCATTGTATCTGTAGTAACACCGACGCCGGCAGCCACACGCAGACGACCTTTTTCATCCTTGCAGGCCATTGGCTTGTCTTTGGCTTTGGTAATATCCTTATAGGTAATCAAGCCCACAAGACGGTTGTTCTTGTCTACAACGGGCAGTTTTTCTATCTTGTTTTCCTGAAGAATCTGTGCCGCAGCAACCAAATCAGTCTGCTGATGCGTAGTCACAAGATTCTCTTTTGTCATCACTTCGTCAATCTTTTTATCCATACGACGCTCAAAACGCAAGTCGCGATTGGTCACGATACCTACGAGTTTATTATCGTCATCGACTACAGGTATACCACCAATGTGGTAATCATGCATCAACTCAAGAGCATCCTTCACCGTACTTCCACGACGAATTGTCACAGGATCATAAATCATTCCGTTCTCAGCACGCTTTACAATTGCCACCTGATGTGCCTGTTCTTCTATCGACATATTCTTGTGGATAACGCCTATACCACCTTCACGGGCGATGGCGATAGCCATTGATGCCTCGGTGACTGTATCCATGGCAGCAGTCACAAAAGGAACATTCAAAGTGATGTTACGTGTGAACTTGGTTTTCAACTCTACCTCTTTAGGTAGTACTTCTGAGTAAGCAGGAATTAAGAGGACGTCATCAAAGGTAAGACCGTCCATTACAATTTTATCTGCAACAAATGATGACATATTGTAACTTTTAAAATTTATTGCGTGCAAATATAGCAATATTTTTCCATATTTACCACTGTTTTCATATATTTCTAAATCACATTAAAGCTATTTAACGTGGTAAAAGCGATGCCAAAGTACAGTCTTTATTTCGTCTTAAATCTGCTTTCACAGGCCAAATCAAAGGTCAGGTTTCGGCGTTTAGATAGATACCATCTTCTGCTATCCTCACCAAACGGTTTTTATATAGGTCTCCAAGTGCTTTTTTGAAAACTTTCTTGCTCACTTGAAACTGATGCTTGATATCCTCCGGGCTACTCTTATCGCCTAAAACACAATAGCCATTATTATTTTTAAGATATTGCAGCAGCACGGCAGAGAAGTCTTCCGCTGCTGCCATTCCTACAGGTTGCAGAGTCAGATCAAGCTTTCCGTCGGGACGCACATTGCTAACATAGGCTTTCATGCGGTCACCCGTATGTACATACTTATATATCTGATTTTGATAAATAAGCCCCGGATACTGGTTATTAACGATAGCTTTAAATCCCAAATCCGTCTTTTGCCAAATGAGAATATCCACTTCTTGATTACGCTTCAGTCCTGCCTTTGCTGCATCATCTTTCAAGAAACGCTCCACTTTCGCACTGGCCATAATGCGATAACTCTCTTCATCAATATGCACATACACCACATAACGGTCACCAATTTCCATGCGTTTCTTTTGTTCACGGAATGGACAGAAAAGATCTTTCGTCAGCCCCCAGTTCAGAAAAGCACCATATTCATTGACCCAGGAGCATTCTAAATACGCAAAATCTCCCACTTCAGCCAATGGCTTCTCCGTCGTAGCAATGGGGCGTTCCTCCTGGTCCAAATAGACAAAACACATAATCTCGTCGCCCGGCTTGGCACCTTCGGGAACATATTTCTGGGGCATCAGTATTTCTCCCTCACGCCCACCATCCATGTAAAGCCCAAAAATCTCGCCGAAGCCTTCGCGTCTTGCCACTTCCTTCACACGCAAAAGATTATACTCGCCCAATCTTATTTCGTTTGTCATAATCCCTTTTTATTTATTTTCCACAAAGATAATCATTTCCCTTTGATTGTCAATCATTTTGGCAGAACTTTGAAAATCAAAATTCAGAAATTGACATCCAAGATCTAACTTCTTGGGAACAAGACAGCTGACACCAACTGAAAAAGCGCATGGTTTTGTATATCCCAAAGGATATAAAAACTTTGGAAATAACAAGAACTATCCCCACTAAATTCTGAGCGAATCTTAAAAAGAATAGTAATATTTACACAATCAACATACCACATGCTTTGTCTTTCTTTTCAGTATCTATACAAAAGAATGACAAAGCAAGTTCTGTTGTTGTCATGATTTGGCTGAAATAACCAAGGAAAATCTTAGCAGTTCTCCTGTCATGGGCAACATGAGGAGAACGTGGAGATGCTATATGAAACTGTCATTATTGTGACCACACTCGACGAGAAATTGCTATAAGCCCCGCCGAGTGGATGCTTTCTTTAGGAATATCGTAGGATCATGCCCGGACGAACGCGTGAAGTAGCGCTCAAATGGTTGAGACTACAGATCTTCTCAACCGTCACACCACGCATCTTGGCAATTGAAGCAAGGGTTTCTCCTGCCTTGACTTTATGATAGAGAAGGTCTCCGTTGTCAGCCGATTGCTTATTCTTGTAGCTGCCAAGTTCGCCATTCTGAACAAGATCACGCGTGTAACCGCCGTTTCCAATCTTGCCTCTCAGACGTGTTGCTTCGGCAGAAAGTTCATCGTAAGTATTGACATTATAGATAAAGTAGTCGCCCGTGACATCCTGATTACGGAAGTCAAACATCAGTGCGGGATTGAGTGCAACACCGCAGAGACGGGTTTCGAAGTGGAGATGTGAGCCAGTACTCCGGCCTGTATTACCGCCTAAACCGATGATTTCGCCTGCACGTACGACTTGATTTTCAGTGACAAGCTGTTCTGAAAGGTGTCCATAGATGGTTTCAAGTCCGTTTGGATGGCGGATAACAATATATTTTCCGTAGCCTCCAGCCTCATATCTTACGATGCGAACCTTACCACTAAAAGCCGCACGGATAGTGTCGCCGATATAAACTTTGATATCTAATCCCTTGTGTTGACGCCCCCATCGACTGCCGAAATTACTCGTAACGACGCGGCTGTTGGTAGGCATGCAGAAGTGACGGAGGTCAATTTTGAAGGTGTCGGGCATCTCTGTGCGACGATGTGCATAGCGATTGTCCCAGTCATTATAGAGACTTACTGCCGGAGATTGTTCCTGTTCGCGTTCGATAATGCTGCGAAGTACGAGTGTATCTACGGCTTTCATCTTGCGATCAACAGGTGCTTGACGTGCTAAGAGGTCTTGAGCTTGCACAGAAGTAGGTAAAACTGTCAATGCAAACAATAATGCTATTGTAAATCTTCTAATTCTTTTTCTTAAACTCATAATTTGGTTCTTAGGTTCGAATAAAATTCAGATTGATTAATGAAACAATCCAAAATCATCAAACAATGAATGGATAAAAGTCCACCATTTGTAGTCAAAAGCGTTACAAAGATATGAAAAAAAGCATCACAATGTATGTCTGTTAACGTATTTTGTTACATTTTAATGGTATTATTTTAATGACAGAACATGATGTAATCTATCTGTTTATAGGGGATTTCAAGATATTGCAGCCCAATTGATATTAGTTTTTCTTAACTCTTTCAAGTGTGTCCAGAGCAGCTGATATTCAGTCTTTTCGCATGTAGGATCATTGTCGATAATCTTCTTGGCCTCGTCACGTGCAAGCTGAACCAACTGTCCATCGCGTGCAATGTCTGCTATCTTAAGGTCGAAAGCAATGCCACTTTGCTGCGTTCCTTCAAGATCTCCGGGGCCACGTAGCTTGAGATCGGCTTCTGCAATGCGGAAACCATCGTTGGTATCGCACATGATATCAATGCGTTTGCGGGTTTCTTCGCTGAGTTTATAGCCTGTAACGAGGATGCAATATGATTGTTTTGCACCGCGACCTACACGTCCTCGCAGCTGATGGAGCTGTGAAAGGCCGAAGCGTTGGGCATCAAGTATGACCATAACAGAGGCATTTGGCACGTTAACACCTACCTCTATGACGGTTGTGGCAACAAGAATTTGAGTTTCACCGCTGACGAAACGTCGCATTTCCTCTTCCTTCTCAGCCGGTTTCATCTTGCCATGTACCTTGCTGATGCGGAACTCCGGGAAGATTTCAAGCAGCGACTCGTAACCCTTTTCAAGGTCTTTGAGGTCGTTTTTCTCATTTTCTTTAATCAGTGGAAACACGATATAGACTTGCCGTCCCTGCCGGATTTGCTGGCGAATGCCGTTGTAGAGGCTGGTCATCTGATTGTCGAACTTGTGTATGGTCTGTATGGGCTTTCGGCCAGGAGGCAGTTCATCAATGACACTCACGTCGAGATCGCCGTAGATAGTCATAGCCAATGTGCGCGGAATTGGCGTTGCTGTCATCACCAATATATGTGGTGGGGTTTCGCTTTTTGCCCATAATCGGGCGCGCTGGGCCACTCCGAAGCGATGCTGTTCGTCAACAACGGCCAGACCGAGTCGGGCAAACTGCACGGTATCTTCAATCACAGCATGTGTTCCAACGAGTATTTTTACATCGCCGACAGCTAAAGCTTCGAGTACTTGTTTGCGTCGTTTGCCTTTTACAATACCTGTGAGCAGTTCCACACGAACGTCTATTCCTTTCAGAAACTCTTTGATTGTAGCGTAGTGTTGCTCGGCCAATATCTCGGTTGGTGCCATGATGCAGGCTTGAAAACCATTGTCAATGGCTATCAACATGGTCATTAAGGCCACGAGAGTCTTGCCTGATCCCACATCACCCTGCAGCAAACGGTTCATCTGTTTGCCGCTTGCCATGTCGTTACGTATCTCATGCATGACGCGTTTCTGTGCCCCGGTGAGTTCAAAAGTGAGATTGTTATGATAGAAACCATTAAAGTTTTGCCCCACGTGTTGGAACACATAACCGCGGTATTTGCGTCGATGATCGCTGGCATAGCGCAGGATGTTGAGCTGCACATAAAACAGTTCTTCGAACTTCAGACGCACTTGTGCACGCTGGAGTTCGTCGAGTGATTTCGGATAATGTATGCCGTGGAAAGCTGCCTCGCGTGATATAAAATAGTGAGGGCGCAGGATAAAGGGTGGAAGTGTTTCTGAAATAGAACCTTCGGGAAGTCGACTGATAAGCGTTTTCGTTAGTTTTTCAATGGCACGGCTCGTCATTCCGTTGTTTTTCATCTTCTCAGTTGTGGAGTAATAGGGCTGCATGCCCATCTCATTGAGCTGCAAATCGGCGGCTTTTTCGATTTCAGGATGAGCGAATTGATAGCGTCCTCCATAGATTGTTGGCTTGCCGAAGACTATGTATTCGGTATTAAGCGTGTAGGTTTTATAGATATATTGCGCCCCACGAAACCACACTAAGTCGACCACTCCGTGCCCATCGGTGAAGTGAGCAACAATGCGTTTCTTCCTCGCTCCATTTGAGAACTCCTCGAAACTGAGTAGCTTTCCCTTGATTTGAACAAAGGGCATGGTGCCGTTAAGCTCGTCGATAGCATATACCTTGCTGCGATCGACGTATTTATAAGGGTAGTATTCCAGCAGATCACGCCATGTCTGGACATTGAGTTCCTTGCTCAATATCTCTTTACGCTTAGGCCCAACGCCTGGCAGATACATGATATCCTGATCGAGAATGCTGGTCATTAAAGAAGTGTTTCAGCGATTTTGAGATCAAAGGGAGTGGTGAGTTTGATGTTTTCTCGATTGCCTTCAACCATTGAAACCTGGCAACCAAGACTCTCTACTACAGAGGCGTCGTCGGTAAAACTATCTTGATAAGGCTGGTTGAAAGCGCGTTTCAAGAGCGAAATATCAAAGACCTGCGGCGTTTGTACTATGCGATAATCAGAACGTTGCACATTGCGGCCTCCACCATGAGCATCAATATAGCGGATAGTATCGGTCACAGGAAGCACGGGAATGGCGGCATATTCTTCGCGAGCTGTTTCAAAACATTCTTTAATCACGCTCACAGAAACAAATGGGCGCACGCCATCATGGATGCCAACTACGCCCTCGGCATCGTCGGGAATGGCTGCAAGACCATTCTTTGATGAGTCGAAACGTGTTTCTCCTCCATTTACAATGGCATGTGGAATATTAAAGTTGTATTCCTTACAAAGGGCTTTCCAGTAGTCCTGCTGATGCTTAGGGAGCACAAGAATAATATTCAATGCAGTATCATATTCATGAAAACGCTCAATGGTACGCATGAGAACGGGTATCCCCCCCACAGGAATGAACTGCTTGGGAATATCAGTTCCCATGCGCATTCCCTTGCCTCCGGCTACGATAATGATATAGTCCATGCAGTTTATCGAGTCATCAGATGAGTGAACTGCATCTTTGTTTCAAGGTCTTTTACGGCATCTTCGCCAATGAAATAACTCAAAATCTTATAGGCATAAGGCAGAGTAGCCGCCGGCCCTTCACCCGTAATGACGTTTCCATCCTCTTGAATGAGTTCGCCGGTATAGGTTGTTGATGCGTTGAAATATTGCTCAAAGCCTGGGCTGCAGGTAGCTTTCTTGCCGTCAAGAATTCCACATGAAGCCAAAACCATAGGCGCAGCACAGATTGCTCCGACACGTTTTCCGGCTTCAAATTGCTTTTTTAACGCCGCTTTCACACCCTCGTGAGCATTCAGATTGGTAGACCCAGGCATGCCACCCGGCAGTAAGAGGATATCTGCATCATTGAAATCAGCTACATCTTCAAACTTCAAATCAGCCTTGACCGTTACACCATGCGAGGTTTCTACAAACTCACTCCCCGTTATACTGACGGTTTTGATGTCGACTCCACCCCTGCGAAGGATGTCAACGGGAGCCAAACCTTCGATTTCCTCAAAGCCGTTTGCTAAAAATTCATACACATTTGCCATAGTCATTCAATATTTTTCGTTATATTTGCAAATATAATAAGAAATATTGAAACTACAAAAACAAAACATGTCTGAACATAAACTGGTATTTGCAATCTATGGGAATGCGTACAAACGGCAAGCAATTTTACCCTTCATAGAACGTGCAGTAGCCTATCTCGAAAGTCATCATGCAACGCCTTTGGTCGAACCTGAGAATATCGAAGGGGTCGACTATGTGATTTCCATGGGTGGAGACGGCACGTTTCTTGAAGCTGCCAACAAGGTTGGTGACCGTGAAATTCCCATCTTAGGTGTCAACATGGGACGCCTCGGTTTCCTTGCCGATGTGTTGCCAAGTGAAATAGAAACAACCCTCGACCATGTGCTTCGGGGCGATCATATCATAGAGGACCACACGGTTATCAAGCTTGAAACCAACGGCGAAACCGTTGAATGCAATCCTTTTGCACTGAATGATATTGCCGTGTTGAAGCGAGACAGTGCCTCAATGATAAGCATCAGAGCCTATGTGAACGGTGACTTCTTGGTGAATTATCAGGCAGACGGACTCATCATTGCTACGCCGACGGGCAGCACAGCCTACAGTTTGTCTAACGGAGGCCCTATCATTGTGCCCCAAAGTGGCAGTCTTTGCATCACTCCTGTGGCTCCCCACAGCCTGAATATCCGTCCGATTGTCATCAATGATACCAGTGTTATAGAACTCGAAGTGTGCTCACGGTCTCATAATTTTCTTGTAGCTGTTGACGGACGAAGCATGAAAATGGCTGAAGAAACACGTCTCACCATCCGCAAGGCACCTTATACTATCAAACTTATCAAATTGAAATCTCAGCGTTATTTCTCCACTTTGCACGAAAAACTCATGTGGGGTGCTGACACACGACAACGATGAACTGCAAGACATTATTAAAGATTCCGAAGTTCAAATACGATGCACGGACATTGCTTAAATGGCTTTGGAATGCGTGGAGAGGCAATCAGTTGCAGGCTGTTCTCAATGCTTCTATCGGTCTTCTGTCGGTAGGTGTGAGCCTCGGTCACGTATGGGCGATGAAGCGGGCCATTGATGTGGCCTCGGGAACAGTGGAAGGTAACCTCTATTGGGCAGTCGGAGTAATGGCCGTTCTGATACTACTCGACTTTGCATTGAATATTGCAGGCACATGGGTTCGCAACATCTTAGGCATCAAGGCACAGAACCGTATGCAGCAACGCATGCTCGATCGGCTGCTGAGAGCAGAGTGGAAAGGGCGCAATCATCATCATTCTGCCGACATTCTCAACCGACTTGAGTTTGATGTCAACAACGTTGTGAACTTCTTAACCGAGACAATTCCAAGCACACTCTCCGTATTAGCCATGTTCATAGGCGCCTTTCTCTATCTCTTTTCAATGGACAAGGTGCTGGCTGTCATAGTGATTGGCATCTTCCCTATGTTCTTGGCAGTGAGTAAAATCTATGTAGGACAGATGCGACATCTTACCCGTCAGGTGCGCGACAGCGACAGTAAGGTGCAGAGTGTGCTGCAGGAAACGATACAACATCGCATGCTTATCAAGACATTAGAGAGCGACAGCGCCATGGTTGAACGGTTAGGCAACACGCAGAGCGAACTTCGTCATCGCGTTGTCCGCCGCACAAAGTTCAGCGTTTTCAGCAATATAGTGGTCAATTTCGGCTTTGCTTTCGGCTATTTGGTGGCCTTTTTATGGGCTGCCATACGCATGTCGGCCCATACATTGAGCTTCGGTGGCATGACAGCTTTCCTGCAATTGGTCAACAGAATACAAGGACCTGCGCGCAACCTGACAAAACTCGTGCCCGCTTTCGTAAGTGTTTTCACGGCAGCCGAACGCTTGATGGAACTTGAAGAAGACCCACTTGAAGAACAAGGTACACCTATTTATATAAAGGCCCCCTGCGGAATACGACTTCAAAACGTAGGTTACGCCTATGAAGATGGTGGCGGAGACAAGGTCATAGACGGGCTTTCGTTCGACTTCAAACCGGGCAGTTGCACGGCCATTCTCGGTGAAACAGGAGCTGGGAAAACAACACTTGTGCGCATGATTTTGGCCTTGGTGCAGCCTCAAGACGGCAAGATTGAGATTTATCATGGCAGCACCCACCAGGCATTGTCACCCCTTCACCGCTGCAATTTCGTTTATGTTCCCCAGGGAAATACGCTCATGAGCGGCACCATACGCGAGAACCTGCGCCTTGGAAAGCTTGATGCCACCGATGAGGAGATGCTCCATGCCCTGCATGTCAGCTGTGCCGACTTCGTCAACGACCTGCCCGACGGTCTCAATACGCTCTGTTCTGAACAGGGAGGAGGCCTCAGTGAGGGGCAGGCTCAACGCATAGCAATAGCCCGAAGCCTGCTGCGTGACCGTTCAGTGATGCTGTTCGACGAGGCAACGAGCGCGCTCGACCCCGACACCGAACGCCAACTGCTGAACAACATCCTTTCTGCTCACGACAAAACAATTATCTTCATCACCCACCGTCCGGCTGTGATTGACTATTGCGATCAAACATTAAAGCTTGAAAAAATATAGCCAACAGGAAAGAAAAACCATTACATGATGCAACTATATGACGGTTATCTGCGTCTAAGCAATATATGATTCATCTCAAAGACATAAACAAAACCTACCAAGGGGCACAGCCTTTGCACGTTCTCAAAGGCATAAACCTCGACATAGAAGAGGGAGAATTCGTCTCCATCATGGGCGCTTCAGGCTCTGGAAAGTCCACTCTTCTGAATATTCTCGGTATACTTGACAACTACGACAGTGGCGAATACGTGCTTGGCGACACGCTCATCAAAGACCTTTCTGAGTCGCGTGCCGCCGAATACCGCAACAAGATGATTGGATTTATCTTTCAAAGTTTCAATCTGATTGGCTTCAAGACGGCCGTCGAAAACGTCGAGCTGCCACTCTTCTATCAGGGAGTCAGCCGTCGGAAAAGGCATCAATTGGCCCTCGACTATCTTGACAAGCTGGGCCTTCTGCCTTGGGCCGACCACTATCCCAACGAGATGTCGGGCGGACAGAAGCAGCGTGTAGCCATTGCCCGCGCCTTGATCACGCAGCCACGCATTATCCTTGCCGACGAACCTACGGGCGCCTTGGACAGCAAAACCTCGGTCGAAGTGATGCAACTCTTGAAGCAACTCAATGCCGAAGAGCACAAAACGATTGTCGTGGTGACGCATGAAAGCGGCGTGGCTAACGAGACCAACAAGATTGTTCACATTAAAGATGGCATCATAGGTAAGATAGAAAACAACTTCGATCACCACGCTTCGCCATTCGGCATAGACGGAGTGATGAAGTAGTTACTAACGCATTGAACATCAACATGATACAAAACAGCTTCTGACTTGCGTCAAATCATCGTGCAAACTGCGTCAAGTTATGTGCTGATTTGAGTCAAGTTACACGATGATTTGAGTCAAGTTGCAAACGCAGTTGACGCATCTTGCAAACAGTCTTGACAGAACAGAAGAAACAATGTAAACCAAAGAGTGAAGTAATGAGAGACATTTTTGCTGAAATATGGGCTACAGCTAAGCGCAATAAACTGCGTACCGGGCTTACGGGCTTTGCCGTTGCGTGGGGCATCTTCATGCTGATTTTCCTCCTTGGAGCAGGAAATGGACTCATCAATGCCACCGAACAGAACAGCGGACGCTTTATGGCTAACTCCATGGAAGTGTTTGGTGGGCAGACTTCCAAAGAGTATCAGGGACTGAAAGAGGGGCGTGAGATTACGCTAAATGATAAGGATTTTTCAACGACAACCGAGAAATTCTCTGCAAATGTCGATGATATGGGGGCTGTGGCAGAGCAGAACAATGTCACGATTTCATTGGGAGAGAACTACACGAATACGATACTTTCGGGAGTCTATCCCAATGAAAAGGACATCAACAAGATAGAGATGCGCTACGGGCGGTTCGTTAACCAGATTGACAATCAGCAGTCAAGAAAGGTGCTTGTCATTAATGATGAGCAGGCCCGTGAACTCACTTCGGGAGACATTCGGGGACTTATTGGCCGGTATGTCAACGTGGGTTCGTTCAGTTTTGAGATTGTCGGCATCTGTAAAAAAGACGATTCGGGGCGCAATGCACGGGCATTTTCGGCTTTCAGCACTGTGCGCACAATATATAATAAAGGTGATAAGGCCGACGAGTTTCATTTCTCTTTCCATGGCTTGAAAACCGAACAGGACAATGAAGCCTTTGAGAAAGACTATCGGGAAAGCCTGAACCGCAACCACAGAGCAGCCCCCGACGACGAGGATGCGATATGGATTTGGAACCGATTTACACAGGCCATGCAGATGGAAACGGGTATGGGCATCATCCGAACTGCCCTTTGGATAATCGGCATCTTTACCTTGTTGAGTGGCATAGTGGGTGTTTCTAACATCATGCTCATTACTGTTAAGGAGCGAACTCGCGAGTTTGGAATTCGCAAGGCCATAGGAGCCAAGCCGTGGGCCATACTTAAACTCATCATCATTGAAAGTGTCATCATTACCACGTTCTTTGGTTATGTGGGGATGATTTTGGGCATTGCAGCCAATGAATACATGGATGCAACGATTGGACATATGCAGGTTGACGCCGGCGTTTTTAAGGCAATGATGTTCGTAAACCCTACAGTCGGACTTGATGTCTGCATAGAAGCCACCCTCGTTATGGTCATTGCAGGTACGCTTGCAGGCTTGATTCCGGCTAAGAAAGCAGCAAAAATCAGACCGATTGAGGCGTTGAGGGCAGAGTAGTGAAGCCTCCTCTGAAGCCTCCCCCGGCCCCTCCGAAAGGAGGGGAGACTGAATTTACGGGAGTTTCAAGGACATTTCGTCATGGAAAAGAAAACAGTTCAGAGAGAAGATGTAGAGATATAGACGAATAAAATGCATAAATGGACGACAAATATATACTCATTCTGCATGCTTGTTGTTTGCAATGCGTGCGGTCTCCCCTCCTTTCGGAGGGGTCAGGGGGAGGCTTTTCCTTTGGGTTGGGACTGGGTTGTAGCTTATTATTTAGCTTATGAGAATAGACATTGACACCTATAAAGAAATCTTAGACACGCTGACTCGCAACAAGAGTCGGTCGTTCCTGACAGGCTTCGGCGTGTTTTGGGGCGTGTTCATGCTCGTTGGATTAATGGGCGGAGGCAATGGACTGAAAGAACTTCTCTCCAAGAATTTCGAAGGCTTTGCCACCAATTCGGCCATTATTTTCGCTCAGAACACGACGAAACCTTATGCCGGTTACCGTAAGGGACGACAGTGGATGATGGAGTATAAGGATGTAGAAAGGCTTAAAGCACAAGTGCCCGAACTTGATATAGTGTCGCCAATGCTGGGCGGATTTGGCAATAACATTGTCTTTGGTGATAAGAAAACATCATGCCATGTGAAAGGAGTACTGCCTGAATATGCCAAGGTCGAGACCCCGAAACTGCGTTATGGCCGTTTCCTTAACAGCATGGATATGCAGCAACATCGTAAGGTTTGCGTGATAGGAAAGAAGCTTTATAAGTCGCTTTTCCCCAGAGGTGGCGACCCATGCGGACAGTTGGTGCGTGTAGATTCCATTTATTATAATGTTGTTGGTGTCGACTATGGAAGTAGTAATATGAGTATCAATGGCAGTTCAGAAGAAAGTGTCATCATTCCCATTACCCTTATGCAGCAGGCCTATAACTATGGAAATGACGTGCATCTCATCTGTGTTACGGGACAACCTGGAGTCACCATGAGCAGCATTTCACAGAAGATGCGCAGCGTGATTGCCCGTGCTCATCAGATAGATCCTACAGATGAAAAGGCGATAACCGTGTTCAATAGCGAGGTAATGTTCGGCATGGTAGACAGTCTTTTCAGCGGAGTGAACTTCCTGATATGGCTTGTTGGCATCGGAACCTTATTGGCGGGAGCCATCGGAGTGTCTAACATCATGATGGTAACTGTGAGGGAACGCACCACCGAAATAGGCATCCGGCGCGCAATAGGAGCGACACCTAAGAACATATTAAGCCAGATTATCAGCGAGAGTATCATTCTTACTGCGGTCGCAGGTATGAGTGGAATCCTCTTTGCGGTTATCATATTGCAACTCGCCGAGCTTGCAAACACAACTGATGGCATCGTGAACTCGCATTTCCAAATCGGTTTCTGGACGGCCATAGGTGCCGTGGCTTTGTTGAGTGTTTTAGGCATCTTGGCCGGTCTTGCGCCTGCAGCGAGGGCCATGTCTATAAAGCCTGTCGATGCAATGAGGGACGAGTAAGTACCCATCCCCAGCCCCTCCCCAAGGGAGGGGAGCCCGAACTTGCAGTGAATTTCATGCAAATGGTAAGATAGAGAAATGTTTATAACGAGATAATTAAATACAAACAATAACGAATAATAAATCCCCGTGGCGGTGCAGCTCCCTTCCCTTTGGGAAGGGTTGGGGTTAGGTTTATGAAGAAGTACATTAAGTTTATCATTGCAGCTATTATTGCTTTGATCTTCATTGGAACCTTTGTGTTCCTTTGGATGAAGTCACGCCCCCAGTCAATTGTTTATGAAGAGTTCATGCCTAAAGTCATGGACCTGAAGAAGACAACGGTAGTGACGGGGAAGATTGAGCCGAGAAACGAGGTGAATGTAAAGCCACAGATCAGTGGAATCATTACCGAAATCACGAAAGAAGCAGGACAAACCATACAGGCTGGGGAGATTATAGCCAAGATAAAGGTTATCCCTGACATGCAACAGCTTAGTTCTGCAGAGGCCAGAGTACGTTTGGCAGAGGTCAATGTGAAGCAGGCAACGGTGGATTATCAGCGTGAAAAGGTGCTTTTCGACAAGGGATTGGTCAGTGCCGACGAATATGATAAGGTGCGACAGACAATGCGTCAGGCCCAGGAGGAAGCGCGGGCGGCCAACGATAACCTTGAAGTGGTGCGCGACGGTGTGTCGAAAAGCAATGCCAGCACAAGCTCCACGCTCATTCGTTCAACCGTAAGTGGGTTGATACTTGACATTCCCGTGAAGGTAGGTAACACCGTAATCCTGAGTAATACGTTTAATGACGGTACGACGATTGCTACAGTTGCCAACATGAACGACTTGATTTTCCGTGGTAATATTGATGAAACCGAAGTGGGAAGTCTCGTCACAGGAATGTCTATGAAGATAACCATTGGGGCGCTTCAGAACGAGAAACTGCAGGCAAGATTGGAGTATATATCGCCTAAAGCCGTAGAAAACAATGGCGCAAATCAGTTTGAACTCAAGGCTGCCATTACGGGATTGGGCCGCACACAGCTTCGTTCGGGCTACAGTGCCAATGCTGAAATCGTGCTTGCTCAAGCCAACCAAGTGCTCACTGTGCCTGAAAGTGCGATTGAGTTTGAGGGTAATAACACCTATGTTTATATCGTTAAAGGCAGCGGAGAACAACAAACTTTCGAGCGTCGACGCGTAGTAACAGGCCTCAGTGACGGCATAAACATAGAGATAAAAAGTGGACTGAGCAAGAAAGATAAGGTGCGTGGTCCGCAGAAAATAGCGGAGGAGGAGAAGTAGGTCTTGTTGTTTTTGTGATGTTTTGCGTCATTTCATGTTGTAATCTCATTCACTTTACCTCGCAATCTGCGTCATATTAGCGTGTCATCTGACGCAAATTACACGTTCATTTGACGCAAGTGAGAAAGTAAGTTGTGGGAGGAGGCATGAGAAACAGACTTTATTCCAAAACCGACTCCATGACTCTGTTGGCATTGTCGATGCGTTCCTGTGTCGGCGGTTCAATGCCTTTGAGTGGATAGTCAATGTGAAGTTCTTCGTATTTATACGTGCCTAATGTGTGATAGGGCAAGATATCAATGCGTTCAACGTTGTGTAAAGTCTTGAGAAACGCGGCAAGTTCGTGCAGATAAGCATCGTTGTCGGTGAGATTGGGGATAAGAACATGACGTATCCAGACAGGCTTTTGAATGTCTGAAAGATAGCGGGCGCAGTCAAGAATGTTGCTGTTGGAGAACTTGGTCAGCTTGCGATGTTCGTCCTCTCGAATGTGTTTGATGTCGAGGAGCACGGTATCTGTGACCTTCATCAGCCGTTCAAACTTCGCAAACCACGTGCCCTTGCGTGTAAAAGGCTGTGCCGATGTGTCAAGACAAGTGTTGATGCTGCGTGCATGGGCTTTCTCGAAGAGTTCTATGAGAAAGTCTATTTGCAGCAAAGCTTCACCTCCACTGACCGTGATTCCACCTTTCTCGCCCCAATAAGAGCGGTATTTCTCGGCCTGATCCAATAGTTCGTCGGCCGTCATTGGCTTTGTCTTATCTTGCTTCCAAGTGTCGGGATTGTGGCAAAACAAGCATCGCATGGGGCAGCCTTGTAGGAAAATGAGAAACCGAATGCCTGGTCCGTCGACCGATCCAAAGCTTTCTATGGAGTGAACATAGCCCACTTTCTCCTGCTTCTCGCTTGCTGAGGCTGTATCTTGTGCGTTATTCTTGTTCATCATTCAGCAATGTTTGTACCGTAATTTGTATAAATGCCCCCTGTCACTCCCTGCAAACAGAAAGGACAGAGGGCGCATATGATTACCCTATTGAATAGGTCTTGTTTACAATCTGCCGTGTGCCTGGCGTGCAATCACGTCGAGTTGCTGCTCGCGAGTGAGGTCGATGAACTTCACTGCATAGCCACTTACGCGGATAGTAAAGTTCTGGTATTCCTCCTTTTCGGGGTGTTCCATAGCGTCTTTCAATTTATCAACGCCGAAAACATTAACGTTCAAGTGGTGTGCCCCCTGGTTGAAATAGCCGTCCATCACGCCAACCAATGTGCGTGAACGCTCCTCATCGTCATGTCCCAAGGCCTCGGGCGAGATGGTTTGCGTGTTCGAAATGCCATCGAGTGCATATTCGTAAGGCAGTTTTGCCACCGAGTTGAGCGACGCCAAAAGGCCATTTTGCTCGGCACCATACGACGGATTAGCCCCCGGAGCCAATGGAGTTTCGGCACGACGGCCGTCAGGCATGTTGCCCGTATACTTGCCATAAACCACGTTTGAGGTAATGGTTAGAATACTTGTTGTGGGTTCTGAGTTGCGATAGGTATGGTACTTGCGAATCTTGTTCATGAAGGTTTTGAGCAGCCATACAGCGATTTCGTCAGCTCGTTCGTCGTCGTTGCCATAGTGTGGGAAGTCACCTTCGGTCTTATAGTCCTTGGCAAAGCCCGTTTCATCGCGTATAACATGCACCTTGGCATACTTGATTGCACTGATAGAATCAACCACATGGCTGAAGCCTGCAATACCCGTTGCGAACGTACGACGCACATCTGTGTCGATAAGAGCCATTTCGGCAGCCTCATAGAAGTATTTATCGTGCATGTAATGGATAAGGTTCAATGTCTTCACATAGATGCCCGCAAGCCAGTCAAGCATATCATTAAAGCGTGGCATGAACTCTTCATAAGTAATCACATCGGCTGTAATGGGGCGATAAGCCGGGCCTACCTGCTCGCGAGTGCGACCGTCGACACCGCCGTTAATGGCATAGAGCATCGCCTTGGCAAGGTTGGCACGCGCTCCGAAGAACTGCATTTCCTTACCTGTCTGCGTAGCACTGACACAGCAACATATCGAATAGTCATCACCCCAAATCGGTCGCATCACATCGTCATTTTCATACTGAATGGAACTTGTTGTTACCGAAATCTTGGCTGCATAGTGGCGGAAACCTTCAGGAAGTCGGCTGCTGTAGAGCACCGTGAGATTGGGTTCGGGCGATGGTCCCATGTTTTCGAGGGTGTGAAGGAAGCGGAAATCATTCTTCGTTACCATTGAACGGCCGTCTATTCCCATACCTGCCACTTCGAGAGTTGCCCATACCGGGTCTCCGGAAAACAGCTGATTGTAGGACGGAATACGTGCAAACTTCACCATTCTGAACTTCATTACGAGATGATCGATTAGTTCTTGCGCCTCTTCTTCAGTCAGTTTACCTTCCCGAATGTCTCGTTCGATGTATATATCAAGGAAAGTTGAGATGCGACCTACCGACATTGCCGCCCCATTTTGAGTCTTGACAGCGCCAAGATAACCGAAGTAAAGCCATTGAACGGCTTGACATGCGTCGTCAGCAGGCTGAGAAATGTCGAAACCATAAAGGGAAGCCATCTCCTTTAAGCCTTGTAATGCACGGATTTGCATGGCTACTTCTTCGCGCAGACGAATGACTTCGTCTATCATTTCGCGGTCGCCCATGTTCTCTAAGTCACGCTTTTTCTCTGCAATCAGATAGTCAATGCCATACAAGGCCACGCGACGATAGTCGCCGACAATGCGTCCTCGGCCGTAAGTATCAGGCAAACCGGTCAGAATATGATTATGACGCACGTGCTTCATCTCGGCAGTATAGGCATCAAAGACACCGTCGTTGTGGGTCTTTACATAGCGGGTGAAGATGTTGTGCAACTTCTCTGAGGGCTGATAACCATAGGTAGTGCAGGCTTGTTCGGCCATTTTGATACCGCCATATGGCATGAAAGCACGCTTCAACGGCTTGTCGGTTTGCAGACCAACAACGCGCTCCAACGCTTTTGTTGACTCGTCAATATAGCCTGGGCCGTATGCCGTGAGACCGGAAACTACCTCTGTCTCCATGTCGAGTACGCCGCCTTTGGCTCGTTCCTCCTTTTGAAGTGCGCGCAGTTTCTGCCATAATGTCTCCGTACTATGGGTCGGTCCTGCCAAGAAAGACTCATCTCCTTCATAGCTGGTGTAGTTGTTCTGAATGAAATCCCGTAGGTTAACTTCAGATTGCCACTTGTTTCCTTTGAAACCTCTCCATTCTTTTCTCATCATTGAATTACGTTTTTTTGAGTTGTGAAAACTAAATATAACGGCGTCTGTATAGCCATGAAGCAAGACAGAACGCCGTTCCTCCTTTCATAATTTCTTTATCCTCGGATCATCGTTATCATCATCTTGAAGCGCTCAACAGCCTTTACGGAATGATGAGCACCGCTCGGAATGATGAAAGTTTCACCAGCTTTGATGTCGAAAGTCTGTCCTTCAACGGTCAATTGCATGACACCATCGATGACTTGTATCAGTGCATCAAAGGGTGCAGTGTGCTCAGAAAGCCCCTGTCCTGCATCAAAACTGAACACTGTTACACTGCCGGCATTGCTGTGAATGAACTCTTTGCTGACAACTCCTCCGTCTGTATATTCGATAACTTCTGTTGCCTTGAATACTTCTCCTTTTTCAATTGTAGCCATAATTTATTTGTTTTAAGTCATAAGAGAGCTGTATAACCGACCTCTTTGAAGTCATTCTCTCTTTTCTGATATCGTTGCAGCAATAACAATGCCGAGTCCTTAAATGGTAACAAATGTGCCGACATGCAAGAACGATTGTCTTGAAACTATTTTTGTACAAGGGCAAGATGCCTCGTCTCTCCTAAGCAACTAAAAGTCGGCATGACACTCAAAGTGCATTCTTTTGCCTGTACCAGGATGCACAAACGACAGCTCTTCGGCATGAAGATAAAGCCTTTCAGCCCGCGTTCCATAGAGTTCATCACCCTTTATGGGGTTATTGAGTCCGTCAGCATGGGCACAATGCATGCGCAGTTGATGCGTGCGACCTGTCAATGGGTAGAGATTCATGCGGTTTTCTCCTGTCTGCTGATAGTTGGTTACAGCTTTCCTGCCGTGCACAGCATCGACAATTTGGCGTGGCCTGTCATGCAAATCAGGGCGCAGGGGCAGGCTGATCTGTCCTGAACGAGCGCCATGATGTGGGCGAGAGAGTAAGGCAACATAGCGTTTCTGCACGCTATGTTCCTCAAACTGACGCTGCAAATCAATATAGGATTTGAGGTTGAGTGCCACGACGAGCAAGCCACTTGTGGCCATGTCGAGACGGTGGACAATCATCGGCCCTGTAGCTTCGGGATGACGTTGGCGCACGAGTGAGCGCACATTCTCACGCTGACTCTTCCCCGGAACGCTCAACATGCCCGCGGGTTTACATACAACTGCGATGTCCTTATCCTCGTAAATCCATTCCAACGCCTGTTGACTGGCGCGCTCCAATGGGTTTTCTTCGATGTCGATATTGCGCAACATCCATTTTAGAATGGGTTTACATTTGCCGTTGCATGCAGGATAGAACTGCAGATGATGACGTATTTCATCGCGCGGATTCGCACCCCACCAGAACATAGCCATGCTGACAGGCTGCATCTGATGGCTGAAAGCATATTGCAACAGCTTGGGTTCGCAGCATTCACCACTGCCTGCCGGAGGCGTCATAGGACTGAAGATGCGGAGCAAGTCCTGCTGATTGCCATGGCTGTCGAACATCACAAAGTGACTGAACAACCACTTTTGCAGCGCATCACTCTGCTGATGCCGTTGCGTTTTCAATGCCTTTATTTCGGTTTCTATCTTGTCAACAATTGCTTTCTTGTCGGCAATTTGAAGTGCCAGATGCTGTTTCATGCGATGCAATTCGGCTTTCAGAAACTGCGAACGGCGTATCATGTCGGGTGTCAACTCCTTGGGACGGCCTTCCTTTTCGCGTTTGACAGCGGCCTTGAAAGCCGCAATTTCCTTTTCCGCCTCATGCACAATATCGTGCCATTCCCGTCTTGTCTTTCGAAGTTCAGCACTGTTTTCAAGCGTGTCAATACGCTCGTTGAGTGCCGATATGCCTGCCTCATGCTGCTTGAAATAGCCATTTAGTTGCAGATAATCAAACACTGCAGGCACAAAATCGGGCCAATCGCTGCGTCCACAGATCTGTCCACTGTAGCCTGCAAGATAGCCGAGGTCTCCTTTCCACCTGACAATGAGCACGCCAAACATCTTTCCTTGGTCTACTTCGGCTTTGAAGTCGGGCGTGGCTTCTGCTATCAGGCATTGCACTTCGTTTGCAGCTGTGCGGCATAGTACATCAGGTTCATAGTAGAACGGATTGTTCATGCGGACAGGAATGTCGGCAGTTGCGGCTGAAAGTGGGTGGAATATCATTTCAATCTGCTGCGGTCAATGATTTCAATCGTTTTCCCATCCACTCGAATAACACCCTCTTTCTCGAATTCATTGAGTACTCTCAGAAGCGAAAACTTCTGTATTCCAAACGAATCGGCTATCTCCTGACGACTTCGGGAAAGGTGAATGGTATCGGAATTCTGCTCCCCTGCGCGTTCAAGAAGCAGGTAGGCAACCTTTTCCCTGACGGTGAAAAGACTCAAAACTTTCATCTTATGAGTCAGGAAAACATCGATATTGGAGAGTGTTCGGATATAGTTCATGCGGATATCCTCGTCTCTGTCAATCAGTTGTTTCAGTGTCTGAGGGGTCATTCTCAACAGTGTTACGCTCGCATCAGTCTCAACACTGACGGGCATACTGTTGTCTTTGGCGAAGATAAAGGCAGGAGCAATGATGTTCCCCGGGCGCAACCGCGTCACCTCCACCTGCTTCCCACTGAGCGAAACCATGCGACAGATGAGGCTTCCACTGATGACGATATCGGCAAATCGGCAGGGCATACCGGCCAATGTGTAGACATCGCGGGGCGCATAATCAACAAGTTGATAGCTGATATTGCCCAAGGCAAGGTCTATGCTGAGTTCGCTCATGCCGGCGAAAAGCGGACATCTCCGCAGCGCCTGCATCACATGGTCATTTATCATTCTTTGGGTTGCGTTTTGTTATAATAGTGCAAAATTAGTAATAAAAAGCCTATAAACGATACACCGCATTCAAAAAAGCTCTAACTTTACCGAGAAATAAGTAGTAATTTATGATGAAGAAAACAATTGTTTGTTGGTTATTGCTGAGTTTCTTTATGGGTATGGAAGCTCAAAATCTGCATTTTAAAGACGGGAAATTCAAGATAGTACAGTTCACCGACCTACATTATAAACTCGGAAATCCTGCGTCTCGTCAGGCCACGGATTGCCTTTATGAGATTGTGAAGGCCGAACAGCCCGACCTTGTTGTGCTGACAGGCGACGTCATTTATTCCAAACCGGGCGACATGTGCCTGCAACAAGTGCTCAATGTAATGTCGGATTTGAAGGTGCCTTTCTGTTATCTGTTGGGCAATCATGACCCTGAACAGGGCATACCTGTCAATCAGTTGTACGACCAGGCACAGCAGAACAGCTACTGTGTGCAGCCGAAACGCAATGGAAACACACTTGACTATGCATTGCCCATCAAGTCGGGTGATGGCACAAAGACTGCTGCCGTGCTCTATTGTATGGATACCCATGACTACTGTAAAATGGCAGGTGTAGGCGGTTATCAATGGCTTACGTCGAAACAGATAGACCTTTATCGCAACTGGTCAGCGGCATTCAAACGCCAGAATGGAGGCAAACCGGTGCCTGCTTTGATGTTCATGCACTATCCATTGCCTGAATATAACGATGCCGTTGCTAACACACAAGTGGTTCTTTACGGTACAAGAATGGAGAAAGCCTACGCTCCTAACCTCAACAGTGGCATGTTTACGGCTGTCAAGGAATGTGGTGATGTGATGGGAGTCTTCTGTGGTCACGACCACGATAACGACTATTCACTGATGTACTACCGTATTCTTCTGGCCCATGGTCGCTTCTCCGGCGGCAACACGGAGTACAACCATCTGCGCAACGGTGCCCGCATCATCGTGCTTCATGAAGGACAACGCAACTTCGATACCTACATTCGGGAACGTGGCGGACAGATACTTTATCAGACAACTTACCCTGACAGCTACACGAAAGACAACTGGAAAAAACGAGACGGAACGCGATAGGCAGGGATAGGACATGCGAAATTCGCTCCAAGATACGACGTGCTGCAATCTTTCTTCCATTGTCTCAAAGTGTTTTGAAAGACTAAGGCGTGCGATGTAAAAGGTAATGCAACAGCTAAAATCATTCCTTTCGTATGCTTTTTGGATAAAAATTGTTGTCTGGTTTTTAACACTTCAATTCTCCACCAAATAGAAACGGAAACTCGTCTTCAGCGTGAGTGTGAAGTCATCTTATGGCTTCGATGTCTCCATTTTTATCTCCCTGCCATGTAATTCCATTCATCATGCACTGCATTTTGACGCAGATTACACGCCTATCTGCATCAAATTGCGCGATGAAATGATGCACTTTACAAAGCTTTTTCATATCAAATCGGCCATTTATTTGTCTGAATTTACCTCGCTTTTCAATTCGTTTTTCATAACCACTTGATAGTCAATAGTTTGCAAAATGCCTGAAAACAGCGCGAATTCAGAGCCAAGGGAACTTCATTTTCAAATACGTAAATCTCACGAGAGCTATTGTATATATTTTTCAGAAAAGGCGAATTATAGTTTAATATCTGCAAGTAAACAGAGCCATCCGGCACAATATGTTAATGATAACCGATGAAGAAGCGGCGCAACACAGCATGAGGTAGCCTGTAAGTCACCGTTTTTCACATTCCTTGCCGGCTATCTTCCCCCGCCATGACAACACACAATATCCGACACAAACTTATCAATGCTGTGAATTAGTCAGCCTTTTCATCTCTTTTCACAGCATTTTTTGCAGCACTTCAGATTACTGTTTTGCAGCTTTGTTGTACTGATTTATCATAAATTTTATGTATTTTTGCAGACACAAGAGCCTCAAACAATGATCAATCCACTACGCATATTCAACATAAGAAAGGAGGAACGCTGGCCTGCTTTGGCAGTTTTCATATACTTGTCTGCCCTGAACGGACTCGCTATCTATCAGCATTTTGAGGAGTTTACTCGCTGCGGACGCATCGGTTACTACTCTCTTTTCATGAAATATTTCAATCTTTCGGGCTACGATTCCTTTACCTATATCACGCTTTCTGAATGGCGATCGCTCTACAGTCTGGAGCGTCATCCGCTGCTTGCAGTCTTTGTTTATCCCCTCACGCAACTCAATCATTGGCTCATGGGACTTACCGGCATGAACTGTGCCATATTCATTTGGGCCACGGTTCTCATCATCCTGGCACTCTACTCCACGTTGTTTCTGTTTCGCATTCTATGCGAAATCGTGGGCATCAGCTATCGTGACAGCCTGTTGTTATCGGCATTTTTCCTGACATTCGGCCATATCATGGTCACCGTTGTGGCTCCCGATCACTTTGCATTATCGCTGTTTTTCCTGCTGTTGACACTCTATGCAGCAGGCAAAGCAATACTCGAGAACCGACCGTTGAGTACATGGAAGACCGCCTCTCTGCTTTTCCTATCCACAGGAGTGACCACTACGAACTGCGTAAAGATAGGACTTGCACAATGGTTTGCCAATGGAAAACGCTTTTTCTGCCCCAAATCATTCCTTATTTCGATGGTGATGCCGATGCTGTTGATAGGTTGTGGATACGCACTTATCAATGAATACATACAGAAACCCGAGCAGGAGCGACGGGAACACACGTTGGCCGAGCGCCTGAAAAAAGACGTCTCATTTCGTAAGACCATTGCCGAAACGAATGAAAAAACAGCACATCTCCACGCCAATGCTATCATGGAAGGGGAGAACTTCCGCTGGACTGACCTTCACTTATCGCGACCTCACAGCATCATTGAAAACCTTTTCGGTGAATCTTTGATGCTGCACGAAGACCATATGCTGCAAGATGTCAACAAAGACCGACCGATTTTCGTGGCTTATCACAACAAACTGTGCTACATTATAGCCGTTGTCATGATGCTGTTGCTTGTTGGTGGTATCGTGACAGGCCTCAGGTTGCGCTTCATGCAGTTCTGTCTGTCGTGGTTCAGCTTTGATATGTTACTGCATTTAGTGCTTGGTTTCGGACTCATCGAAGTCTATATCATGACCGCTCACTGGGCTTTCATCCTGCCGATTGCTGCTGCTTTCCTGCTCAAACGCCTGCAACGGCCTGCCATGCAGCAAGTCCTGCGCCTCACATTAGTATTCTGCACCGTGTTCATGTTGGCCCACAACGGTCTGCTTTTCCTACGTTTCATGTTACATTGACAGCCTATGAAAGTATCTATTCTCATTCCCGTCTACGGTGTTGAACAGTATATTGCCGAGTGCGCTCGGTCGCTTTTCAGTCAGACTTACCGTGACTTAGAGTTTATTTTCGTGGACGACTACTCCCCCGATAACAGTATTTCAGTGCTTAAGAAGGTGCTTGAAGACTATCCTGACAGGGCAAGTCAAGTGCACATCATACGCCATGAAACCAACAAAGGCGTAGGGACCGCACGCCAGACTGCCTTTACCCATGCCACAGGCGAATGTATCATGCATGCAGACAGCGATGATCTTTTGCCGGCAGATGCCGTGGAGTTACTCGTCGGGAGAATGCAAAAGGGAGCGTATGACATCGTGAGTGGGGCCTATGCCGAATACAGAAATCAAACTATTGGAGCCATAAAGCTTCCGCCTACACTACCGAATCAATACTATGTAAGACAGTTGTTGTGCCAGAATTTGGTGAAACATAACCTTTGGGGGCGCCTTTACCGTCGTGCATTCCTACAGGAAAACAATATCAGTTTCGTGCCCGGGATTGACTATTGTGAGGACTATACCGTCATCACCCGTGCCTTTTTCTCAGCCCGTTATACGACAATTGATGATCTTGTTTATTATTACCGCACGGACAATATCACTTCCTATACACATCAAATCTCACACAAAAACCTCGTTTCCATGCTCAAAGCGAATGCTGTTGTGATTGATTTTTTCAGGAAAAATGATGTGAAACGACTTTATCATCAGGCGCTTGACATGGGATTGTTAAATATGTATCGCGATGCTATGAAGAACGGTATGCCTCCCAAGGAGATTGCAACCTATTGCCCGTTCCAACCCATAAAAGCCCGCAACAGCGTGTTTTTAAAGGCTATGACAACGTGGTTGCCGATGAAAGTAAGTGATATCTTATACCGTATTTACAGGAGGATATGAGCATTTCTCATCGTAAAACTCATTTCAAGGAGACCCTATCTGCATGCTCTCCCCTCTCTTGAGGAGGGGTTGGAGGCAGTTTTCTCTTTTTCTCTTTCACCCATTTCATCATCTCTTCCATCATTTCCATACGCAGCATTTTCATGATTGCAGCATACAACAAGGCTGCAATGATGATGCGGGCAATGAGCAATAAGGCAAGATGTTCAATGAAACTCGTTACAAAGTAGGTAACAGCCATCACGCCGGCAGCCACAAACATCGACGGGAAAACATCTTTCACGACTTCCCACAAGCGTACACCGATGATGCGATGCGCAGCAAACTGCCACACCAAAAGCCATACAATGATAAACAATGTATAGAACATCACCATGCTGTTGATGCCCCATTGATAGAAAAGTACGATGATGCCAAGTTGAAAAACAATCTGCAAAACATTGCAACACATATAGATATCCGACCGCCCATTGCTGATAGCTACATTCTGATACATGGTGTAAAACGGTACGAAAGCACCACCGATGCAAAGCATTTGAAGCAAAGGAATGGCATCAATCCACTGTTCTTTAATCGTGAGTAGGATAAATTCGCGTGACACTATCGCCAATCCAAACATGGCAGGAAAGCTGAGAAACGCCGTGAAACGCATCATCTTGCGAAACACTCTGACCTCTCTTCCACGCTCTTCATTCACTGAAGCCAACACGGGTTGCGCCACCTGACCCACTGCATTGGCTACAAAAGAGTTGCCCATCGTGTTCCATTTGTTGGCTTGTGAGAAGTCTCCAACAGCTTTCATGGGGTAAAGTCCACCGAATAACAACGTCAGTATGTTGTTGCTTACAGTGTTGATAATGTTTGTGATAAGCACATTCACACTGAAACTGAACATGCGTTTGACGGGTTCAAACGTGAAATGAAAAGACGGACGCCAAGGAACGAAATAATAACGGCCAAGGTTCAGCACGGCAATATAAATGATTTGTTGCCATGCCAAGCTCCAATAAGAGAAACCTAAGAAGGCTAACGTGATGGCCACTGCGCCCGAACAGACGAGTGCAATGGCGCCAATGATAGCGATTTCTCGGTTCATCATGTTCTTCGTCATATAGGCACTGTGGGCTATTCCGAAAGAGGAAATCACGAAACTCAAGAAGACAAAGCGTGACAGTTCTATCAAACAAGGCTCATGGATGTATGCCGCAATGAGTGGAGCAGCAAAGAAAAGCACGGTATAAATCACGAAACTGGCAAGGATATTGAACCAGAAGACCGAATTATAATCGCTGGCTTGTGGTGCTTTTAAGTTCACTAAGCCCTGCGAAAAGCCACTGCTTTGCAGATTACCGGCAAGCAGTGTGAAGATAGTAAGCACGCCTACAATGCCATATTCAGCCGGACTGATGAGCCGTCCAAGGAAGATGCCGATGATTAAATTAAGCAATTGCGTCGTTCCACTGTTCATTGCACCCCAGAAGAGCCCCCTTGTTGTCTTCTCTTTCAAGCTTTCTGCCATTTCCGTTTCGTTTTAATTGCAAAATTACGACTATTTGATTGAAGTTCAAAAGAAAAGCATTATTTTTGCAATATGCAGCGAAAGAAGATCTTTCATATCGTTTCACATCTTGATGTTGGCGGTGCCGAACGCGTGGCGGTCAACATTGCAGAGTCGGCCACCGAGGGCATAGAGTATCATGTTGTGGAGCTTATCAGGGCGCATGGTGCTTTTACCAAGGTGCTCATTAAGGAACTTCAAGACCACAACATCTGCTATCATCGTGGCTGGATACCCGAGTTCCATTTCCATTATCTCTTCGAACGGTTAGCTGCCTTGACCTTTCCGCTGTGGTTTCTATGGCTCTTTCTGAAATATAAACCACGCGCCATACACTGTCATACAGAGATGCCCGACTTGGCAACTTACTGCTTTTTCCGTCTGTTTCCTTGGACTTTGAAACGCTGCAAGATTGTAAGAACCATTCACAACACGCGACTTTGGACCGGCATGGAGCGCACGGGGCAGCGTGTAGAAGCTTTTTTCATACGCCAGAATGCCAATGTCGCCATTTCAGAAGCCGTCAGACAGAATTATCAAAACACTTACCATGCCTATCCTTCTATTATATATAATGGTGTGGCTCCCGTCAGTCAGCAGCCTTATCCACATCTGAAAACCGGCAAAACAAACATTCTTTTCGCCGGAAGATTTGAGGAACAGAAAGGCATCGACACGCTGATTGAAATCATAAAAAGCCAAAAAGACAACCCATGCTGCTACTTCCATGTCATCGGCGGAGGTTCACTTGAGGCTGTTCTCACCGAGCAATTGGCCGAATGCAGCAATGTTTCAATCTGCAACCCCCTATTCAATTTAGCCTCATACATGGCTTCTTTCGACTTCCTGCTCATGCCTTCACGCTTTGAAGGATTGAGTATTCTTTCGCTTGAAGCCAGCTTCAATGGGCTTCCGGCTATCATCAATGCCTGTCCCGGACTGTATGAAACACTGCCTGAAGACTGGCCTTTGCGCGTAGAGCATAATGATATCAATCAATATATCCATTTATTTAGCGATGTATTACCGACCATAAACCGCCAGCATTTGAAAGACATGGCACGACGATTTGCCGACGAACACTTCTCAATGAGAAGTATGCGAGCGGGTTATGAAAGGCTTTATTAAAACGAGATGAAAGCAATTTAGATATAAGAATAATTAGTATGAATTTCTGAGATAAATTATCTTGATTTCCGTTCTACACCATGTCGTAAACCAATGAAAATGAAGATAAAAAGCAAAATAAGTCAAAAAAATTTTGAAAATAAGTTTTTAAAACATATCTTTGCAGGCAGAATTAGAGATAAAATTAATAAACACTCACTGCGTATACAGTAATAACATTGTATATTATAAATCTAAAAAGAAAGAATTATGAAGAAGATTGTATTGGCTGCAGCATTGTTGCTCACTTCAGTTGCAACGTTTGCACAGCGCGAAGTTGGTTCATTGACCATTCAACCTAAGGTAGGTTTCAACGTTTCTAACGTCACAAAGACGGATGGTGACACAAGAATTGGTGTGGCAGCTGGTGCAGAAGCTGAATATCAATTAGGCGATATCTACTCTATTGCAGTAGGACTTCTCTACTCAGGTCAGGGTAATAAGCAGACAGTTGACTACGGTCCTTTAGGTAAAGCTTCTGTAACTTGGGCGCCAAGCTACTTGAACATTCCTGTAGTTGCTAACGTTTATGTAGTTAAAAACCTTGCAGTTAAGCTCGGTGTTCAGCCAGGTTTCTGCGTTGCTAAAGACAAATTAAAAGCAAATACCTTTGATCTTTCTATCCCAGTTGGTTTGTCTTATGAGTACAAGAACTTCGTTCTTGATGGTCGTTACAACTTCGGTGTAACAAATGTTGCCAAAGGTGTTAACACAAAGAACAGCGTATTCCAGTTTACATTGGGCTATAAGTTCGACATCTGATAACGACAAAGAAGTAAAAGGGCAAAAGAGTGAGAAAGCCAATAATGGCAGATTTGCCGGCCAAATTCACGCTTTTGCCCTTTTTCTTTTTATCTTTTTTAGCACAATTTCGTGAAACAAAGGACGTGACTCCTCATTAAATTTCATCATTCAAGATTGAAAACAACGCTTAGTGCAGGCCCGAAAAACCCGCAGACTATAGCTAACTATCCTGCAAAATGTCTTTTCTCCCCTTGAAAAAATAGACAGTTATCAATGGACTTTGCATGATGAAGCCACCCAAAAGCAACAGAGAAAAGACTTCCATTTGTAAACTTTATGTCCCTGTTTTTAACTCTTTTCGCCCACACCAAATAGAAAAAGAGTAGCCCATTCACATGACTGTCTGGATGAATTTCACACCTTTAGCAGCCCAAGAAAAAACACGATATCACGTCATTTGCATCAAACGACGCTGCTATCTGCTTCATATTGCCATGCTTTCTGCATCAAGTCAGCTTGCTTTCTGCGTCACTTTACCGTCTAATATGGCACAAAATACAGACCCATGAGCCGCTATTTATTACATAAGAGGCAACGAATTACATTAAAACATTGGTTATCAAGCAATTAAAAAGAAGCCTCAAAACTCGCGTATTTCCACCGAGTGACGATTTCTTTTGAAACAAGGCCCGTCCTGACGAGGCTTTTGTAAAATAACATGATGCATCTTTAACACATTTATCTATACACACTTCATGTCCTAAAACGAAAAAAGAGTTGTCTCGCGACAACCCTTTTACTTTTATACAAAAACATTATGAAATCTATGTAGCGAACAAGATTATTCTAATTGATAATGGTAATTAATATCTTGTATGACGGCGTTGCCGGACTTTCTCAAGTTTGCAAGCGCTATCGTTACTATAGTTATATGAGACTGGCAAGGCCGCTATGCCTTGCGTTTACAATATCGTTCGCACTGACTGCAGATGTCATAGCCCAGCAAGGTGCCGAGAATGAAATCTTCTTCGGGCGTGAGTTGATTGAGCGGACGACCTGCAAAGGTACGTATAGCATCCATACATTCCTTGCGCCCAAAGAACAGATTGATGCGCTTGTTGCCTACAGGCTGAATGAGATAATCAATACCTTGGCGCTCAAGTTTGCATACAGCTTGTTGCTGATAGCGGTCAGGAAAGGTGTAGAGAACCATGTTTCTCACACCCTTCTTGTACTGATAGATCTGCTCGGAGAGCACTCTCAAGTCGGTCGGTACAGCTTCAGTCTGCAGCATGTTGCTTTATTTTAGAGTTCTGGCTGAATTTCCTTCACCCATGCATCAATGCGTTCATCGGTCTTATCATCCTCGTTAACCTCGTCAAGTGCAAGGCCAACGAAGCGTCCGTCAACGACAGCTTCAGAGTCATCATAGGTGTAACCATCGGTTGAAACCTGTCCAATGACCTTTGCACCAGCCTCTTTCACTGCATTGAAAAGCTCTGCCATACCACCGCAGAAGGTGTCACAATAGCCCTCACTGTCACCGCAACCGAAGATAGCTACAGTCTTTCCACTGAGTCCGGCAGCCTTCAATGTCTTCACACCATCGTACCAATCGTCCTGCATTTCACCTGCACCCCATGTTGAAGTACCGAGAATGAGATTCTGATAAGCACCGAGCTGATCGGCAGAAACTTTGGAAACATCGAAAACATCAGCGCTGTCTACACCGAGTTTTGTTGCAATACGAGAAGCAAGGTCCTGGCAAGTGCCTGTTGAAGAACCGTAGATAATACAAGTCTTATTCATTTTTTAATTCCTTTCTTAGTTTATGCTTGTGAGCATTTTCTATTTGATTGATTACGGTTGCAAAATTAATGGCTTTGCAATTAAGGTGCAATACCTAAAAAGAATGAAATGTATGAAATGATATTTTCACTATTTTTAGGTATTGAAAACAATTGGATTTCTTGATAACTTTGCAATCGAATAAGTGCAGTGGTGATTGACTTCCTGGATTGTTCATCGAAAAGTGCCTTGCAATCCTTGGCATTCAGCTATTTCATGACACTGGGTTCACAATCAGATAGTCTGCACTTTTCTCTTTATCATAGAACAGAAACATTAAAAGAATAATAATGAAAAGTTGTAAGTTCAGAATGATAACGAGTCTCCTCTTCGCAGGATTGGCATTGCAATCCCAAGCACAGGTTAACGCTATCGACTCCGTAATGAATCATGTAAAGGGTAACAAACTCAGCGTAGGTGGCTATGGTGAGATCGGTTACACACGCGAATTCTTCAGTGACAATCCTTATAAATACAGTCAAGCCGGCAAATATAAGAACGATCCGAGCCATGGAAAGTTTGATATCCCCCATGCAGTTATCTACTTAGGTTACGACTTTGGCAAAGGTTGGACTATGGGAACAGAGATTGAATTCGAGCATGGTGGCAGCGGAAGTTCCTATGAAAAGGAGTACGAAGAAAGCGGAGAATGGGAACACGAGGTAGAGAAAGGCGGAGAAGTTGAGTTAGAACAGTTCTGGATTCAAAAGAGTTTCTCCCGCATGTTCAATCTCCGCGCAGGCCATATCGTTGTACCTATCGGCTTAACGAACGCTTATCACGAGCCATTGAACTTCTTTACGGTCTATCGTCCGGAGGGAGAAGCAACCATACTTCCCTGTACCTGGCACCAGACGGGTATCAGTTTGTGGGGTCATATAGGGCAGGACTGGAAGTATCAACTGCAGTTTTTGGCCGGATTGAATGCCTTGAGCTTCAATCGCGACAATTGGATTAAGAAGGGAGCAAGCTCTGCTTTCGAGTTCGAACCGGCCAACAAGTATGCCGTAGCCTTGCGTATCGACAACTATTCTATCCCTGGTCTACGCCTCGGTATAAGCGGATACTATGGTCACAGCATCGACAATTCACTCGGTCGCGATGCGAATGGAACAGCAGCTAAACTCAAGGGAGCCGTTACCATCGGCTCTGTTGACTTCACATTCAACCGTTTCAACTGGATTGTTCGTGGCAGCTTTGACTATGGGCACTTAGGCGATGCAGAGAAAGTACAGTTACTTCCAGGACGACAGACAAAGACTTCACCTTTCAATCACGACCCTGTCAGCAAAACAGCTATAGCTACAGGCATTGAAGCCGGTTGGGATTTGTTCTCCCAAATTGCCCGTCTGCATCAGGATAATCAGAAACTTTATCTCTTCGGCCGCTACGAATACTACAACTCTTACAAGGCAAGTGGCACACAAATGAAGTTTCCTTACACTGAAAAAAACCGCATTGCTTTCGGCTTCAACTACTATCCAATCAAGCAGATTGTTGTGAAAGGCGAGTATTCTCACCGCTTCTTGAAGAGTGCTTACAATAATGAACCATCGGTTTCTCTTGGAGTTGCCTATGAAGGTTTCTTCCTTTAAGGGTGAAAAAAGAAACGAATAACAAGGTAAGTCTATACCTTTTTAAATAAGAGTAACAAGGAATCTTAACTTAATATACAAACAAATGAAAAAGATTTTCAAGTATGCCATGCTCTTTGCCATGGCTTGTTCACTGACAACTGCCATGACTTCATGCAGCAGTAATGATGATGACACCCCACAAACCGGCCAGTTAAGCGAGGGCGACAAGTATCTCCAGAAAGTGCTTGCAGCCAATGTTGACAACACCATTAACCCCACTTACAAGGCTTTGGCCGACGGATGCGAGAAACTAAACAATGAACTTGAGGCCCTGACACCAGGTTCAATCACACAGCAACAAGTAGATAATGTATGCAAGACTTTCCTCGAAGCGCGTGCCAACTACGAGAGCAGTGAGGCATTCCTGCTTGGCGCAGCCTCTCACTTCCTTATCGACCCACACATCGACTCATGGCCTCTCGGTCTTAATGAGCTTTACAATTACCTCAAAGCTGACCACAAATACAAGATTACCGACCAAAGTATTCTCGGCTTCCATGGTATTGAATTCATCCTCTTCCGCGACGGTAAACCACGCAAGGCAGCTGAATTGAACTCACATGACAGCTACAATCAGGCCGGTATTGACTTCACTATCTTCAGCGGGACACAAGAACTTGACTACGCAAAGGCCGTTGCTGAAGACCTCCGCAACAGCGTTTATCGCTTGGAATGTTCATGGGATGAGAATGCAAACAAGGAGCATGTGAAAGTTCTCGACGAATTGGAAACCGTCTACAAGACCGATAAAGGCTTCTCTTACGGCTACGAAATGAAGAATGCCGGCGACCCAACCAAGAGCACATACAACACGGTTAAGCTTGCTGTCAGCTCTGTATTGACAGGCGACAACAGCGCAGGTGGTATTGCAGATGAGGTTGGTAACACCAAGATCAACAATCCATTCTCCGGTAAAGACGAAAGTTATATCGAGTCACCTTACAGCTATAACTCCCTCACTGACTTCCAGAACAACATCCACAGCATTGAGAATGTATGGTTCGGCGGTGTAGAAGGCAAGCGCGGTGAATACAGTTTCCACAACTACTTCAAGAAGTATGACGCCAAAGTAGGCCAGCGTGTGGAGACAGCTATCAGCGATGCACTGAAGCAAATCGCTGCAATCAAGTACCCATTCGTTAAGAATATCAAGGATCCTCAGTGCAAGAATGCAATCAAAGCATGCCAGGAGCTGAACGATGCACTTGCTGCAGCCTCTGATTTTGTAGGCAAGAACAACAAGTAAACAACCTATCCGGCATTGCCAATGCAATACATACGGGCATGAAGGAGACGCTTCTTCATGTCCGTATCTACGCATTTTGAAAAACGATACTCTACAAAACAAAAAATATTATGATACAGAAAATGAATTTCGGAAAGCTCTTACTGCTCGGCACAATGATGTTAGCAGTGACGGCTTGTAGCGACGATGACAACATCAAACCCTACAACCCCAATGAGAACATCGGTAAGAATGTAGGCAATTTCAGTGCTGCCGAATGGTATCCCGGAGGCGAGAAAGGAACCACTTCGAATGAAGAGGGCTGCTACAGTAACCCATCTCCCGAGATAGAAGAAGCTGGATTATACCAGACTTTCAAGCGTGGAGAGACTTTCTTTGAGCACAATTACACCTACTTTACACGTCCTTACACGGGTCTTGGTCCTGCATATGTGCGTTCAGGTTGCGAATACTGCCACCCTTCTTACGGTCATGGCAAGCGCCAAAACAAGTATGAAGCCGACCAAATGGGCAATGGATACCTGCTCGTCATCTATCATCCTACGGCAGGAACCGACCCTGACGGCGTGAAATATGCAGCCAACTCATACATCCGTCAGGTAACAGGTATGCCGCAAACCAAGGCAATGTATCCTTTCAAGGCACCTGTTGACGAACGCGGCATTCACATGGAATGGAAGAAACTTTCAGGCACCATGCCCTCCGGTCTGTCTGCAACGCAGTTCCCTGATGGTGAGAAATACGAGCTGACTTATCCCGAAATAACCATCGAACAGAGTGCTTTCAACACCAATCCGAAGCCTACCAACTATGAAGTCCGGCTCGAATCAACGATTGGTATGTATGGCACAGGCCTGCTTGATGCCATTGATCAAGACTCCATGAAGGTGCAGTATGCCCGCGAAGCAGCCAATCCTCACGTGAAACTCAACCCTGGTATGTGGGACACTGCAGCCCAAGATTGGGCAGCTTCGGCATGGTATAAGTTGGCAGACGGCACAAAACGCGTGAAGAAATTCACCTATGCAATGACTCGTGCATCGCTTCTTGACGGCCCAGGTGCCAATGCTATCTGGAACATTACCAACGTTACGCGCAGCGACCGCCACTATCTTTACACCACAGCTGCATGGGCAAAGGCCATGAGTGAAGACGAAAGCGTCATCAAGGAAATTCAAGAACAGGGACAAAAGCCGTCATCTCTGCTTCATCCCTACTACGGAGACGGTACCAAAGCAGGTATAAAGAAGCTTGTGAATGACTTGTTAAGCCTTAACAGTAACAAGCCCGAAACGCACAAAGCCTATAAGAAATACTTCGTAGACATGGCACCTTGGAACGGACAGGAAGAGATGCGGGATGAAGACTACTATGCTTTCGCCGTATGGCATAAGGGACTTGGCGTGCCACAGGCCCGTAATCTCGACTCGAAAGAAGTGCAGCGAGGCAAGCAACTCTTTTATCAGATGGGCTGTACTACCTGCCATCGTCCTTCATGGACTATCAAAAAGGACAACAGTTGGGTTGATCCCATCAGCCGTAACTATGCTTCTATAGGTCATGGTCTGCCTGATTACAGCGGAACGACTATCTGGCCATACACTGACCTCGTGCAACACAGGCTGTTTATGATGAATGATATCCGCACAGGATGGTGCAGAACGACACCGCTCTGGGGTCGCGGACTGTCTATTCAAGAGACAGGTGAAGGCTCAAGACTGCACGACTGCCGTGCTCACAACGTGGTTGAAGCCATCATGTGGCATGCTTACAGCAAGGAGAGCGATGCCTTCTTCGCAGCCAACAAGTTCTATCATCTGCCGAAAGCAGACCGAGATGCTGTCGTAGCATTCATCAATGCGATATAGAAAAAAACACACCCAAGCTCTCTAAAACCCACCCCCAACCCCTCCCGAAGGGAGGGGAGGGCGAGCGGAGAAGGGCTTATGATGACGCAATACGACAGCCAATGATGCATGATGCATTGTGCATTATGCATTAACAAAAGGGGGAGGAAGCAAGCTTGCAGACGTTTAACCAAGGGTTTGTTGGCTTTCCGAGCCAACGCAAAACGCCTCCAACAGCTTGAAAGATACGGTGAAAATGCGATTGCAGATGCAGGAGGTTGGAATTTCAGTCCATACACCCTGTTTTGTAACACATAATCCGTTGACAATCAAATCATTACAAACAGAGTTCTCATATGCGTCAAGTTAGCGTGCAATATGCGTCAAATGACCGTGTCATCTGCGTCAAGTCAGTGGCTGATATGACGCATATGAGAACCTCACTTCATAGGTATTAGTTATTTTACTGTTTTTCTTCATGACTCAACATCATTTCAAATACATTGCATTTACATTTTTCCTGCTCTGCACAACCTTGTTTTCGTGCAGCGATAAAAATGGAGATGACGGTGGCAAGACACAGAGACTCACGCTTCAGCAAGTCGTAGAGAACGATATAGACGGCATCATCCGCGCGCAATATAAAGTGTTGGCAACGAACACTTCAACCCTTTATGAGGCTCTATCTGCACTTGAAACGTCGACAATGACGCAAGAACAGTTGGAGAAAGTGTGTCAACTGTTTCTCAAAGCTCGTGGAGATTATGAGAAGAGTGAAGCCTTCTTTTTTGGTGCCAACGCCCACTTCACGGTGGATGCTGACATCAACTCGTGGCCGTTAGACCGCGTTCGGTTCCAACAACTCATGCAAAGCAGTGACCCACTTGACAATAGTGAGCGTTGGGCTTCAGGCATTGTGGGTTGGCATGGCATTGAATATGTCATCTTTAGAGACGGAAAACCACGCCCTGTTGCAGACATAACGGCTCGTGAACTCAAGTATGCCAAGACCTTATCTGCCAATCTTCGACTGCGTTGTTACCAGCTTTATTGCGGATGGAATGCCAGTGCCGGCACCGAGTTTACAGCCATTCTTGATGCTGCAAACCTATCATATCATGCGCCAAAAGGAGCCGATTATCGCGACTATTTCCTTTCCGTTTACACGCCACAACGGGCAGCTCAGGTCATACTTACAGGCGACAAAGGCATGATGGGGCTATCGGATGAGATGGCAAGGACCAAGTTTGGCGACCCGTTCGAACATCAAGATGCCGACTATATTGAGTCACCTTACAGTCACACTTCATTGGAAGACTTTCGCGATAACTTGCAAAGCATCCGCAGTTTATGGTTTGGTAATGACAACAATGCCTTTGATGCATGGTTTAATGTGCGCAATCCGGCAATCTCAAAAGCCGTGAGAGAGGCGTTCGATAAAACGCTTCAAGCCATCAATGCAGTGCCCGAACCATTTGTGAAGCACTATAATGACCCGACCATTAAACAGGCTATAGCAGCTTTAGACAACCTAAGTAAACAGCTTGAACAGGCAAACGACTTTATACAACAACATAATGATTAAGAAAACAGCATTCATTCTCTATGTAGTTTTGATTGTAGTGATGGCAGCGGCCACCATTATCGAACACTTCTATTCTACGCCCTTTGCCTCACAATATATATATGGTGCATGGTGGTTCTGCCTATTGTGGGCATTCTTGGTGGCTGCCGGTGTGGTCTATATCGTAAAGTCCCGCCTGCGAAAATGGAACCTCCTGCTGCTTCATCTCTCAATGATTGTGATACTCCTTGGCGCTTACCTCACCCACACAACAGGTTTCAAAGGCATGGTACACCTACGGGGTGACCAGCCCACAAACCTTTACACAGAGATGATCTCCATGACAGAAACGCGCACGCATCAGCTGCCGTTCTCTGTCCGTCTCGACCATTTCGACATACAATATCACGATGGAACACAGGCTGCTTCGGATTATACGACCCACTTTGTCATAACAGATGGGGAGACAATTACACGTGCAACCGTGTCGATGAATAAGGTATTTTACTACCACGGTACACGTTTCTATCAAGCCAGTTATGACACCGACAACCACGGAAGTTACCTCAGTGTGAACAGCGATCCCTATGGACTTCCCGTTACATACACGGGCTATGGCCTGCTGTTCTTTTCGCTTTTATGGCTTCTTGTCGACCCTCAAGGAACATTCAGGAAGTTGCTTCGCAGTCCCGTTCTCAGGAAATCATTGGCCACATTGCTGCTGATTGTCGCATCGTCATCGGCAGTCCACGCCACCGAAGAACGCTTTTCAGCTCCTGTCATCGACCAACCCGTTGCCGAAAAGTTCGGAGATCTCTATATCAACTACAACGAACGCATCTGTCCCTTGCAGACTTTCGCCCTTGATTTCCTAAAGAAAATCTATGGCAAACGAAGCTATAAAGGTGATGATGCCACGCAAGTGCTGATGAGTTGGATATTCTTTGACGATGCATGGAATAGTGAACCGATTGTGCATGTCAACAGTGCAGAGATGCGCGAAACGTTCGGATTGCCCGAATATACGAATGTGAAAGCATTCTTTCAAGACGGAGAATACGTCCTCGGGCAATATGTCTACGACTATCAGCAGGGACAACAGGATGCGCTTCACAAGGCTTGTGCCGACATGGACAGCAAGCTCCAAATCATCATGTCGCTGCAGAAAGGCACACCACTTGCCCTCTTCCCGCATACGTTTCGTGGTGGGCAGACACAGTGGTTTTCACCATTTGAGGTGTATCCCAAACAGCTTCCGAAGAATGATTTCTTATTGATCAAGAGCTATTTTCCGGCACTCTATCAAGCCGTTTCCGGGCGAGAAGACGGCAATGCCATTCAACTCATTGAGCAACTGCGAAGCTATCAGCAGCGCAATGCAGGCGCCTCGCTCCCTACCGACATGCAGTTTCAGGCCGAGAAATGCTACAACAGCGTGCCTTTTGCAACAGTTCTTTTCATCTTCAACCTTACATTTGGCCTCATCAGTATGCTTCTTGTGCTCCGCCGGTTGACCACTTCCAAGACGCAACTCTTGGGCCTGCGTCCGTCAATCCTGCATGGATTGCTCATCATGTTGCTTGCTGTTTCATTCCTTGCACTGTCATTTGCCTTGGCATTGCGCTGGATAATCAGCGACAATATCCCTTTAAGCAACGGCTATGAGTCTATGCTTTCCATGGCTTGGTTTGTCATGTTGATTACCCTTGTGACGGCTTTGGCCATGCGATCGCTGCGCTTACTTGTCATCACTTTTGGCTTCTTGCTGAGCGGTTTCTTTCTTTTGGTCAGCCATATCGGTCAAATGGACCCGGCAATCGGCCATATCATGCCCGTATTGAACAGTCCGTTGTTGAGCGTTCACGTGAGTATCATCATGATGAGTTATGCACTTCTGGCCCTCACTTTCATCTGCGGACTCACTGCCTTGACGCTCTCTGCACTGCAACACATGCGAGGTTGTCCGCAAACAGCACAGGAACAGTCGGCAGCTTTAATGATATTGAGCCGCATTTTCCTTTATCCTGCCATCACAACGCTTGGACTTGGCATCTTCATCGGTGCGATATGGGCCAACATCAGCTGGGGAAACTACTGGTCATGGGACCCGAAAGAGACGTGGGCACTCATCACTTTCATGGTCTATGCGGTGCTTCTTCACCTGCAAAGTGTACCTGCTCTCCGCGCTCCTCAACGCTTCCACCTCTACACAACGATTGCTTTCCTGACGATAGTCATGACTTATTTCGGCGTGAACTACGTGCTTGGAGGCATGCACAGCTATGCTTAGGGAGAGCCTCCCCTACCCCTTCATAACGGGGGGAAAGCCTAAGCAGAGGGCGACAGAGGGCATATGATATCGACAAAACAAAACAATTGATGAATAAAGAATAACAGATGATGCCGAAGACAAATACACAAGAGGTTGTTTCCAACTTCACAACACTCCGCCATTCCGGTCGGACTCCCCTCCTTGCTGAGGGGTCTGGGGAGGCCTTTCCA
>ERZ772967.194-NODE-194-length-52423-cov-3.466564_pt1 | contig 52423 bp, 44 predicted proteins | sample MGYA00511677_ERZ772967 | MGnify/ENA primary metagenome ERZ772967 (study PRJEB29015, sample SAMEA2737931) | human oral metagenome | biome: human oral; feature: human-associated habitat; material: dental | place: China | collected 2146 ...
GTTTCAGGTGATTATTTTGATTATAGAAAATTGGATGCCTTCCACTATGCCGTTATAAAGTGCGATGTTGCAGGAAAAGGGGTTCCTGCTGCCCTTATTATGGTAGAAGTAGCGACTTTATTCCAAAATTATTTTCAAAATTGGAGCTATAAACGAGACGGCTATAATCTCAGTAATATCGTCATGCGGATTAATGCAAAGAGGCAGTGTGAGTGCTGCAAAGCACAGCGGAAAGTTTGCCGGCAGGCAGGCAAAAAGTAACGCCTTGAAAGAGAAATGGGAAAACAGAATAAAAAATAAGGTATATCTCGGTGCGGTATCACCGATCCCCGGGCGTGCACTTAAGAGCAGAATAATCAAAGAAAAGGTTCAGTATTTAAGCAAAAAAGAATCTATGAAGAGAGCAAAAAAGAGAGGCACAAGACCGAAGTTTGAACTACCGGAAAATATAAAAGAACAGCTGATAAAGGCTGCAAAGCGTGAGATAAAGTGGGTAGATCTATCTTCAATTAGAGTCATGGCTATCGATCCCGATAGCGAACCTAAAAAGGGAGAATTCCATGCAGAAGATGTTTTTGAGCAAATTGCACTTTTCTTGGATACAAGATCTGAGTTTAATAATTGTGATAAATATTGGGATTATGTAAAAGATAGTGCAAACAATCAAATTTACCATTTGAAGCCGTTTTTTATTTATTCAAAAGACTCAGAAGGAGATCTCATTAAAAAATACGATGAGCGTCTGGAAAAAATAGCAAGCGAGCTAAAACAAAATATTAAGCCGGGTGTGAACGAGGATTTTCAAAAGGCTTTGGCAATCCATGATTACCTTGCACTTACAATGGAGTATGATAAGCGTTATATACAAAACATGTATGGAACATGGTTTACACCGTTTTCCCATACACCGATTGGAGGAATTTTATCAAATACCGGAGTGTGCGAATCGTATACAACGGCCTATATTGAAATTGCAAAGAAGCTTGGTCTTGAGGTTGGCTATGGTGAAAGTGCCGGCGGAGCACATATGTGGAACATCGTGAAGGTAGACGGTAAGTGGTATAACATTGATATCACTTGGGATGATACCAGTGCAAATCCTTATGATGGTGATACGCCGGGTGTAGTGGGGCATGATTATTTCTTAATTAGCCATGACGAGCTCAGAGAGTCACACGATTGGACGGATATAAATTACAGAGATCAGAATTTCAAAAAGATAAATCCGAGTGATATAAATAGTGAAAAATATGATGGAACGTGGGTACAAAGGTATGATTCTCCTATACTCATGGATAAAGATAATTACTACTACTTTGAAGGCAGACAGGGCAATGACGGAAAGCTGGTGAAGGTAACCAAAGATACGGAAACGGCTGAATATTTTGATTCCGGTAAGCGTAATGTAAATTCGATCGCCATGGTAAAGGATAGAATTTTCTATACTACAAAGAGCGGCAAGCAGATATTATCTCAGAAGAAGGATGATTTAAATGCTGCACCCGATCAGGAATATCCTAAAGAAGCCGGCAACGATTCGGGTAAGTATATATATGGTATACAGAAAGTGAATGATAACCTGTTCGTAGGTGTATCAAAGAGAGGACAAACACCGCACAAGGATAAGGATATAAGGCTTGTAAATGATAAGATGACGGGCTATAATCCAAAGCCTGTTGAATTCATAAAGGGCACATCGTTGTTTTTGGGAATTTTTCCGCTTTGGATACCGACATTTGGTGCCAGACAAAGACCTATGGGAATGTGCGACGGTGATAGCGAGTATTCCGAAAGGGATATAATACTTACGGGAATGGCGGCACCGCCGGAGAAAGGGTTTAATCTCGGTGAAACATGTAAATTTAAGTTAAAGCAGTCGGTGCTGGGTATTAAAAATTCCGATCCGAGGCAGGAAAATGAAATGCAGCTTGCATCTGTGCGCAATATAGCTAATTTAGAGTGTGAACATGAAACAGACGAAGACGAAGAGGAAAAGCCTTCAAAACCGAAGGATGCAAGTTTTGAGCTTTCGACAGATGGGATGACTGCGTATCTGTATTCTGTAAAGGTGATGAGAGCAGAGTCTATTGACGGTAATTATAAGGAAGTTGCATCTATAAATGCGCATCAGGGAAGGAAGGGGGTTTACAAGGAGGTTATTAAATTTACCGACAAGAAAAGTATTCCGCTTAAAAAGAATTACTATAAATTTAAATATAAATTGATAGCCAAAGGTAGCAAAAAACCTATATCGGGTGAGTTTGAAAATGATATACCGGCACTCATCACACCGCCTCTAGCTCCGCCGTCAGGCTTAAAGGCAAAATCAAAAAAAGGCAGGGTAAGAGCTAAATTTCGCGGGTCGTTTATGGCAAAAGGGTATGAGATCTTTAGAGCACAGCTTGGCAAAAAACTAAAATTTAAACGAATAAAGGTGAGTAGAAAGATGCGCTTTATCGATATTAAAGTAAAGAAAAAAAGGGTATACGTGTATTATGTGAGGGCATATACCATAAAAAACGGCAAGAAGGTATACAGCGAAAAAAGCAATAAGGTGATGATTAGAGTGAAATAAATGGTTATATGCATTACATATAGTGAAATTTCAAGACTTGTTAGGAGGTAAAAGTGGAAAAGTTCAGAATGAGAAAGGTAGCCTTTAAGGCATTTGCAATGGTGCTCAGCATGATGCTGGCAGTGACGGGCATTGTGCCAACCTTTGCGACAGACGGTAAAGCAGATAAGGAAGGCAAGCATGCAGCCGTTTCCAAGGCAAAAGCCGGCAAGGAGGACGCAAAGATAAACAAGGCAAGAAACAAGCGTGTGCAAACGTTCAATTTGAATGAGTCGGGTAATGTCAAGGCGACATTGGATGGTGAAAAGAATGTTAACGTGACGGCAACGGATCAGTCAGCCGACATGAAGGTAGAGCGAGATAAGTGGATTGAGATGGTAAAGGCATTAGGCGGTAGCTATGCTGCGGATGAGCTTAGCTGGGAGAATGCCGATGTAAAAGACATTAATTTCCGAAATACAAAGCAGATATACCTTCCTGAAGATAGCGTCGGTTTATTCAGCCGTTTTAAAGGTGATATCAATGGTTGTAATAAGCTAAATACAGAGAATGTCACTGACATAGAGGGAATGTTTTCCATGACCAAGAAGGCAAATCCGGATGTATCAAATTGGGATATGACAAATGTGAAGGATATATCATATATGTTTTACCAGGCGAGCAATGCAAAGCCCGATGTATCGAACTGGAATACCGCAAATGTTACTGATATGGGCAGTGCCTTCTATGATGCAAGCAGTGTAAATCCCGATGTATCGAAATGGAACACATCGAAGGTGACCAATATGGCAGGTATGTTTGTCGGAGCGGAAAGTGCAAATCCTGATGTATCAAAGTGGGATGTATCAAAGGTAGACGATATGGACAGTATGTTTTTTAAGTCCGGAATAAAAAAAGCAAATCTTAGCAATTGGAATCTGAAGGAGGAATTGATAAATAATTCTGATTATACAAAGGCTATGTTTTCTTATTGCGGGGATCTGGAATATTTAAAAACTCCTAAAGGTCTTAAAACGTCTATCAATGAGGTGGATAAAGACTTTAAAATAGTGAAACTAAAAAAGGGAAGTTCTGTAAGCATTGAAAATGAGAAAGTGAATTTAAAGGATAAATATGAAGTAAATAAGGATGGAGATAAGGAAGCTGTATATCATATCTACAGGAAGGATAAGTATGCAGGTGTGACCTTTGATAAGAATGGCGGAGACAAAGAGGCATGGGTGAACCATGAGCTTGTAGAAAAAGGCAAGAATTTTCAGGACGGCGGCGGAAAAGCACCTGCTGAAGCTCCTATGCGTGAAGGCGACAGATTCCTTGGATGGGCAACGAACGCAGATTCGGGAACGGTTGATTTTGGAGAGCATACATTTATAGGTAAGGATATGTCAATATATGCTCTATGGGCAAATTCACCTAAGAATAAGAAAGTAACTGCAAGACCTGTAAAAAAAGGCGTTTTAGCTCTTGAGTTTAACAAGATGTCCACTGCAAATAAGTATAAAGCGGTGGTAACACCTGTAGGTAAAGCGGGTAAACCTGTTACGAAGGTGGTAGCTGCTAAGGATGTTAAGACTCTTAAAAATGGTAAAGGAGTTATAAAAGTAGGCGGCATTAAGATGAACAAGTTTATGAAGATTAATCTAACTGCGCTTTATCAAGATGGTGATGTTGAAGATGCAGGAGTGTTTGAATATAATGCAAGTTATGCATTTACGCTTGTAGCACCGAAGCTTTCAGCTAAGATAAAGGCAGGTACTAAGGTAGTAAAGAAGAAAAAGGTAAAGGTATATACCCTAAAGCTTAAGCTCCGTAAGATAAAGATAGCAAGCGGCTATGAGGTTAAGATAGTAATAAAAGGCAAGGTAAAGAAGATAAAGCTTAAGGCAGGCAAGAAGAAGCTTAAAAAATTCATGGTAGGAAGTATCAAGTTACCTAAGAAGGGTAAATATCGTTTGATATTCAGTGCCTTTAAGAAGATAAAGGGTAAAAAATACTATGGTATTGTGACGGAGAAAGTGGTCAAATAGCGTAGTATATTACGATTTATTAAAACATGTGAAAAGCCCCTTCGGGGCTTTTTGTGTTTGTAGTAATCACATATGGCGGTTTTCATTTGTGGTTTGCCGGGGCGTTTATAGTTGGTGGGGCTTTTTATTTGTAAAGCAAGAGGGGCGAAGGTTGATATATTAGGATTTGTTTTGTATAATTGTTTACAAATGAAGCGAGAGGAGGTTTTCTATGATTTTTCTTAAAAATGATTATTCGTGCGGTGCACACCCTTCGGTTTTGAAGGCGCTTAATGATACAAACATGGAAAACACCGACGGATATTGTATTGATCCATATTGTGAAAAGGCTGCCGATACGATTCGAAAGCTATTTGAAACGGAAAATATGGATGTGCATTTTCTTATGGCGGGTACGCAAACAAATCTGGCGGCGTTGGCATCGTTTTTGAGACCGCACCATGCGGTTATAGCACCTGAAACGGGACATATCTGTGTCCATGAAGCTGGAGCTATCGAGGCTACAGGACATAAGGTGATTCATTGCAAAACGCCTGACGGCAAATTGAGACCCGGCGATATTGAAGAAGTGATAGCCATGAGAGAGGATGAGCATTGGGTATTACCTAAGATCATCTACATTTCAAATCTTACAGAGACAGGGCTTTACTATACAAAAAAGGAGCTCTATGATTTGAGGAAGACTTGTGACAAACATAATCTTTGGATATACTTAGACGGTGCGAGGCTACCGATGGCTTTGGGATGCGCAGGCAACGATGTAGAGCTTACAGATATTGCGGCTATAAGCGATGCATTTTATCTGGGCGGCACCAAATGTGGAATTCTTTTTGGAGAAGCACTTTGCATTTTAAACGATGACCTTAAAGAAGATACGAGGTGTTTGCTAAAGCAGCGAGGAGCCATTCTTGCAAAGGGCAGGCTGCTCGGCGTGCAATTTGATGCGATACTTAAAGATGATCTGTATTTTAAGCTCGGAAGGAAGGCGAATGAGCTTGCCGAAGCACTTGCAGACGGTATAGCAAAGCGTGGATTTGACTTTGATGTGCCTCCGCAGAGTAACCTTATATTCCCTATATTCAGTGACGAGCTTGTAGACAAACTTTCTAAGGAAGTTATGTTTGAGCCTTGGCGTGATTATAACGATGGAAGAAAATCCATCAGACTTGTTACTTCGTGGTCAAGCACGCAGGAAGATGTAGATGAATTTTTAAAACTCATAAGTTAGTGATAGAGGAAACGATGTTTAAGAAAATAATCCATAGATATATATTGGTAGCAGTGCTTGTGGTTGCCTTGTTCGGTGCACCGTTTATTGCAAGCGCATTGCCTGAAGGCGTGAGTAAAGCGATAAAATCCAACGTAGACAAGACTTTTAAGAAATCGGATATAAATAACGCAGAATATGATAAGGATATTAGAAATAAAGGGCCCCTTCCGCATAAGCCGGGAGCGAAATGGTATTTCACGAAAAGAAATGTCTACTATCCGGATTACGCTCCCACATTCAAAAAAATGAAGTCGGGCATGTATATCACGGGAAACTGCACGTGGTATGCCTACGGCAGAATTAGTGAACGCTGGAAGAGTTCGTTTTTAAAAGCCTTTAGGTGGGATGCCGGAAGGTGGTGGCAGATAAATAAGCAAGGAAATTATTTTGTGGCTACGGATACGCCGATGGCCGGTGACATAGCATGTTTTTCTACTCATGTATCGATAGTGGAAAAGGTGGTGGACGGGAAGCCCATATATTCAAAATCAGGCTGGAAAACCAGTAAGGTAAAGCCTAAGAACGTAAACTTTGATTATGGAGAACACCCCTGGGGAGAAGGACTTAAGGGATTTATTCACGTGCCGGATCATGCGGTGAATCAGTCCGCGCCGAAAAATATAAAGGGAAGCATAGCAAATAAAAAATATTACGCCAATTCGCTTTTAAGCATGAGCACTTCAGCTAAGAACGCAGCATGGAACGAGATCAACATATATAGGAGAGGAAGAAAGCTATTTTCAAAGGGAACTGCAAACGGCAAGTTAAATACCAAGAAGTTCAATCTTCAGCCCGGGATTTACAAAATAGAATACAAGGCGCGAAATGGTAAATACGTCATTAAAAAAACGGAATTTAGATACACCCCTAAGCAAAGGAGACCTATCCCGAAATTTTTAAAAGTAAACATAAAAGATTTGCCATCCGTGTTGGTATCGGATAAGGGCATAAGAGTGGACGGCAGCATAACATCTGAAAAAAAGGTGATCAAATCACTAAGGTGCGTCCTTTATTACGGCGATGGGAGAGTGAGGTTCGAAAAGAACATACCTGTAGGTAGAAAGCAGGTAACTTTAGGCGATAGGGTGCAGTTTACGCTCCCAAGTTTTGCAAAGGGGGAATATGCGCTTAGAATATTTGCAAATGTAAATGGCAAGGAACATGAGGCGGTACAACATGATTTCTTTGTAGCGAATAGGAAGAAGGGTGGTTCCAAGTTTTCAATTAAGAGCGATGAAAAAGGTCTCGGCAAGGGTCAGATCATAACGTTAAAATGGAATGACAGCAAGGCATCGGGGTATGCTGTTAAGGTGATACGTAGGAAGGGAAAATTCACAGGTGTTGTAGCAACAGGACTCACGCAGGATAAGAGCTTTGATTTTGTAGCAAGAGGAAGCGGCACCTATAGGGCGTATGTATATCCTTATTCTCATAAGGGAGAAGCATTTAAAATGCAGACCGCAGACATTAAGGTTTCTGAAAAACCTGACGTTCCTAAGAAGTATCCTGTAAAAACCATAGTTTCAAGGGGATATAAATATGAAGTGTATAAGGAAAAAACCAATGTAAAGCAGGCGCTTGCAAGAGCTTTAGCGAGAGGCGGAAGACTTGCAGCGGCAAACAGTAAAACCGATATTGAGGATATGCAAAAGGCGGCAAAGTCAGCGAAACTTAAGACATGGGTCGGGGCTTCGAATTCAGAAAACCACGAACATAGGTTTAGATGGCTGTATAAAGACAAGGGTTTGGTATCTAAAAAGCTATGGGCTTCTAAATTCCCGCAAAATGCGGAAACCAATGAGTTTACGTATTTTGATATCGGGAAAAATTCGTTACTTAAAAACGCAGCATATGATACCAATCTCGAAGGCTATATGGTACAGCTCCCTCATCCATATTCACATTATAACCTTAAAGCAGTCTATGACATCATTAACAGGCAGGTAATTTTGACTTGGGATAAGTTAAATGGCGTAGATAAGGTCATAGTGATGTACTCGCCCAAGAAAAAGGGGCTATACGAGAAGATTGCAGAATGCAAGGGCGATGCAAGCAGGTATATTTTAAAACCGTACAGTCAGATAAAAAAAGGCTACTATAAGATAGTAGCCGTGCAATCATTTGAAGGGAGAACAATTTTCAGCAAGCATTCAAAGCCTGTGAATATATAACCTCCTAGTCCACCTTGAAGAAGGCTTCGTTTTGTTTTGCGTTATTGAAATATAGGGTTTTAAACATAAACGGATCGTGGCCTGCTGCAGGTAGAGAGAATATTGCGGTACCGCTAAATGTTTTTCCCGGGGTTACGGACATTGTAGTAAATGTCGTAGAGTTTTTTGAATTCCCCTGCTGGTTACCGACCATGTCGCTTTTTGCCTTACTCTGCTTGTTTACTTTTTCTGTAGTTTTATCTATATTTTCAGGCGTGAATTCCGTAACATCAAAGGTTATTAGGTTTTTATAAAGTGTTTTTTTGTAGGCTATACCGTCACCGGAATTGGATGTAACGGAGAAGATTATTTTTTGCGCCATATCCTTTTTCCCCTTGGCAGGGAAGTTCGCAGGAAAGTGTACTTGGTATTTCATCATAGCATATCTTATCTGCTTGTTTGTAAGCTTCGGCACCTGGTTTGTTGCACCGTTTATCCTGTTGTAGTTATCCAATATGGTTTTGGTTGCTGTTTTATCCGTATTTATGGCGGTTACCCTTAGATATGCCTTGTGGGTCTTCTTGTCCAGAGGGCTGTATACGTAGATTTCTCCCCACTGCCCGAGAGCCGCAGGCATTTCCTTGCTCGTCACTATACCGGTTATCTTACCGTCAGTATTGGTACTGGTTGTAGCTACAGGCTTTTTTTGGTTCAAGCTTTTTTCACCCATGTACATCACAATCTTGAAGCTGCCGGCTAAAACGGCTATCAATAATATCGTCGCAACTACATACTTCTTCATAACAAAACTCTCCATTCCTTTAAAAAGTTAATAAGACTTCTTACGAATAACAATTCTACCATATCTGAGAAAGTACAGCAATTTTTTAGTTAGCTAATAAAACATATATATCGAGGATAGGAAGTTGCAAGCAAATATGAGTTTTTACGAATATTATATTCATAAAAAAGTAATTTTTAGAAGGATGGTGCTATAATGAGATTAAGGAATGCAATTAAAGGGGATGGCGGATATATCACTAGAAATCAGGAGATTGAAAATGTCAAATAAGGCTAAGTACAAATTTAATCTTAGAGACGGTTTAGATCAGTGGGTTATGATGATTTTTTTCATGAACCTAGGGGCTTTAGTTGTTGTGCTAATAGTTGCGTTTTTTAGTAACGGGCTCGGTGAATTTTCGTTTAAATATGTGGCAAAAGGGGTGTTTACTCATGCTTTATTATCTACTGCCGTAGCTTTTGCTTGGACTTTGATACTGGCATATCTTAAATATAAACGAAGTAATAACAAACAGTAAATAAATTTCGCATTTTTCAGTTATAGTCAAGATTACCCTTGGAAAAGGTTATATCATAAAAGTTCATGATATAGAATATTGGCGATATGGTGGAAAGAATAGTGGTTATGTCACTAGGGATTAGGAGCTTGAAAATGTTAAATGATAAAAAAAGAAAATTTGGATTGGCAGCTCTTAAATATGGGTTTGTGGATCGTCGAGGAATATTTATTATTGTCGGCATAGTAGTTGTTGAATTTGTAAGAAGGCATATGGAAGTTGAACCTTTTGATACTAAAGGGTTTATAGATTACGGTGTAACTACTGCAGTATGTTTATTAGTTTTTTTTACATTAATATCATATGCACATTATAGAGCTGAAATTAAAAAAGAAGAGAATAAGAAGTTGAAGTAAAAAGTGCATATTGTCAATGTAAGACAATGAGATAAACAAACAATACGGTGTATACTTCGGAAATCTCCTCTCTGTTGTGATGACAGGGGGAGATTTTGTTTTTTGCTTTACAAATTAGGTGTAAGGGTGTATTATATTACTTAGTAATATAACTTTGTTATATACAGAGAAAGCTTGTAATACATGAAAGTAGGTTTGTTGTATGCAGGGTAGGCTTGTGGTATGTGAGGGTGAGTTTGTGATATGTGAGGTGAAGTTTGAAAAGCGATAAATGCATGTGTGGTGAGGGAATCGAGACGAAGCAGTTACTGCTTAAAAGTGCAGGAAAATTTTTCTTAGAATATGGTTATCAGGCTGCACCGCTTAGAAAAATCGCAGCGGAAGCAGGGTTTACGCCGGGAGCATTGTATGGATATTTCAGTTCAAAGGAAGAGCTTTTTTACGCTCTTACAGATCCTATGGTAGAGCGGCTTATGAAGGTGCTTGACAGGATTCGAGATGAAATGGATGCTTTGCCTAAGGAGAAACAATTGTATGAAATGGGAAATATTTACTATTCGAATATTCCGAAAATTGTAGATATTTTGCTTGCTGATCGCGCAGCGGTAAAACTGATTATAAATTGCGCAAAGGGGACGAAGTATGAAGGAATTATTGATAAGATAGCCGGCCGAAATGCTATGTGCCTTAATAAGGCAGCGGAAAATTCTGAAAGCAAGGCTGTTAAATCCATTAAAACGGAAATCCTTGAAATATTGATGGATGGTTATGTAAGAACTCTTTTCAGGCTCGTTATTTCGGATAAAAATAGAGAAACGATAATACAGTGTATGGAAATGGTCGGGAAAATATATGAAACGGGCATTATTGCACTTATGCAAGAAAAAACAGAAAAGTAAATGGAGGTGTAAAATGAAAAACGACAAATATCTTTATGCCATGAAAAAAAGATGTTCTCGCAGAAAGTATACGAATAGACTGATTGAACCTAGGGATGTAGAACAAATTGAAGATAATATTGCTTCGTATAATAAAGAATCCGGACTTAATATAAAATTGGTCACCGAAAAAGGAAGTGAACTTTTTAAAGGATTTCGAAAAAGCTACGGTTTATTTGTTGGTGTTCAGAACTATATTGCGATGATTGGTAGAAATGACCTTTCTAATCGTATGGAGAAAGTGGGACGTTTTGGCGAAAAATTAATCCTTGAAGCAACTGCAATGGGGCTGTCTACCTGTTGGGTAGGAACCAGTTATGACCAAAAAACAGCGGCGAGACTATGTAGAGAAAATGAAACATTAGACTGTGTAATAGCAATCGGATATTCGGATAAAAAACATTCGCTTAAGGAACGAATGATGGAATATGGTATGAATAGACAAAATAAAGTTATGAAAGCTTTAATGGAAGTAGAAGAACCTGTACCTGAGTGGTTTAATCAAGGTATGGATGCGGTTTATCTTGCACCTACTGCAAGAAATCTGCGTCCATTTGTATTCAAGTATAAGGATGGACAGGTGACGGCTTTTACTACAGTGTCTACGGAAACGGCGATGATAGATCTTGGCATTGCTAAATTACATTTTGAATTAGGAGCAGGAGGTGGAAGTTGGGAGTATGGAAATAACGGCTATTATTATTTTGATGATAAACGAAAGGAGATTAGAGATGATGATGTATGAAATTCCGCAAGATTCGGTAAAATGGATTAAGAAAGAATTGAGTAAAAAATATTCTCTTGAGGCGGCAGAAGAAAAATATCGTGAAATTCTTAAAACGTATGAAAAATTTTCAAATGATACTCCAAGCATAGGTGGTAAAGATAATCCTATGGCGAAAAATTTTTATGGCGCACTGTCCGCCTTTGCTTATTATGAGTGTATGGACAGGAATATGTCTCCAGATGAGATTACGGATATGTGTTTTGGGATGATGATTGGAGACAAGAAAGGTGGTAGGCTCGCTAAGTTTAATCTCAATAATAAATTGGTGAGAAAAATTTTCCATACACTTTTCGGCTTAAGGGCGAAGAAGCTGAATAAACATAAGCAAGACGGATCTTGGAACAATACCTGGGGTATGGAAGTGAATCCGCTTAACCATAAAGAGGGAATTAGCATACACCTTGTGGGGTGCCCTATTGCGGATTTTGCAAAAAAGAACGGCTATGAAGAACTTATGCCATATTTTTGTGAAACGGACAAGACCGTCGTGGAGCACATGGGAGGCACTCTCTATAGAGAACATACGGTTGCCGACGGATATAAAGATTGTGATTACTGGATTAAAAATAAGGGTAAATAATAACTAACAGTTAGTATGAACAGGGTTATGTCGTAATGTCTGCTTGTATTTGTTTAAAAATGAAGAATTCTTTTTGATCAATGATAAGAAGAAGGTGGTATAAAATGAGTATTATCGATTATTTTGCGATGCATATTGTACCGAAAATGTTTAGAGGTAAGGGGGCACTGCACCCTTGTGCTACAGGTGAGCTTGGATTTGGCGTAAGCTGTATTCGTGAATATGATGTTAATATCTTTTTTATCCATGGAAAGCAGCATCTTGTAGCTATTGATTCGGGATATAAAAATTATCTCGGGATTATGGATAAATGTAAAAGGATAGGTATAGATCCTGCAGACGTTACAGATCTGTTTCTTACACATGTAGATCCCGATCATGCAGGGGGACTTGATTATCGATGCAAAGATCCGTTTAAAAACGCAAAAATATATCTCGGAAAGTTGGAAGAAAATTATTTGACCAATACATGGCACAGGAAGAGAATCGGACCTATAGGTTTGAAAAATCCTGTTAGAATTAAGAAAAAGTATCAGCTCATGGAAGATGGAGAAACGGTAACGCTGGGGGATCTTAAGATTACATCGCTACTTGTTCCGGGGCATACGCTGGGGCATTGTGTTTATATTATCAACGACAACCTTTTGTTTACAGGAGATTCGATTGCAATCAATGAAACCGGCGGTTATTGTTTCTTTGACGTTTTTAACTTCGACAGCAGTCTTAACAAAAAATCCCTGAAAGCTTTGAAGAAAAATATAGCTGCTTACGATATAAAAGCTGTCTTCACTTCTCATAATGGATGGACAGCTGATGTAAATAATGCATTTTCACATATCGATACAATTCCTGACATCTCTAAGGAAAATCCGTTTGATAAGACTGCACCGTTTGATTGTTTTGACGATGCGGAATTGCCTTGTAAATAAAAAGCATTTCGTATTAGCAGCAGCTTCATGTCGGTATTGACACGGGCGGCATAAATAAATTAGAATGAATGTGTGTAGAGGCGATGGTTACAGGACATGATTGTGAGGAAACTGTCGATGATGACAGGGCTTGTAATGTTTGCCTGATTTGCTTGTGAGTGAATTGTTGCTGACAGTGGTGTTTGCAGAAGTTGCTTGTGAGTGATTGCCGGTGACAGCGTTATTTTTAGAGTTGTTTATAGAAAAGAGATATGAATGAAATACATTAGTACCAGAGGATCAAGTGAGAGAATGGATTCTGCAGAAGCTATAATAAACGGGATAGCCGCAGACAAGGGATTGTATGTGCCCGAGAGCATACCGAATCTTCCGGTAGAGCTTGAAGAGCTTAAGGGGATGAGTTATAAGGATATAGCTAAGATGGTGCTAGGTGTTTTTTTTACGGACTTTTCTAAGGAGCAGATAGAATATTGCGTAAATAGTGCGTACGATGATAAATTTTCAAAAGATGATGTGGTGGGTTTCACCAAGACGAAAGAAGTTCATTTCCTTGAGCTTTATCATGGTAAAACGGCGGCGTTTAAGGATATGGCGCTATCCATCTTGCCGTTTTTACTCACTGAATCCATCAAGATGCAGGGAAGCGATAAAAAAATCTGCATACTTACGGCAACATCGGGAGATACCGGAAAGGCTGCTCTTGAGGGCTTCGCTGATGTGGAAGGCGTGGATATAATAGTTTTTTATCCTAATAACGGAGTGAGCACCGTACAGGAAAGGCAGATGATTACTCAGCAAGGCGACAATACGCATGTATTCGCCATAGAGGGAAATTTCGATGATGCGCAGACTGCAGTGAAGGACATCTTTACAGATAGTGAATTTGCAAAGGAGATAGGAGCCTTAGGATATAAATTTTCATCTGCGAATTCCATAAATATCGGAAGGCTGGTACCGCAGGTTGCATACTATGTGTACTCATATGCAAAACTGTTATCAAGCGGGCAAATAAAGGCAGGTGAACCTATAAATGTGGTGGTTCCTACGGGAAACTTCGGAAACATTCTGGCTGGATACTATGCAAAAAATATGGGATTGCCTATTGCGAAGCTAATTTGCGCTTCTAACGAAAACAAAGTACTAACAGACTTTTTTGAAACGGGCGTGTACCACTTGGATAGAGAATTTTATCTTACAAGTTCACCGTCAATGGATATCTTGGTATCCAGTAATTTGGAAAGATTGCTGTTTAACTTGAGTGGAAACGACGGCGCTCAAATAAAAAACCTCATGAAGTCATTAGATGAAAATAAGAGATATGAGGTGTCTCCTGAAATAAAGAAGGGTTTATCGGAATTCTATGCGGGATTTTCAAACTCTGAAAAAGGTGCTCAAAATATCAAAGAACTATATGATACAGAGCATTATTTAATGGATACACATACAGCTGTAGCATATTCCGTGTATAAGGACTATAAGAAAAACACCGGTGATGATACCGCTACAGTCATAGTGTCCACTGCAAGCGCATATAAATTCGCTGAAAGCGTGGCGGCCGCAATAGGATCCCTCAGGGGAAAGGACGGGTTTGAGGATCTTAAAAACTTAAGTGAGCATACAAACACTGAAATACCGAGTTGTTTAAGGGATTTAGACAAAAGAGATGTGATGCACGGCGATGTGATTGAAATAGATGAAATGCGAGGAGCCATATTAAACTGCCTTAAATAATAAAACTGCACCTAAAACACATAATTTTCTTGAAAAAGTTCTTCGGCAGGGTTATAATGAAGTTGTAACGAAGTCGACAAAAAAGCTTTACACAGACTATATAAATTAGTGGTTATTAACAAAAGGAGTGTTGTATGGATGCTAAGCTTAGAAAGGACTTTTCTAAAATAGACAATATACTTTCAGAGTATGCAGATAAAGAAGGTAGTTTGATCACGATACTTCAAAAGACGCAGGATGCGTATGGATATCTGCCGATGGAGGTTATAGATTATATATCTGAAAAAACGGGGATCAGAGCTGCAAAGATTTATGGCGTTGCAACATTCTACTCACAGTTCAGGCTAAAGCCTATAGGTAAATATTTGATAATGCTATGCCAAGGTACGGCCTGCCATGTAAACGGTTCGGACTCCGTTAGGGAGGTGGTGTCCGAACACCTTAATATTAAAGACGGAGAAACGACGGACGACGGAGTATTTACTCTAAATAATGTTGCTTGCCTTGGGTGTTGCTCCATAGCGCCCGTTATGATGGTTCAGACGGTGGATGGTGAAGAAACGTACGGACAGCTTACTAAGGATAAGGTAATAAAATTATTGGATGAAATCAGAGCTAGCGCATAGGCTAATCTTATACCTTTAATGATATGCGAGTAGGAGTGCTCGTAAGGGGGAGTGTGATGAAGGTAAAAGTTGGGCAAGGAAGTTGTGGCATCGCTACAGGCGCAAAGAAGGTTGCGGACAGCATAGACGCAATGATTAAGCGTGATAATCTGGATGTGGATCTGGAGGTTACGGGCTGTGTCGGCACGTGTTTCTTAGAGCCCATTGTAGATGTGTACGATGATGAGGAAAAGCTTACAAGATATGTAAATGTAAAGCCCGAAGAAGTCGAATCGATATTTAAGCACCATTTCAGCGATGGAGAAATATCAAACGAGCATGTAATTGATGAAGAAGATGAAAAATTTATAACGAGGCAGCAGAGGATAGTGCTTCGTAATTGCGGACTTATAAATCCCGAAAAGATAGAAGACTACATCAATGAAGGCGGGTATGAAGCTGCAAGGATAGCTCTTACTGAAAAGACGCCTGAGGAAGTGATAGAAGAGATAAAAAAATCCGGACTTAGAGGCAGAGGAGGAGCGGGTTTTCCTACCTGGTTTAAATGGAACGCCGCAAGAAGCAACGAGGCGGATCAAAAATACATAGTCTGCAATGCGGATGAAGGAGATCCCGGCGCTTTTATGGATAGGTCCGTGCTTGAAGGTGACCCGCATGCTTTGCTGGAAGGTATGCTCATAGGTGGCTATGCAATAGGCGCTACAAAGGGAGTTATCTACGTAAGGGCAGAATACCCGCTGGCCATTAAAAGACTTGAAAATGCAATGGAGCAGGCCAGAAAAGCGAATTACTTGGGAGACAATATTTTAGGCTCGGGATTTGATTTCGACCTTTATATAAAGGCGGGAGCAGGAGCGTTTGTGTGCGGTGAAGAAACTGCGCTGATAGCATCCATAGAGGGAGAACGGGGGATGCCGAGGTTGAAACCACCTTTCCCTGCACAAAAGGGTTTTTGGAAGAAACCTACAAATATTAATAACGTAGAAACCTTGGCCAACGTTGCGTGGATTATTAAAAATGGCGGCGATAAATTCGCAGAATTCGGACTCGGTGAAAGCAAAGGCACTAAGGTATTCGCACTTGCCGGTAAGATAAAAAAAGGCGGTCTTTGTGAAGTGCCGCTCGGAATGCCTCTTAGAGACGTCATCTACAATATAGGAGGCGGCATAAAAAATGACAGGAAATTTAAAGCCGTGCAGATGGGAGGTCCTTCAGGAGGCTGTATACCTGCAGAGCTCATAGATACGAAGGTAACATACGAAGACATCGTAAAGACGGGAGCCATAGTCGGTTCCGGCGGAATGATAGTTATGGATGAAGATACGTGCATGGTGGATATGGCTCGTTATTTTCTTGACTTTACCCGTAAGGAAAGCTGCGGGAAATGTATATACTGCCGCCTGGGAACGAAGCGAATGCTCGAGATACTTGAAAGGATTACGCAGGGTAAGGGTAAGGATGGAGACATAGAGCTTTTACTCGAGCTTTCAAACAAGGTAAAGGAAGGTTCTATGTGCGGACTAGGACAGACCGCTCCGAATCCGGTTCTTACCACAATAAAGTATTTTAGACATGAATATGAAGACCATATATACAATCATAAATGTACTGCAAAATCTTGCAAACCTCTTGTGACATATACAATATTGGACACCTGCGTCGGCTGTACAGCCTGCGCCAGAAACTGTCCGGTAGGAGCGATTACAGGTTCTCCTAAGGGGCAGCATGTTATAGATCAGGAAAAGTGTATAAAATGCGGTAAGTGTTTGGAGTCGTGTAGATTTAGTTCTGTAAATTTAGACTAGGAGGCATGAAGTGAAAGAGATGATTGAAAGGTTTGAATTTAAGATCAACATAAACGACATTGAAGCAGGCGCAAACAAAGGCGAGACCATATTGGACGTTGCGAGGCGAAATGATATTTTCATACCTACATTCTGCTACGATGACAGGGTGGATATCTATGGAGCTTGCGGAATATGCGTATGTGAAGTGGAAGGCAACCCGAAGCTTGTAAAGGCTTGCGCTACTGAAGTTGCAGACGGTATGACTGTACGTACAAACACCGAAAGAGTAATAGAGTCCCGAAAAACTAATCTTGAGCTTCTTATGACAAATCATAAGGGCGACTGCAGACCGCCTTGTGTACTCAACTGTCCTGCTCATACGGATTGTCAAGGGTACGTCGGATTTTTAGCGGAAGGAGATTTTAAGAAGGGCATAGAACTGGTAACGGAAAAGATACCTCTTCCCGCATCCCTTGGAAGGGTATGTCCGCATCCTTGTGAAGAAAACTGTAGAAGAGCCTTGGTGGATGAACCTATAGCTATTAGAGATTCAAAGCGTTTATTAGCGGAAGAAGCATTTTTTACAGAAGATTTTGCCTTTAAGCTACCGGAAGAATTTACCGGCAAGAAGGTATCGATCATAGGCGGCGGACCCATGGGTCTTTCTGCTGCATGCTTTTTAAGGCAGCTCGGACATGATATCACCGTTTATGAAGCCATGCCGTATGCAGGGGGAATGCTTAGATACGGAATCCCTGAATACAGGTTGCCTAAGAAAATATTAGATGCTGAAATTTCAAAGATAAAAGAAATGGGAATAGATATTAAAACGAATACTCGCATAGGAAGCGATATAAGTTTTGATGAAATAAGAAAAAACAGCGATGCGGTGCTACTTGGAATAGGTGCTTGGAAGTCTACAGGTACAGGTTGCAAAGGAGAAGACAGCAACGGTGTAATAGGTGGTATCGAATTTCTTCAGAGGAAGGCTAGAGGCATTGAAACGGGTATTGGAAAGAACGTGGCTATAATAGGCGGCGGTAATACCGCTATGGATGCTGCAAGGACGGCTGTAAGGCTCGGAGCCCAAAATGTGTATAACGTGTACAGGCGTACAACGGAGCAGATGCCTGCTGAAGAATTTGAAATAAAGAGCGCAGAGGAAGAAGGTGTAATATTTAAGACACTTAGAAATCCGATTGAAATTTTTGAAAAGGACGGCAGGGTAAATGCAATGGAGCTTCAGGTTATGGAGCTTGGTGAAGAGGATGCATCAGGAAGGCGAAGGCCTGTAGCGGTAGAGGGCAAAACAGAAATGCTCAATGTGGATACCGTTATACTTGCCATAGGGCAGGCGGTGGATTCAGAATTATTCGGTGAAGTTGAAAAAACGAAGCGAAACGCTATAGCCTATGATGAAAAATCATTTATGACGAGCATGGAAGGCGTGTTTGCGGGTGGCGACTGCGGTAACGATAAAATTTCAATAGCTATCGAAGCCATAGCGGATGCGAAGAAGGTTACGGAGGCTATAGACAATTATCTGAGCGGAAAGAAATTTGTTTATACTTCGCCTTATTATGTTACAAGGTCAGACATTACATCTGAGGATTTTGAAGATAGAGAGCGAAAATGCAGGGCTAATCCTGAAGTTGCAAAAGCTGATGAGAGAAAAGATAATTTCAATGAAGTGGAAAAGACAATCGCTGTAGATTTAATGAAGGAAGAAGCTAAAAGATGTCTTGAATGCGGTTGTAAGGATTATTTTGAATGTAAGCTGATAAAGTATTCACACATGTACGAAGTGGAGCCTGAAAGGCTCTATGGAGATCATACCGATATAGACTTTGAAGATGATCATCCATTTGTAACCAGGGATCCTAATAAGTGTATCCTGTGCGGATTGTGCGTCAGGGTTTGCGATGAAACGCTCGGTATCGGAGCTCTAGGGCTTGTAAACAGAGGTTTCGATACGGTAATCATGCCGGAGATGGGCAGAAAGCTTCGCGAGAGCGGATGCGTAAGTTGCGGCATGTGTATATCGGTATGTCCTACCGGAGCTCTTAAGGAAAGGTGCTTTAATACAAAGGATATACCGGCAAATATGAAGTCTAACGAGACGGTTTGTGAATTCTGCTCCGTTGGCTGCAAAATTGATGTACAGACAGCCGGAAATCTGGTAATGAAGGCTGATGCAATAAACGGAAGCGAAGCAGATATGGGACTTGCCTGCGGCAGAGGTAAATTCGGATTGTTTACGAGGTACACCGAGCCGTTTGATTCATATATAGGAAGTGAAAAAACGAAAAAAGAAGAGGCTATAAAATCGCTTGCGGATCTTATAGGTGATGCTTCTAAAAAGAAATATGTAAGTATATCTGCAAGGTATACTACTGAAGAAGTTGCGGCTATTAAAAAGTTTGCAGATGCAATAGGCGCAGACGTCGTATCTCACGATGTGCCTGAATGTGGAGCAGGTAAAGTATTTGGAACGACTAAGCCGCTTACGGGCTTCGATGAGCTGAATGATTCCGACTTCATACTGTGTGCCTTAGATGTTCATAGCAACCCTATAATTTCACCAAGGCTTATAAGCCTTTCAAAACAGGGAAAAGAAATAGTCATGATCACCAATCAAGAGGGCACTACGAGGGGTGTTAACATAAGGCATATAAATACGGATAAAAAGGGTAGCGCAATAGCGGAGGTTTTTGCCGGGGTTGTAAAATTAGCTGTGAACAGCGATAAGCCGTTCAGCTCAGAGCTCATAGAGTATGCAGGAAAAATCAATGTGAGCGATGAAGCCATGGAAGCGGCAAAGCGTTATCTATCGGCTAAGAATCCTGCAATACTATATTCCGACAGCATTGTTACCTTTGACGGGGCGGTTTTACTTTCCGATATAGCTGCCTACAAGGGAAGCAATTTAATTCATCTTAGAAAGAAAAACAATACTCAAGGATTGCTGGACTTTGGAATTAAGCCTGCAAGTTCTGATGAAAGCGGGATATTGATAAGCTTCGGTGTAGATATTACGGATGATATGAAGGCCGGATTTGAGCGTATTGCGCATGTGGATGTGATGCATAACGATAGGGCGGATATATTCATTCGAGAGCCTAACGGAGTTAAAAAAGGTGGAAGCTTCACAAATGCAGAGGGAAGGGTTCAAGCCGTAAAAAACAGATTTATAAAAGAAGGTGATGAAGGGGATATGTATGACCTCTTAAATGATATTTTAAATGAACTCGGCATAGAGGAAACGGCAATTGATTATGAAGATGCCGTAAAGACTGTGGAAGCGGAAGTTTACGGCAAAAACTATGTAGGAAGCAAGCACATCGCAGCTGCTGATGAGATAAATGTACAGTTTATGGTTCCAAAGTCTGATATAGTACTGCAAGAGCAGGGCACATCCGACGCTCTTCACACTAAAATATCGCAAGAGCTCGGCAAACTCATAAAACAGCGATAACCTGTAATAGGCAGATAAAAACAGAAATAATAGACTTCACGGTTTGTGAAGTTTATTAAGTAAGCAATGTTGCCCTGTGTTGTTTTCAGGGTTATAAGTAGCTTTAAGGATTAGCTGATAGGCTCGCTGTGCTAATTTTCATAAACTTATTTTAGTGAAATAATAAGAGCAATTAGTTTATATTACTCAGGGGAATTTAATGCTGAAGATAGCGAGATTTTTGAAGTTCTGCGTCTCAGTATGAATGACATTATCTCGAATGACACGAAGAACAACGCAAAGGTTAGCGGGTAGATCTTCATAGGTATATAAGGGGTGAACCAGCCATCCATCTTTCGGATCATGGATATCATCACGACCTGTTCTATCGCCGTGCTTATGGGAAGGGATATGAGAATACCGAATATTACCACTATACGGGTAGGGCTGTTGAATAACCTGTTTATTTCCTTAGGGTGGAATCCCAGTACCTTAGTCATTGAGATATTGGTGGTGTTCTTTTCTATAACAAGCTTTGATAGTAGGAACACCATTATCATATAGATTACCAGGGTTGCAAAAACAAATGTGGTATTTATACCCTTCATAGCTTCATTCATCTGTTCTGTAAGGGCTGAAAGATCTTTTCCCGTAACGGTGAGTGCAATATCCTTTGATTTTAAATCTTTTAATTTTCTATTTGAGAAGTATCCGTTATAGTAGTCCTTATCTTCTTTGAATGTCTTTCGAAAGTCCCTTATGTCCATAAATACTGCAAAGAATGAAGGGTGTTCATATGTCTTGGTGAGTTTGAACTTGTACTTCTTGGATTTGTATTTTTGCTTGAACGTTAATGTATCGCCTTTTTCGATGTCGAATTTTTCAACATATCCGTTGGATATCAATACCTCTCCTCGTTTTATGGAAGCATTTTTTAGATATTTTGACTTTGGAGATATGCCGTAAATCGTTACAGTTTCATCGTTTCGCCCTACGAGTTCTCTGATTGCGAACTTTTCCGCCTTTTTATCTTTTGTTTTGACAGGATGCACCAGGGTGTATTCGTAGTTTGCAATTTTATTTTTCTTTACCTTTTCAGCATGCTTATCTACTATCGGCAATATAGACAGTCCGAAGATGAGAAGTACATTGGATATGATTATACCTACAATTATCAGAGAATATATGCTTTTATTATCGAGTATAGTTCTAATTTTTATTCTGGTAAATATCCTGAGCTTCGGAGAAAGTTTTAGAGGCACGGCTTTGCGGCGTTTAAATATCTCGTTTCTAAGGAAGTTACTCGGTCCATTTCGCATTATAAGGATGAGGGTAATATAGTTTATTATAAACATTATTATCAGAGGAGCACCGGTTGTAAGCAACAATGCTTTGGCATCCCATACGGTATGATAAGGCATTAATGAATACGAGTTATAGTAAAGTCCCGTGATGATGTCTTTTACTACCGTATAGCCCAGTATGTTTCCAAGGATACCGCCCAAGAGTGATACGAGCAGCGGTATTACCAGATAATGCCTCCTGAGCTCCGACTTTGAATAACCGGATGCCCTGAGCGTTCCTATCGTTTTTGAATCGCTTTGGATGTTGTTTTTAATGGATGCTCTGAATATCAAGCTCAGTAATATAAGGAAGATGACCATGAAATACGTAAGAGATGCGGTATCTTTTTTAAAGTCATCTCCTGTGAATCTTATTGCGTTGTTATCGTATCTATGAACTATGGAGCTGAGCATCCCCATGTTTTTGTATATCCTCTTAGCAAGTTTTTCAGCCAGCTTGTTGGTTTTTGACTTACTTAAGTCATTTTTGTTGCGCCACACGTATTTGTAGTGATTTCGTAGCTTTATTTTTTTATATTCCTTGTCGGTTACGAGCGCCGGGGTGAAGTGGATGGAGTCAAATACGATGCTTTTATTATCCTTAAAGAGTGCGGAGTAGTTTACCATAGCGGAAAAACCCGTAATAGTGTACTTCCTCTTATTGATTTTTATCTTATCGCCTATCTTTAGATTGTTTCTCTTTGCATATACCCTGTCTATGGATATTTCTTTTGTGGTTTTTGGGAATCTGCCGCTTAAAATAGCGCATTTATTTACTTTTTCTCTGTCCTTTATATTGTAGATTCTGTAAGTTGTCTCGTTGTCTTCCTTTTTTTCCTTATAAAATTCATTGTAGATCGTTACATCCTTCTTTTGGATTTTTTTAATGCTTTTTTTAGGCAGCTTATTCTCTAAAATGAATTGTCCGTCCTCAAGCTTATATTTTATATGCCCATCGTGATAATTATCGTCAATGCTGCCTGCTCCTACAAGCTGCCCTGATGTAGTGCCTATCATAATTGTTAGAAATATCATTATGAGTATATACTTGAATGAATCTTTTTTAAATTCCCTTAGGTATTGTTTGTTTAATGGATTTCTCATAGTGCTTGCTCCTACCAGTTAAGTTTGGTTGCATCGATTTTTTCTTCGTTCTTTACATCGCTTCCTATCTTGCCGTCATGTAGCGTTACGATTCTGTCTGCAATTTTTGCAAGTTCCGTATTGTGGGTTACCATCAATATGGTAGTTTTGTATTCCTCGTTTATGTCTTCGAGCAACTTTATTATTTCTTTCGATGTTCCATAATCGAGAGCACCCGTGGGTTCGTCACAGAGAAGTAGGGCAGGGTTTTTGATTATGGCTCTTCCTATTGAGGTTCTTTGCATCTGTCCGCCTGATAACTGAACGGGGAATTTATCCTTGTGCTCCCAGAGGCCAAGCGATTTTATGAGATCATCGCTGTTTAGAGGATTTGAACCGAGGTAAGCTCCCACCTCTATATTCTCTCTAACGGTAAGGCTCTGTATCAGATTGTACGATTGAAACACGTAGCCTAGATATTTTCTTCGGTATTCCGTCAGCGCTTTTTCCTTCATCTTTTCAAGAGTTTCTCCCTGCATCACGACACTGCCGGAATCGATAGGTTCTATTGCGCCTATGATGTTGAGCAAAGTGCTTTTTCCGCTTCCGGAAGGCCCGAGCATCACGTTTACACTGCCTTTTTCGATATCAAGGTCTATGCCTTTTAGAACCTCTATGGACGTTTCACCGTTTCTAAATGATTTATGAATGTTTTTTAAGCTTAATAACATGATTTCCTCCTTTAATCGCAATAATATTATACCACTAAAACTTTTTTGTAAGCAAGTAGCGCTATAATGATTACGTTTCTTTATTTTAAGAGTGGCAGGAGGATATATGTTGCTACATTAAAAACGAAATAGAAGAAGGAGAGCCTTCAATGTATGCTTTTATATTTTCCTCGCAGAGTTTAATGAGTCTTGCTCTGGCTGCATGGGTTCCCCAGGCGATATGTGGAGTTATAAAGCAGTTGTCAAGCTCAGTCAAGCTATTCTCTATAGGGGGTTCGCTGCTAAGTACATCGAGGTAGGCTGCGGCAAGTTTATTACTCATGAGTGCTTCCTTAAGATCATTTTCATCTATAAGTCCTCCTCTTGCCGTATTTATGAGTACCGCTCCATCCTTAAGGCTAGATATGAAGCTTTTATTTACAAATTTTTCGTTTCCTTTGGTAAGAGGACAGTGAAGGCTTATGATATCGGAATTCAGCGTTTCAGTCGGGTTTTTGCTGTACGCATTCACCTTCATGCCGAAGCTCTTCGCTATGTTTGCAACGCATCTTCCTATATTCCCGTAGCCGATAATCCCGAGGCTTAATTCCGTAAGGCTTTTTGATGGCGAAAGGAAGAAACAAAAATCATCCGATTCTTGCCACCTACCGCTTCTTGTTGCTTTAAAATAACCTGTTAAGTCATTGGCGTAGTGCAGTATATAGCTCATCGTTTGCTGCGCAACAGCCTGTGTAGAATATGAGGCTATGTTTGTTACCGTGACGTTTGAGGCTTTAGCAGCTTTTATGTCGATGTTGTCGTATCCTGTCGCAAGTTCTCCTATGTATTTAAGATCCCGCGCATTTTTAATGATTTCCTCAGTTAGTTTGCATTTTGATGTGAGCACTATATCATAACCCTCGATTCTCGGGGCAATTTCATTTGGAGCAGTTCTTTCATATACGGTAAGTTTATCGACTTTGTCCAGCTGCTTTAAAGAGTCGAAGCTGAGATCCGACTGCGTGATTGTGAATGCATCGAGTATTACTATTTTCAATCTACACCTCCCTTACACAAAATGTTTTCTGATATTATACAGCATGTGGTTGGTATATATAAGGAATAAAATACATCATTCGATTTTTCAAGAGATGGAAAAAGTGTCATTGTAAGTCATTTTAATTGGGCAGGCGGCAGTAGAAAAGAAATTATAAAGATGATATACTGGTTACGATTTATTGGATGATTGAGAGGTGATTTTGTGTCTAAAATAAATATTGAAGGCTCGGAAATCAGTGTTATAGCCATAGGCAATAGAGATTATATTTCTTTAACTGACATGGTTAGAAATATTGAAAACGGCTCGGCTTTAATTGAAAAATGGCTCAGAAATAAAAATACGATAGAGTTTTTAGGCATTTGGGAAGATATGTATAATCCAAACTTTAATTCCCCCGAATTCGAGGGAATTAAAATTGAAGCAGGGCTTAACCGCTTTATTTTATCCGTAAAACAGTGGGTGAAGAAAACTAATTCCATTGGTATTGTTGCAAAGGCAGGAAGGTATGGAGGAACTTATGCACATAAAGATATTGCATTCGAATTTGCTTCTTGGGTATCGCCTTATTTTAAGCTGTATTTAATAAAAGAATTTGAACGACTAAAAAAAGAAGAACAAGAGAAACTTGGCTGGGATATAAAAAGAAATTTGGCAAAAATCAATTATAGAATTCATACCGATGCCATAAAAAACAACCTTGTACCTGAAAAATTGCCAAAGGAAAAAATCAACTTTATTTATGCGAGTGAAGCTGATATTCTGAATGTAGCTTTGTTTGGAATGACAGCAAAAGAATGGCGTGAGGAAAATCCGAAGTTAAAAGGAAATATCAGAGATTATGCGGATATATCTCAGCTTGTTTGTCTCTCAAATCTTGAAAATCTTAATGCTGTTTTTATAAATGAGGGGATGAAGCAATCAGACAGATTGGAAAAACTGAATTTTATTGCCATAGAGCAGATGAAAATATTATCCGAAGCGGAAACAACAAAGAAATTGAAATAAGAGAATATTTTGAAACAACTTATGGGAAAATTCATTAAACATATTTTCCATTGTAAATGTTAAGTATATGCGCCAATTTTATCTTACCTTTCTAAATGGTTACGCACTGCGTGACCATTTGAGTTGGACTCACTATCGTAGTCTTATGCGGGTTGAAAATGAAAAGGCATGGAAGACATTGATAAGCAGTAACTGCTTGCATTTGCGAGGATATTTTCATGGGGAAAAGGAAAAAATAATAAAAAAAGCAAAAAAATAGGAAAAATTTGTTGACTCATGGTATTTTTGGTGGTATCTTAGATAAGGAATTAGCACTCGGCAGGCGAGAGTGCTAACAAAAAATGATATACCTGAAAACGAGATTGGCATGCACATTGAAAGAAAACGAGATTGATATATACATTAGAATAGGACGACAAATAAAGGTATACAAGAAAGGAGGGTTAAGTGATAAACGATAGAAAGAAGAAATTGCTTCAGGCGATACTGATGGAATTTATCGCAAATGCGGAACCTGTGGGTTCAAGAACGCTTACGAAAAGATATGATCTCGGTCTTAGCCCTGCGACTATAAGAAACGAAATGTCAGACCTTGAAGAGATGGGATTTCTTTTAAGACCGCACACATCGGCGGGAAGAGTTCCTACGGAAAAGGCATATAGATATTACGTAGATCAGATGATGAAAACGCATGAACTCACAAACGATGAAAAGGCTATAATAGCAGGCAAAATAAACAATACGATGAACGAGCTTGATAAAACTATAAAGCATGCTACGAAGCTATTGTCTGAACTTACAAATCTCACGTCGTTTGCGGTAACACCAAAGAAGGAAAGTGACAGGCTTCAGCACATAGAATTGCTGCAAATCGAAGGAAACAGGCTCGTGCTAGTGCTTGTAGCTGAGACGGGAAAGACCTCGACGGTGGTCATGCATTCACACAGCAGGTACTCAGAAGATGCGCTTGCCATCCTTGAGAGGGCTCTCAGTATAGAATACAAAGGCAAGACCATCACGGAATCACTTACCATGGATATAGCGGATACCATCAAAAACGATGCACCTGCGGTAGCAAAGTTGTTCTCTGAAATCAGCCCGTCTCTTGCATCTACTCTAAGAGGAATGCTCGAGACCGACATATATATGGAAGGAATATCAAACATCTTTGCGAATCCGGAGTATTCAGACAATGTTAAGGCGAGCAAGTTTATAGATATGATATTCAAAAAAGATGATTTCACAAGGGTTCTTTCAAATAGAGACGATGGAATCATAATCACCATAGGCGAAGAAAATGAAGACGATGCTCTTAAAAACAGTACGCTGATTACGGCAACCTACCATGTAGATGGTGAATACATAGGAAAAATCGGTGTAATAGGACCTACGAGAATGCCTTACGGACATGTGACTTCCGTTATTAAATATTTGACGGAAAATGTAGATAAATCCTTTAATAAGGACTTGAATCCGGAGTGACGGATGACGAAGTGTATTTAGGTAAAGATATGAGGTGAAAATGAAGATTAATGTGAATTTAGGGGGAGTAACCGATGAGTGAAAAGAAAAAAGATGAAAAGCCGGTTGAGGATAAGAAGTGCAAGGATTCAAAGTGCTGCAAACATGAGAAGAACGGCTCTAAGGATTGTAAGAATGCTGCAAGCAAAGAGGCAAAGGAGGACTTTGAAGATAAGTACATAAGGCTCATGGCGGAGTTTCAAAACTTTAAAAAGAGAAACGAAAAGGAAAAAAGCGCTATATATAAGCTTGCAAACGAGGCGCTTATCACAGAGCTTTTGAATGTGATGGACAGCTTTGAACTGGCGCTCAGCACAGGGGACTCGAAAGACTCGGAAGGGTTACTCATGATACAAAAACAGTTTGCAAGCATACTGGAAAAAGCCGGACTTTCAAAGATAGATTCGCTGGGTGAAGAATTCGACCCTAACAGGCATCATGCGGTAAAGACTGTGGAAGACGAAGGGAAAAGCGGAACGGTAGCCGAAGTTTTAAAAGAAGGCTATGTACTGAGCGATAAGGTCATAAGACCGGCGATGGTAGTTGTAGTAGAATAAAAAAATGATAAGAGTTAATTAACAGGAGGTTTAAAATGGGAAAGATTATTGGAATAGACTTAGGAACGACAAATTCATGCGTTGCCGTATTGGAAGGAGGCGATGCGACAGTTATAGCTAATGCGGAAGGAAGCAGAACCACACCATCCGTTGTGGGATTTACAAAGGCAGGTGAAAGACTTGTAGGAGAAACCGCTAAGAGACAGGCGGTAACAAATCCTGAAAGGACAATATCTTCAATAAAAAGACACATGGGTACGGACTATAAAGTGAAGATAGACGATAAGGAATACAGCCCTCAGGACATATCTGCGATGATACTTACCAAGCTTAAAAACGATGCCGAGAGTTATCTCGGGGAAAAGGTTACGGAGGCTGTAATCACAGTACCTGCATACTTTACAGACAGCCAGAAACAGGCTACCAAGGATGCAGGAAAGATAGCGGGACTCGATGTAAAGAGGATAATAAACGAGCCGACAGCAGCTTCCTTAGCGTACGGACTTGATAAAGATGACAGTTCGCACAAAATCCTCGTATACGATTTGGGTGGAGGTACGTTCGACGTATCGGTGCTCGAACTTGGAGACGGCGTATTTGAAGTACTTGCAACCAGCGGTGACAACAAGCTCGGCGGAGATGACTTCGACAACGCCTTGGTAAAATACATGGTAGATGAGTTTGCTAAGGGAAATGGTATAGATCTGTCTAAAGATAAGATGGCTATGCAAAGAATAAAGGAAGCTGCAGAAAAGGCGAAGATGGAGCTTTCAAGCGCAACACAGACAAACATAAATCTTCCGTTCATAACGGTATCTGAAAACGGACCGCTTCATATGAACATGGAGATAACGAGGGCGAAATTCGAGCAGCTTACATCTTCTCTTGTGGAGAAAACCATAGATCCTATGAAAAAAGCTATGAGCGATGCCGGTATTACGGGAAGCGATATAGCAAAGGTAATATTGGTCGGCGGATCTACAAGAATTCCGGCAGTTCAGGAAGCTGTAAAGAAGGTTACGGGCAAGGAACCTTTTAAAGGAATAAACCCTGACGAGTGCGTGGCTCTAGGAGCGGCCGTACAGGGAGGCGTATTGACAGGAGATGTGAAGGATGTATTGCTTCTTGATGTTACACCGCTTTCACTTTCTATAGAAACTCTAGGCGGAGTAGCAACGAAATTGATCGAAAGAAACACTACGATTCCTACAAAGAAAAGTCAGGTGTTCTCAACAGCAGATGATAACCAAAGTGCAGTGGACATCCATGTAATGCAAGGTGAAAGAGAGATGGCGAGCGATAACATTACACTTGGAAGATTCCAGCTTACAGGCATACCTCCGGCACCAAGAGGAGTACCACAGATAGAGGTAACATTCGATATAGATGCAAACGGTATAGTAAATGTAAGTGCAAAAGATAAGGGCACCGGTAAGGAGCAGAGTATTACCATTTCATCTTCAAATAAGCTCAGTGACGAAGAGGTGGAAGCTAAGATTAAAGAGGCTGAGCAGCATGCAGAGGAAGACAAGAAGCGAAAAGAAGGAATAGAGGTAAAGAACAGAGCGGAATCTCTAGTGTATGAGACTGAAAAATCACTTAAGGAAGCGGGCGATAAGATAGACGCATCTAAGAAGAAGGAAATAGAGGATGCAAAGGATGAGCTTTCAAAGGCGATAGAATCAGGAAATAACGACGATATTAAGGCGAAGACGGATGCGCTTACAGAAAAGCTCCATGCCTTTACCACAGAGATGTACAAGCAGGCGCAAGAGGCTGCAGCTTCAAATGCAGAAGCTAAAGACGGCGATGCACCTAAGGACGATAAGGTAGTGGATGCAGACTTTGAAGTAGTGGATGAAGATAAAAAATAAATAAATCGCAGAGGTTAAAATGGAACAAAAACGAGACTATTATGAAGTGCTTGGTATAAGAAAAGGCGCTACCGATAAGGAAATCAAGTCTGCATATAGGAAGATGGCTAATAAATATCACCCTGATAAAAATCAGGGTGATAAAAGCGCTGAAGAAGCGTTTAAAGAAGCGAATGAAGCCTATGATGTTCTGTCTGACAAGACAAAGAGGGACAGGTATGACAGATTCGGGCATGCAGGTGTAGATCCTAACGCAGGCTTTGGCGGTGATGCCGGAGCTTCAGGCGGAGCGTATGGCGGCGGATTTTCGGGTGCTAATTTCGGATTTGATGCAGAGGATATCAACAGCTTTATGGGAGCTATGTTCGGAAACTTCGGGATGGGGCGTTCAAGGAGAAACGGTCCCATGCAGGGTAATGACATCAAGGCAAGGATGAACATAAGCTTTAGGGAGGCTGCGTTCGGTGTGAAAAAGCAAATAGAAATAGATAAGTACGTTGAATGCGATGCCTGCCATGGCCATGGAACGGCGGACGGGAAGGAAAAAAAGACTTGTTCCGCATGTGAGGGCAGGGGCAGGGTATACCAGACTAAAAATACTCCGTTTGGCACGTTTAGAACGGAAACCGCTTGTCCGAGCTGCCACGGTACAGGCAAAGAAAATTCTGATCCATGTAGAACCTGCAGTGGAAGCGGTAGAGTAAAGAAAAACGTTAAAATAAACGTTACGATTCCCGAGGGCATACATGACGGCGGCGTCATCTCCCTAAGGGGATATGGTGAGCCCGGTATCAATGGAGGACCTCCCGGAGATTTATATATAGTGATAAATGTGGCGAACGATGACGTATTTGAAAGGCGAGGTAACGACATTTGGCTGGAAGTCCCTATAAGTTTTGCGCAGGCAGCTTTGGGCGATGAAATAACGGTGCCGGGGCTTAGAGAAAAGATAAACTACAAGATACCTGCAGGCACACAGCCGGATACCGTATTTAGAATCAAGGAAAAGGGCATAAAGGATGTAAATTCCTCAAGAAGGGGACATCTATATATAACCGTAAAGCTCGAAGTACCAAGATCTTTAAATGTTGAGCAAAAGAAGATAATATCTGATATGAATGATAAAATCGATGAGAAATGCTACAAGGAAAAAAGCATGTTTAAGAGGATTTTAAACGACTTGTTTTCATAGAGTGTGCAGCTTTAAGGAAGTGGTGTGAATAAATTTTTTGTAGAAAAATCATTTGTAGTGGGCAGTGGATTCGAGATCCTGAATCCTGAGGATGTGCACCATATAGTGCATGTTCTAAGGTTAATTGCAGGGTCTCGAATTTTACTTTCCGATGGTAAAAATGAGTATGAGGGTGTAATTGAAGATATAGGCGGAGAAGTTGTAAAGGGGAAAATCACTGATCTAAACAGATCGTTTAGAGAGCGAAAGGTGGAACTTTCATTGATTCAAGGAATACCGAAGGCAAAGAAGATAGAGTTTATAGTGGAAAAGGCGGCCGAGCTTGGAGTGATGAAAGTTTTTCCTGCGTTTATGGATAGAAGTATAGTAAAGCCGACTAACAAGGATGATGAAAAGCATGACAGGCTTTTAAAGAAGGCGCTATCCGCCTGTGAACAGTCAAAGCGAAACAGGGTAATGCGGGTGGGTAAGCTCCGAGAATTTAAGGACATCATCTTAGATATAGATGCGGATATTAAGCTGATAGCATATGAAAACGAGGAGGGTAACACTTTAAAGGATGTTTTATCCGAGTATGGAAACGGGAATGACGCCTGTAAAGCTATGAGCATAGCGCTGGTTATCGGTCCTGAAGGAGGGATTACAGATTCCGAGCTCAGTATTGCCTCTGCAAACGGATATAAGCCGGTAAGCCTTGGCGGCTCAATTTTAAGGACGGAGACAGCGGGGCTCGTAGCTGCGAGCATGATATTTTACGAATTCGATTTGTAATAGCCATCGTATATATAGTAGAATTATGACATATATAACGGTATTGCAACAGGAAGGATTAATATTATGCGTAAAACTGTCATTAACCTAGCAATTCTTACAGGCATTGCAGGCCTTGCATTTGGGATATATTTTAAGGTAGCCACATCGCCGGATAGAATTCTGTCTATGGCGATAATTACAATAGTGGCTTATGTGGGCATATTTGCCGTATCGCTTTTAAATCTTCTAAAAAACGCAAAGGCCTTTTTTAAGAAGGCGAAGACGCTCGAGTTTTTCATAGGATTTTGCCTATCTGTAATACATTTTCTGTTTGTGCTCTTTTCGGTGGGTCTTGTGAAGACGATGGTAACGCTACCGAGGGTACCGAGCACGGGATCTCTCATCGCTACGGGCGCTTTGGATGAAGGCAGCAATTATTCGCTTCCTTCGGGAACCATATTTTTCCTAATGGTATTTTCAGTAATATTACTCGGCTTTGCGGGGCTATTGATTTCGGGAACATTGTATAGCGGTCCGATGCCATATGAAGAAGAGGAGGAGCAGGCTGAAAGGAGAAACCTTAAGAAGAAACGTCGCATGGATGAGTATTACTCGGATGAAGACTATGCAGATGAAATGTACGATGAAGACGGATATCTGATAGAAAACGATAAAGCTCCTAAGACTAAACGAAAACGCAAAGGAGCAAAGAAAAAAAGCATAAGAGGAAGAATTATAGCGGTGCTTTTACTCATTGCGATAATACTGGGTGCAGCATTCGCATGGAAGTTATTTTATTCGGAAAAACCGGGTCAGGTGGATCTTACAGCGGGTATTGTACTTGAATACTCGGGACAGGATGGCAGCGGTAAGGCTAAGGTAAAGGAGAACAAGGTAAGTTATACAAGCAGTGATAGCGAGGTCAAGGATTTCTTTGAGAAAGATCTTAGCTATAAGATAGATAAGGATAAGAATCTTAAAAATGGAGATAAAATAACTGTGGAGGTAAAATACCCTAAGGCGAAGGCTTTAAAGCTTAAGCTGGATCTCATACATGAAAAGAAAGAATACATAGTAAGCGGGCTTAAAGACAAAAAGGACGATAATTCCTCTGAAGATAAAAAGACCAAGGATGATGGCAGGTATCATTCAACATCTGAGGTTTCACAGGGAGTGCGGCAGAAGTGGAGAAACGAAGCTACCAAAATAATAAAACAACACACATCCGAGATCGTTTCAAACCCTTATTACACCTTTGTAAGGGAATACCTTGCCATATCAGGGACGAATAATAACGACTGCTATGTGGCTCTTTATAGTTTCAAGGGCAGGGATAATTCGGGAAAAGGAAGCAGCGGTTATGCAGTTGTGAATTTAATAAACTTCAATAAAAAGAACAAGCTGGCGGCGACCGATGTAGCTGCAGTACCTCTTGAGAAGAATAACAAGTACATAACGGATAGGAGTGAAGCTATAAATGCACTGACGGCTGCATACAAAAAAGATGGATATACGTTGTATCCGTTTTAAAACGACAAAAATCGACAAAATATAAGATTTTTCAAGGCTCGTAATAAACGCTTTTAAAAAGTGTATGTTGCGGGTCTTTTTGTATGCGAGCCACAGAGGTTTAAAAATACTGATGGTTACATATTTTGCAGGCAAAACTTGTGGATAAGAGGAGATTTCAAATGGTGCCTATACTTAGTTTGCGTTGAAATTGCACGTTTCTTACGAGACAGACTTATGCACAGGGATAAGTGGAAAACATTGTATGCAATTTCCGTTTTAATGTGGAAAATCTCTACAATGCAGATTATTTGTGAATGTTGTATGAGGATAAACTGAGTTCATTTTTAACTAATCGGGTTTACATAATATCATCAGGAATAAAACGAGATTTCATGAATGAAATCACTTGATAATATGTAAAATTGCGACAAGTTACAACTATATATAGTAGCTTGCATAAATAGCCACATTATATCGGAGATTTTCTTGGAAAATCAATAAAAAGTGGTGAATAGTGGAGAATATTTTCGCAAAATCACCAAAATTAATTGATAAGTGGAGTTAAATGGAGTATTATTACAATATCAAGTTATAACTATGGTCACAAGAGGCATCATGTTTATCGGAAAGTACGAAAATACTTTGGATACAAAAAACAGACTGATAGTTCCTTCCAAGTTTAGAGAGGAGCTGGGCATACGCTGCGTGATCACTAAGGGGCTTGATAACTGCATATACATATATCCCGTGCACGAGTGGGAAGATTTTCTGCTAAAGCTATCGGAGCTTCCTATTTCGGACATAAACGCAAGAAAGTTTGTAAGGCATTTTAACGCAAGTGCAAACGAAGCCGAGATAGATTCACAGGGAAGGCTCACCATTCCTGCAGACCTTAAGGACTATATGGGTGCTCAGAAGGAGATCACCACTATAGGCGACAGAAATAAGCTTGAAATATGGGATAGAAAAACGTTGAATTCCGTATCGAGTGAAGCATTGCCAAGTCCGTCGGAGCTTGCGGAAAGCATGAAGCAGTATGGAATTTAAACATAGCCCGGTGATGCTTCATGAATGCATTGAAGCTTTAAATATAAAGGAGGATGGCACTTATATAGACTGTACACTGGGAGGCGGAGGCCATTTTACAGAGATTGCAAAGAGGCTTTCAGAGGACGCCAGACTCATAGGGATAGACAAGGATGCGGATGCCATAGATGCGTATCGAAGAAGAAACGTAAATACGAGATGCAAGGTGGATATAGTAAAAAGTGATTTTAAGGATATCAGGGAGGTAGCCGCAAAGACAGGGATAGATGGAGCAGACGGAATACTTATGGATCTTGGAGTATCATCTTATCAGCTTGATAAAGCAAGTAGAGGATTTTCATACAAAAACGATGCGCCGCTTGATATGAGAATGGATAGGGAACAAAAGTTTACAGCAAAAACGGTGGTGAATGAGTATTCAAAGGAAGAGCTTACAAGGGTGATCAGAGAATATAGCGATGAAAAGTGGGCGGCTCGCATAGCGGCAGCTATAGTAAGAGAAAGGGAAGAAGCTGAGATAGAATCGACTGCGAGGCTTTCAGAAATAATAAAGGAAGCGATTCCGGCGGCGACAAGAAGAACGGGACCTCACCCGGCAAAGAGGACATTTCAGGCGATAAGGATAGAAGTGAACGGAGAACTCGGGATGTTAGAAAAAACATTAAAAGATGCAAAGGCAATACTTAACAAAAACGGCAGGCTTGCCGTCATAAGCTTTCATTCGCTTGAAGACAGAATCGTAAAAAAATGGATACAGGATGAGCTACATCCTTGCATTTGTCCTAAAGACATTCCCGTTTGCGCTTGCAACAGGAGGTCTGATATAATAACCGTGGGAAAGATTATCTGCCCGTCTGTAGATGAGCTGGATAGGAATCCCAGGGCACGAAGTGCCAAGCTAAGAGTTATAGAAAGGGTGGCATGATATGGCAGATAGGAATAATTTGGCTTATTATGACAACAGTCGGGGGAATGCTGTAGCTTATCCTTTGCCGCAAAAGAAGGAAAAACAAGCCCCTTCACCTGTAAGACGCACCAGATCGCAGGTAGCTGAGAGCAATAAAAACAGGCTCGTGGTATCGGCTGTGCTGATTGTCGCCCTTATGATAATGTCCATACTGTTTTTTGCGGGTGCGATGTCTTCCATTCAGCAGAATGAAATAAACGAGCTACAGAATAAAAGCACAATAAAGAAGGAACAGATAGAAGAGCTTAACATCATGATAAGCCGCATGGAGAACATAAGGACTGTCGAGAGCGAAGCGAACAAAAAGGCGGATATGAAGAAGGCCGGCGATAAGGACTTCGTTACGGATTATCAGAAGCTTTCTCCTCCTTCAAACTTCAATGAAATTTTAAAGAAAAAGGCGTTTCAGTAAAATGAGTTGGATTACCACTTCATATATCTATGCCAGATAGCACACCGTTATCTGGCTACTTTTTTTAAAACGAGGTAGAATACATGAAAAAGCTTGTTGAACTTACGAGCATAAAAAAAAGCAGAAATAGATTTATAGTTCTTGCATATCTCATGATCGCAGGCATAGCCATAGTTACATTCGGGCTCGGCTGGGTGCAGGTGATAAAGGGTGATATATACAAGAAGAAGGCACGTGCGCAGCAGAGGAAGATCGTAGTTGAAAAGGCTGCAAGAGGAAATATCTATGATAGGAACGGAAAGGAACTCACACGTAATTCCACAAGCTATGAACTGTGGTTCAGCGATTATGATATAGTGCTGAAGGGAAATGATAAGCAGCAAAGAGAAAAGAAGAAACTCGAATATATCAAGAAGGCAGTTCCTCTTATAGAACAGGATACAAAAAAACAAAACGACCTTTATAACAAACTTGTGAATGTCAGAAACAGATACAAGATAAAATCGGGCATAGGTGATAAACTCATAGCTACGTTTAAGCAAAATCCCATCCCCGGGTTTTCTATAGAAAAACACAGCAAGAGGGTATATCCCATGGGAACGTTCCTTGCTAACACATTGGGCTTTGTAAATTCTAACGGAGATCCGCAGTCGGGAGTTGAGCTTGCATATAATGAGGTGTTGTCGGGAACCCCTGGGAAAAGAATATACGAGGGAGATTCCAGCGGCAATAATTTGGAGCAGGGAGAAAAAAAGATATATAAGCCTAAAAACGGCAAGGGCCTGGTGCTCACCATAGATGAGGTAATACAAAACTACTGCGAGAGGGCGGTAAACAGGGTTAAGAAAAAGTCTGCGGCCGACAATGTATACTGCGTGATGATGAATCCTAAAAACGGCGATGTGCTCGGGCTTGCAGTCACACCTTCGTATGATCCGAACCACCCTAAAAAACTCACAGGCGAGTATAAGTCTCAGGCGAATAAGAAGAATTTATTCAAAATATACAACAGTATGTGGAAGAACCCGGTGGTATCAAATCTATATGAGCCGGGATCCACATTTAAACTTATAAGTGCGGCAATTGCACTTCAGGAAGGTAAAATTTCACAAGGGGAGAGGTTTTACTGCGCAGGAAAGATAAAGATAGCGGATGCGGTACTTAAGTGCTGGTACTATCCAAAGGCTCACGGGTCTCAGACTCTTGCTCAGGCCGTTGCAAATTCATGTAACCCCGCTTTTGTAAATATAGCTAACAGGATAGGGAAGGAAAAGTATAGGGACTATCTCGATCTATTCGGAATTACTCAAAAGACGGGTATAGGGCTTCCGGGAGAGGGCTCTGCCATTGTGAGGAGCAAAAAGGAGATCGGCCCTGTAGAGCTGAGCACGATGGGCTATGGACATGGTATAGCGCTTACACCTATTCAGCTTGCGACTGCGATTTCTTCGTTTGGAAACAACGGGGTTTTGATGAAGCCGAGGCTCGTAAAGGGATATGCGGACAGCAAGGGTAAGCTTATAAAAAAGTTTGCGCCTGAGAGCATTAGGAAGGTAATCTCTAAAAGAACGGCTGACAGAATAAAGCTGCTTATGGAAGAGGTAGTAGACAAGGGTTCAGGTCAAAACGCAAAGATAAAAGGATATAGGATAGGCGGAAAGACAGGTACAACGCTTAAAACGAAGGGGCACGGATATGGAAAGAAGGTATTCGCATCGTTTGTCGGAATGGCTCCTATAGATGATCCTAAGATATGTCTTTTGGTGGTGGTTGATAATCCTGCAAACGGCGCTTCCGGAAGTCTTTCAGCAGGACCTGCTGCAAAGGAAATACTTGAAAATACTCTTAAATACATGCTTGTAAAGCCGAAATAAGATGAGGAAGATCAAATGAATTTGGAGGAATTTTGTGAAATTATAGATGGAAATGTCTGCTATAAATCCGTAGACTTCAAAATGCCTTGTGAACAGGACGGCAAGATGTTTAACGTGGTTACGGACAGTAGAGATGTTAAAGAGGGATACATCTTTGTATGCCTTAAGGGTGAATTTCACGACGGGCACGATTATGTAGGGCAGGCTATTGAAGATGGAGCAGACATAATAATAGTCGCCGAAGATAAGAGTGAGGCCGTTATGAAGGTTGCAGGTGATGTGAAAGATAGGAATATCTCGCTAGTATCTGTAAAGTCGCCGTTATATGCTATGGGAGAACTTGCTAAGTGGTATGTATCATTCTTAGGCGTAAGAACCGTCGGAATCACAGGGTCTGTAGGGAAAACCACAGTTAAGGATATGGTAGCTTCCGTGCTTTCCTCCGCTATGAATACGTATAAAACCAAGGGAAACTTCAACAGCTTAATAGGATTGCCTCTTACGGCGCTTTCAATGCCGAGGGATACATCGCTTTGCGTGTTTGAACTCGGCATGGATGCGAAGGGCGAAATAGACAGGTTGTCTGAGATAATTGCACCTGATGTTGCAATAATTACAAAGATAGGTGTAAGCCATGTAGAAAGATTAGGTAGCCGTGAAAACATATTTAGAGCAAAGAGCGAAATAGTTAACCATATTAAGCCGGGCGGCACCTTGATACTTGGCGTGGATGAAGATGAGCAATACCTGAAAAAAGAAAATTTTACCGGAAATTTCAATGTTATTGAAGTGACGGCAAAGCATTGTGCCGGCGTAGATTCAAACACATACTGCGTTGAGAATGTAAGGGATGATATGGAAGGGATTCGTTTTGAATTTTCAGGCGGAGGTTATGAAAAAATTCCTGTGACTATCAACACACACGGTATTCACAACGCTTTGAATGCAGGGCTTGCAATTGCATGTGGCCTGCAGTTCGATATTGATCTTGAAAGTATTAAAGAAGGGCTTAAGAATGTTAATTTTACGGCAAAGAGGCTTGAAATAAAAGAAAAGGGTGGCATTACCTTTATAGATGACAGCTACAATGCAAGCCCGGAATCCATGAGCTCTGCGCTTTGGGTACTCAGTCAAATATCCAAGGGACGCATGGTTGCGGTGCTAGGTGATATGAATGAACTTGGCAAGGACAGCGAAGATTTCCACAAAAGGATAGGAAGGCTGGTATTCGATCTCGGTATAGAAGAGCTCATAGCGGTAGGCGAAAAAGGAAGGGGATATATAGAAGGATTTTCGGAGGCCGCTGAAATCGAGGGTAAGAAAAACGACGTACAGATCGTATGGATAGAGGATTCGAAAAAATGCAGGAATGCATGTTTTAAGCACATTTCAGAAGGAGACTGGGTGTTACTCAAGGCATCGAACGCTCTGAAGCTTAGCAGCATACTTGAGGATGAATAGGAGGAAAAAATGGGAGTTCGCATTATTATTTTGGTAGGCTTGAGTTTACTCACATCGCTGGTAATAGGACTGTTTGTGACCTACCTTACTATCAAGGTACTCAAGATGAAAAATGCAGGACAGAACATAAGAGATGAGGGCCCCGAGTCGCATAAACAAAAGGCCGGAACACCCAGCATGGGTGGAATTGCAATAATCGTAACCACATTTATTACCATATTCATATATTCGGGTTTTACAAAGACGAGCATAGGAATACTCCTCTCGGGTATCATGTTTGGAGCGGTAGGGTTTTTAGATGATATTCTAAAGATAAGAAAGGCACATAACGAAGGGCTTACAAGCAAACAAAAGTTTTTGCTTCAGATAATAATAGGGCTTGGACTTTCCATATACTTTGCGGTATGTCTGGATTCTCATATGGGTCTATACCTTCCGATTTCAAAGATCACGGTAAACTTAAGCGTGTTTTTCATACCGTTTGTAACGTTTATTTTTGTGGCTATGGTAAATGCCGTAAATCTTACAGACGGGCTTGACGGGCTTGCTGCGGGATCGGCATCGTTTAACCTCGTGTTTTTCATTGTCGCCGCTGCGATATTTACATCAAATGATGCCGGAGTTGCGGCGGCATCGCTTCTTGGAGCGTGCGCTTCCTTTCTTTACTACAATTTAAATCCTGCGAAGGTCTTTATGGGTGATACGGGTTCGCTTGCACTTGGAGGGTTTATCACGGGGATTGCCCTGTCTCTTAAGATGACGCTTATGCTTCCCATCGTATGTCTCGTGTTCGTCATAGAGGTCGTATCCGTTATCATTCAGGTTGCAGTATTTAAAAAATGCGGTAAGAGGGTGTTTCTAATGGCGCCTCTCCATCATCACTTTGAAGAAAAGGGATTGTCCGAGACCGAGGTTACGAGGAAGTTTTGGCTGCTATCGTTTATGATGATGCTTGTAAGCGTCTTGTTTATTGCGCTTTGGAGGTAACGCCGAAATGAGTACAATAGTTTTGGGCTTTGGAAAATCAGGAATATCTGCTATGAGGCTGCTGCTCGGCAAGGGGCAGGATGTGACCATGTATGATACACGCAAGGATATCGAAGTGCCCGATGATATTTCAAAGGCAAAAAGTAAATACGACATCAAAGTATATGCGGGAGAAGACATAGATGTATCAGCTTATGATTTGGCGGTGATAAGCCCCGGCGTAGATCCTGAAACTGAAATAGTAAGAAAGCTTAAAGATGCGGGAGCTGAAATAATAAGTGAACTTGAGCTTGCTTACAGGTATGCGAAGGGAAAATTCATAGCGATTACAGGTACAAACGGCAAGACCACCACGACAACGCTCGCCGGTGAGATTTTCAAAAATGCGGGGTTTGATGTAAGGATATGTGGTAATATAGGAAGGCCAGTTTCTGAAAGCTTTGAAAATTCAAATGAGGATACATACTTTGTGACGGAGGTTTCGAGCTTTCAGCTTGAGGCGATTTCGAAATTCAAGCCTTTCATATCTATAATATTGAATATCACGGAGGATCATTTAGACAGGCATAAGACTATGGAAAATTACATAGCGGTCAAGTGCAGGGTTTTTGAAAATCAGGATGAGAGAGACAGTCTTATATACAATGCGGACGATGAAGGGGTAGCGAAATGCGCTCACGGATCACAGGCTTTAAAGTATGCGATATCGCTTAAAAATCCTCAAAAAAACGGAGCCTACCTTAAAGACGGAAAACTCATATTGGCGATAGACGGAAGGACGCAGGTTTTATGCGATGCAAAGGATGTAAATCTTTTCGGTGAGCACAATATTCAAAATATATTGGCGGCTTCTCTTGCGGCCTTACTTGCAGGCGCAAGTATAGATTCCATAGGAAATACCGTGAAAAAATTCAAGGCTGTGGAGCATAGGCTTGAGTATGTGGATACTGCCTGTGGAGTTAAGTATATCAACGATTCTAAGGGTACGAACGTAGATGCGAGCACAATTGCGATAAAAGCGCTTCCCGGAGGAATTCATCTTATAGCGGGAGGCTACGATAAGGGAGCTGATTTCAGCGAATTTGCAAGAGGATTTGACGGCAAGGTAAAGGCGCTGTATCTTTTCGGAGCTACGAAGGAAAGGTTTGAGAAAGAGGTAAAGCACGCGGGATTTGAAGGAAGGATATCCGTATGCAACACCTTGAGAGAATGTGTAGAAAAGGCTTCATCTTCGGCGGCTTCCGGAGATATAGTACTTCTCTCTCCCGCCTCTGCAAGCTGGGATATGTATAAGTCCTTTGAAGAGAGGGGAGATGAGTTTAAGGAGCTTGTTGTGGAACTTAAAGAAAGAGTAAAGATATGATAGGTTATAAGAAAAATACACTCGTTAGCAGAATAGGCGAAAAGTATTTACTGTTTGCCACATCTGTATTACTTCCCATATTCGGAATACTCATGAGCTTTGATGCGAGCTATTACTATGCGCTTAAAAATGAAGCTACAGGATTTGACCCGTACTTTTTCCTAAAGAGGAATATAGTTTGGTATGTAGCAGGATTTGTGCTATACCTCGTCGGCAGCAAGATAAGGTTTAAAACCATCAGAAATCTCGCCGTAATCGGTATGGGCGGAGCCATATTTTTGTTGGTTTTACTTGTAGCAGGACTTGGAAAAGAGGTAAACGGTGCCGTGAGATGGATACAGCTCGGACCTATAACCATCATGCCGGGTGAAATTACAAAGCTCGCCTTGATAGCGTTTATAGCTACATTCTTTAAGAAAAATCCTGAAAAGATACATGATTTTAAAAGAGGACTGCTGCCCATATTTGGAGTGGTAGCGGTATGCTTCTTGTTGATACTCAAGCAGCCGAACCTTTCTACCGCCGCAACGCTTCTTGTGATTGCCTTCGGCATGTTGATAGTGGCAGGGCTCAGTAAGGAGTGGATACTCTTAAGCTTTGCGGTTACGGGAATAGGTGGCGTTGCTGCAATCTCAACGGGAATGTATAGAATGGATAGAATAGCGGCACTTGTGGATCCGTTTGCAGATGCTTCGGGAAACGGCTTTCAACTTGCGCAGTCTCTTCTTGCCCTCGGAAGCGGAGGAATAAAGGGAGTAGGGCTCTCAGGAAGTATACAAAAAACGATGTATCTTCCGGAGTCCCATACGGATTTCGTGCTGTCCATAATGGGAGAAGAGTTCGGCTTCATAGGAGTGTGCTTCCTGATGACCGTATATACCGTACTTGCCGCCGTGTGTATTCACATTACCATAAATACGGAGGACAGGTTTTCAATGCTTCTTGGTAGCGGTATTACGATAATGTTGGTATCTCAAGTCATATTCAACGCAGGGATAGTCTCGGGCTTCCTCCCTCCTACTGGAGTAGCCTTACCGTTTATAAGTTACGGTGGTAACTCAATGATGATATTCATGTTTTCGATGGGGCTTATGGCAAATATTGCAGAAACGAATAGAAAACTCAGGGGCTAGTTTTTCAGGCTCTGTATCGGAGCGGGGATTCTGCCGCCTCTGTTTATAAACGTTTCGCAAGCCACGTTGCTTATATTCATGACAGGACCTTTTCCGAGCAGTCCGCCGAAATTCACTTCATCGCCTTCCTTATATCCTATGGCAGGTATGATTCTTACAGCCGTCGTCTTGGAGTTTATCATACCTATTGCGGCTTCATCGGCTATCAATCCTGATAGGGTAGCTGCGCTCGTACTCCCGGGCACTACTATCATATCAAGCCCTACGGAACATACAGCAGTCATAGCTTCGAGTTTTTCTATAGTAAGAGATCCTTCCTTTGCGGCTGCTATCATGCCTGCATCTTCACTCACCGGTATGAATGCGCCTGAAAGCCCTCCGACAGATGATGACGCCATGATGCCGCCTTTTTTTACAGCATCGTTAAGAAGCGCAAGCGCGGCAGTCGTGCCGCAGGCTCCGCATCTGTCAAGACCCATTTGCTCCAGTATGTAGGCAACGGAATCTCCTACTGCAGGAGTAGGAGCGAGTGAAAGATCCAATATCCCGAAGTTCACACCCAGCATTTCACTGGCTTCCTTTCCCACGAGCTCGCCCATGCGTGTTACCTTAAATGCAGTCTTCTTTATTACTTCTGAAATTTTATCTAGCGGCATATCCTTAGGCATCTTAGACAGTGCACTTCTTACAACGCCGGGACCCGATACGCCTACATTTATTACCGTATCCGCTTCACCGTATCCATGCATTGCGCCCGCCATAAAAGGATTATCCTCTACGGAATTACAAAATACTACGAGCTTTGCAGCTCCTATAGAGCTTTTATCGGCGGTTCTTTCTGCGGTTTCCTTTATGATTTCTCCCATGCAGGCTACGGCATCTATATTTATACCGCTCTTTGTAGAACCTATATTTACAGAAGAACATAGGTAGTCGGTTTCTGATAAAGCCTCAGGAATAGACTTTATTAAGGCTTCATCGCCCGGAGAAAAGCCCTTATGTACCAGGGCGCTGAAGCCTCCGATAAAGTCTATTCCTACCTGCTTTGCAGCTTTGTCCAGTGCCTTTGCTAGTGTAATGGGGTTTTGTCCGCTCGCTCCGAGTATGCTCGCCATAGGTGTCACTGATACACGTTTGTTTACTATCGGTATGCCGTATTTTTTTTCTATGGCTTCGCCTGTCTTTACGAGGTCTTGAGCCTTGGTCGTAATCTTTTCATAGATCTTATCTGCGGTATTGATGCCATCTATGCAGTCTATGAGGGAAATTCCCATGGTTATAGTTCTGATGTCGAGGTTTTCCTCTTCTATCATCGTAATCGTTTCAAGTACATTGTTTAAATTCAGCAATAGTATCTCCTTTGTCTTTAAATTTCATGCATCGAGTTAAAGATATTCTCGTGCATTACGTGGATTTTCATATCCGGAAGTTCCTTTGATATTTCCTCTTTGAGGTTGGATAGCTCCACCTTGATATCCTGAATGTCTATGAGCATTACCATGGCGAAATATTCACTCAGTACCGATTGGGTCACCTCTACCACGTTTGCGTTTTCCTTTGCGCAGACGGTACTTACCTTTGCGAGGATTCCCACCTTGTCTTTTCCTACAACCGTTACAACCGCTTTCATCAGCTCTCCTTTACAATTTGCAATAATCACCTATTCATTCTATCAAAAATCATATGCAAAATAAAGAAATGCGACGGCGGTAATTATCAAATTTCTAAAAAAATCACATATTTTTTTATCAAAACGCCAAATTTTTTGTAAAAAAACTTTAGCTATGATATACTATAGAACCGATATAAAACAATATAGGCATTAATTTTTCAGGCTGTTATCAGTTTTGGAGGAGTAAGTATGGGTATATTTGATAAATTTCACATACAGAACAGAAAGGATCAATTCCCCCGAAGAATCAAGGAATTAAAGCAGGCCACACCGATTGCAGGAGAGGTGAAGGTTCCTGATTTCATTGAGCATGTGACAGAGCAGCTTAGAAATGAAATAGAGATAGACCCGGATGTTTATGTAAAGAATAACGTGAAGAGAGGTCTCAGAAACGCAAACGGCACGGGCGTTGTCGTGGGGCTTACACGTGTGGGATCTGCAGTGGGGTATAAGCTCGGAGAAAACGGCGAGAAGATAATTCAAGAGGGAAAGCTATACTATAGAGGATACGACATAGAAGACCTTGTAAGAGGAGTAATCAAGGATAATAGAAGAGGCTTTGAAGAAATTACGTATTTGCTCCTTAGCGGTACGCTACCGACTGAAAGCGAACTCAATAAATTTAAAGATATGCTCGCTGCAAAGAGGCAGCTTCCTAATAGAATAATAAAGGATATCTTGATGACGACACCGCCAAGAGACCTCATGACAAAGCTTGCAATAAACGTTTTGCAGTTATATACCTACGATAAGCAGGCTGACGATGTGAGCATAGAAAATGTCGTAAGGCAGTCTGTGGATATAATAGGATATTTCCCTGCGCTCATGGCATATGCATATCAGATGAAGTGCGCATATTACGATAACAAGGGGCTGATGCTCCACTATCCAATACCTGAATTCGGCGCAGCAGAAAACATTTTAAGGCTGATAAGAACGTCAGGTGAATACACGGATATTGAGGCTACCATCTTGGATCTTTGCTTGATACTTCATGCGGAGCACGGCGGCGGTAATAATTCCACATTTACAACCCACCTCGTATCATCTACAGCTACGGATACGTATTCTGCAATAGCAGCATCTATAGGATCACTAAAGGGTCCTAAACATGGAGGCGCAAATATAAAGGTGATAGACATGATAGCGGATCTTAAGCGAAATGTTAGGGATATTACAAATGAAAAACAGATAAAGAAGTATATAACGGATGTGCTAAAGGGCAAGGCAAATGACGGTAGCGGTCTGGTGTATGGTGTAGGACATGCCATATACACGCTATCCGACCCGAGGGCGAAACTTCTAAAGGAAATGGCACGAAAGCTTGCGGAGAGTAAGAACAAGCTCGACGAATTCCATATATATGAAGTTATAGAGGAAAATACTCAGAGCCTGTATGAGAAGGTGCACGGCAGAAATGTGGTTATGAGCGCAAATGTAGACCTGTATTCGGGATTCGTGTATAAGGCTCTGGACATACCTAACGAGCTTGCAACTCCTATCTTTGCAACGGCAAGGGTATCCGGATGGTGTGCACACAGGCTGGAAGAGCTTGCGTTTAATAAGAAGATAATAAGGCCTGCATATAAGAATATAAAACCTAAGGAAGAATATATCCCTATGATGGAACGATAAATAGTACAAAACATCAATCAAGGGATTGACAACGAAGGTATATTTTGGTAATCTAGGTGATGTGTTTAATCGTGGCGGTGTAGCTCAGCTGGCTAGAGCATTCGGTTCATACCCGAAAGGTCGGTGGTTCGATCCCACTCGCCGCTACCAAATATGGTGGGTATCGTCAAGCGGTTAAGACCCAGGGTTGTGGCTCCTGTATGCGTGGGTTCGAATCCCACTACCCACCCCATTTAATGGGGTATAGCCAAGCGGTAAGGCAGCGGATTCTGATTCCGTCATTCGCAGGTTCGAATCCTGCTACCCTAGCCATGGCGACATAGCCAAGTGGTAAGGCCGAGGTCTGCAAAACCTCTATCCCCAGTTCGAATCTGGGTGTCGCCTCCAATTTTGTAAAACAATAAGAGTGGAGGAAGGTTATGAAAAGGATAAATACACTAAAGAGTAAAAACTTTGCAAAGCAGGTTGTAAAGGGTGGCTGCGGTGAATGTCAGACATCTTGCCAGTCTGCAAGCAAGACATCTTGCAGCGTTGTAAATCAGGAGTGCGAACAGAACAAATAGATGCCGATAACGCATGCATATAGTTTAAATGGATATAATATCATCATAGATGGAAATAGCGGGGCGATTCACGGAGTCGACCCCGTTGCTTTTATGTGTATTAAATTATACGATGAGCTCGTTATAAAAACCTTCTCTAAGAGTTTTAAAAAGCACATGGCTGAATTATCAAAAATTTCGGCTGATGAAGCTTTTGCTCTTTTAGAGCATGCATATCGTATATATGATGAGAAAAAAGATGATGCTTTGAGTGTAGGAAACAGTGCTTTGAATTTAAAATCGGAAAACCGGCAGCTTTTTGATTATCTGACTGCAGAGGCGGGTGTTATAGATGGCATTTTAAAAAGCGGATGCGATTCCGATGTCAAGCTTTCGGATGTTATTGAGGTTTTGCTTGATATCAGGGAGCTCACGCTGTGCGATGAATTGTTTACAGAGGATGTGTATGAAGGCATTGCGGCAGGTCTTAAGAAGAGCCAATCGACACTCAAAGCAATATGTCTTCACGTTGCCCACGGATGTAATATGAGGTGCGGATACTGCTTTGCGGGTGATGGGGAATATAACGGTAGCAAGGCGCTGATGGATGATGCAACTGCGAAGGCTGCCATAGACTTTCTGATAAGAGAATCTAAGAACAGGCGAAATTTAGAAGTGGATTTTTTCGGAGGTGAACCGCTTTTAAATTTCGATGTTATAAAAAATACGGTAAAATACGCAAGAAGCATAGAAAAATCGGCAAATAAGAATTTCAGGTTCACCCTCACTACAAACGGCATACTCATAGATGATGAGGTGATAGAATTCAGCAATGAACAAATGAGCAATGTGGTGATGTCGCTCGACGGCAGGAAAGAAGAGCACGACAGGATGAGAAAGCATGCGGGGCTCGGAAGCTACGAGCTTATAAAGGACAAGTTCATTAAATTTGCAAAGGCAAGGAAGCAAAAGGACTACTATATAAGAGGTACGTATACGGGATATAATACGGATTTTTCAAAGGATGTGCTTCACATTGCAGACCTCGGGTTTGATGAAATTTCCTTAGAGCCCGTGGTAGCCTGCGATGAAGCGGAATACTCTATAAATGAATCAAATATAGACAACGTGCTCAGTGAATATGAAAGGCTGAGCCTTGAGATGCTGAAGAGAGAAAGGGCTTCTAAGGGCTTTAATTTCTATCACTTTAAGATAGATTTCAACAACGGCGCATGCATTTCAAAGAGGCTCTCAGGATGTGGCGTCGGAAGCGAATACCTTGCGGTTACGCCTGAAGGTGACCTGTACCCGTGTCACCAGTTCGTAGGGAAGGATGAATATATACTCGGGAATGTGAATGACGGCATTACTGAAAATGAGAGGCTGAAACCTTTTACAGAGCTCACTCTATACAGTAGAAAGGAATGCAAGACCTGCTTTGCAAAATTATTTTGTAGCGGCGGATGCGCAGCGAATTCCCTGAATTATGCCGGAGATATCACAGGGCAGTATGAGATCGGTTGCAGGATACATAAAAAGCGCATAGAATGCGCAGTTATGATGGAAATGGATAGAAATTCATAAAATTTACAAAAAAATAATGAATATTATTGCACTTGAATGTATTTTTATGTATAATGATAATGCATTCGATTTTGTTGTAATAATTTTTAGGAGGTAAATTATGAAAAGTATTACAAAGAAGGTTTTAATTTTTACGCTCGCTATTGTAACGGCACTCAGCTTCACAGGCTGCGGTAAGAAGGATGACAGTTCTTCCGAAAAATCTGCAAAGAAGCTTGTAGTAGCTACGGAGCCTACGTTCCCTCCATTTGATACCACGAACAAGGATGGAGAGCTCGACGGATTTGACATGGATCTTATGAAGGCGATAGCTAAGGATCAAAACCTTGATATCGAATTCAAATCGTTTGAATTCGATGCATTGATTCCGGCTCTTAAGGCGGGTAATGCGGACATCGTAGCTGCAGGTATGAATTCGAACGACGGCGAAAGAAAGAAGCAGGTAGACTTTTCTAAGACATACTGCGATGCCGGACTTGTTGTAATGGTTAAAAAAGACAGTAAGATCAAGAGCATCAAGGATTTTAAGAGCAATATGAAGGTTGCGAGCCAAACGGGTACGTCAGGCGGTAAACTCATAGAAAAGCTAAAAAAGCAGGGTAAGATAGCGGATGCTGTAAGCATGAAGAAATTTGATGCTTGCGTGCTTCAGCTCATAAACGGAGATGTGGAGGCCGTTATAATCGATAAGCCTGTAGGTGAAGCATATCTTGCAAAGAAACCGGGCAAGACAAAGATAGTAGGAAAGACCATGAACGCAGAAGCCTATGCCTTCGCCGTAAAGAAGGGTAATAAAGATCTTTTGGAAAAGCTTAACAAAGGACTTGAAGCTATCAAGAAGAGCGGAGAGTTTGATAAGCTTAAGAAGAAGTGGTTCTAAAAATACGCAGAGTATATGAATTGTGTGAAAGAGGTAGTGCCAGGTCTTGTACCCGGCATTACCTCAAGCGGTTATAAAGGATGTGAGGAATGGAAGTTTTTAAGGAAGGTTTTCTGGTAGCGCTTAAGGGCGTTCCCATGACGCTCCAAGTAACGGTGATGGCAGTTATTTTTGGTATTTTTTTAGGTTTTTTTATTGCCCTTATGAAGATGTCTAAAAATATCTTGCTGCGAGGGATAGCGGGAGTGTATGTAGAGATAGTGAGGGGCACGCCTCTTATCGTGCAGGCTCTGATAATGGCATATGGTATTCCCACCATATTGCAGGCGTACGGAAGTGAATTTAAATGGGCGAATCTAATAATCCCTGCGGTGTGCGTGTGTGCTTTAAACAGCGCCGCATATGTAGCCGAGGTGATAAGGGGAGGTCTTCAGTCTGTGGATCACGGGCAGATGGAAGCTGCAAGTTCGCTCGGAATGAGCAAGTTCACGGCGCTTCGCCTCATAATAATACCGCAGGCGTTTAAAATCATAATGCCGAGCCTCGGAAACGAATTCATCACATTGATAAAGGAGACCTCCGTACTTGCATTTTGCGGCGTTCCCGAAATACTTAGGCAGGGAGAGCTGTGGGCATCTTCCAATTTCAATACGTTCGAAGCATATACAGGTGTTGCGCTCGCATATATGTGCCTTACGATACCGCTTTCAAGGATCGTAAAGTTGGTCGAAAAGAGGATGAAGCGAAACGAGAGAAAAGCCTAAGCAGTAAAGGAGAGAGTTGTGATAGAAGTAAAGAATTTATACAAGAAATTTGGTGACCTTGAAGTTTTAAAGGGAATCAGCGATACGATAGACGAGAAAGAAGTGGTGTGCGTAATAGGGGCATCAGGTAGCGGTAAATCCACGTTTTTAAGGTGTATAAATATGCTCGAGCAGCCTGATACCGGAGAAGTCATAGTGGATGGCGAAGTTGTGAACAAGGATAACATCAACAGGGTAAGGCAAAAAATGGGGATGGTGTTTCAAAATTTCAACCTCTTCGGTCATATGACTACGCTAAATAACGTCATGCTCGCACCCATGAAGGTTAAAAAGATGCCTAAGGATGAGGCGAGAGAGCTCAGCATTAAGATCCTTGATAGAGTGGGGCTTTCCGATAAACTCGATGTATATCCCGCATCTCTTTCGGGCGGACAGAAGCAGAGGGCGGCAATTGCAAGGGCACTCGCCATGGAGCCTGAATACATGCTGTTTGACGAGCCGACATCGGCTCTCGATCCTGAGATGGTAGGAGAGGTGCTTGAGGTTATGAAAAGGCTCGCAGAAGACGGCATGAGCATGATTATAGTTACCCACGAAATGGGGTTTGCAAGGGAAGTTGCAGACAGGGTGCTGTTCATGGATGGCGGCATAATACTTGAAGAAGGAAGGCCGCAAGATATTTTTTCAAATCCTAAAAATGAAAGGACGCAGCAGTTTTTAAAGGCTGTGCTATAGTATGAACATTGAAAGAAAGAGGATGATATGGAAGTAGTTTTAGCCAGTGGCAATGCTCATAAAATAAAGGAGATTAAGGAAATCCTATCACCACTTGGTATCGTAATCACTACGCTTTCTGAAAACGGTTATCCGGATCTCGATATTGAGGAGACGGGGAGTACATTTTCCGAAAATTCCAAGATAAAGGCGGAGGCGGTGCATGACCTTTTGGGAAAGGCGGCGTTGGCTGATGATTCAGGGCTCTGTGTAGATGCGCTGGATGGCGCTCCCGGAGTGTTTTCTGCAAGATATGCAGGCGTAGATAAGGACGATGATAGAAATAATGAAAAGCTTTTGGCTGAGCTTTCAAAAAAGGAAGGCGCATCCAGAAAGGCTCAGTACGAATGCGTGCTTACGCTCATTACGGATGAAGGAAGGGAGGTAGTCGTAAGTGGCAAGTGTCACGGCACTATAGGATATAGTGAAGTCGGGGATAACGGTTTCGGGTATGATCCCTTGTTTATACCTGATGGCTTTGATAAAACATTTGCAGAGCTCGAGCCTTCTCAAAAGAATGCTATAAGCCATAGAAGAAGGGCGCTTGAAGCTTTAAAACATGAGCTTGAAAACTTGAAATCTTAGCCTTTTCAGTACAGTATTTTTGCATTCTATGCAATATCGGGCGTTAGGTTCCATATATTTAGATTTTTGATGCGTTTCGGCTTTATGAAATATTAGGCGGTTAGGTTTTATAGAAAATTTATTTAAATTGGTAAAAATTTACCGGGCACTGAGTTAATCTTGAGTAAAAAAATGTATAGCACACACTAAACAAAAAAACATGGAACGGAGGGTCATAAATATATTTAGGGTTGATAAATTTCACTTAAAGGGGTGATTTTTGCATTTTTTTTGTTAAAATGGTTATAGATCGTATGCAAGGGCTAATTTAATTATGTGCATTAAGGAGATATTATGACTGATGAAAATAAGATAAAATTGAACGAGCAAGGCGAAGCTGTAATCAAATACAGGGTGAATTATTATGAAACGGACAAGATGGGAGTGGTTCATCACAGCAATTACATCCGCTGGTTTGAGACCGTGAGAGTAAGGTGGATGGATGGTGCCGGTATACCCTATGCCGAGTTTGAAGAGCAGGATATTATCACGCCCGTGACCGAGGTAAAGCTCAAGTATCGCCATTCGGTGCGCTTTGATGAGATCGTTACAATAGTATGCAGTCTTAAGAGTTATAATTCCGTAAGATCCGTGTTTGACTACAAGGTGTATAATGAAAACGGCACGCTCGCGTGTACGGGAAGTACGGAAAACTGCTTTTTAAAATCGGGAAAACCTGTTATTCTAAGGAAGGTGAATAGCAGGTGGGACGAAAGTTTTAAGGTGCTTTTAAAAAAGAAGTAATGCAGGAGGATGATATGAACGGAATTACGCTTACGAGGAAGTCTATCGTAGAGGCGATAGGCACGTTTTTTCTTGCGGTATTCGGCTGCGGAATGGGGGCGCTTCTAAGTGTTTCGAATGCATCTTCGGGGCTTGATATTACGCACTACAGCATTATAGTAGCTTTGACATACGGTATTACCTATATAATTCTCTACTATGCCGTATCCGGAATTTCGGGGTGCTTTTTTAACCCCGCCATCACGCTCGCCATGGCCGTGACCAAAAAGATTTCAGGAATAGAGCTTCTTTCATATATAATTGCAGAGATCATAGGCGCCGCCGCAGGCATAAGTTTCGTTTCAAGGCTCGTTATGAATGCGAAGAATGTCGGGGCGGCTACCTACGCCGTGTTCGGCGATTATTCGATAGGCGCCGTTAAGACTATATGCCTTGAAGCGATATTGGTGTTCATCCTCGTATTATCATTTTTAGGAACCAACAAGAAGCGTGAGTTTAAGAGGATATCGGGTTTTTCCACGGGGCTTGCCATGATGCTTGTAACGCTTTTTGGAGCTCCTTTCACAGGTACATTTGCAAATCCTTCAATTGCTATAAGCGCGGCGTTTTTTGCAGATATGAATGTAAGGTATCAGCTTTGGGTGTTTGTATTAGGTGCAATTTTAGGAGTGCTGTTTGCCGTAATAGGCAGGTGGGTTCTCTCAAAGGATGATGCGTTAGTCGAATATATCGACAGGGAGCAGTAGAAACAAACGAAAAATAAGCAGGTGTTTATTGCTTTT
>ERZ772967.198-NODE-198-length-52043-cov-8.377356_pt1 | contig 52043 bp, 44 predicted proteins | sample MGYA00511677_ERZ772967 | MGnify/ENA primary metagenome ERZ772967 (study PRJEB29015, sample SAMEA2737931) | human oral metagenome | biome: human oral; feature: human-associated habitat; material: dental | place: China | collected 2146 ...
AGACACAGTTCGTCTTCATCTCGCACAACAAGATCGCCATGGAAATGGCCCATCAACTGATCGGCGTGACGATGCAGGAGAAGGGGGTTTCCCGCCTGGTGGCGGTGGACCTGACCTCTGCGGTCGAACTCGCCGAGGCCGCCTGATGCCGCAGGATCGACAGCATCGTTACCGGATGCTCACACCTGCGGTGGAATCCGGTCGTCATTTACAGTCAGGGGAACACTTTTGAGCACGCTTACATGGAGCATCATCGCGCTGGTCGTCGTGGTGCTGGTCATCGTCATTGCCCACAACCTGTGGCAGGGCCGCCGTCGGCGTCAGCAGGCTTCCGCACTCGGCCTGCGCAAGGGGTATTTCGATGATGATCCCCAGACGCTGACCGGCGGGGCCGGTCTGGATGACGAGTCGTCCCCGCGCCGGGGGCGCGGTCGCCGCGAGCCCGTGATGCGGGGGGCGGCACGGCAGGTTCCGCCCGATCTGGCTGCCCGTCCGGCACGCTTCGAGGGCGAGGATTCGCGCTCGCTCCGCAAGGGCGGACCGTCCACTGATCCGGCCGATCGGCACCCGTCTCTGGCGCTGGATGACGAGGACTACATCGAGACGCCGTTCGAGAACCCGGCGGCCGTGCGTCCCTGGAGCAGTGCCGAGGATGGTGCCCGTGTCGAGGCCGCACGCCGGGCCGAGGCCCAGGCGCTGGCATCGCGCCGCATTCCGGACAGTCTGCGTCGGGAGTCGGCCCGTGACGGGCACGCATCGGCGCATGCGGACGCCGCCCATGACCGTCAAGGGGCACGGGACGAGGACCGCGACACACCGTTCCAGGCAGCGGGAACCCGGGTAGGCCGGGGCCGCACGGCGGGTGCTCATCGGGCGGATGCGGATGATTCCCGCATGGAGGCATCGATGGCACGCCCTGCGGTCGATCATGACCGCGGCGTGGCCGAGCATCCGGCAGAGGAGGATTCGTCGGCGGCACAGCGCATGACGCGTGGTGTGGCCAGCCAGGGGGCGCCGGAGGACGATGACCGGCGCGGCAGCCATCGGGACGCATCGCCCGCATCGGTTGCGGCAGATGATGGCGAGGGCGATGTGCAGCGTCGAGTGGACGATGTGTCACCGGCTCAGGCAGATGACATCGAGGCCGAAGGGGCAGAGGCCGTACCGGCCGAGGTGGCCGAGCCCGATCCGCTGCCTGACGCCCAGGTCGAGCACGTGGTGATCCTGGAGCCGCCGGCTCCGGTCAACACCGACCGGCTGGTGGCGCTCACCTCGTCGCTGCGTCACGTGGGCAGCAAGCCGGTCCGCATCGAGGTCGAGCGGCTGGGCAGCCACTGGGGGCCGCTGACGGCGGGCGAGAAGGCGGTGCGCATCCGCTGCAGCCTGCTGCTGGCCAACCGCCAGGGGCCGCTCAATGCGGTGGAGCTGTCGGACTTCAACGCGGCCATCGAGTCGCTGGCCAGCAAGCTTCAGGCACCAGTCAACATTCCCGACATGGCGCCGATCCTGCGCAACGCCCGTGACCTGGACACGCTGGCAGCCCGACTCGACACCCAGATCGAGGTGCGCGTCGAGCTGCCCGAGGCCGCCGAGCCCAATCGGGTGGCGGGGGTGGTGCGTCATCTGGGGCTGTCCGAGCGTGGCAACGGCCGCTACGAGGCCTTTGCCGACTCGGGGGATTCGCTGTTCACGCTGGCTTTCAACCAGACGCGCGATCAGATCGACTTCATGCTGGACGTGCCCCGCACGGCCGAGAAGTACGAGGCCTGGGAGGGCATGGTGGCCTGCGCCCAGAGCATGGCCCAGGCCCTGGGCGGCCGGCTGGTGGACAGCAGCGGCCGTGGTCTGTCGGTCGGCATGATTGGCACCGTGTCGCGTCAGTTGGCCCGTCGCTACGCTGAACTGGCCCAGGTTGGCCTTGCGGCGGGAAATGCCGCTGCGTTACGAGTATTTCACTGAGTAATCGCGCCGGGCTTGTTACACTTGCCCGATGCACACTGAACCTGTCCCGATTGCCAAGCCTGCCGACGCCGCGCCCGACGATGTCCCCGCCGACATCCGGGCGCGCGTCCAGACGTTGCGTGCCGAGCTGCTGGCACACAACCGGGCCTACTACGAAGAAGACGCCCCCACGGTCGAGGACAGTGTCTACGACGGTCTGTTCCTGGAGCTGCAGCAGCTTGAGGCCCGCTGGCCGGCGCTGCTGACCCCCGACTCACCCACCCAGCGGGTGGGTTCGGCCCCCTCGGCCGGTTTTGGCACCGTCACGCACCGGGTGCCCATGCGCTCGCTGTCCAACGCCTTCAGCGAGGCTGATGTGCTGGCGTTCGACCGCCGACTGAAGTCGCTGCTGGGGGTGACGGAGGACTTTGCCTTCAGCGCCACCCCCAAGCTGGATGGCCTGGCCGCCACCTTGCGCTACGAGCACGGTCGGCTGGTGCAGGGCGCCACCCGGGGCGATGGTGTCACGGGCGAGAACATCACGGCCAATCTGCGCACGGTACATGGCGTGCCCGCGCAGCTGTCCGGTCCGGCGCCCGAGGTGCTGGAAGTGCGGGGCGAGGTGCTGATGCTGAAGGAAGACTTCCTGGCACTGAACCGTGCACAGGAAGCCCGGGGCGACAAGCTCTTTGCCAACCCGCGCAATGCGGCCGCCGGAAGCCTGCGCCAGCTGGATGCCCGTGTCACCGCCAGCCGGCCGCTCACGTTCTATGCTTATGGCATCGGCGAGGTCAGTGATCCCGACCAGGTGCCTGCCTCGCAGCATGGCATGCTGGAGTGGCTGGGCACGCTGGGTTTCCTGCCGCCGCCGGGGGCCGAGCGCGTGCAGGGCGTTTCGGCGCTGCTGGACTACTACCGTCATACCGGCAGCGTGCGTGCCACGCTGCCCTACGCCATCGATGGCGTGGTCTATCAGCTGGATGACCGTCATCTGCAGGCGCAGGCAGGTTTCGTGGCCCGCGCCCCCCGCTTCGCGCTGGCCCACAAGTATGCGGCCGAAGAGGCAGTCACCACGCTGCAGGACATCTTCGTGCAGGTGGGGCGCACCGGGGTGCTCACGCCCGTGGCCCGGCTGGAGCCGGTGTTCGTGGGGGGCGTGAACGTCTCCAACGCCACGCTGCACAACGAGGACGAGGTCCGCCGCAAGCAGCTTCTGATCGGTGATCGCGTCATCGTGCGCCGCGCCGGTGACGTGATTCCCGAGGTGGTCGGTGTGGTGCTGGATCAGCGCCCGGCCGACGCCCGCGAGTTCCGCATGCCCAGCCAGTGCCCGGTCTGCGGCTCGGCCGTGCAGCGCCTGCCCAGCGAGGCCAACTGGCGCTGCGTGGGCGGCCTTTTCTGCAGTGCGCAACGCAAGCGCGCGCTCTGGCACTTCGCGCACCGGCGCGCCATGGACATCGACGGGCTGGGAGATGTGCTGGTCGAGCAGCTGGTGGATGGCAACCTGGTGCATGAGCCTGCCGACCTGTATCGGCTGGATGCCGCCACCTTGCAGGCCTTGCCGCGCATGGGCGAGAAGTCCGCGGCCAACCTGCTGGCTGCCATCGACGGATCGCGCCACCCGTCGCTCGAGCGCTTCCTGTTCGCGCTGGGCATCCGTGCGGTGGGCGAAGAGGCTGCCCGAGTGCTGGCACGGGCTTTTGGGGATTTGGAAGGCTTCCTGGCGGCCGATTGGGCTACATTGCTGGAAGAGAAGGCGGCGACGCTCAAGGAGAACGAGCGCCGTCGCAGCCGGGGTGAACGGCCCCTGCCGGTGCCGCTCGATGGCATCGGGCCTGAAATCATCGGCAGCGTCTCGGCCTTCCTGGGCGAGGCGCACAACCGGGATTCGATCGCGCATCTGCGTGCCGTCGGGGTCGAGCCCCGGCCGGTACAGGGGGCACGGTCGGCCGCACGTCCCGGCGTGCCGTCCTTCGGGCAGGGTGAGCTCGCCCTGGCGGCGCAGGATGGGCAGCCTCGCGGCGCCGATCCGACAACCGTCGACGCTTCGGCTGTCGGCGGGGTGGCCAGTCCGGGCGTTATGGATGAGGCATCCGGCGTGGGTGAAGCGGTTCCGCCCGGTCTGGATGCCGCGACCTGGGCGGCCGCCGTGGCCCGGCAGCCGTTTGCCGGCCAGTCGATCGTCGTCACCGGCACGCTGGAGCATCTCAGCCGCGATCAGGCGGAGGCGATGATCCGCGCGCTGGGGGGCAAGCCCGCTGGTTCGGTCTCGGGACGCACCGCCTTCGTCGTGGCCGGAGAGAACGCCGGCTCGAAACTTACCAAGGCCCGAAGTCTGGGAATCTCCGTTCTTGCAGAAGCAGATTTTTTCAACAAAATCGGTAATTGATCATGGCCAACAACCGCGTTCGCAAAGCTGTATTCCCTGTCGCCGGGCTGGGTACCCGCTTCCTTCCCGCCACCAAGGCGCAGCCCAAGGAGATGCTGCCGATCGTCGACCGACCGCTGATCCAGTATGCGGTGGAAGAGGCAGCCGCTGCCGGCATCACCGAGATGATCTTCATCACCGGGCGCAACAAGCGCAGCATCGAGGATCACTTCGACAAGGCCTATGAGCTGGAATCCGAGCTGCAGGCCAAGGGCAAGGACAAGCTGCTGGAAACCGTCAAGGAATCGCTGCCCAGTGGCGTGAACTGTGTCTACATCCGCCAGGCCGAGCCGCTGGGCCTGGGCCACGCGGTGCTGTGTGCCCGCGAGGTGGTGGGCAACGAGCCCTTCGCCATCCTGCTGGCCGATGACCTGATGCAGCCGGCTCCCGGTGGCGCCCCGGTGCTGAAGCAGATGGTCGACCTGCACAACCGGCAGCACGCCAGCGTGCTGGCCGTGCAGGAAGTGCCGCGCGAGGAAACCAGCGCCTACGGTATCGTGTCCAGCACGCCGTGGGCCGAGCGCACCAGCCGTATCACCGGCATGGTGGAAAAGCCGAAGCCCGAGGAGGCTCCGTCCACGCTGGCTGTCGTGGGCCGCTACCTGCTGTCGCCGATGATCTTCGATCACCTGGCCAACGTGAAGCCGGGCGCCGGTGGCGAGATCCAGCTGACTGATGCACTGGCACAGCTCATCCATGACCAGCCGGTGCTGGCGTATGCCTTCGAGGGCCGTCGCTATGACTGCGGCTCGAAGATCGGTTATCTGGAAGCCACGGTCGAGCTGGGCCTGCAGCACCCCGAGGTCGGTGCCGAGTTCCGTGCCTTCCTGGAAGCGAAGGCCGCCGAGCTGGGCCTGGTGAAGTGATCGACGGCATCGACGACAGCATGGCACCGGCACCGGCGCTGGCTGCGGCCAGCCTGCCGGTGGACCGGCCGGTGGTCGGCATCATCGGTGGCAGTGGCCTGCTGAACCTGGCCGGCCTGGAAGACGTGCACCGCAAGGTGGCGCGCACGCCCTGGGGGCAGACCTCCGGCGCGCTGTCGTTCGGGCGGCTGGCCGGGGTTCCGGTGGTGTTCCTGGCGCGGCATGGCTACGGCCACACCATCGCGCCGCATGACATCAACTACCGGGCCAACGTCTGGGCGCTGCGCGAGGCCGGCGTGAAGGCCCTGATCGCCTGCTCGGCGGTGGGGGGCATTCGTGATGACCTGCTGCCAGGCACGCTGGTGGTGCCCGATCAGATCATCGACTACACCTGGGGGCGTGCTGTCAGCTACTTCAGTGGCGAGGACCAGCCCGTGGTGCACATCGATTTCAGCCATCCTTATGACGCCACGCTGCGTCGCCGGCTGATCGAGGCGGCGCAGGCCGTGGGGCAGCCGCTGGCGACTGACGGCTGCTACGGTTGCACCCAGGGGCCCCGTCTGGAAACGGTGGCCGAGGTGCGTCGCTACCGGCGCGATGGTTGCGACATGCTGGGCATGACGGCCATGCCCGAGGCAGCGCTGGCCCGTGAGCTGGGCCTGCCGTATGCGATGCTGGCGGCGGTGGCCAACCGTGCTGCCGGTCTGCCTGCAGGCCTTGCCGCGGGTGATGTCGACCCGATGGGGCGGCCGGGGCGCATCGTGCCGGACGTGGCCATTGCCCAGGCCAACGGCGGGGCGAAGGATGAAGCCCAGGATGACCTGGCGCTGCAGATTTCGGCCGCGCTGTCGGCTGCCATGCCCAAGCTCTTGAAGGTGCTGACGAGGGCCGTGACTCAGATGGCCTGAAGCGGCCTGATCGTCCAGTCCTCGAAAGATGCCCGCCTGGTGCCGATGCTGGCCGTGGGCGGGCATTTCCGTTTCCGGGGCATGGGTCCTTCCGGCAGGCTGCGGCCAGGAGCTGCCGCCGGGACCTACAGGATCTCCAGCAGTTCCTTTTCCAGCTTCAGCCGTTCGGCCTCGGTGTGCAGGTTGTCGGAGCCGATGGTGAAGCTGTCTTCCGCACGCTCGCCCAGCGTGGCGATGCGTGCCCCGAAGAGTTCCACCGCGTTGTTGGCCAGAATGCGCGCCAGATCGTACAGCAGTCCGGGGCGGTCGGTGGCCGTGATTGACAGCAGGTAGCGCTGGCCAGCCTCGTCGGGGCGCAGGTCGATGCGCGGGGGCAGCGGGAAGGCGCGCGAACGACGTGACAGGCGGCTGGGACCGGCGGGCTTGAGCTGTCCGGGGTCCAGGGGGGCATCCAGCAGGCGGGTCAGTTCGGCTTCCAGGCGGGTGAGCTGTTCGGGAGGCAGGCGGCGCTGGTCGGTCGTCATCACCTCGAAGCTGTCCAGCGCCATGCCGTGGCGGGTGGTGTGCACGCGGGCCTCCAGAATGGAGAGCCGCTGCTGGTCGAAGAAGCGGCAGATGCGTGCGAAGAGCGCCGGCTTGTCCATCGTGAAGATCAGGAACTCGATGCCGTCGCCCACGCCGCTGGCGCGGGTGTGCACGCTGGTGCGGCGCTCGTTGGCGTGCGCATGCAGCATCTCGGTGTGCCAGGCCAGATCCTGCGGGTCATGGCGCAGGAAGTAGCCGATGTCCAGCGTGTTCCAGAAGCTCTGGTAGGCGTCGTCGGGAATGCCGCGTTCGCGCAGCAGCCCGGCAGCCGCCTGGCGGCGCACGTCCATCTGCGTGGCGGGCCGGGTGGTGTGGCCGCTGAGGTAGGCCAGCGTGGCCCTGTACAGGTCTTCCAGCAGCTTGCCCTTCCAGGCGTTCCAGACCCGGGCGCTGGTGCCGCGGATGTCGGCGACCGTAAGCAGATACAGGGCCGTGAGCCGACGGGGGGTCTGCACCCGCTGGGCGAACTCGGCAATCACCTCGGGGTCGGCCAGATCGCGTTTCTGGGCGGTCATCGACATGGTGAGGTGCTCGCGCACCAGAAAGCCCAAGAGCCGCTGGTCGTCGCCGGTGATGCCGTGGGTGCGGCAGAAGCGCAGCACGTCGCGCTCGCCCAGCTTCGAGTGGTCGCCGCCGCGCCCCTTGGCGATGTCATGAAAGAGGGCCGCCACGATCAGCAGCCAGGGCGACTCGAAATCGCTCATCAGCTGGCTGCAGAACGGGTACTCGTGCACGTGCTCGGCCATCATGAAGCGGCGCAGGTTGCGCACCACCATCAGCGTGTGCTGGTCGACCGTGTAGACGTGGAAGAGGTCATGCTGCATGCGGCCCACGATGTGCCGGAAGGGCGCAAGATAGCGCCCCAGCACCGACCACTGGTTCATCAGCCGCAGCGTGTGGGTGATGCCTGGCGGGGTCTGCAGGATGGCCAGGAAGCAGGCGCGGTTGATCGGATCGTGCCGGTAGGCGCCGTCGATGCGGAAGCGCGCATGCCAGAGGGCGCGCAGCGTGCGCACCGTCATGCCGCTGAGCGAGCGGTTCTGCTGCAGCACGCGGAAGGCACGCAGGATCAGCCGGGGATCACGCTCGAAGTCCTGCGGATCGCGCAGGTCCAGCTGGTCGTCGATCTGGTCGAAATGGTCGTCCAGCCGCCGGGCCGGCCCGGGATGCTGGCGCAGCAGGCGGATCTCCAGCGACTGCAGCAGCAGCGTGCTCAGCTGCGTGATGCCCTTGGCCGCCAGGTAGTACTGCTGCATCAGCTTTTCCGAGAGCGCGCGCGGGCCTTCTCCCTTCAGGTGCATGGCCTGGGCCACGGCGGGCTGCAGGTCGAAGATCAGCCGATCCTCGCGCCGGCCCGACAGGATGTGCAGCCAGGCGCGGATGCGCTTGAGCAGCCGCTCGTAGCGCTGCAGCTGGCTGGCTTCCAGCGGCTCGATCACACCGGCCCGCACGAGCGACACCCAGGCTTGGCCAAGGCCGGCGGCACGGCTGATCCAGGCCACCACCTGCAGGTCGCGCAGGGCGCCCGGGCTTTCCTTGCAGTTGGGCTCCAGGCTGTAGGGAGTGTCTTCGTACTTCTGGTGACGCTGGCGCATCTCCAGCAGCTTGTCGCGCAGAAAGAGCGGCAGCTGCAGCTGGCCGGCCATGGCCTCGCTCAGCTGGCGTGCGGCCCGCCGGTGGCCGGTGAGCTGGCGGCGCTCCAGCAGCGCCGTCATCGTGGTGATGTCCTCGCGGGCGGCCTGGGCGCACTGGGCAGGCGTGCGCACGCTGTGGCCGATTTCCAGGCCAATGTCCCAGCAGGCGCCGATGAAGCGCTCGATGTGGGCGATGGTGTCGTCGGACAGGGCAGGGGCGGGAGGTGCCGTCGTTGCGTCCGCCGGGGCGCTGGCAGGCGGAGTGCCGTGTACGCCAGCCGATGGGCTGTCAGCCGGGGAGGGCTGGGGTGCTGAAGGGGCAGTATCTGCCGATGCGGCTGCATCGCGGGCCGGCTCGGGCTCGGGCGCCAGCAGCAGCAGGTCCACGTCGGAAGCGGGCTGAAGTTCGCCGCGGCCATAGCCACCCACGGCGAACAGCGCCCAGTCGGACGGCATGTCCGCCAGCTTCCAGAGCTTCTTCAGCAGGTGGTCGGTGTCACGGGCCAGTCCGTGCATCAGCAGCCCGATGCGCTGGTCGGCACGGAAGCGCTCGATGCGCGCGGTGCGCATTCGTTCGCGCTCCTCGCGCAGGGCGGCGATGTCGTCGGGCGTCAGGCCGGCAGTTCGGGTTTCGGCGGCGTGCCCGCCGACACGGTCAGCACTTCGTAGCCGGTTGGTGTCACGCACAGCATGTGCTCCCATTGTGCCGACAGGCTGTGGTCCTTGGTGACGACCGTCCAGCCATCGGCCAGTTGGCGAATCTCGCGGCGTCCGGCATTCAGCATCGGCTCGATGGTGAAGATCATGCCGGGCTCGAGCTTGGGACCGGTGCCGGGACGTCCGTAGTGCAGCACCTGGGGATCTTCATGGAAGTTGCGGCCGATGCCGTGGCCGCAGAACTCGCGCACGATGGAAAAGCCCTGTTTCTCGGCATAGGTCTGGATGACGTGGCCGATGTCGCCCAGGCGTGCGCCGGGCCGCACCTGCTCGATGCCCAGCCACAGGCACTGCCAGGTGACGTCCACCAGACGCTTGGCCAGCACCGACGGTTGGCCGATCATGAACATGCGGCTGGTGTCGCCGTGGAAGCCATCCTTGATGACCGTGACATCGATATTGAGGATGTCGCCGTTCTTGAGCTTGCGCTCCCCGGGGATGCCGTGGCAGATCTGGTGGTTGATCGACGTGCAGATCGACTTGGGGTAGGGCGAATGGCCGGGAGGGGCGTAATTGAGCGGCGCGGGAATCGTGCCCTGCACGTCGGTCATGTAGGCGTGGCAGAGACGATCCAGCTCCTCGGTGGTGGTGCCCGCCACCACGAAGGGGGTGATGTAGTCCAGAAGCTCGGCCGCCAGTCGGCCGGCAACACGCATTTTCTCGATTTCTTCCGGGGTCTTGATTCTGATGGACATGGTGGGGAGCAAGGCGGGATCAGGACTGCATGTTAACTGATTCGCCGCCGCAGGGCCGGCCGGTCCGGACCATGGGGGCTGCCGGCACGGGAAGTCCGGCTGGCCTCCTGTCCGGTTCTGCGTTGCAATCTGCAGCATCCTGATGTCATCTCCCGTCAGATGGCATCGGCACGCGGGCGCATTGGATGCTAGAATCACGGGCGCTGCTGGGCGCGGCCTCCCTTCCGGGTGGGTCCGGGCACCGGCGGCTTTCAGAAGGCCCCGGGTCGATGCGACTTCCGGCTGCCGCCGCGTCCTGCGGTACGGCGGCCCCCTGCCGCGGAACAAGGGTGCCCGTCCTGTCGGCCACACACCATTCACAGGCTGGCAGGTTCGGGTTGGTTCCGTGCTGGTCCCGGGGTATTGTCAACCCTGTATCGGAGTTTTTCCCTTCATGTCAGTCACCATCCGCCAGATGCTCGAAGCCGGTGTCCACTTCGGACACCAGACCCGGTTCTGGAACCCGCGCATGGCCCCCTACATCTTCGGCCATCGCAACAAGATTCACATCATCAACCTGGAAAAGACCCTGGTCAAATACCAGGAAGCCACCCGCTACCTGCGTCAGCTGGCAGCCAATGGCGGCACCATCCTGTTCGTGGGCACCAAGCGCCAGTCGCGCGAGATCATCGCCGAAGAAGCTGCACGCGCCGGCATGCCCTACGTCGACGAGCGCTGGCTGGGCGGCATGCTCACCAACTTCAAGACGGTCAAGGGCTCCATCAAGCGCCTGAAGGACATGGAGCAGGCCGTGGAAGACGGCGCCCTGGACCAGATGACCAAGAAGGAAGCGCTGCTCTTCACCCGTGAACTGGCCAAGCTGACCTCCAGCCTGGGCGGCATCAAGGACCTGAACGGCCTGCCGGACGCGCTGTTCATCGTTGACGTCGGCTACCACAAGATCGCCGTCACCGAAGCCCGCAAGCTGGGCGTGCCCATCGTCGGTGTGGTCGACACCAACCACTCGCCCGAAGGCATCGACTACGTCATCCCGGGCAACGATGACTCGGGTCGTGCCGTGCGCCTGTACGCCCGTGGCGTGGCCGACGCCATCCTGGAAGGCAAGGCTGCCCGCCTGCAGGAAACCGTCAAGGCTGCCACCGAGGAAGACGAGTTCGTCGAGGTCGGCACCGAGGAAGAGGCCTGATCGGCCACGACCGGCCGTCTGGGCACGGACCCGGGCCGGTCGTCCAGGACAGCCGGTGTCGCCTTGAGCGTCCCGGCTGTCGTGCCATTTGAGTTCAAGAACAGGAATAGAGAGAAAGACATGGCGGAAATCACCGCAAGCATGGTCAAGACGCTGCGCGAGAAGACCGACGCACCGATGATGGAGTGCAAGAAGGCACTCACCGAGGCCAACGGCGACATGGAGCGCGCCGAGGAAATCCTGCGCGTCAAGCTCGGCAGCAAGGCCAGCAAGGCTGCCTCCCGCATCACCGCCGAAGGCGTGGTGACCGTGCAGATCTCGGCCGATGGCAAGACCGGTGCCATCGTCGAGATGAACTGCGAAACCGACTTCGTGGCCAAGAACGAGGACTTCCTCGCCCTGGCCGCCGGCATCGCCCAGCTGGTGCTGGACAAGGCGCCGGCCGACGTGGCTGCCGTCTCGGCACTGCCCATGGCTGATGGCCGCACCGTCGAGGAAACCCGTGCCGCGCTGGTCGGCAAGATCGGCGAGAACATGAGCATCCGCCGCTTCGTGCGCACCGCCGCCAAGGGCAAGCTCGCCAGCTACATCCACGGCGGCGCCCGCATCGGCGTGCTGATCGATCTGGAAGGCGGCGACGAGGCCCTGGCCCGTGACCTGGCCATGCACATTGCGGCCACCAAGCCCATCGCTCTCTCCAAGGAGCAGGTGCCGGCCGAGGTCATCGCCAAGGAGCGTTCCATTGCCGAGCAGAAGGCTGCTGAATCCGGCAAGCCTGCCGAGATCGCTGCCAAGATGGTCGAGGGCGCCGTGCAGAAGTACCTGAAGGAAGTGACCCTGCTGGGCCAGCCCTTCGTCAAGGATGACAAGACCACCGTCGAGCAGCTGCTGAAGAACCGCCAGGCCAAGGTGGATTCCTTCACGCTGTACGTGGTGGGCGAAGGCATCGAGAAGAAACAGGACGACTTCGCTGCTGAAGTGGCCGCCCAGGTCGCAGCTGCCCGCTGATCTCGTCCAACGCACCCGGAGCACACCCCATGACTGATTCCGCATCGACTTCCGGCGCCCAGGGCGCCGGCACGAAGGCTGCCTACCGCCGTGTCCTGCTCAAGCTGTCCGGCGAGGCCCTGATGGGCAGCGACAGCTACGGCATCAACCGCCAGACCATCGAGCAGATGTGTCAGCAGGTCGCCGAGGTCAATCGGCTCGGCGTCGAGCTGGCCGTCGTCATCGGCGGCGGCAATATCTTTCGTGGGGTGTCTTCGGGCGCAGCCGGCATGGACCGCGCCACGGCCGACTACATGGGCATGCTTGCCACGGTCATGAACGCGCTGGCCCTGCAGGATGCCCTGCGCCAGACCGGCGTCGAGGCCCGCGTGCAGTCGGCGCTTAACATCGAGCAGATCGTCGAGCCCTACATCCGGCCCAAGGCGCTGCGCTACCTGGAAGAGGGCAAGGTCGTCATCTTCGCGGCCGGTACCGGCAACCCCTTCTTCACCACCGACACGGCCGCCGCGCTGCGGGGTGCCGAGATCAACGCCGAGCTGATCCTCAAGGCCACCAAGGTCGATGGTGTCTACACGGCTGACCCGGTCAAGGATCCGTCCGCGACCCGCTACCGCGAGATCACCTTCGACGAGGCCATCATGCGCAACCTGAAGGTGATGGACGCCGCCGCCTTCGCGCTGTGCCGTGACCAGAAGCTGCCCCTGAAGGTCTTCTCGATCTTCAAGACCGGCGCACTGACCCGTGTGGTGTGCGGCGAGGACGAAGGCACGCTGGTCCACGTCTGACCCGGTTCGCGCCCAAGCCCCTGGCCGGGCCGATGCCCGGCCTTTCCGACCGACACGCCAGAAACGCACGCACCCATGCCCACACCCGCCGAAATCAAGAAGTCCGCTGAACAGAAGATGCAGAAGGGCATTGAGTCCTTCCGCAACGCACTTTCCAAGATCCGTACCGGCCGTCCGCACCCGGGCGTGCTGGATCACATCCACGTCGACTACTACGGCACCTCCACGCCCATCAACCAGGTGGCCAACATCTCGCTGGCCGATGCCCGCACGCTGAGCGTCAACGTCTGGGAAAAGTCCATGGCCGTCATCGTCGAGAAGGCCATCCGTGATTCCGACCTGGGCGTCAACCCGCAGTCGATGGGCACCGCCATCCGCGTGCCGATGCCGCCGCTCTCCGAGGAGCGCCGCCGCGAGATCGTCAAGGTCACCAAGCACGAGGGCGAGGCCGCCAAGGTGGTCATCCGTGGCGTGCGCCGCGAGGCCAATGACGAACTGAAAGCCGCCGCCAAGGCCAAGGAGATCTCCGAGGACGACGAGCGCCGGGGTCAGGAAGAGATTCAGAAGACCACCGACCGCTTCATCGCCGAGATCGACAAGCTGCTGGCCGCCAAGGAACAGGAGATCATGACGGTCTGATCTGCCGTCACCTTCGTCTTTCCCCGGACCCCATCCTGCCATCATGAGCTTCACCAGTTCGACGCAGTCCGTTCCTGTCGCCGGTTCCGTGCCGCGCCATATTGCCGTCATCCTTGACGGCAACGGGCGCTGGGCCACCCGTCGGCACCTGCCCCGCGCCGCCGGCCACCGCAAGGGGGTCGAGGCCGTGCGCACCACGGTCGAGGGCTGTGCCCGGCGCGGTGTCGAATTCCTGACGCTCTTTGCCTTCAGTTCCGAGAACTGGCGTCGTCCCGCCGACGAGGTGTCGCTGCTGATGCGACTCTTCCTGTCGGCGCTGCAGCGTGAAGTGGCGCTGCTGGATCGCAATGGCATCCGTCTGCGGATCGTGGGCGACCTGGAGCGCTTCGAACCCCGCCTGCAGAAGATGATCGCCGATGCGGAGGCACGCACGGCGCAGAACACCCGGATGACGCTGACCATCGCCGCCAACTACGGCGGCCGCTGGGACATCCTGCAGGCCGGCAACGCGCTGCTGCGCGAAAGGGCGGCCAAGGGCGTGCCCGCCGATCAGCCCGTCACCGAGGCCGAGCTGGCCAGCCACCTGTCACTGGCCTACGCACCCGAGCCGGATCTCTTCATCCGCACCGGGGGCGAGCAGCGCATCAGCAACTTCCTGCTCTGGCAGCTCGCCTACACCGAGCTGTACTTCTGCGAGTGCTTCTGGCCCGAGTTCAACGACGAGCGCCTGCAGGAGGCCATCCAGTGGTATGGCCAGCGCGAGCGTCGCTTCGGACGGACCAGCGTCCAGACCCGGCAGGACGCGGCACGGTGATCCGTCGCCACTCCCTTTCATTCTTCGCAGGAGGCGCCTTGTCATGCTGAAACAGCGCGTCATCACCGCTCTCATCCTGCTGGCCGTCATCATCGGCGTGCTGGCACTGGGTGGCACCACGGCCTGGGGGGTGCTGATGCTGCCCGTCATGGCGCTGGCCATCCATGAATGGACCCGCCTGCTGGGCCGTCAGGCCTCGCCTGCGCTTCCCGTTTCACTGGCTGTTGCCATCGCCTATGGCGCCTGGCGCAGCAATGCCGCGCCCGCCCCCGAATGGCTGGTGCCGGTGCTGGGCGTGGGCGTCCTGGCCTGGGTTTTCGTGGCCTTTCGCTCGGTGTTCCGGGTGAGGCCGTCCTGCAGTTCTCCCTGGCTGGCCGCGTTCAGCATGCTGCTGCTGTGGGTGTCGCTCTTCGAGCTGCGCAACCTGGGTGCCGGCGTGCTGATTTCCGCCATGGCCATCGTCTGGCTGGCCGACATCGGGGCCTACTTCAGTGGTCGTGCCTTCGGGCGGCGCAAGCTGGCACCGCGCGTCTCACCGGGCAAGACCTGGGAGGGCGTGGCCGGTGGTGCCGTGCTGTGCATCGGGACGGCATTGGTCGTGGCCCGAGCCGGGGCAGGGGCCGCCGAGGGCAGCCTGCCGCTGTTTTCCACCGTCGTTGCGCAGCACCTGGGGCTGATCGGCATGGCGGTCGTGCTGATGCTGCTGGTGCTGCTGTCGGTCATGGGAGACCTGTACGAGAGCCTGCTCAAGCGCCATGCCGGTGTCAAGGACAGCGGCACGTGCCTGCCGGGCCATGGGGGCATGTTCGACCGCATCGATGCGCTCGTGCCCACCATGCCGTTGTGCCTGCTCATCTGGCTGCTGATGGTGCATTGAACGTCCATCAGCGCAACGAGAGGCCGGACGTCGTCGGCCCGCCCGCCCAGTCCCTGCCTGGCGGCCGTTTCCTGCCTCAATCCAACCATACTCATGAAGACCATCTCCGTTCTGGGCGCCACCGGTTCCATTGGTGACAGCACGCTCGATGTCGTGGCCCGCCACCCCGACCGTTATCGGGTGCACGCGCTCTCGGCTCATCGCAATGTCGACAAGCTGCTGGCGCTGGCTGAGCGATACCGGCCCGAGGTGCTGGCCGTGTCGGATGCTCAGGCGGCCACCGGATTCGAGGCCCGGCTGCGCGCAGCTGGGGTCACGGCCCGTCTGGCGGTCGGCCCCGACGAGCTGGTCGAGGTGGCTGGCACCCCGGGCATCGACGCGGTCATGGCTGCCATCGTCGGTGCGGCAGGCCTGGCGCCCACGCTGGCGGCGGCGCGCGGCGCACGCTCGGTGCTGCTGGCCAACAAGGAATCCATCGTCATGGCCGGCGCGCTTTTCGGCGCTGCCTGCCGCCAGTCCGGCGTCACGTTGCTGCCGGTCGACAGTGAGCACAACGCCATCTTCCAGTGCCTGCCGGATCGCGCTACCGGCGTGGATTCGCGCCGTGCCGTTCGGCGTCTGATCCTGACCGCTTCGGGCGGGCCGTTCCGGACCTGGACGCCGGAGAGAATCGCCGCCGCCACGCCCGAGCAGGCCTGCAAGCATCCCAAGTGGTCGATGGGCCGCAAGATCTCGGTCGACTCGGCCACGCTCATGAACAAGGGTCTGGAGCTGATCGAGGCCCAGTTCCTCTTCGACATGTCGCCCGAGCAGCTGGATGTGATCATCCATCCGCAGAGCATCATCCATTCCATGGTGGAATATGTCGACGGCTCGGTATTGGCACAGCTGGGTAATCCCGACATGCGGGTCCCCATCGCCCATGCGCTGGCCTATCCCGAACGCTTCGACAGTGGCGTCAGCTCCCTGGATCTGGTGGCAGCCGGCATGCTGCAGTTCGAGGAGCCCGACGAGACGCGCTTCCCGTGCCTGCGTCTGGCCCGCGAAGCCATGCGGGCCGGCGGTGGCGCTCCCTGCGTGCTCAATGCCGCCAACGAAGTGAGCGTGCAGAACTTCCTCGACGGCCGCGTGGGTTTTGCCGATATTGCCCGGATCAATGAGGCTGTCCTGACTGCGCTGGGTAACCCCGCGGCGCCCGACTCGCTGGCTGATACCCTGGCACTGGACGCCGCCGCACGCCGGCTGGCCGAGCAGCAGATCGCCGCCTGAGCGCTTTCGTCGCCTGGGGTTGTCGCCGCCCGGGCTTTTGACGGGCAACCGGGCGATGGCGCGACCGAGTGGCTGAGCAGCGGGGCGGCTGAGCAAGCCGATCGGGCCGGAAAGCCTGGGTGTCCCGGGGGACCATCCGTCGCCGAGCCCGGCTGGGGCTGGCCTGCAAGGGCGGCTGCCGGTCGGTCCGGACCATCCGGTCAGGCGGTGTGCCTTGTGCTTTGCGGCATGATGCCCTATCTGTCAGGGGTGGGGACGTTCGGCCCCCATCCCTTCAATACCCCGAATTCCGCCGGAGTCTGCGCCGATGACCACCCTGATTGCCTTTCTCTTTGCCCTGGGCGTGCTGGTGTTCGTGCACGAGCTGGGTCACTACCTGGTGGCCCGCTGGTGTGGCGTCAAGATCCTGCGCTTCTCCATCGGCTTCGGCAAGCCGCTGCTGACCTGGAAAGTCGGCAAGGACCAGACCGAATGGAGTCTCTCGCCCATTCCGCTGGGCGGCTACGTGCGCATGCTCGATGAAGAGGAGGGGGGCGAGATCGACCCGGCCGAGGTGCATCGCGCTTTCAACCGGCTGCCGCTGCTCAAGCGTTCGGCCGTCGTCATCGCCGGTCCGGCCGCCAACTTCCTGCTGGCCATCGTGCTGTACGCGGTGCTGGGCATGGCCGGTCTGCAGGAGCCCGCGCCGGTGCTGGCCACCCCGCCTGCTGGCACGGCCGCGGCGTCTGCCGGCATTCAGGAGGGTGAACGGGTCCTGACGGTCGATGGCCATGCCGTCCAGTCCTTCAGCGAAATGCGCCTGAAGATGATCGATCCGATCGTCGAACGCCGCCCGATTGTGCTGGAGGTGGAGGGGCCTGATGGCCGTCACCATCGCAGCATCCCCACCAGCGGTCTGCCGGCGGGCGAGCTGGAGCGTGATTTCACGCGCACGCTGGGCGTGGATCTGAAGGCCGGTCTGGTGCAGGTGGCCTCGGTGGAGGAAGGCAGCGCCGCGGCCCGCGCCGGTCTGCAGCTGGGTGACCAAGTGCTGCGGGTGAATGGCCAGCCCATCTCGCGCGCCCAGCAGCTCATCCAGCAGGTGCAGGCTTCGGACGACACCAAGCCGCTGCAGCTGCTGGTGCGCCGTGGCAACGGCGAGATCACCGTGCCGGTCACGCCGCAGCTTGTCTACGAGCAGGACGCCAAGGACGCTGGTGCTCCGCCGCTGCGCAAGGGGCGCATCGGTGCCGGTCTGGTTCAGCAGTTCGAAATGGTGACGGTGGACCTGGGCCCGATCGAGGCGCTGGGCTATGGCGCCACCAAGACCTGGGAGATGTCGGTCTTCTCGCTGCGCATGCTGGGCAAGATGGTGGTGGGCAGCCTGTCCTGGAAAAACCTTTCCGGCCCTGTGGCCATTGCCGACTATGCCGGGCAGTCCGCTGCCATCGGCTGGTTTGCCTATGTGGGCTTCATGGCCTTGATCAGCGTGAGCCTGGGGGTGCTGAATCTGCTGCCGGTGCCCGTGCTCGATGGCGGGCGTTTGGTATATTACGCGCTCGAAGCGCTCAAAGGCAGCCCGTTTTCCGAGCGTTTCCGGCAGGTCACCATGCAGGTGGGCCTTGTCATGGTGGTCGGCCTGATGATTGTTGCACTCTTCAACGATCTCTCCCGCCTGTTTGGGTGACGCGCCGGCCACAGTCATTTCCACAGAATCTCTGACTGCGCGATAGACGATTCCGGCTGCCTTGGTCTCGCGCCGAGGAACCGGGTATCAAACACGCGATCTTCCCCCCTTGGGCCAGCCACGGTGCCGCCGTCGTGCTGGCCGGCCTGGCCACCCTGGCGTGGTCGGCCCAGGCCCTGGCGTTCTCGCCGTTCGTCATCCGCGACATCCGCGTACAGGGCCTGCAGCGTACCGAAGCCGGTACCGTCTTCGGCTATCTGCCCATCCGCGTCGGCGACGAGTTCACGCCGGCGCGCGCCAGCGAGGCAATCAAGGCCCTCTATGCCACCGGCTTCTTCAAGGACGTGCAGCTTGCGCGTGACGGCGAGGTGCTGGTGGTGCGGGTGGAGGAACGCCCGGCCATCGCCTCCGTCGACGTGAGCGGCTCGCGCGAGTTCGACGCCGAGGCGCTGAAGAAGGCCATGCGCCAGGCCGGTCTGGCCGAGGCCCGCATCTTCGACCGCTCGGTGCTGGATAAGGCCGAGCAGGAGATCCGCCGCCAGTACCTGTCGCGCGGCAAGTATTCGGTCAAGATCACCTCGGCCGTCACGCCGCTGGCCCGCAACCGGGTGGCGGTGTCGCTGGCCATCGATGAGGGCGCCAGCGCCCGTATTGCCCAGATCCGCATCCTGGGCAACAAGGTGTTCAAGGAATCCGAGCTGCTCGACCAGATCAAGCTCACCACGCCCAACTGGCTGTCCTGGTACACCAAGACCGACCAGTACTCGCGCGAGAAGCTGGCGGGCGATCTGGAGACGCTGCGCTCGTTCTACCTGAACCGCGGCTATCTGGAATTCGGCATCGAGTCCACACAGGTCTCCATCGACCCCGACCGCGAGAAGGTCTACGTCACGCTTACCATCCGGGAAGGCGAGCGCTACAAGGTGCGCGACCTCAAGTTTGGTGGCAACACGCTGGGACGCGAGGAGCAGTTCCGCAAGGCGCTGGCGCTCAGGCCCGGTGACACCTTCTCGGGCGAGAAGCTCACCCAGAGCGAGAAGAAGATCACCGATGACCTGGGGGCCATCGGCTACGCCTTCGCCAGCGTCAACCCGGTGCCCACCATCGACCGGGAGAAGCGCGAGGTCGATTACACGCTGAACATCGATCCGGGCCGGCGTGCCTACGTGCGGCGCATCACCATCGCCGGCAACCAGCGCACCCGTGATGAGGTCATCCGCCGCGAGCTGCGCCAGTTCGAGGGAGCCTGGTTCGATTCCGACAAGATCGCGCTCTCGCGCGACCGGGTCGAGCGTCTGGGCTACTTCCAGGACGTGCAGATCTCCAACGTGCCCGTGCCGGGCGTGCCCGACCAGGTGGATCTGCTGGTGAAGGTCACCGAACGCCCCACCGGCAACATGACCTTTGGCGCCGGCTACTCCACGACCGACAAGCTGCTCCTGCAGGTGGCGCTGAACGAGCCCAACTTCCTGGGGACCGGCAACACCTTCGGCGTCGAGATCAATACCGGCCAGACCCAGCGCACCGCCTCGGTCTCCTACGTGGACCCGTACTTCACCAACGACGGCGTGAGCCTGGGCGCGGATCTCTACTCCCGGACCTTCAACGCCTCCAACTCGGGCCTGGGCGACTACCGCATCCGTTCCTCGGGCGCGGGCCTGCGGCTGGGCATTCCGTACACCGAGCTGGACCGTCTGAGCTTCGGCCTGGTCTTCGAGCAGAACCAGATCAAGCCGGGCACCACGGGGCTGCCGCAGCGCTACATCGACTACGTGAACCAGTTCGGCACCACCAGCGATGCGTGGCTGCTCACCTTCGGCTGGTCGCGTGATTCGCGTGACAGCGGCTACATGCCCACGCGCGGCCGTCTGCAGCGCTTCAACTTCGACGTGACCTTCCCGGGACAGGACCTGTCCTACTACCGGGCCACCTACCAGCACGCCTGGTACATCCCCGTCACGAAGGACTACACCTGGCTGCTGTCGGCCGACCTCGGCTACGGCCGTGGCTTCGCCGGCAAGCCCTATCCGGTGTTCAAGAACTTCTACGCCGGCGGCATCGGCTCGGTGCGGGGCTTCGGTTCCAACAGCCTGGGCCCGCGCGACGTGAAGGACAACAGCGCGCTGGGGGGCAACGCCTCGTTCGTGGCCAGCACCGAGCTGCTCTTCCCGCTGCCGGGTACCGGCAACGACAAGACGGTGCGCGCCTTCCTGTTCGCCGATGCAGGCAACGTCTTCGACAATCGCTATGACTTCGGCGACCTGCGCTATTCGGCCGGTATCGGCATCAGCTGGTTCGCGCCCATCGGGGCCGACATCAAGCTGTCGCTGGGCTACCCGCTCAAGCGCAAGCCCGGTGACGATACCCAGCGCGTGCAGTTCCAGCTCGGCACCTCGTTCTGACGAGGCTGCAACCGGCGGCGTGCCCCGGCCCTTGACGGGGCGGGCACCCGCCGTGCAGGCATGGCGCCATGCGCCCGGCATTGCGCATGCAGTTTGCTGAAGTGTGCAAGAATCACCCGTCGAGTGTCCGGGTGCCCGGCCACGGCACAGGTCCTTCCCGTGCCCACAGGCCCCGCGCCCTCCCATCGAACCCAAACCGAGTTTTTCTACCCATGACCTTTTCCATCCCGAAGACCCCCCGCTTTGCTACGCTTCACCGGGCCGCGCTGGCCTGCGCGCTGACGGTCGGCCTGGCTTCCGTGGCCGGACCGGCCATGGCCCAGACCAGCCCCCGCATCGGCTTCGTCAGCACCGAGCGCATCATGCGTGACTCGGCGCCTGCCAAGGCCGCCCAGGCCAAGATCGAGAAGGACTTCTCGCGCCGCGACAAGGAAATCCAGGATCTCGGCGCCCGCCTGCGTACCGCCTCCGAGCACTTCGAGAAGGAGAGCGCGGTGATGTCCGACAGCGACCGTGCTCGCCGCCAGCGCGAGCTCTCCGACATGGATCGGGACTTCCAGCGTCGCCAGCGCGAGTTCCGCGAGGACCTGAACCAGCGCCGCAACGAAGAGCTGACCGCCGTGCTGGACAAGGCCAATCGGGCCATCAAGACCATCGCCGAGCGCGACAAGTTCGATCTGATCCTGCAGGACGCCGTCTACGTGAGTCCCAAGCTGGACATCACCGACAGCGTGATCAAGCAGCTCAACGCCGGTCGCTGATCCGTCATGCCCCAGGGCCGGCCGCCTCTTGAGCGGGCGGTCCTGGCCTGACCGGCCGGCCGGGTGTGATGCACCTGGCCACCCCGCGTCACGGCGTCTTGTGGCGCGGTCCGCTCCGCCCGCACGAAGGCTGGCGGGCGTACCATTCCGGAGGGTCCGGCCGGACCCTCCAGCATCTCGGGAGAGCAGAGCACCTCATGAAACGGAACCTTCAGACCCCGGTATCCCTGGCGGAGATCGCCCAGGTCCTGGGCGCCGAACTGCGTGGCGATCCGTCCGTGACGGTACGTCGCCTGGCCAGCCTCCGGAAGGCTGACACCGAGAGCATCAGTTTCCTGGTGCGGCCCCAGCAGCGTGAGGCCGCCCATGCCAGCCACGCCGTGGCCTACATCGTCTCGCCGCGCCTGGTCGATGACTTGCCGGCCGACGCCAACCTGCTGATCGACCCCGACCCCTACGGGGCCTATGCGCGCCTGGCGCAGTGGTTCGATGCCCAGGTCAATCCCCGGCCTGTTGCCGGCATCGCCGAGGGGGCCCATGTCCATCCGGATGCCCGGGTGGACGCCAGCGCCGTCATCGAGCCCGGTGCCGTCATCGGTGCCGGTGCCGTGGTGGGCGAGGGCGCCTGGATCGGCGCCAACACCGTGCTGGGAGCCGGTGCCTCGGTGGGCGCACGTACCCGGCTGCATGCCAACGTCACGCTGGGCGACGACTGCAGCGTGGGCGAAGATTCCCTGATCCACTCGGGGGCTGTCATCGGTGCCGACGGCTTCGGCTTTGCGCCGAAGAAGGGCGGTGGCTGGACCAAGATTCCCCAGCTGGGGGCGGTCGTCATCGGCAATCGTGTGGAGATCGGGGCCTGCACCTGCATCGACCGTGGCGCGCTTGACGACACCGTGATCGAAGATGGCTGCAAGATCGATAATCTCGTGCAAATCGCCCATAATGTCCGGATCGGAGCAGACACGGCCATTGCGGCCTGCGCCGGCATCGCGGGCAGCGCGGTCATCGGCAAGCGGGTCCAGATCGGCGGAGCATCCGGCATCTTCGGCCACATCAGCATCTGCGACGATGCCGTGGTCTCCACGATGACCCTGATCTCCAAGTCCATCACCAAGCCTGCCTTCTACAGCGGCATCTTCCCGTCCATGGAAAATGCCGACTGGGAGCGGGCTGCGGCAGTGGTGCGGCAGCTGCCCGACATGCGCCGGCGCCTGCGTCGGCTGGAGCAGCAGGTCCAGACTGCTCACGCAGGCACGGATGCCCCGGCAACGGCAGAAGGTGGCACCCGCAACGACGATGCCGTCCAATGAAGAAAGAAGCAGCCAGAGAATTGTCCAAGCATGAGTGAAAATCAGCCGGCGATCGATATTTCGGAAATCCTTCGCTACTTGCCGCACCGTTACCCGTTCCTGCTCATCGACCGGGTCACCGAGATCGTCCACGACGAGCGCATCCTCGCCATCAAGAACGTCACCATCAACGAGCCCTTCTTCCAGGGCCACTTCCCGCACCTGCCGGTCATGCCGGGTGTCCTGGTGCTGGAAGCCATGGCGCAGGCTGCCGGCATCCTGTCCTTTGCCAGCATGGGACGCTATGCCGACTCCAACTCGGTCTACTACTTCGCCGGCATCGACGAGGCACGCTTCAAGCGCCCGGTCAGCCCTGGCGACCAGCTCGTGCTGGACGTGCGCATTGCCCGCAAGTCCCGCCTGGTCTGGAAGTTCCATGGCGTGGCCACGGTCGACGGCCAGAAGGTGGCCGAGGCCGACCTGATGTGCGCCCTGCGGGAAATCAGCCAGGAGGCCGCCGGCGCCGAGTCGCCCCTGGCCGGCAAGGTCGGTACCAGCAAGGCCTGACCGCATGGAGCAGCCCCGGATCCATCCCACCGCCGTCATCGACCCTGCTGCCGAGCTGGACAGCAGCGTCGAGGTCGGCCCCTATGCCGTCATCGGGCCGCGCGTGCGCATCGGCGCCGGCTGCAAGGTGGGGGCGCATGTGGTGCTCGAAGGCCCCACCACGCTGGGCGAGAACAACCGCCTGTATCCCTTCTGCTCCGTCGGCGCCGCGCCGCAGGACAAGAAGTACGCGGGTGAGGACACCGCACTCGAGATCGGCAACGGCAACACCATCCGCGAGTGCGTCACCATCAACCGGGGTACCGTGCAGGACGGCGGCACCACCCGGGTTGGCGACGACAACTGGATCATGGCCTATGTCCACATCGCGCACGACTGCGTGGTGGGCAACCACACCATCTTCGCCAACACCACCAACCTGGCGGGCCACGTCCACATCGGTGACTGGGTCATCCTGGGCGGCAACTCGCAGGTTCACCAGTTCTGCAAGATCGGGGCGCATGCCATGACCGGCACTGGTTCCATCGTGCTGCAGGACATCCCGCCCTATGTCATGGCCTCCGGCAACCCGCTGGCCACCCATGGCATCAACAGCGAGGGCCTGCGTCGCCGCGGCTTCACGCCGGAAGAGATCACCCTCATCCGCCGCGCCTACAAGACGCTCTATCGGCAGGGGCTCACGCTGGCCGAGGCCCGCGAGGCGCTGCAGGCCCAGGCCGCCACCGACGCCACCCACGAGAAGTGCCTGGGTCCGCTGGTGCGCTTCCTGGGCGACGCCACCCGCGGCATCGCCCGCTGAGCCGCACCATGGCCACGCCCCGCATCGGCATGGTGGCCGGCGAGGCCTCCGGCGACCTGCTGGCGGCCTCCGTGCTGGCCTGCTGGCGTGGGCAGGGCGCTTCCGGCGCCACGCCTTCTGCCAGCCAGCCTGACGACGCAGCCGTATCGTCCGGGGCAGGGGGCGCGCTTTCGTATCCTCCGTCATCCGGCACGGACCGCGCGGTCTGCGCCGGCATTGGCGGCCCGCGCATGCAGGCCGAGGGCTTCGAGGCCTGGTGGCCTTCCGAATGGCTGGCTGTCCATGGCTACGCCGAAGCCTTCAAGGCACTGCCACGCCTGCTGTGGGTACGCCGCCAGCTCCGCCAGCGGCTGCTGAGCTGGCCTGCCCAGGCCTTCGTCGGCGTGGACGCCCCGGACTTCAACCTGGGGCTGGAGGCCCGACTGCGGGCTGCCGGTGTGCGCACCTATCATTTCGTCAGTCCCTCCATCTGGGCCTGGCGACGTGAGCGCATCGAGAAGATCCGCCAGGCGGTGGACCACATGCTGCTGGTCTTTCCCTTCGAGGAAGCCATCTACCGCGAGGCCGGCATCCCCGCCACCTACTGCGGCCATCCACTGGCTGACCAGATTCCCTTCGAGCCCGACCAGGCCGCTGCCCGCCAGGCGCTGGGGCTGCCGGCACAGGGTACCGTCATCGCGCTGATGCCCGGCAGCCGCCGGGCCGAGGTCGAGCACCTGGCGCCCACCTTCCTGGCTGCCGCTGCGCTGATGCACCAGCAGCATCCGGACTGGCACTTCATCCTGCCCGCGGCCGGGGAGGCCCGTCTGGCTCAGTTGCGCGCGCTCATCGACACTGATCCCGCCTGGCGTACCCTGCCGTTGCAGCTGCTGTCCGGCCAGTCGCATACCGCGCTGGCGGCCTGCGACCAGACGCTGATCGCCAGCGGTACCGCCACGCTGGAAGCCGCGCTCTTCAAGCGTCCGATGGTCATCGCCTACCGGCTGGCCCCGCTGTCCTACCGGATGATGAAGAACAAGGCCTATCAGCCCTGGTTCGGCCTGCCCAACATTCTGGCGGGCGAGTTCCTGGTGCCCGAGTTCATCCAGGACGCTGCCACGCCCCAGGCGCTGGCCGAGGCCATCGTCCGCCAGCACGACGATGCCGGCGGGCGGGAGCGCCTGGTGGCCCGCTTTGCCGAGATGCACCACGTGCTGGCCCAGGGCTGCGCCCGCCGCGTGGCCGAGACCGTGCTCGACGACCTGTCCCGCGCCTGAAAGGCCCCCCCAAAGCCTCCCGACCCATGACTGCCGACCTGCCGTTCACTGCCGATCCCACCATCGCCGGCGTCGATGAAGCCGGCCGAGGGCCGCTGGCCGGCCCGGTCGTGGCGGCGGCCGTCATCCTCTCGCCCGATCATCCCATCGAGGGCCTGCGGGACTCGAAGAAGCTCAGCGCCCGCCGCCGGGAAGCCCTGGCCGACGAGATCCGGGAGAAGGCCCTGGCGTTTGCGGTGGCCAGTGCCAGCGTCGAAGAGATCGACCGCCTCAACATCCTGCATGCCACCCTGCTGGCCATGACCCGCGCCATCCAGGGCCTGCAACCCCAGCCCCGTCATGTCCGCATCGACGGCAACCGCGCTCCGAAGCTGGAAGGTCTGCGTGTCGAGACCGTCATTGGCGGTGATGACCAGGACCCGGCCATTGCTGCGGCCTCCATTCTGGCCAAGACCGTCCGCGACCACCTGATGCTGCAGTATGCCGAGCAGTTTCCCGCCTACGGCTTCGAGCGGCACATGGGCTATGGCACCGCGGTGCACATGGCGGCCCTGCGCGAGCACGGCCCCTGCGAGATCCATCGCCGCAGCTTTGCCCCCGTGGCCCGCGTGCTGGCCGGTCACTGAACCCTCTGCCCATCATGTCCGATCCCATCCCTTTGCTGGCGCACGCCCGCCAGACGCTTCGCCACAGCCCCGTCGAGATCGAGTCCGCCGCCAATCCGCGTCTGCGTCACCTGCGCGATCTGCTCGAATCCGCGCGCGAGCGTCGCCGCAGCGGCCAGACCGTTCTGGAAGGCTGGCATCTGCTGGAATCCTGGCTGGCGGGCGGTCGACCCGTCCTGCAACTGGTCCTGCCCCGGCGCACGTTCCAGCAGCTGGGGCAGGGCGGCGAACCGTCTTCCCCGGCCTCCCGTCGGGAGCACGGTCGATCCCCGTCCGCCAACCCATGGCAGCGCGTGTCGCCGCAAGGGCTGCCGGGCTCAAGCATCCCGTCCGGTGAAGCCGCCGGCATGAACGGGAATCCCGAGATGGCCACCCTGGCCGCCCAGGCCAGCTGGCTGGTGCTTGACGACCGGCTGTTCGACCAGCTCGACATCATGCCGTCGCCGTCACCGCTACTGGCTGTGGTCGAGACGCCCCGGCTGGCGCTACCGGCCTCCGGTCCGGAACACGACCTCGTCATCCTTGACCGCATCCAGGATCCGGGCAACGTCGGCACCATCCTGCGCACGGCGGCCGCGGCGGGTATTCGCACCGTGCTCACCACGGCCGGCACGGCCGCCTGCTGGGCGCCCAAGGTGCTGCGCGCCGGCATGGGCGGACACTTCGTGCTGGAGATCCACGAGAACATCCCCCTCGATCAGCTGAAGGCGCAGGTCGGCGCGCTGCCCCTGGCTGGCACCGTCCTTCAGGACGGCCAGTCGCTCTACGCCACCGACCTGCGCCAGCCGCTGGCCTGGGTCTTCGGCAACGAAGGCGAGGGCATCGATCCTGAGCTGCAGGCCCAGCTGGGCTGCCGGCTCACCATCCCGCAGGATCCCGGGGTCGAATCGCTCAACGTTGCCGCCAGCGCCGCCGTCTGCCTGTTCGAGCAGCGACGCCAGCGACTCGCCAGCGCGTCCTGACGGGGCCCTGGCGGCGGACGCTGCCTGAGCGGCAGGGCCGGGAGAGGAGGGGGCGGGGTGCCGACTGAGGGGCAGAGTCGAGGGAGGTTCGGGCGGGCTTACTTTCCGCCTTCGTCCAGCTGGATCACCGTCAGGATCGTCGCTGCGATCTCCTCGATCGACTTGGTGGTTGTCGACAGCATCGAGATGCCCTCGCGGCGCATCATCGACTCGGCCTGGCGCACCTCGTCACGACAGTTCTCCAGCGCCGCATAGCGGCTGTCGGGCCGGCGCTCGCTGCGGACCTCATGCAGCCGTTCCGGCGAGATAGTCAGTCCGAACAGCTTGTGACGGTACTGATAGAGCACCTCCGGCAGCCGCATCCGCTCGAAGTCCTCGGGAATGAGCGGATAGTTGGCCGCCTTGATGCCGTGCTGGATGGACAGGTACAGGCTGGTGGGCGTCTTGCCGCAGCGCGACACCCCCACCAGGATCACGTCTGCCGTGCCCAGCTCCGCATGCTGCTGGCCGTCATCATGCGACAGCGAGAAGTTGATCGCGTCGATCCGGGCCTGGTATTCGTCCGGGCTCTTGATGCGGTGGAACTGGCCCACCCCGCGTGAGGCCTCACGCCCCAGCTCCGTCTCCAGGCTGGACACGAAGGTGCCGATCAGGTCCAGATAGCAGGCGTTGGCCGTCTGCACGATCCCGCTGATGGACGGGATGGCCAGCGTCGAGAACACCAGCGGCCGGCGCCCGTCGTTCTGTGCGGCCAGGTTGATGCGCGCCACGGCTTCATGGGCCTTGGCCTCGCTGTCGATGAAGGGCAGGCGCACGTTGCGCGTCTTCAGGTCATCGAACTGGCTCAGCAGCGACATCGCCACGGTCTCGGACGTGATGCCGGTCCCGTCGGAAATGAAGTAGGCCGTCCGTTCATGGCCCTGGGGTGTGGAAGTTGGGTTGGCAGACATGGAAGTGTGAACGAGGAAACATGCCGGAAATGGACTGGCCCTAGAATATCGGACATCAGAATTTTCAACCATCCGGTACTTCAACCATGAGCAACACGCACGCAGGACGGCTCGTCATCCCGTTCGAAGAGCTTCGCATGACCGATGTCGAGGTCGTGGGCGGCAAGAATGCCTCGCTGGGCGAGCTGATCAGCCAGCTCTCGGCATCGGGCGTCCAGGTGCCTGGCGGCTTTGCCACCACCGCAGACGCCTTCCGGGACTTCCTCGATCACAACCGGCTCACCGAGCGCATCAACGCCCGGCTGGCCACCCTCAACACCGACGACGTGAAGGCACTGGCCCAGGCCGGTGCCGAGATCCGCAACTGGGTGAGCGAGGCCGCCTTCCCGCCCGATCTGGAAAAGGCCATCCGCGAGCACTTCGCCCGCCTCACGAAGGATTCCCCGGCCGGCGTCTCGTTCGCCGTGCGCTCCAGCGCCACCGCCGAGGACCTGCCCGATGCCTCCTTCGCCGGCCAGCAGGAGACCGTCCTCAACGTCGTCGGCATCGACGCCATCCTGGACCGCATCCGCGAGGTCTTTGCCTCGCTCTACAACGACCGCGCCATCTCCTACCGCGTCCACAAGGGCTTTGCCCACGAGGGCGTGGCCCTGTCGGCCGGCATCCAGCGCATGTGCCGCAGCGACCTGGGCGCCTCGGGCGTGATGTTCACCATCGACACCGAATCCGGTTTCGAGGACGTGGTGTTCATCACCAGCAGCTGGGGCCTGGGCGAGACCGTCGTGCAGGGGGCCGTCAACCCCGACGAGTTCTACGTCCACAAGCCCATGCTGGCCGCCGGCAAGTACCCCATCATCAGCCGTCACCTGGGCTCCAAGCTCATCAAGATGGAGTTCGAGGATGCGGCCTCCCAGGGCCGCACCGTGCGCACCGTCGACACCCCGGCCGAGCAGCGTGCGCGCTTCTCGCTCTCCGACGAGGAGGTCACCCAGCTGGCCCGCTACGCCACCATCATCGAGAAGCACTATGGCCGTCCCATGGACATCGAATGGGGCAAGGACGGCATTGATGGCAAGCTCTTCATCCTGCAGGCCCGTCCCGAGACGGTCAAGTCGCAGAGCAAGGACCGCAAGCAGCAGCGCTTCGTCCTCAAGAGCAGCTCCGACGTGCTGACCTCCGGCCGTGCCATCGGTCAGAAGATCGGCACCGGCCGCGTGCGCCTGGTGGGCGATGCGTCCGAGATGAGCCGCGTGCAGCCCGGCGATGTCCTCGTCACCGACATGACCGACCCCAACTGGGAGCCGGTCATGAAGCGTGCCTCGGCCATCGTCACCAACCGGGGCGGGCGTACCTGCCACGCCGCCATCATCGCGCGTGAGCTGGGCATTCCCGCCGTTGTCGGCTGCGGCAACGCCACCGATGTGCTGGCCGATGGCCGGCTCGTCACTGTCTCGTGCGCCCAGGGCGATACCGGCTACGTCTACGACGGCCAGCTCGAGACCGAAGTCACCGACGTCCAGACCGGCACCATGCCGAAGATCGACACCAAGATCATGATGAACGTCGGCAACCCGCAGCTCGCCTTCGAGTTTGCGGCCCTGCCCAGCGACGGCGTGGGTCTGGCCCGGCTGGAGTTCGTCATCAACAACAACATCGGCATCCACCCGCGTGCCATTCTCGACTACCCCGCTGTCGACGCCGACCTCAAGCAGGCCGTCGAGAGCGTGGCCCGGGGCTACGCCAGCCCGCGCGCCTTCTACGTCGAGAAGCTGGCCGAAGGCGTGGCCACCATCGCGGCTGCCTTCTGGCCCAAGCCGGTCATCGTGCGCCTGTCCGACTTCAAGAGCAACGAGTACCGCAAGCTCATCGGCGGCTCGCGCTATGAGCCCGAGGAAGAGAACCCCATGCTGGGCTTCCGGGGCGCATCGCGCTACGTGTCGGACACCTTCTCCGACTGCTTCGAGATGGAATGCAAGGCCATGAAGCGCGTGCGCGAGGACATGGGCCTGACCAACGTCCAGCTGATGATCCCCTTCGTGCGCACCGTCAAGGAAGGCGCGCGCGTCATCGAGCTGCTGGCCAGCCATGGCCTGAAGCGGGGCGAGGGCGGTGCACCGGATGGCACCGGCGCACTGCGTGTCGTCATGATGTGCGAGCTGCCCTCCAATGCCATCCTGGCGGACGAGTTCCTGCAGCACTTCGACGGCTTCTCCATCGGCTCCAACGACATGACCCAGCTCACCCTGGGTCTGGACCGTGACTCGGGTCTGGTGGCTGAAGGCTTCGACGAGCGCGACCCCGCCGTCAAGGCGCTGCTGGCCCGTGCCATCGAGGCCTGCCGCAAGGCCGGCAAGTACGTCGGCATCTGCGGCCAGGGCCCGTCCGACCATCCGGACTTCGCCGAATGGCTGGTCGACCAGGGCATCACCTCCATCTCGCTCAACCCCGACACCGTCGTCTCCACTTGGCAGCGGCTCGGGGCCCGGGCCGGGAAATAAGTGCCTGCCTGCCCGGTCGCCCTGGCGGCCGGGCACGTGCTGTATATCGACCGGGGCACCGGGCCGTTCTGGCACCGTGCTGCCTGGGCGCCGACCGAAAGGTCGTGCATCGCGCCGGTCACTCAAACGCCACCTTCGGGTGGCGTTTTTTGTGGCTGCAGCATGCACATTTCTTCGGACTGTCTGCGCATTGTCGCCAAATTTCCACCCCGGAAAGCCGTTTGTGCGGCTTTGCCTTGACACTCGGTAAAAGTGTCCCAAAATGAAAAAGAGGGCCCCAAACGGCTCTTCCGGCCGCTTCGCCCATGAACGGACCTCATCTGCGCGCATCTGCGCAGAGACCGCATCCGCATGGCACGGGCCCGGAACACCCCCCCCTGGCAAGGCAGATGGAGGCGCAGATGGCAGATATGGCAACACACTATGGCTGGTGGATCCTCGCTGTGGTGCTTGGCATCACCGAGTTGTTCGTCGGCTCCTTCTACCTGCTGGTCATCGCCGTGGCGCTGGCCCTGGCAGGGCTGTCTGCCTGGCTGGGCGCCACGTTCAGTATCCAGCTGCTGGTCGCCGCCGTCGCCAGTGCCTTGGGCGCAGGTCTGGTGCGCTACCTCCGGCCCATCGCCCCGTCGCAGCAGGCGCCCGAGCGCAACCCTGACCTCAATCTCGACATCGGCCAGACCGTCACCGTCGAAGGCTGGGAAGACAACGGCCAGACCCGCATCAACTATCGCGGCACCATCTGGCAGGCCGAGCTGCTGTCCGGCTACCCGCGCCGCATCGGCACCCACCGCATCCACGCCATCGCCGGCAGCCGCCTCGTGCTGATCCCGGTCGAGCTGGCGCGCGCCACAAGCAGTGCTCCCGCCCCGGTGGCCGTCTCCTGATCCCTTTACCCCCTCAGGGCATGACGGCGGCCTGGGCCGGGCAAGTCCGCACCCACGCCAGCCGCCACGCCGCCGAAGCACCGCCCGAGCCGGCCGGCAATCGCGCAAGGCACGCGCTGTCCGGGCCGAACGCCTATCCTGCCTTCATCCCATAACCATCCTTCAGGAGTGACCATCGATGCCACCTGTCACCACCGTCTCCATCGCCATCCTGGTCCTGGCCATTGTCTTTGCCATCAAGACCCTCAAGATCGTGCCCCAGCAGCACGCCTGGGTCGTCGAGCGGCTGGGCAAATTCGACCGCATCCTGATGCCGGGTCTCAACATCATCGTGCCCTTCATCGACCGCGTGGCCTACAAGCATGAGCTGAAGGAGTTCCCGCTGGACGTGCCCAGCCAGGTCTGCATCACCCGCGACAACACCCAGCTGCAGGTCGACGGCGTGCTGTACTTCCAGGTCACCGACCCCATGCGCGCCTCCTACGGCTCCAGCAACTACATCGACGCCATCACCCAGCTGGCCCAGACCTCGCTGCGCTCCGTCATCGGCCGCATGGAACTGGACAAGACCTTCGAGGAACGCGAGGCCATCAACCTGGCCGTCGTCAGCGTGCTGGATGAAGCCGCCACCAACTGGGGCGTCAAGGTGCTGCGCTACGAAATCAAGGACCTGACCCCGCCCGCCGAGATCCTGCGCGCCATGCAGGCCCAGATCACGGCCGAGCGGGAAAAGCGTGCCGTCATTGCCGCCTCCGAAGGCCGCCGTCAGGAACAGATCAACATCGCCTCCGGCGAACGCGAAGCCGCCATCCAGCGCTCCGAAGGTGAGCGCCAGGCCGCCATCAACCGCGCCCAAGGTGAAGCCGCCTCCATCTCCGCCATTGCCGAAGCCACCGCCCAGGCCATCGAGCGCGTGGGCAACGCCGCCCAGCTTCCCGGCGGCGACACCGCCGTCAACCTGCGCGTGGCCGAACAGTATGTCGAGGCCTTCGCCCAGCTGGCCCGCACCAACAACACCATGATCGTGCCCGCCAACCTCGGCGACGTGGCCGGCCTCATCGCCACCGCCATGAAGACCGTGCAGGGCACGGGGGCAGGGAACAAGGGCTAAGGTGATAACATTGCTATCACCTGACGATCCTCCGAACACGTCAGGCGCCCGTTCTTGTGCGCCGGTATGCAGTACGGGACCTGTTCGGGGGATTCCTGCCTGGAGATGACCATGACAAGCTTGCTGGTCCGAGGACTGGATGAATCCCTGGTACATGCCCTGAAACAGCGTGCGGCCGCCAATGGCCGCAGCGCCGAGGCCGAGCATCGTGCAATCCTGCTGGAAACCCTCCAGCGGCCGCCCAGAAAACCTCTGGCCGAGATCCTGGCCAGCATGCCGGATGTTGGTCTGGATTCAGACTTCGAGCGCCAGCAGGATGATGGCCAGTCCGCCCATGTATTTGATTGACACCAACGTCATCAGCGAGGCCCGCAAGGGAAGGCGGGCCAATGCAGGCGTTCAAGCCTTCTTCCGGGAGGCCTCCGAGCAGGGAAGCGCACTCTACCTGTCCGTCATCACCCTGGGTGAGCTGCGGCGCGGGGTGGATCTCATCCGGCACCGAGGAGACCACACCCAGTCCCGGCTGCTTGATGACTGGCTCACGTTGATCGTGGAGCAATACCACGACCGCATCCTGCCCATCGATACCGAGGCCGCCTTGCTCTGGGGGCTCCTGCGCGTTCCCCATCACGAGCATGCTATCGACAAGCTGATTGCAGCCACGGCCTGGGTCAATGGTTTGACGCTGGTGACCCGCAATGTCTCGGATTTCACCGAAACATCGGTGCCCTTGTTGAATCCATTTACCGACTGATCAACGCGGCCAGGGGGCCACACAGCGAAGTTGCCTCCATCGAGTTGCTGCTCAATCGGCCCTACTTGCCCTCCAGATTGCTCATCGAGTAATCCAGCCGGTTCTCCCCGCTGGTCTCGATGAGCACCCCCATGTCGTTCTCGGTCGAGAGCTTCGTCAGCGAATAGCTCTCGCCGTTGCCATAGACCAGCTCCACGCTTGTCCGGTCCACGACCAGATTCATCTGGAACGACGCAGGGCTGGCATAGCCTGACGACACGACCATGCTCTTCTCGTAGTTGGCCTTGGCATCGCCGGAAATCCGGCTGCTGGTGCGGCGCACCTCATACTGCCCGTTGTCCGCGTCGTAATCGATGAACACCGTACTGTCGGCCTGGTTCAGGAAGATGCGGATGTGCCCGTTCACAGGCCGCCCATTCATGCCGGTGAATGCCAGGTTCAGATCCTGCGACGTCCAGCGCTTCACGTCGTAAAGCACCTTGTGGTAGTTGTCGCTGGCCATCTTCGCGTTGAAGGTGTCCGCAAAGCCCGTATCGATGGAAGTCTTCGGGTTGCCGTTCACGAAGGCGGACTTGATCACGTAGGCATCGCCTTCCCGGACCAGTGTCAGGTTGCGGGTCATGCTGATGCCGCTCAGGTGCTTCGAGAACTCACCATTCTGGTCGCGGATGTCGCCCTGCAGATACGCCCAGTTGCCCAGCCAGGCCAGCGCCTTCACGGTCGTGTCGCTTTCCTGAAGGAAGTTGGCGCCATACCAGTCCGTGCCCTGGTCCACGCGCCTTGGCTGGCTTTCCGCCACGAAGACGCCCTTGTCATCCAGGTGCCCCACCATGTAGTAGGTACCCGTGGTCGACCCATACTGGTAGCCGTTGGCACCGAAGAACAGTACGTGCTTCGTCGTGCCGTCCGAGGCCTTCATTGTCTTCAGGTTCGGGCATTCCACCAGACCCAGATCCTTGCCGCCCAGCGCACCTGCGTTCAGGATCGTTGCGCCCTCATAGGTCCAGGCCTTGCCGTCGCTGCTGGCATAGACACCGATCTTGTCGCCTTCGGCCAGGTACATCATCAGCTTGCCGCGGGCAGCGTCATGCCAGATGTAGGGATCGCGGTTGTCCGAGGTGGCGGTCGTGCCCTTCAGGACTGGCTGCCCGCCGTTGTAGGGCACATAGCTCTTGCCGAAGTCCAGCGAATAGGCAGCGTACTGATGCTGGCCGCTTTCGGTGTAGCTCGTGAAATACGCGACGATGGCTGCCGTTGGCAGATCCTTGAAGAAGCCGCTGGCGTTGTCGATCACCGACCCCGTGGCCACGGCCGACCAGCCATGCGTGAATTTCGGAATGGCCACGCCCTGGTCCTCGAAATGCTCCCAGTCCTTGGTCCGGACGTGGTACCACTCGGTGCCGTCGTTGTCGGACTTGTAGTTGCTGTTCAGCAGGTAATACAGGTGGAAGTAGCCATCCGCCCCCTTGAAGAGGGTCTGGATGTCGTTCATGAAGCCGCCCGGCATGTTGTAGTGGTTGATCTGCTGATACTCCGTACTGGTCGTGGTTCCCGCCATCACGGCCGGCGGCTGCGCCAATGCCAGCATTCCTGTCGTCACACCCATGGCAGCAAGAATGTGTCGGTTTTTCAGCATCATCGTTTTCCCCCATATCGCCTGGAAAGCGGGCCAAGGCTATCACCCAGGGGATGTCGCCTTCAGCGATAAAGTGTTACCGATGTATCCCAGCAGATGTATGCCGCTGACGTATCGCTGCGCTTTACCCGATCTTTACCTGCGCCCAGTGCCTGCTTCACACACGGTGCCCACAATGCCGCCTGTGTTCAACACCACCCGGACAAGGATCCGGATACGACACATCCGTCTTGCACACGTTTCCCGCCGTCTTGTGGCTTCCACCGTCGCCCTGGTGCTGGGTGCCAGCAGTCTGGCCGCATCGGCACAGCCCTGGCATGAGCCGGGCGGGGAAGGGGATCGTTACGGTCATTCACAGCGTGGCCCCGGCCACGACGGCCATGACGGCCGGGGCGATCGCCGTGGAGACTGGGAAGGCGATCAGCCCCACCACGGCCCGAGCCAGCACTGGGAAGGGCGCGGCCATTCAGGGCGTCAGGAACCCCGGGTGTCCGTCCAGGTCCATACGCAGGTCCAGACCGATGACATGCGCATGGGGCCGGGGGCAGGTCCCGAGCACCGCTACCATTGGGGCGACCGGTTGCCGCCCGAGGCACGCCAGTCGGTGATGGTGGTGCAGGACTGGCGTGATCATCGGCTGGATCCGCCGCCGCGCGGCCATGACTGGGTCCGCCTGGGAAGCGACTTCGTGCTGGTGGCCGCGGCCACCGGCATCATCGCCCAGGTGATCCTCTCGGCCGGTCGCTGAGGCTTTCTTCAGACCTGGGCCGCACCCCATCGAATCGCGTGGTGCGGCCCTCGGACCGTCACAGATCGGCGTAGTCCACCACCATGTACTTGGCGGGGAGGTTCTTCTTGGCGTCGCCCTCGTCGCCCATCAGCAGCAGCCGGTGCTGGCCGTTGATCACCACCGAATCCACGGCTTCCACGTTGCTGAGATAGCGCAGGTTGGGCAGGGGGATGGCCTTCGGTGCATCGCTCGGGTTGCCGCTCCAGGTCCACAGTTGCGAGAACTTCGTGCCATCGTCGTCCTTCACCTCGTTGGCCAGGACGAAGCTCTTGAGCACCGGGTCGTAGTTCATCGAACGGATGCCACCGCCCTTGATGTCCAGGAAGGCCACCGACACGAAGTGCGGCGGAACGTGCTTCTCGAACATGTCCTTCGGGTTGTCGATGGAGACGACGAGCGCCAGTTCGTTGAACTCCGGATCCCGGAAGCCCAGCATCAGCCGGTTCTTGCGCGGGTCGAAGGCCAGCCCCTCGATGTTGGTGTTGCGGAAGTCCAGTTCCGTGCCGGTTTTGGCCTTGATCAGCTCCTTCAGCTCGGACGAGTTCTTCAGATCGTCGATCAGCCCGCTGTACGACTCCAGCTGCTGGATGTCGGTGCCCTGGATCCGGAAGCGCAGGAAGCGCTCGCGGTCGGGGCGGCGCTGGCCGTTGCGATTGGGTGAATGCGAGGTGATGGCGTAGATGTAGCCCTCCGGGTCGCGGGTCAGCGCTTCCAGGTCGTTCAGCTTGCGGCGGAAATCGCGGATGATGCGCGTATCCAGCGCCTCGTCCTCCCGCAGCGAACCGTCGGGCTCGATGGTGAGGATGCTGGCCGCGCGCGTGGGCTCGTCCTCCACCACCAGGATGCGCCCGTCGGGCAGCTGCTGTACCGCCGAGGGTTCGTACAGGCTCCTGAACACGTTGATGCCCAGCGTCTGCAGATGGGCGGCCTGCTGCTGCGCCTGCATGGCCGGAATCACGCTCGGCAGCGTCTTCACGGCCGTGAAGGCGATGACCGAGGCCAGAAGTCCCCAGCGGAACACCACGTAGGACATGTGCAGGAACTTGAACTGCTTGTCGGCCATCAGCCCCAGCCAGTACAGCTCCTCGCTCATGCGGAAGTAGATCTGCTCCCGGTCGTTCATGATGTCCTGCATCATCTGCCAGTAGCGATCCTTCGGGATCTTGGCACGATCCTCGTAGATCAGGATGTTGGGGGAGTCACCAAAGAAATGGACGGTGGGGTTGTGTGACACCCGGGCCTTGAAGTCGCGCAGCCGGGCCTTGCGCCGGAACACGTCCTTCAGCCATCGCCAGGTCTCCTGAAACCGGCCCACCCGCTCGGGCGAGGCCGACAGCAGCGCGCAGACGATCGAGGCGGCTGCCGTGAGCATGAAGATGCCGGCGGGCACCAGGAACTCGGGCGACGACGAGAAGATGAAGGCTCCCGACACCATCAGCGCCGACACGATGAAGCCGTTGAGCGAGATCATGATGTTGGCCTTGGTGGCGGCCAGCGCCAGCAGCTCCATCTCGGTCCGGAAGGCATTGCGGAACATCGTCTCCACGCCCTTGGCGGTTCCCAGCGGGGCAGGGGGTGCGGCGACGCCGGCTTCCCGGGCCCATTCCTCCTTCAGGGCCTTCAGCTTGGCGGCTTTCTTGGCCGCCTTCCTGGCCTTCTTGTCGGAGACCGCGATCGGCGCGTCCGACGAGGGCGGCATGCCATGGTCCGCCTTCACGGAGCCATTTGCCAGAGCATCCGACGGCGCGTTGTCCTGGCGTGCCCTCGCAGGCTCCGGATCGCCACGGGGGCCTGTCCGGTCGGCTGACGGCACACTGCCCGGAGCCGTTCCGACGGTGAGCAGACCGTTGCCCGGAACCGTCTCCCGGGGGGACGGGCTGGTGTCACCGTCCGTCACGGCAGGCGGGGTATCGCCCTGGGCCGCCCGGGCGACGACCACCTCGTGACGCTCATCCCGGTTGACACGGTCGCCCGATCCTTCGGCGGCAGGAAAGGCATTGATGCCGTGCGTCGTGTAGGGGGGCAGGGTGTCGGTGCCGGATACGCCGCAGCAGGTCGGCTGAAAATCCGCCTCTTCCGCCCCCCGGTCTGTACCTGCATCGGCCAGCGCCGAGAGGTTCTCGGTGCGCCTGCGGTCGCCTTTCGGGGAGGCTTCCTGGTCACGGAAGCCCATGGATTCGCTCACCCATGTCCGAAGGGTGAACCTGTCGCTCTTCTTCTTCGCCATGTCTGTCGGCCTGGGCAAAACGAACGTCGAACGCTGCGTACCCCTGCAGCGTCAGGTCTCTCTGACAGACTATCGCAACTGGCGTGGAAGCTTCCCCAAAAATGAAGCTGGCTGTACGGGATCCCCCCGGCACCGCGTCAGCAGGCTCAGCGGTTGTTGTTCTTCATCAGCCGCGAACGCTCGCGCTGCCAGTCCTTCTCGCGCTCGGTGGCCCGCTTGTCGAACTGCTTCTTGCCCTTGGCCAGTCCCAGCGCCAGCTTCACCCGGCCGCGCGTGTAGTGCAGGTCCAGCGGCACCAGCGAATAGCCGGCGCGCTCCACCTTGCCGATCAGGCGGGCGATCTCGGCACGGTGCAGCAGGAGCTTGCGGTTGCGGGTAACATCCGGCTTGACGTGGGTGGAGGCGGTGATCAGCGGCGTGATGTGCGCACCGATCAGGTAGATCTCCGCGCGTCTTACAATCACATACGCTTCCTGGATCTGCACCCGGCCGGCCCGGATGGCCTTCACCTCCCAGCCTTCCAGCGCCAGTCCGGCCTCGATCCGTTCCTCGATGAAATAATTGAACCCGGCTTTCCGGTTTTCTGTAATGGTCGACATGGTCGATATTGTGCCTGTTGAAAGGATCCCGTCCGAGAGGATCCCATCCGTGTTCGGGGGCCAGCCATGCCCGTGATCCGCAAGTCCGCCCTGGTGCCGTATTCGGCGCAGGCCATGTTCGACCTGGTCGAGCGGGTAGAGGATTATCCCGGTTTTCTGCCCTGGTGTGGAGGCACGCAGCTGCTGTCGCGCACCGACGAGGGCATGTCGGCCGCCATCACCATCGACTTTCGTGGCATCCGCCAGACCTTCTCCACCGAGAACGTCCACCAGCGCCCCACCAGCATCCGGCTGCGCCTGAAGGACGGTCCGTTCTCTCGCCTGCAGGGAGGCTGGACCTTCAAGCCGCTGGCCGAGGACGCCTGTCGCATCGACCTGGAGCTGGACTACGAAGTGGGCAGCGGCCTCATCGCACGGGTGCTCAACCCCGTCTTTGGCCACATCGCCAACACCCTGGTCGATGCCTTCGTGAAGGAGGCCGAGCGCCGCTACGGTCCGGGCTTCGGGGCCTCATGACCCCTGGCATGCGCCGGCAGGCTCCGCAGGATCAGCCATCCGCCTCCCCGGGCCAGCCGGTATCGGAGAGCCCCGCGGCGGCCCTGATGGTGGAGCTGGTCATCCAGTACCCGGAGGTCGCGGCCCCCGAGGCCACCAGTCCCGAGGCCACTAGTCCCGAGGCCGGCCAGCCGGTACGATACACGCTGGTGCGCACTGTGCACCGTGTGCCCCTGGGCACCACCATCCGGCAGCTGCTGCAATGGGCAGCCGCGTCGAATCCGCAGACCTTGCAAGTACCTGAAATACTGCCGGTTTCCCCGCATCCGACACCCCGGGTGGATGATGCCAGCCTGGGCGCTGCATGTCCTGGGGGCGATGAGCCGTGCAGCCTTGTCCAGGCCATCGAAGCCAAGGCTCTGGGCCTGTCCCGCTTCGGTCGCCGCGCCTGGCTGGATGACCCGCTGCGGCCCGACGATCGGGTGGAGGTGCTGTGCCCGATCCTGGCCGACGCGAAGGCAGCGCGCTTTGCCCGGGTGGCAAAAAGTCGCGCCGAGCGGACCGACGGTCGCTGGGGCCGACGAAGCGTGGCTGATCGTCAGATCCGTGCCACGAAGCGCCGGGCCGAAGGATAATTTGCTATCATGCCGCTTTGCGGATAAAAACAGCAATGCGGATAGCCAAGAAGGCACTGACATTCGACGACGTCCTGCTCGTCCCCGCGTATTCAGACTTCATCCCCCGTGACGCATCCCTGCGCACGCGCCTGACCCGGAAAATCAGCCTCAACATCCCGCTCGTCTCGGCGGCGATGGATACCGTCACCGAAAGCGGCATGGCCATCGTCATGGCCCAGCTGGGCGGCATCGGCATCATCCACAAGAACCTCAAGCCCGAGCAGCAGGCTGCCGAGGTCCTGGCGGTCAAGCGCTACGAGTCCGGCGTGGTGGGCGACCCCATCACCATCACCCCCGACATGACCGTGCGCGAGGTCATCGCCATTACCCGCGAGCACCGCATCTCCGGCCTGCCCGTGGTCGAGGGCGGCAGCAGGAAGGTGGTCGGCATCGTCACCAACCGTGACCTGCGCTTCGAGTCTGAACTCGACCAGCCGGTGCGCAACATCATGACCCCGCGCGAGCGGCTCATCACCGTGCCCGAGGGGTCCAGCCTGGATGACGCCCAGAAGCTCATGCACAAGCACCGTCTTGAGCGCGTGCTGGTCGTCAACGACGCCTTCGAGCTGCGCGGTCTCATGACCGTCAAGGACATCCTGAAGGCCGACACCCACCCCGAATCCTCCAAGGACAGCGTCGGCAAGCTGCGCGTCGGGGCTGCCATCGGCACCGGCGGCGACAGCCATGAACGGCTCGAGCGCCTGGTGGCTGCCGGCGTGGACGTGGTGGTGGTCGACACCGCCCACGGCCACTCGCGCGGCGTCATCGAGCGCGTGCGCGAGATCAAGCGCCACTACCCCGACCTGCAGGTCATTGCCGGCAACATCGCCACCGGTGACGCCGCCCGCATGCTGGTCGATGCCGGCGCCGACGCCGTCAAGGTCGGCATTGGTCCGGGCTCCATCTGCACCACCCGCATCGTGGCTGGTGTGGGCGTGCCCCAGCTCACCGCCGTGGGCGACGTGGCCGCCGCCCTGCAGGGCACCGATGTGCCCCTCATCGCTGACGGCGGCATCCGCTACTCCGGCGACGTGGCCAAGGCCATCGCCGCTGGCGCCTCCAGCGTCATGATGGGTTCCATCTTCGCCGGTACCGAGGAATCCCCCGGCGAGATCGTCCTGTACAAGGGCCGCTCCTACAAGTTCTACCGCGGCATGGGCTCGCTGGGCGCCATGCAGCAGGGCGCGGCCGACCGCTATTTCCAGGACTCCAACGTCGCCGCCGAGAAGATGGTGCCCGAGGGCATCGAAGGCCGCGTTCCCTACAAGGGGGCGGTCAGCGCCATCATCTATCAGCTGTGCGGCGGCCTGCGTGCCAGCATGGGCTATTGCGGTTGCCCCACCATCGACGCCATGCAGCAGCGTGCCCAGTTCGTCGAGATCAGCAACGCCGGCATCCGTGAATCGCACGTCCACGACGTGCAGATCGTCAAGGAAGCGCCCAACTATCACGTCGAGTGATCGTTGCCGCTCCCCACAGGCTGCCGCCTGGTCGGCAGCCTGTTTCGTTTCCGGACACGCCCGGCCCGGGCGGGTCACAATCCATCTGTCTCGCGCCATGAATCATCAGAAGATCCTGATCCTGGATTTCGGCTCGCAGGTCACCCAGCTCATCGCCCGGCGCATCCGCGAAGCCCACGTCTACTGCGAAGTCCATCCCTGCGACGTCAGCAGCGACTGGGTCCGGCAATACGCCGCCGACGGCCAGTTGAAGGGCATCATCCTCTCCGGCAGCCATGCCAGCGTCTATGAAGTGGATGACCGCGCCCCCGACGCCGTCTTCCAGCTGGGCGTACCCGTGCTGGGCATCTGTTACGGCATGCAGACCATGGCCATGCAGCTGGGCGGGCAGGTGGAAGGCAGCAACACCCGGGAATTCGGCTACGCCGAAGTCCGTGCCCGCGGCCACACCCGGCTGCTGGACGGCATCCAGGACTTCCACACCCCCGAAGGCCACGGCATGCTGAAGGTTTGGATGAGCCACGGCGACAAGGTCACGGCCCTGCCCGAAGGCTTCAAGCTCATGGCCAGCACCCCCAGCTGCCCCATCGCCGGCATGGCCGACGAGGAGCGCCACTTCTACGGCGTGCAGTTCCACCCCGAAGTCACCCATACCGTGCAGGGCAGGGCCATGCTCGAGCGCTTCGTGCTCGACATCTGCGGTGTCCGTCCCGACTGGGTCATGCGTGACCACATCGAGGAAGCCGTGGCCGCCATCCGCGAACAGGTGGGCGACGAGGAAGTCATCCTGGGCCTGTCCGGTGGCGTCGATTCCAGCGTGGCCGCCGCCCTCATCCATCGCGCCATCGGCGACCAGCTCACCTGCGTCTTCGTCGACCACGGCCTTCTGCGGCTGAACGAAGGCGACATGGTCATGGACATGTTCGCCGGCAAGCTGCATGCCAAGGTCGTGCGCGTCGACGCCAGCCAGCTCTTCCTGGACGCCCTGGCCGGCGTCTCCGACCCCGAGCAGAAACGCAAGATCATCGGCCGCCTGTTTGTCGACGTCTTCAAGGCCGAAGCCGAGAAGCTCAAGGCCAGCGGCGCCGGTCACAAGGGCGCCACCTTCCTGGCCCAGGGCACCATCTACCCCGACGTCATCGAGTCGGGCGGCGCCAAGAGCAAGAAGGCCGTCGTCATCAAGAGCCACCACAACGTCGGCGGCCTGCCCGAGCAGCTGGGCCTGAAACTGCTGGAGCCCCTGCGCGACCTCTTCAAGGACGAAGTGCGCGAACTGGGCGTTGCCCTGGGCCTGCCACCCGACATGGTCTACCGCCACCCCTTCCCGGGACCGGGCCTGGGCGTGCGCATCCTGGGCGAAGTGAAGAAGGAATACGCCGACCTGCTGCGCCAGGCCGACGCCATCTTCATCGAGGAACTGCGCTCCACCATCGAACCCCACAGCGGCAAGAGCTGGTACGACCTCACCAGCCAGGCCTTCACCGTCTTCCTGCCCGTCAAGAGCGTCGGCGTCATGGGCGACGGCCGGACCTACGACTACGTCGTGGCCCTGCGCGCCGTCCAGACCAGCGACTTCATGACCGCCGACTGGGCCGAACTGCCCTACAGCCTCCTGAAGAAGACCAGCAGCCGCATCATCAACGAAGTGCGCGGCATCAACCGCGTCACCTACGACGTGAGCAGCAAGCCGCCGGCGACGATCGAGTGGGAGTGAGGGGGCTATCGGCGGCGGCTAAAGCCGGATGAACCATCAGGGAGGCCCCGAGCGGCATGAGCGAACGACCCGTCGACCTTTCCTTCCTGCAGAAGGCCATCGCCCGCCTGGACGCGGGTCTGACCCGTTATCGGCAGGACATCCATGACGAGCAGATCCGCGACGGCCTGATCCAGCGCTTCGAGTTCACCTACGAAATCAGCCACAAGACCCTGAAGCGCTTCCTGGAGGCCACCTCCGCTTCTCCCCAGGAGATCGACCGGATGAGCTTCCAGGACCTGATCCGTACGGCCAATGAACAAGGCTTGCTGCTGGGAAGCTGGTCGGACTGGCGGACTTATCGGGACATGCGAGCCAGGACCAGCCATACCTACAGCGAGGAAGTGGCACTGGACGTGGTGGCGGGCATCCCCCGCTTTCTGGAGGAAGCATCCCACCTGGCAAGACGGCTGGCCGAGGCACAGTCAGGCACCTCACGCTCATGAGCCCGCAGGACACGCCGGATATCGACATCTCGCCCGGGCAGTGGGAGATCGTTCATGACATCCTGCAACGCCACGTGCCCGGTCATGAAGTCTGGGCGTTCGGATCCAGGGCCAGGCGGCGGGCCAAACCCTATTCGGACCTGGATCTGGCCATCATCACCCAGGCGCCGCTGCCGCTGGATACGAGAGCGGCGCTCAGCAGCGAGTTCTCCGAATCCGATCTGCCCTGGAAGGTGGATGTCGTGGACTGGTCGGTGACCAATGACACCTTCCGGGAGATCATCCGGCGGGAGCGTGTCGTTCTTTGCATGCCGCCTCGTTCCTCTGCGCCCGCTGTCTGACCCTGATTCCCGATTGTCTCGGATCGAGGCTTGCTCAGACTTTCCCTGGCCCGATGATTGCCCGCCGCCACACCCCCACCACCAACCCGATCAGCAGCACGCAGGCGCCTCCGCCCAGCAGGTTGCTGCCGGCCCAGCCGGGCCAGCTCATTAGCGGGGCGGGCAGGAAGGCGCCCAGGGTGGCCATCACGGCAATGCACAGGTCGTTGATCCCCTGGACCTCGACGGTCGGGTCAGGGCGGTGGGCTGCCGGGGCTGCGTCCTGGGTGGCTGATGGTGAATCCGCTGCCGAGGCAGCGGCCGACGGCTGTGCCCGCAGCTGGTCCAGCCGCTCGTTCAGCATGGCGCTGCCGCCGATGTAGGTGAAGTTCCAGCCCAGGCCCAGCAGGATCAGCGAGGTGCTGAGCAGGGCGTAGCCGTCGTTGCCCATGTTGAACGCTGCGCTGATGCCGATGAGGATGAAGCCGGCCACGATGACGGCGTGGGTACCCACGCGCTGGATGATGGAGCCCGTGACGAACGAGGGCAGGAACATGGCCAGCACGTGCCACTGGATGGCGCGGTTCACGTCCGAAAAGGCCATGCACAGCTGGGTCATGTTCATGGAGGACTGGATCATCAGCAGGTTCATCAGTCCGTAGCCGACGGCGGCCGAGAGCATGGCGGCCACCAGCGGCCGGTCGTGCAGCACCAGTTGCCAGGCGTTGGCGGCGACAGGGTGAGGTACGGCAGCATGGGGCTGGGTACCTGAAGGGCCAGGCTGGCGGGTATCGTCGTCCCGGGTGCGTATGGGCAGGATGGTGAGCGCGTGCAGCACGGCCAGCCCGGCAAAGGCGGCGTAGCAGAGGGCAAAGTCCTGGATGCCTGCCCATTCCCTCAGGCTGTTGACCAGGCTGGGGCCGGTGAAGGCGGCCACCACGCCACCGGCGATGACCAGGGACATGGCGCGGGGCTTCAGCGAGGTGGACAGGCCGTCCGTGGCGGCAAAGCGCGAGAAGTTGGCCACGGCGATGTACAGCCCCAGCAGCGCATGGGAGACGATCAACAGCCCGAACGAGCGGTCCTGCACGGCCAGGTAGCCGGTGATGCCGGCCAGGGCCAGTGGCAGTGTTGCTGCCAGAAAGATGCGCTTGCGGCCATGGCGGCGCATCAGCCGCGCCACCGGCAGTGTGGCCAGCATCACCACCAGGAACTGGCCCCCATAGGGCAGGGTGGCCATCCATGGTCGCGGGGCCACCACGGCGCCCACCAGGGCGGCAATGGTGACGGCCATCACGGCCGTGGTCAGGTTGACGGACTGGGCGATGAAGTACAGCCACGTGCGGGTGGGCAGGCGAGCGGACATGAGGTGTTCAGGATGAAAGCTTCTCGATGGGACGTGCGGTCGATGACGGGCTGACAGTGGAAGCGGGCTGAAAGCGGAAACGGGCTGACCCCGTAAGTCGGGCTGACCGCGAAACCGCGCCGATCAGGTCTGGCGTCCCTGATGGATGGGGATGCTACTGGCTGCTCTCTGCGATTTCGTCAGACAGTCGTCATCTGTTTGCCAAACAGTTGCAGTAAAGTGCCCGGACAGTCGCGGACAGTCGTGCCGCGTCTGCGGGTGCCGATGCCGGTACAGGCACGGATGCCGGGCTTTCCCGCCTGAACAGGCATGGTCATGAGCAGCATCTTCTGCCGGGTTCCGAACGCCGCAAGTGTCTGAGCCCGGTGGCAGAATCAGCGCTTTCTTGCGCGAAGGAGCAGGCCATGGCATTTGTCGATCAGATCCGCCAGCGTCTGGCCGATGGCCAGTGGGCCAGCGGCGAGCGGCTGCCGTCGCTGCGGCAGATGGCGCAGCGCGAGCAGGTCAGCCTGCACGCCGTGGCCAGCGCCTATGCGCAGCTGGTCAGCGAGGGGCTGCTGGACGTGCAGCATGGGCGCGGGTACTTCGTGTCGCCCCCGGCGAAAGGTCTGCCTGTCACACCGCCGGACATGTCCTTGGTATCGCCGGACACCGCGCCAACCGGACAGGCAGCCCTGTTCCGGTTGCTGCAGGCGGGGCCGGAATATCTGAAGCTGGGCTGTGGCTGGCTGCCGTCGGAATGGCGGGACACCGAGGCCCTGGCGGCGGGCGTGCGCAAGACGGCGCGGATGGGGCAGCGGACGCTGACGGATTATGGAGACATCCAGGGGCATGTGCCGCTGCGCCATCAGCTGGCGGTGCATCTGCGCCGCACGACGCGCATCGACGTGCCGCCCGAACAGCTTCTGACGACGGTGGGTGCCACCCAGGCACTGGATCTGGTGATCCGCCTTCTGGTACGCCCAGGCGACCGGGTGCTGGTGGACGAGCCCTGCAACGGCTCCCTGGTGCGCCTGGTGAGGCTGGCCGGGGGCACGCCCGTGGGGGTGCGGCGCAACGCCGACGGGCCGGACCTGCAGGCGCTGGATGAGGCGCTGAAGGATGGGCAGCCCTGCCGGCTCTTCATCTGCAACAGCACCTTTCACAACCCCACCGGAGGCACGCTGTCGGCGCGCACGGCTTTCGGGGTGATGAAGCGGGCTGCCGAGCACGGCTTTCTGGTGGTGGAGGACGATGTCTATGGGGACTTCCATCCCGAGCGCCGCCAGACACTGGTGGAGCTGTCGGGGCTGGAGCACGGCATCTACATCGGCAGCTTCTCCAAGTCGCTGTCGGCGTCACTGCGCATCGGCCATATTGTGGCCAGCCCGGAGATCATCGGCCGGCTGACCGAGCTGAAGCTGATGACCACGGTGGCGGTGCCGGGCTTCTGCGAACGCTTTGTCAACACCATCCTGGTGGATGGATCCTATGCACGGCACATGCGCGAGCTGCAGCGCCGCATGCTGAAGCACCAGAAACAGGCGCAGCGGCGCTTGACCGCGCTGGGCTGGCAGTGCGCCACGCAGCCTGACGGGGGCATGTTCCTGTGGATCCGGCATCCGCAGCGGGAGGACCTGTCGGCCTTCATCGCGGCACTGGCCCGCCATGGGATCCTGCTGCTGCCGGGCTCGGCCTTTGCCGTGTCGCAGGATTTCCGGGGCTGGACGCGGATCAATGTCACGCATCTGACGGATGAGGCGGTGACGCGGATGGCGACCTGCATGCGCGAGGCAGGCGGCTGAGGATGAACAAACCTGCCCTCATCCATGGTATTGCATTGGATTCCCATTCGCTGACGTTCTATCATTCGAGAATTCGTCGCCGTCCTTTTCCCTGTCTTTCACCAGAGGGTTCTTTCATGAAGGCATTCCGGGTTTCTTCCATGGTTGCGCTGGCCGTTGCCGCCGCGCTCTCGGGCTGCGCCGCCACGCAGGATGCCGCGCAGTCCGCCGTCAGCAGTGTCAAGTCGCTGGCAGGCCAGGCACAGGTCACCCGCCAGGCGTTGGCGCCGGCGCTGTATGAGGTGGCCTATTCACCCAGCCAGGACGTGGTCTACGTGGTGTCGGCTGGTGGTTTCGGTCCGGATGCGCCGGCTTCCAAGGTACTGCGCCTCGATCCGAAGACGCTGGACGTGAAGGGTGAGATTCCCCTGTCCGTCAATGGCTTCGGGCTGGTGCTGGATGATGCCGCGCACCGCCTGTACATCACCGATACCCGTGCCGGCTCCCTGACGGTTCTCGACGTGGCCAGCGACACCGTGGTGGGCACGGTGGCCCTGAATGAAGCGCCGGATGCCGTTTCCAGTCAGAAACCTGCCAAGGCTTCCCAGGCAGCCCGGAGCGGCAAGACCTCCCGGGCAGGCAAGACTGCCAAGCCCGCTGGTGAGGACAAGGATGGCATGTACAAGTACCGCGAGGTGGTGCTGGACCGCACGCACAACCGCCTGTACCTGCCGGGCATGAGCCTGGAGGCGGGCAGCGACGGGGTACTGAAGGTGGTCGATGCCAATACGCTGAAGGTGCAGAAGGTGGTGCCGGGTCTGGGCTTCGGAACCACCGGCATTGCGCTGGATGAGACAGCCGGCAAACTGTACGTGTCCAACCTGGTTGGCCAGCTCTTCGTGGTGGATACCGGCACGCTGGCTCTCACCGGCAAGTTCGAGGTGGCCGCCGACCAGCTGCTGAACCTGGCGGTGGACCGTGCGGCAGGCCAGGTGCTGGCCGTGGATCAGGGCATGGCCCGTCTGGACGAGAAGCGCCAGCAGGACGGCATTGCCTACACGCCGCGCGGCAAGGGCAACCAGGTGGTGGCCATCGACCCGGCCAACGGGCAGGTCACCCGCAACATCGCCGTCGGCACGCAGCCGGTGGCCCTGCTGCTGGATGCCGAGCGCAACCGTCTCTACGTGTCCAACCGTGATTCGGGCAATGTCTCGATCATCGATGCACGCACCGGCCATCTGCTCAAGTCCGTGGACCTGCAGCGGCACCCCAACAGCCTGACGCTGAACCCGAAGACGGGAGATGTGTACGTGACGATCAAGAACGCCCGTGATGCCGCAGGCGGCAGCAACGAGAGCGTGGCCCGGATCCAGTATTGATTCCATCTGCCCGGCATGAGGCCGAGACAACATGAGGTCGGGCTGCCTGCAGGATCAAGGGCAGTCCGGACCGGAAGCCGGAAAGGGATCTTTCCGGATTCTCCAGGCCCGGGAGATTGCAGCCCGGCCAGTATGCAACTGGCATTTTCCCGGTGCCAGGTACCCAACCCCTTTGTGACATAAACAGGAGACCTGTCCATGAAATCCTTCCCCAAGTCTTTCCGTACCCCTTCCTTCCTGGCGCTGGCCGTGGCGGCTGCGCTGGCAGGCTGCGCTGCCACGCAGGATGCCGGCCATTCGGCCATGAACATGGTCAAGTCGGTCACGGGCCAGGCCCAGGTCGTTCGGCAGGACGTGGCGCCGGCGCTCTATGAAGTGGCCTATTCGCCCAGCGAGGACGTGGTCTATGCCGTTTCGGCGGGCAACCCCAAGGATCCGGCTTCCGGCGTGAAATCGAAGCTCTTCAAACTGGATCCCGAGACGCTGGCGGTGAAGGCGGAAATCGAGCTGCCCAAGCCCGGCTATGGTCTGGCGCTGGATGACGAGGCGCATCGCCTCTACATCGTGGACACCCGTGGCGGCACGCTGATGGTCTTCGACACCACCGCGAGCCAGGTGACGTCCTCGGTGACCATGCCGCCCGTGCTGGATGCGCAGGGTAAGCCCGAGAAGATCGAGTACCGCGAGATCGTCGTGGACAAGGCCAACCACCGGCTGTACCTGCCTGCCATGTCCTATCACGACAGCAAGCTGCAGGTGGTCAACCTGGACACGCTGACGGTTGAGCGCACAATCCCGGGCTTCAACTTCGGTGCCACCGGCATCTCGATGGATTCGGGCGCCGGCAAGCTGTATGTCTCCAACCTGATGGGGCAGCTCTTTGTCGTGGATATCGGCACGCTGGCCATCACCGACCGCTTCGAGGTGCAGGGCGACCAGCTCCTGAACCTGGTGGTGGACCACGACAACAAGCGCCTGCTGGCCGTGGATCAGGGCTTCGACCGCCTGGACGTGGTTCGCAAGGAGCGGGGCGGCCTCAACTATCAGACGCGCACCCAGGGCAACCAGGTGCTGGCCCTGGATCCGTCCAGCGGCAAGGTGCTGCAGAACATCAAGGTGGGCACGCAGCCGGTGGCCTTGCTGCTGGACGCACCGCGCAATCGTCTGTATGTGAGCAACCGTGTCTCGAGCAACATCTCGGTCGTGGATCCGCGCACTGGCCAGGAGATCAAGACCATCGACCTGCCCACGCACCCGAACAGCTTCGCGCTGAACCCCAAGACTGGCACGGTCTACGTGACGGTGAAGCTGCCCAAGGAAAAGACGATGACCGACAAGGAAAGCGTGGCACGCATCAGCTTCTGAAGCAGGCCTGATGGTCCGTCCGTCCGGTGCGCTGGTGCCGCCGGGCGGAATGGCGTGCCTGGCGCGGCACAATGTCACGCTGGCGCACGCAGTGCGCACTTATGATCGGCCTCTTTTCTGAAGGAGCGATCATGGTGCGCATGCGTCCGGTTTCAATGATTCTTGCATCGGCTTCGCTGGCCGTGCTGCTGTCGGCCTGCGGCAGCGACATCCATCCGGGCGATCAGACGGCGCAGGCGCCTTCGGCCAGCAGCGGCAACGCGGGCAACAACAACGTTGCACCGAATGCTTCCGGTTACTGGCAACTGGCGGGACGCATCTTCCAGCGCAGTGGCCAGTCCGAACAATCGACGGTGGACGTGAATGACCACGTCGAATCGACGCTCGAGATCCATGGGCGAATTCCGCCGGCCACGCCGGTGAATGGCGCCGCAGCATCGACTTCCGTAGTCACGACAAGTGGTACGCCGGTGGCCACCGAGACGCTGGACAGCCTCCTGCGGGTGGAATTCACCGGCCGAACTGCCGGTACCTATCAGATCACCACCGACGCAAACCGCTTCCGGAATGCCGGCCGCCAGGCGCGTCTGGCCGTGTTGCGGGTGGCCGTGCGTGACACCACCACCCGGCAGGAAACCAGCTACATCGCCACCGCTGGCACCATCGAGGTGACGCTGGGGGCAGACCGCAAGTTCCATGTCCGAAGCGTGGCCGACCTGCCGGTGCGGCAGCTGAGCATCTCGCAGGCTGCTGGCGGCGTGACGGCCATGCCGGCGCAGACGCAACTGTCCATCCGGGACTGACGCCACAACTTGCAAAAAGAAGCGCTGCCGCCGGATGAATCATCCTGCGACAGCGCTTCGCCGTGAATCCGATATCCGGCCACCCACGAGGTGGCCGGAAACGGGTCAGATCACTTGGCAGCGTAGCGGCTGATGTGATCGCCCTGCGGATCGTTCAGGCCGCGTGCCTTGTTCACGCTCCACACCGTGCCCTTGCCGTCGGTGAAGACGTGGTTGGCATACGAACCACCGGGCAGGTTGGCCACCAGGTTGCCGTTCACATCCACCACGGCCACCGAGTCACTGCCGCGGTTGGCCACATAGGCCAGCTTGCGCACCGGCTCCCAGACCACGGCCAGCGGGCCGGCGCCGACCTTCACGTCAGCCTTCAGCTTGCCATCGGTGGCGTCCAGAATCTGCAGGTTGTCGGTGCCCTGCGAGACAACGAACAGCAGTTTCTCTTCCGGCGCATAGGCGATGCTGATGGCGCCCTTGGCCCCTTTCAGGTTGTAGACCTTCTCGATCTGTTCGGTGGGCTCGTCGATCACGTAGACCTGGTCGGTGGTGGACACCACGAACAGCTTGCCGCCGTCCTGGTCCAGCGCAAAGCCCAGCGGAGCCGGCGGGGTCTTGGTGCGGGTCGGCGACTCCAGCGTGAGGTTGACCTTGTGTTCCAGCGTCTGGGTATCGAACACGCTCACGTAGTTCTTGCCGTGGGCGGCCACATAGGCCCGATGACGCGGGCCATCGACCAGCACGCCGTGGTTGTGCGGGGCCAGCTTGTCCGGGAACTGCTTGACCAGCGACAGGTCGTCCTGCTTGTACACGGCCACGGCGCCCGTGCGCGTGTTGCCCGTCCAGACGGTACCGGCGGTGTCATCCACGGCCACGCCGTAGACCGCTTCCAGGCCCTTGCCGGTGGAATCAGCCGGCGGCGTGACCTGGTGTTCGATGGCCAGCGAGCTGGGGTTGACCTTCATCAGGCTGGACTGCTTGACGGGCGCACGACCTACGGCCGAAGTCACGTACACGGCATGACTGCGGGCGCTGTAGGCACCCTGGTACAGACCGGGGTTCAGCGGCGCACGGGCGATATGGTAGGCGTTGACGCCCGTGAACGGCAGCTTGGGCGAGATCTTGAAATCCAGAATCTCGGCATAGCCCGGGTTCACCGTCTGCACCACCACGGGGTGGATGCCCACCGGCGACTCGGGCGGAATCTCCACCTGACCGGCAATGCGGCCTTCGGCGTCGACACTCAGGATGGCCTGGGTGGTGATGGTGGCGCCATCGCTCAGCAGCTGAACCTGCTGGCCCGGCTTGAAGCCGCTGCCGGTCACGTCCACGGTCTCGCCCGGATAGGCAACGCCCGTCACCGAAACGCGGCCGGTATAGTCCGGATCGACCGGGTGGGTGAGGCCGCGAGCCTGCACGCCAACACTGAACGACAGTGCGGCCAGGGCAACGGCAAGCGCCGTGCCTTTCAGACGGGTGCTGGTGCGAATATCAATAGAAGGCTTTTTCATTAACTTTCTCCGATACACGAAGGGAAACAGGACTGCATCGAGGGAATCACACAGGGAACCGCCCTACGGTGGCATGCACGATGGGCCTGTGCCCTGAGCCGCGCGCCGTCTGGTGGAGCGTTCCTGAGACACGAAAGCCGGGGGGCTACGCCTGGTTGCAGGAAGGGCAGCAAGGTGCTGACCATGGAAAGAAAACCAGACGCTGTCTTACGGAACGTGACGGATTGTATATGCTTTCTAAGAATGATGGCGATTAACGATACTGTCAGTGGGGAGTTGTAACCATGTTGACAGTGTGGTGCAGAACCAGGTAGCCGCGAACGTCGGGCTGGGCGTGCAGCCTGTCAGACGATCACGCCGGGATCCTGACGACAGTGCCGGATATTGAATGTATCCAGGATGCGGAACTCGTGTGACGGCCATGCAACCAACATCGGTGCGGATGTCGTGCAGAATTCATGTCCATGAAGATGTTTCATGGAAGTCATCTCGTGCAACCGAGGAAACCCGCATGAGCCATTCCTACCAGGTGATATTCGA